>Ga0335085_10000410_pt1 | contig 124403 bp, 95 predicted proteins | sample Lox_Sample_45_FD_206712 | JGI IMG/M metagenome (GOLD analysis project Ga0335085, IMG submission 206712) | Soil microbial communities from Loxahatchee National Wildlife Refuge, Florida, United States - Lox_Sample_4.5 | ecosystem: Environmental > Terrestrial > Soil > Wetlands | place: USA...
AAGCTCTCGACAACCTCCTTGAAGGCGTCGGCCTGAAAGCCGCATGATGCTTACTCGACACGAGAAACGAAAATGACAACAAAAGCGTCAACAAAGTTCACGTTTTCTCCGCCATAACGGACTAAACGAACCTGCCTTTCGGGGGAAAAGAGGTGCAAAATCAGGAAGCGAACCCAACGAACCCAAGAAGCGAACTCGAGCTTCACCGGGTGGTTGGGCGTAGGGCTCGTCGGTGTGAGGTCGAAGACCTCGCTAGGTTGTTGAACACAAATGACCTGATTGTACGAACCCAGTAGGTTGTGGAAAAAAAGTGAGTTATCGGCTCGAAGCCAAGAGGTTGCTGATAAATCAGGGAGTTCTCCGAAAATAAAGGAGGAAATGGCGAGTAGGGTCTCAACTCCCATTCCCGACTCCCTATTCGCGATTCGCTATTACTGCTGGTCCGGCAGCACCGGAAGCACGGCCATGTTCACCACGGACGGGTCATCTCTCAACTTGAGGTACAAGAGGGTACCGTTTGGACGCGGCACGTTCAATGTCGGGTTTACAAAGCCCAGAGGCACGGGCACGGTGTGGGTGAATTGTGCGTCGGAGGCGACGGAGTCAATGAGGAAGAGATTGGTTCCGCTCAAGGTGCATTGCTTGTCGGGGCTCGCTGGGCAGCGGACTTCCTTAAGCGATGGCAGTCGCACCAGAGTGGTCAGCGATTGCCACTCTCCATTTCCGCCATCGGCCGTTACGGCCCGGAAACGCAAGGGACCGAACACCGACGGCCCAAGGCTCTTCAGCGGGTCGAGCACCGCGAGCACGGTGGCAGGATCCTGCAAGGTCAAGCTGCCGTCTGCGAGGGTGAGCGTGACGCTTGAGGAATTGTCACCGGTAGCTACCTCAATCTTTTCGTTTCGCGCGAACGCCGGCGGCACTTGTGATTTCAGCACGAACACGAGGCGTGCGTCCTGCGGCAGCTCATCCTGGTTTTTGAGGCGGATGGCTGAAGGAGCGGACGCGTCGGATTGGGTGCTCTTGCTGAGCAGCACTACTTTGGGCCGCGGCGGTTCCACCGTAGTCTGCAGCTCGAGTGAGCGGCCGTCCTTGAGCGCAACGTGCGCCGGAATCTGGTCCCCGGCTGCGAGGGCGGCAGCCGCCGAGGCATCCGAGGCGGAGAGGCGCAATTGGTCTTTCTGGTCAACTCGCGACAAACCCGCCGGGACGAAGTGCACTCCCTTCAGGTCGAGGCTAGAGACCTCATCCAGCCTCGTACCCGTCAGAACGCCCTCGGGGTCGTCGGCGTGGAAAGCAAACTTCTCGAGACTGGCGGCCTCGGAGTACTTATGCAGCGGCACCTGGTCAGCATGAGCAACTCCGAATTGTTTCACCAGCAGTGTCGCCGCGCCGGCCTTGGCACCCTTCAACGGCACTTCGATCTGCAGCTCATCGGGCTTGAGCGCCTTCCAGCTAAGTTTCAGATCAGCCCCGCGCTGATCCTTCAGCGTAACGTCCTCCACGCAGCAAGCATCCGACGATGGCGAAAGGATCTGGAGCGTATTCTGGCGGCCCACTATCAGCGCCTCCTGGTCCGCTGCGGGGACCGCCCATTTTGCGGACTGGGCGCTGCGCAGGCTAAAGGTGGGGCCGTCGAAGGTGCTGAAGCCCCAATACCCTCGCAGGGTCCCTGTGGTGTCGGCGCCGATGTCGTCGCCTTTGAGCGCATGCGTGTCAATCACGAATCCGCCCTTAGCCGCGTCCCCCCTGGCCGGGAGGTCCATTCCCAAACCTGCCTTGTTCTGGAGGTGAAGAGTAAAGTCGTGCGCCAACTCGGTCGAGAAAACCAAAGGCGCGCCCTCAACGGGCAAAACAAGCGGCGATTTCTGGAGACAGTAGATGTCGTTAGGGTCAACGGCGCGAAGCGGCGGCAGTTGCGCAGCTTCCACGGCCGGCAAAGCCACCACCAGCACCGACTTCGGGTTGTGGAACGATGGCGGATTGTTAAGCCTCAGGTTCAGTTCATCCTGCTTCGGCAACGCCAGCACGGGAATGTATTGGTAAGCCGCGGTGTGCAGGTTGTTCATGAGCCTCGCCATATCGACAAAGGCTCCCACATACGGACTATAGGCGCCTCCTCCGGCTGCTGGCACCACACTCAACGCGGCAATCAAATCAGCCGAGGGTCCGGAGGTGAGTGCCGCCACCATCGATTGGCTGTGACCGTCGTTCAGCACAAGCTGGTCTGTGTTTTGCGTCAGGCACAGCTCCTGCTGCTCCGGCGGCTTATCAAAGCACTCCGCGTTCACCTTGATGTTCAAGCTGCGGGCCAAAAAAGCGGAGCGGGCCTTGAGGTCCTTGGGGTCAGTCTCGGAGGTCTGTCGAACGGCTTTCAGGTACTCGTCAAGTCGCGTGCGATCAAGGCCTGCCTGGATGAGGTCCTGAGAAGCTCTTACGAATGCCCCCGGTCTGCCCCGCACGGCATTGCGAAGGGTGGCGAAATCGCCGCCGGTTTCGGGAGCCAGAAACAGAATAGTCTGCTGGGCGTCCGCGGGGACTGTCACCTCAATGCCCTCCTCTCGCACCTGCTTGCTCCAGGTGTCGGCCCGGACGAACCAGTTTTCCGGCGGAGGGTTCGTCGATCCGCGGAGGAACCCCGCCACCAACAGGTAGTGCACCCCTGCACCGGCCGGAAGGTCAGGATGAATCCAGAGGCGGTCGTCCGGCTGCAGGTTCGGTACCTGCGAAATCGGCCGGGACTTACCTGCTCGGGTCACTCGCACCTCGATGCGAGGCCCCACCAAGTCAAAGGCTGCGGTTTCAGCACCGGCCAGGGCGGATTGCGCGAGCGCTAGTGTAGGCACCAGTACAGCCAGATAGGCCTTTCGAGTGGTCATATGACTATTGTAGTGGATTTGGCGGCCAGACGGCCTCGTCCCGGGGGTTTTATACCGTGACACCGGCTTCGGCGGACAACCTTTGACTTTCGACCTTATATAGACTGTTGACTCTTCGTGGTAGAGTCATCTACGGCGGGCTCACAACCCAGCGTCCGCTCGCAACGCATGACAACACCCGGCAGCACTGACCGGCATCTCGACAAACTAATCCACCTGTTGGTCCGAAACGCCACGGTGGTGGTCCCGGGCCCTAAGATCGCCGCTGAAATTGGAGTCTCGCGATCCACCGTTTGGGAGTGGATCGAAAAGCTGCGAGATCTCGGCGTGGAGATCAAGGGCCTGCCGGCTACCGGTTATCAGCTCACCCGGCTTCCGGACCTGCTGGTGCCCAGCCTGCTCCGGCCGGAGTTGGGAGAATGCGAAATCGGTCACAAGATTGTCCATTACTTTCGCATCGACTCCACCAACACCGTGGCGCTGCGGATGGCGTCCTCCGGCGCCGCGCAGGGCACCGTGGTGCTGGCAGAAGAGCAGACGGCCGGACGCGGCCGGTTCGGCCGCACCTGGTATTCAGAGAAATCAAGCGGCATTTATGTATCCATCATCCTGCGGCCCATGCTCGCGCCTTCAGCGGCGCCCGTGCTTACGCTGATGGCCGGCGTCGCTGCGCAGGCCGCCATCGAGCGCGCCACGGGCCTAGCGGCCGACATTCGCTGGCCGAATGACTTGCTCCTGAACGGCAAGAAGCTGTGTGGTATCCTCACCGAAATGAACGCTGAGGTTGACCGGCTGCACGCCGTGGTGATCGGCATCGGAATTAACGTGAATCATCGTGAAGTCCCGGAGGAGCTACGTTCCATTGCTACGTCTTTGCGCCTTGAGGGCGGCAGGGTTTACTCGCGCATCCAGATCTCGGTGGCCCTGTTGCGCGAGATTGAGCATCACTACAAGCTTTTGCTTCGCGAAGGAAACAAGTCCATTATTCAGCGATGGACGGCCGCTTCCAGTTATGCCCAAGGCAAGCGCATTCGCGTTCTGACGGGCAACGGCGAATTTCTGGCCGTCACCGCTGGGCTTGAGCCCAGCGGAGCGCTTCGCGTCCGCCGCGACGACGGCCGCGAGGAGCCGCTGGTCGCCGGCGAAATCGTCCAGGTCAATGATGAATGCTGAATTATGAATAATGAATGAATAATAAGCCCGAATCCCGAGCGATCGAGAGACTGACTAATTCATTGTTCAGCGTTCATCATTCATCATTCATAATTGCTTTTTATGCTTCTTGTCATCGACGTCGGTAATACCAACACGGCGCTGGGAGTTTTCGAAAAGGCGGAGCTGCGCGCTCACTGGCGGCTTACCACCAAGCGCGAGCAGACCGCGGACGAGTACGGCATTCTGATTCGCAACCTTTTTGACCTCGAGGGGCTCGGGCACAGCGACATCGCCGGCATCATGATTGCCAGCGTGGTGCCGCCGCTTAACTGGCTGCTGGAGGAAATGGCGCAGAAGTACTTCAGCCTCAAAGCCCTGTTTCTGGAGCCGGGAACGCGAACGGGCATGGCCATTCATTACGATAACCCGCAGGAAGTGGGCGCTGACCGCATTGCCAACGGCGTCGCCGCCTACGAGAAGTACGGTGGACCCTGCGTGGTGGTGGATTTCGGCACGGCAATCACGTTCGATGCTATCTCGCAGAAGGGCGAATACCTGGGCGGAGTGATCTGCCCCGGCCTCGGAGTTTCAGCGGAGGCGCTGTTCGCCCGCGCCGCTCGCCTTCCCCGCGTGGAGATTCGGGAGCCCGAGCGTGTGATTGGGACTAACACCGTGGCCAGCATCCAATCAGGGCTGTTCTACGGAGCGGTAGGGTTGCTGGATGGCGTGCTGGACAGGCTTGTCGAAGTGCTGGGTCCCGAGACGCGTGTGATTGCCACCGGAGGACAGGCGCCGCTCGTGTCTGCGGCCTCCCGCTACAAACCGCCCGTGGATGCCTGGCTTACGCTCGACGGATTGCGGATCATTTACGAGCGGAATCAGCAAGGCGCCCGCACCTCGCCGGCGCGGGGAGCGAAGGGTCCCAAGCTGGCGGTGCGCGGATAGCCGGGATCATGCACGAGGGGAAGTCAGTGCGCTGAGGCTTCGGGCAGCACGAGTGGCCGGCTCTTAGCGGGCTCCGGGAAGCCACTTCGGAACCTTGTCATTTCGAGCGCAGCGAGAAATCTCGCTCTGAAAATAAAGCCCTACGGTCGCAGCACGAGTGACCACCCCTGAAGTGGAAAACTATTTCGAATACTTCACCGAAATTGAAGAGAAGTTTCGCCGCTGCCGCGGTACGCCCACTCTGCTCTCGACGCTCGACTGGGCCTTGATCGAGTCGTGGAAGGAGGCAGGAATTCCGCTGGGAGCTGTGCTCATCGGCATCGAGCGCACTTTTGAGAAGTACGCGCGGCGTCCACAGCGCTTTCGCAAAGTCAACGGTCTCGCCTACTGCTCCCAGAGCGTGATGGAAGCAGCCGACCAGTTGAAAGCGGGCCAGGTTGATGACGCGCACCGCCCGTCACGGAGTCCTGCTCACGACGCCACGCCTTTCCCTTTGGAGCAGCTCCATGCGTACCTCCGCGGCAACGCTCAGGCTCTGCGGCTGTCTGCGCAACGATGTCACAACTCTGCGGCACCTTCACCGTCGCTGACCGGAAAGGCTTCGGCACCGAACGATCTGGCTCAAGATTTCGAAGACGCGGCCTCAGCTCTGGATCGGCTAGCCGACGGTCTTACGGAGGCGCCGCAGAATGTGAAACCGCTCGAGGACCAACTTGCCGCACTCGAGGAGAAGCTTACGGCCTCAGCCACTCGTGGCAGCCCGGCGGAGCTGTTGGTTGAGCTTCGCCGCCAGGCGGAGCGCAGCGTGGCGCCTTATCGCAGCAAGATGAACGCGTCGCAGCTTGACTTACTGGATCGCCAGTTTCTGAAGCGTGGCCTTTACGAGCACTATGCCCTCCCGCGCTTGAGCCTGTTCTATTGCAAGCCGGTTTAAGCCATCCTCAATGGCTGCTTGCCCCGCGCCAAAATGCCTCAACACGCTCGTCGCGGTTACACAATGATGTCTCACCTTGGCAGCTTCCGCGTGCCGTTTGATAGTGATAATATCGGCGCGTTGAATTAAGTGCACCAACATGAAGGAGGCGTCATCGAGATGACTCATTTTGATCGAAGACAGTTCTTGCGAGGAAGTGCGGCTGCGCTGGCACTGGCGGCCGCGGGACGCAGCATTTCGAGATTGTGGGCAAACCCGCTGGGCTTGCCCATCGGGCTTCAGCTCTACACCGTGCGCGAGCAAATTGCAAAGGACCTTAAGGGTACGCTCGCTCAGGTTGCTGCTATTGGCTATAAGGAGGTCGAGATCGACGGCTTCTACCACCTGAAGCCGGTGGAATTGAGGAAGACTCTCGAAGAGGCAGGCCTCACGGCGCCGAGCGGCCACTGCGGCGCCGAGCAATTGAAAACCGATCCCACCGAACTCATTGATTCCTACCGCGAGGCGGGCGCGCAATACCTGGTCTGCTCTTTTCCCGCTCACCGGCCCGGCACGGCCCAGCCGATGGTCCGTGTGGCTGGCCAGCCTTTTGTGCCCAACTTTGACGCCGAAGACTACAAGTGGATGGCCGAAGTCTTCAACAAAACCGGCGAACAGTGCCAGCAGGCGGGAATGCAGTTCGGGTATCACAATCACAATCTCGACTTCAAGACCTTCGACGGCGAAACGGCTCTCGACCAACTCATGCACAATACGGACTCGAAGCTGGTGCAACTGGAGCTTGACTGCTACTGGGTCTCGCGCGCGGGCAAGGATCCCGTGGATTACATGAAGCGTTACGCCGGCCGCGTTCCCCTGCTGCACATCAAGGACATGAAGTCCGGACTCACGCCAACCACCGACATCGTGAAAGGCGGCGATCACGGCTTCACCGAAGCAGGCCGCGGATGCGTTGACTGGAAGCGAATCTTCGGCGCTGCTCCGGAAGCGGGTGTGAAGCACTACTTTGTGGAGCAAGATACCTGCGACGGCCCGCCCATCGAGAGCGCGAAGATCAGCTTCGAATATTTGAAGAATCTGCAAGTGTGAGCCAGACAGAAGTCAGAAGCCAGAAGCCAGAAGGCAGAAGCAAGAAGTTCTGATCTCGCTTCTGGCTTCTGGCTTCTGGCTTCTGACTTCTGTCTGGCTTCTGACTTCTGACTCCTGCTTCTCTCACGCCACTCCCTGTCCCACCGGAAGCAGCTCGCCTTTTTCCAGGTGACGCGTCACGGTGGCATGACGCGCGGCGTGCGGATCATGCGTCACCATCACGATGGTCTTCTTGAATTCACTGTTCAGGCGCGAGAGCATATTGAGCACGTCGTCGGCCGAGCTTGCGTCCAGGTTCCCGGTGGGCTCGTCGGCGAGAATAAGCTTGGGATCGGAGACGATGGCACGCGCGATAGCGACCCGCTGCTCCTGTCCGCCGGAGAGCTGGCGAGGGTAGTGATCTAGCCTATCCCCAAGCCCCACAAGCTGCAGGGCCGTGATGGCGTGGTCGCGGCGCTCCTGTTTGGAAAGATGCGTGAGTTTCAAGGGCAGTTCAACATTCTCAAACGCGGTCAGTACCGGAATAAGATTAAACGACTGAAATACGAAGCCCACATTTTCGTTGCGCCAGCGCGCCATCTCGCCATCCGAAAGCTTTCGCAGGTCGTCGCCCAGCACACGAATCTCTCCGCTAGTGGGCGCGTCCATGGCCGCGATCAAGTGCAATAACGTGGTCTTGCCTGACCCCGAAGGTCCCATGAGCACCACAAACTCACCTTCGTGGATTTCAATGTCGACGTCCTTCAGCGCGATCACGTGAAACTCGTCGCGAATATATTCTTTGGTGAGCCTTTGGGCCTCAATCACAATTGCCATGGAGTGTTCTCCGTTATCTTGCCGGCGTCGGCTTGTGGGTAGCGTACCTAACGAGCCTACAATTATTTGGCATCCGTCGCGCGTTTGAGCGTGGTATCCGTGCCCCAGCTCCCATCGTCGGTGCCAATGTGGAGCTGAATCTGCTCCCCGCTGACCTTGCCCGTCGCTACCAGCTTGATGGGCTGGCCCTGCCATTCTGACGCTACCGAAAACGAGAGGTTGTCGCCATCGAGTTTGCCATCCGCGATGGGGAGCTCCTTGCCTTCCATGCTCAGCATGGTTCCGGTCAGCTTGCTGTTGTCGGACTGGAACGTAAAAGTAAATGACGGACCTTGATCCGATTCGCCGGTCCACTTACCGTTGATGTCAGCCGCGAAGAGCAGGGAACTGAACAGGCCCAGCAGGAACAGACTGGCCACCACAAGCCGGGTTGAGCGCATACGATTGGTCTCCTTGTGTCCGGGCACATGGCCATGTGCCCCTACGCTAAGGGCAGATAGTCATGCACCCCCACGGTAGGGGCACATCGCCATGTGCCCCTACGGTCTCCCATCAAGCACCCTTGATTTGCACCCGATCGCCGTCCTTCAATCCGGAAGGCGGATTGACGATGACGTCTTCGCCGCCGATCAATCCAGCTTCGATGCGCGCACCCTGGCTGCCGGTTGACGCCACTTTAACGGCGCGCCGCACGGCATGACCGCCCAGCACCACGAAGACGGCCCCATTCTGCACGGCCGATGCGGGCACCGTAACCACGGGCTGGGCCTGCTGCGCGTGATTCGGTTGCTGATCGGCCAAGAACGCCACGCTGGCGTTCATCTCGGGCCGCAGGTACGAATCCGGGTGAAGAATCTTAACCTTCACCTGCACAGTCGCCTTCTGGCGATCGGCCTTCGGCGACATTTCAGCGAGTTCCCCATCATACTTACGGTCCGGAAAAGCGTCGGTGGTGACAATGCCTTTCTGGCCCATGCGAAGTTTGGCGAAATCGTTCTGCGCTATGTCGAGTTCCACCTGCAGGTCATTCAGGTCTGCGAGTGTTACCACGTAGCCTTTGGCGCCCTTGTCGCCCACGAAACCGTTGGTGACGAACTCGCCCTGCTCCACGGCGCGCTCGAGGATGGTGCCCTCAATCGGGGCGCGGATCACCGTATTGTCGAGCTGATCCTGGTCGAAATCCACCAGGCCCTTGGCCTGCTCCACCTGGCCCCGCATCGCGTCGATGTCTTCCTGGCGCGGGCCGACTTTCACCAGGTCATAAGCCTGCTGAAGCGACTTTACCTTGGCAACGTCGTTCTGGTAAGCGTATTGGGCGTTGTCGAAATCCTGTTTCGAAACCACGCCGGCGGCAACCAACTCCTTGTTGCGCTCGAAGAGCAGTTTTGCGTTAGCCAGGTCGGCCTCGGCTTGCGCGAGATTCGCCCGCGCCTCGTCGATTTCCTGGGGGCGCGAGCCGTGTTCCAGTTCAAGCAGTTTGGATTGCAGATTGGCCAGGTTACCTTTGGCCTGCTCGAGCTGAGCGCGATACTCGGTGTCTTCGAGCCGCACGACCACCTGGTCTTTCTTGACGTGATCACCCTTCTCCACTCCGATCCAGGCCACCTTGCCGATCACCTTGGACGCGACTTCGATTTCGTGGTGGGCTACAATGTACCCGGCTGCGTTCAGAACCACGCTACCGGGGTCAGCCGCCGCGGCAGGTGCGCTGACGCGGACGGTTTGCACCTGCGCTGGAGCGCCGAGGGTGCTGTAGACCACGCGGCCGACACCCAGCAGTACGAGCAGGGACACGCCGAGGACGATCCAGCGCGTAGCCCACTTGGAAGGCTCGGGCGGGCGCTTGCGCTCGCGGTCGATTTTCAGGCTGTGAAGATCACTTGGCATGGTGCTCTCGTTCTTGTCGAAACTCAAAATCCGAAATTCGAAACTCGAAACAAGAAACTCGAAACTCGAAATTCGAAACTCGAAACCCGAAATTCGGAACTCGCCGACGCGGCGGCCCTCTCTAAGAATTAGCGACGAACTTGGTTGCGCAACGCCCCCGACCGAATTTCAAGTTTCGAGTTTCGAATTTCGTTTTTCGAGTTTCGAACCCTACGCTTGCCGTAACGCTGCCACGATCTCTTTGCGCGAGGCGCTGAACGCCGGGAACAGTCCGCCCATCGCCCCGAGAATCATCGCAAAAATCACGCCCTTCAGCATGATGTCGGGCGTCACCTTGAAGTTGAACGCTGTCTGGGCGAAGGTGGCGAAGTTGCCGATGCTGGCGGTGATGCCGTTCAAGGGCAGCACCAGAATGCAGCCGATCAAGCCCCCAATGATCGAGAGCAGAACCGCTTCAATGAAGAAGCTCAGCAATACCGAGCCGCGCGAGAAGCCCAGCACCCGCAACGTGCCGATTTCAGCCGTGCGGCGCGCCACGGCGGCGTACATCGTGTTCATCGCGGCGAAGGCGCTGCCTACCGCCATAATGATCGCACAGAAGATTCCGAGGAATTCCACCGGCGCGCCCGACGAAGTCTGATTGTCGTAATACGTCTTTTCAGACATGGCCGTCATGTTGAGCTGCTGATCGTCTTCAATGTTTTTGATAAGCGCATCGGCGGCCACCGGGTCTGTCGCGCGCAGCAACGCAGAGCTGAGTACGGCACTGCGGTTTTGGTCAGCGCTCAGAGTATCAAGGTCGGCAAAGATCTCGCTGTTGGTCGCGCTCTGGCCTGCGGACATCACACCCACCACGTCCCAGTCTGCGCTTCCGAGGCGCAGCTTGCCTCCCAACCTCGCTTGCTCATAATCCTTCGAGATGGACTGTCCCACCACGACCTCGCGCTTGCCGGGTTCGAACCAACGTCCCTCCACAATCTTCAGGCCCTCGCGCAGTTTAATGCCGACCGGAGTCAAGCCACGAAGCGTAATATTCTGGCCGTCCGGATTCGCCACATTCGCCAGGTTGACGATGGTGACCAGTTCCAGCGATGCCAAGGGCTGGTCCGAACTGTCGCGCGCGATCCCAGGCTTGTCTTTCAGAACTTGGAAATTCGCACGCGTAAAATTGCTCACCAGTTCCGTGGTGGAGCCCTTGCGCAGCACCAGTACGTGCAAAGGATTACCCGTGGAGTGAAGCGAGGAATCGAGACCGTTGACCAGCGCAAGAATCGCCAACAGCACCGAAACCGTCAGGGCGATGCCCAAGGCCGTCATGACGGTGGTGGTCTTCCTCACCAGAAGGTTCCGAAAATTGTAAGCGACGGGAATAGCCATAGGTGTCAGGTGCTAGGTGTCAGGTGTCAGGTGACAGATGCCAGGTGACAGGTGCCAGGTGTTAGGTACTAGCCTCCGAAGCTTGATACCTGGCACCTGGCACCTGACACCTAACACCTAGCACCTTTTTCTTCCCTCACTCCGTGCTTCGCAGCGCCTCCACAATCGAAATCCGCGATGCGCCTACGGCCGGGACGAAGGCACTGGCCAGGCCGATGAATCCGGCGAGAACCAGGCAAAGCGCGGCCACGGGCGGCACGATGGTCAAGTTCTTGAACTGCGGAAAGAACGCAACTCCCGGCATGTGTCCTACGCCTGCCGCGAGTAGCGAGGCCAGGATGAGGCCAAGGGCGCCGCCGACGGTGGCGATCGCCATCGCCTCGCCCAGAATGAGACCCAGAATGATGCCTCGCGTGTAGCCCAACGTCTTGAGAACGCCCACTTCACGAACGCGCTCGCGAACGGACATGGCAATGGTGTTGGCCGACACCAGCAGAATGGTGAAAGTGACGGCGGCGCAGATGCTGAGCAGAAAAACCTTGATGTTGCCCAGGAACGAGACGAAGCTCAGGAAAAATGCACTCTCACTTTCTGTCTTCGTCTGTACGGTAGACTCGTGGAACATGTCATCAATGGCTTTCTCCACCTTTGGAACATCGTCCTTGGAGTTCACCAGAATGTCAAAGGTGCCCACGTTGCCGCGCCGGGCGGCGGGCATGCTCTGCTCAAGGTTCTCGCGACTGAAATACAGGGCCTCGAAGTGACTTGGGTCATCGAAGATGCCTTTCAATGTCAGCTCGAAATTGCCCGGGAAAATATCACCAACCAGGGTGATGCGGTCTCCGAGGTGCCAACCCAGCTTCTGAACCAATGATTTGCTGGCAATGCAGGCCGTGCGGTCATGCTGGAAAGCCAGCTTCTGATCCTCCGGTATCTCGAGCTCGCCCCGATAGAGAAAGAGCTTGTCCGGCTCGGCGGCAAAGCGGGCGAACATGTGCTCGGGACGATCGTCAATGTATTTCCCGCCAAACCACTGCTCGATGCCCACCACTTTCACGCCCGGCACCTGCTCGATCTTCTCGCGATAAGACTGCGGCAGAGGCAAGGTGAGTGAAACGCGATTGCGGGTGACGAGACGCAGCGCTCCCCATTCGGTGGGCTGGACGGCAAACAGGGCGTGATAGATGGCGAGCAAAACGCCCAGTAGGCAGATGGAGACGCCCATGCTGATGACGGTCAGGACCGTGCGGCGCCGGTTTCGCCAACAGTTTTTCAAAATCAAGGGCAGGTGTTTTGCCATCGCTCAATTTCTCCCATTGTGCCTCTGGCGCCGCTTCTCTCTCCCCGCACTGGGTAATACGACAACGTAAACCGGAAATTACAGTGAAGCAGAAGTCAGGAGCCAGCAATTCTCACCACGATCCGGAAAGGGCGGGGCTTCAGCCGGCTTCAGCCCCGCCGATCCTACGAAACTGCCCTCCTTGTGTCCCGCTGGCAGCGGGAGATGGCAAATATTCGATGGGCGTTTTAACGGCGGGGCTGAAAGCCCCGCCCTTTTCGGATCGTCCTGAGAAATGCGGGCCTATTGAAGCCTTCGACCTCAAACCAGCGAGCCCACGCCTACCCGCCCGCGAAGCTCGGGTTCGTTTTTTGGTTTCGTTGGGTTCGTTTCCTGATTTTGCACGCTTTTTCCCCCGAAAGTCAGGTTCGTTTAGGTTCGTTTTCGAACGCCAATTTGACCCCTTTTTGACTCTTATCCGTATTTGAATCTTCGGGTTACTGTTTTGGGTTCGTTTTTTTGACTCGTTTGGCAAACAGGCCACCGGATCTCCATTAACATACGCTGCAACAACACGATACAAGTTTGGGTTCGTTAGCGCGAATCGGTGAGCCCCCGGGGGTGCTTCGTCCGGAACCTGGTTTTTGCCCATCCGACTTCTCGTACCCCATGGGCACTCAGGGGCGGCTGCGGGCTCCGACTTGAAAAACTCGTCATATTTGTTCAGATCCCGCTCCGATCAGACGTCCGGAAGCCTCTCAACGTGCGCACATTGGGAACCTGTTCCCAAAATGCAGATCGTGTGTCGGAAACAGCCGATACTGATTCTAAATAACTTAAGACGCAAACTAAGGTTCCGGCTTGGGTTCGTTTTAGGTTCGTTTTAGGTTCGTTTAGGTTCGTTTTAGGTTCGTTTTTTCAAGCTTTTGCTGATTCTAAAGTACTTCTTGGGTTCGTTTTTGCATTTAAGGCATTCCCCCCGGGGGGTGCGGGTTCTGGAGGCTCCCCGGGGCACAGACCCGGCCATCAGGGTGCGCCTAGCACCGCTGCCGGTTGGCCCAGCCATCCAGTTGCTCGATTCCGCCTTCCAGGCCGGCCCAATGGCTTCACCCTTCCGGCGCGGGGCAATCGGGCCTCGCCACCAGCCAGAATCGCGCGTAGCTGCTGCTTGGCGCGAAAAATCAGCAAACCGACGTTTGCCTTGCTAGTGCCCAGCATCCCCGCGATCTCATTGTAGCTGAGGTCGCTGAAATAGCGCATGACCAGCGGAACCAGGTAGCGCTCTGGAAGAGCAAAGATAGCGTCGCGGACCGCATCTGAGCTCTCTTTTGAGAGCAAATCCTCGACGGGCGAGCGAAGTGGGGCGGCGGGCTCGGGCAGCTCGTCGTGCCCGGGCTGGATAATGCGCTGCTCAGACCGGCGCCTGCGCAAGAGGTCGATGCAGTGATTGCCGGCCACCCGCGCCAACCAGCGATCGAAGGGTTGCGAGGAGTCGTAGGTTTCGAGCGAGCCCGGCAGCTTCAGGAACACGTCGTTTGCCGCGTCCTCCGCCTCTTCGGGCGATCCCAGCATTCGCCGGCAGATCATCAACACCCGTGGGTGGAATTGCTGGTAGATTCTCGCGAAGTCATCCACGTTCAAAGCGTTTGCGGCGCTCATGGTTGCCACTCCATCCTCTGCGCAGGTTTTGCAGCGACGGCCCGAATGCCGGCAAGGGAAAACTGATAGACATGCTCCGCGAGAGAGTCGATTACTTCCGGAGTGTATTTGAAGCCTGGCGGCGCCATGCGCGCCGTGATCGGCTTCGAACTCTTGTAAAACAGGCACTGCGCTTGAATGCTGAGAAAACATTGCCAAACTCTCTCGTCGTTGAGGGAGGTGTTGAGAAGCTCGGCGACCATCCCGCCTAGTCGCATACTGGTTGGCTTGATGCCTTTCTCCACGATAAGGTCAAGCGCGGGCGTAGGGTCAATCATTTCACGCGCGATGAGCTTATCCATCCACGAGTCTTCCTCGGGGTCCAGAAGCCTGTGAAGTAACAGCCGGATGTAGGTGCGCAGGCGCTCCTCGGGAGGCAGTGCCTCAGCCGCCTCAATGAGGTCCACTTTGCTCTGGTGCACAGCCTTCGCCGCCATTTCCACCACCTCCTTGTAGAGGCCCAGCTTGTCGCGAAAGTGATAGTTCACAGCGGCCAGATTGGCGCCCGCCACCTGGCAGATCTCACGAATGGTGACGTTATTGAATCCCTGTTCGGCGAAGAGCTCGGCAGCTACATTAAGTAGTCGTTGCCGAGTCTCAATATCGACAAGCGGGTTTGAGGTGGCCATTGCGGACTCGAACTTTCAATCGGCTAACAGACTAACGCATGATTAAAACAACTGTATAAATCATACGTTCTGTAATGTCAAGAGGTTTCGTTAAGCTTTTTCCCGATAGGGGTTTATGTTGTGTTAACTCATTTACTTAAAATCATTTGTGCTTTTGGTGCCCGTCGAGCAGGCCTAACCTAACCCGGATTTCTGTTCCGAAAAGGCGCTAAGTGCTTTGTTTTCGAACGAGCGCCTCTTCGCCTCGATAGCGCCTATTTTCGGAACAGAAATGCGGGCTTAGCCCTCCGCGGGCCGTCGTAGGGCCGGCCTTGGGTCGCCCTTGGCCAGGGCAAGCCCTGGCCCTACATCATTGGCCGCGAGACCGGCTTGACGATGGTCACGGTTTTCGTTAGTCCAACAGGCAGCCGCCCCAGCCGCCCACGCCCCCGGAGGGCTGCCAAACGCGGCGAACCGGTCGCCTGCCTCATCCTCAAGCTCGGCCATCAGCCGTTTACCTGCACCGGCTGACAGAGCTTCGTCAGCCTTTGGAGTTGACATTTTCCTGCGAAAGACCGAAGAGTATCTCTTGACGCTAATCTCATCGAACCGGTTGTACACTGAGCGGAGTGAGGAGGCAACAATGGTCCGCGACACCTTGGTTTGCCTGCTAGCCGGCGGAGCTGGAGAGCGCCTTTATCCGCTCACGCGAGACCGGGCCAAGCCGGCGGTTCACTTTGGTGGGATTTACCGGATTATCGACATTTCCCTTTCGAACTGCGTGAACTCGGGCCTGCGCCATATTTTCGTCATTACCCAGTACAAGGCGCTTTCGCTGAATCGCCACCTGCGCGAGGGCTGGTACATGCTGTCGCACGAAATGGGTGAATACGTTCAGGTGCTGCCGCCGATGAAGCGCGTTGGCGAAAGTTGGTACCAGGGAACGGCGGACGCAATCTATCAGAATCTGTACTCGATCGGCAGCGAGCCTTGCAAGTACGTTCTGATCCTTTCGGGCGATCACGTTTACAAGATGAATTACATGCGCATGCTCCAGCAGCACCTGGATGCCGGCGCCGAGCTCACGATCGGGACGCTTGAATACGACCTCTCGGAGGCCTCGCGGTTTGGGGTGCTCGAGACAGATGCCACAGGCCGGATCATGGGTTGGGAGGAAAAACCAGCCAATCCTAAGCCTTCCGCCTGGAACCCCTCGAAATGCAACGTGTCCATGGGGATTTACTGTTTCAATCGCGATCTGCTCATCGAGGCGATGCTGGCGGACGCTGATGATCCTGGGTCGTCGCACGATTTCGGGCGCAACGTGGTTCCCAAGCTGATCGAGAGTCACCGCGTTTTCGTGTACCCTTTCGTGGACGAGAACAAAAAGCAGGCCCAGTATTGGCGCGACATCGGCACCATCGAAGCCTACTATGAAGCCAACATGGATCTCGTCTCCGTGAGTCCGGTCTTCAATCTTTATGACGAAGAGTGGCCGCTTCGCACCTACCAGCGCCAGTACCCTCCCGCTAAATTTGTGTTTGCGGAATCCGGCCGGCGCGTGGGCACCGCCGTGGATTCCATCGTCGCTTCCGGGTCCATCGTTTCGGGCGGTCGCGTCTCAAACTCGGTGCTTTCTTTCGACGTGCGTGTGAACAGTTACAGCGAGGTGGACGGCTGCATCATCTTTCCGCACGTCGATGTCGGGCGGCACTCACGCCTCCGCCGGGCCATCATCGACCGCAACATCCATCTTCCCGAAGGCACCGTCATCGGCTACGACTTGGAAGAAGACCGCAAGAAGTATCACGTCTCCGATACGGGAATCGTCGTGGTGGTACCCGAGGAACGACTGTTTGAGGAGCCCGAATAGGGATTGGAATTTAGGGGTTAGGGCCGGGGGAGAGGTCCCACAAAGAGTAGATCAGTCCTTGTTGATCGCGCGAGGGTCGCATGGAACTCGAGACCCATGCTCTGATCGCGCACGAGCCGGGCTATCTTGGTGGGGAGATGCTGGCTGTGCTTCAGCATGAGGTTGAGGCGATCGGAAAGATGCTGAATGGCCTGATTCACGCCCTGAGAGGCAGGTCTGGGACCTAACCCCGAACCCCTGAACCCTAATCCCATACCCACAATAATTCTAAAGAGAGAGGAACACCGATTTATGGCACAAATTGATCTGATCGTTGGGCGCGAGATCCTGGACTCGCGCGGAAATCCCACCGTGGAAGCGGACGTCTACTTGCGCGACGGCTCATTCGGGCGCGCTGCCGTCCCTTCCGGCGCTTCCACGGGAGTGCACGAGGCTCTCGAACTGCGTGACGGCGACAAGCGTTACGGCGGCAAGGGTGTGCAACAGGCCGTCGACAACATCAACACGTACATCGCGCGCGACCTGGGCGGGCACGAAGCCAGCGAACAGAGCCAGATCGACGGGCGTCTGATTGCCCTGGATGGCACCGAGAACAAGAGCAAGCTGGGAGCCAACGCCATGCTGGCTGTGTCGATGGCCGTCTGCCGCGCCTCGGCGCGCTCGGCCCACCAGCCGCTGTATCGTTACCTGGGTGGTGTGTCGGCTCACACCTTGCCCGTACCCATGATGAACATCCTCAACGGCGGCGTACACGCCGACAACACCGTGGACTTCCAGGAATTCATGATTATGCCGGTAGGTGCTGACAACTTCTCAGAAGCGCTGCGTATGGGTGTGGAGACCTTTCACACACTCAAGAAGGTTCTCAAGAACCGCGGCTACTCGACCTCCGTCGGGGATGAAGGCGGATTTGCTCCCAGCCTGAAGACGAATGTGGAGGCCATTGAACTGATCCTCCAAGCCATTGACGAGGCCGGCTTCTCGGCGGGGCATGACATCTGTCTGGCGCTTGATCCGGCGGCCAGCGAACTTTATGACAGCGGCAAGTACGTCTTCTTCAAGTCTGACAAATCGAAGAAGTCGTCCGACGACATGATCAAGATCTACGCCGACTGGATTCGTCAGTACCCCATCATTTCCATCGAGGACGGGCTGGCGCAGGACGATTGGGAGGGTTGGGCGGCGCTCACTTCCGAGCTTGGCGGCCTGATTCAACTGGTAGGCGACGACATTTTCGTAACCAACACAGACCGGCTGGAGCGAGGGATTGAGGAAGGCGTGGCCAATTCGATTCTCATCAAGCTCAACCAGATTGGCACCGTGACCGAGACCATGGCCTGCATCGATCTCGGCAGACGTCACGGTTACACTTCAGTGATCTCGCACCGCTCCGGAGAGACCGAAGACAGCTTTATCGCCGACTTCGCTGTGGGCCTCTCCACCGGCCAGATCAAGACCGGCTCCGCCAGCCGTTCCGACCGCATCTCCAAGTACAACCAATTGCTGCGCATCGAGGAAGAACTGGGCGAGGCTGCGCAGTTTCCCGGCAGGTCTGCGGTGAAAGGCCCACAGGAAAACAGGGGCTAGGGACTGAGGGTTTGGGGTTAGCTAACGGAATCGGTTTAGGTCCAGCCTGGGGAGCTGTGGTTTGCTGCGTCTTTCACAGGAGGCTGGCACCCGACGCAGGCAGGTGTCGTCGTTACAAAGCTTTGGCTAGACGATTGATGGTGGTCACAAACTGAATGCCGAAAACGTTGTCGTGAGTCCAGGGGTCATTGGGAGTCCTCACCCACTCATAGCCGACCTTGATCAACTGGAGCCTGTCAGGCCGAAAGCCCACCGCGGCCTCGTATACCTGGCGGCTCAGCAGGAAGCGCGACGCGGCAGTGTTGTTTGCCTGGTCGTTGGCGCGGACCGCGGCATACCAGCGCGGACTGATGTTCCGCTTCACCTCGAGGTAGGCAAAATTCATGGCCGTAGGCTGTGTGGCCTTCGGAAAATTGAATACAAAACGTTGCCACTCGCCGCTTACGTTCCAGTGTCCTCGCGCCCATTGGCCGTCAACCCCGATGCCGCTCGCGGGAAAGTCTCTAAAGTTCATCCCGGCCGGGTAAGACGAGACAAGCGACTCATCCAGCCAGGGTCCTCGATAGGCTGACACCCCAAAGCGCAAGCCTTGCCGAATTGTATAGCCGCCACCGACGGTCCATTGTGGGTGCTGATTGTCTGCCGTGAGGCTGAGCGGATTATATGGATTACTGTTGGTTAGCTGAAACCGGGCGTCAACGCGGCGCCACGAAAGATCCACCTCGGCGCCCGGTAGTCCGTAGAGGGTCACCGGTGTTAGGCCGTAGGGGTCGCTGCCGGGGCGGGGCTTCAGAGCGAGGTAAGTATAAGGCAGAGGCTGATCGATGAGAGCATTCTCGGTGTCGTTGTATCGTGGCGGGAAGGATCCGAAAGCGGAGGAAAGCTTCCCCGCTCGAAAGCCAACAGTCGCCTTGCCCCAGGTGCGCGCATAGCCCACGAATCCCTGGAGCACGTCCGTGTCGATTCCGCGATCTGCGCTGTAAGCATCCTGATAGAAGAAAGGCAGGGACCGCACCTGAACTGCCGAGTAAATGTACCAATGGGACCCAAGCTTCACGAGTGGAGTCGCCAACATCTTAAAGCCGGCCGTTACCGGCGGTGCCGCGGGATCATCACTCTGGGCGCGGTCCGTATCCAGCATGCCGCCCGTAATTTCGAGCGGAACGGAGACGCCGAATTGCGCTTCTTGCGCGCGGAGATTCAGGCAAGAGCTTGCCGCCAGAATTAGACAACCGGTAAGAAGGTAATGTTGCAGTTTCATGATGTCTATCCCCGGGAGACGCCGGAAAGGCACCCTTGCCCTACCGGGATCGCCCCTTGTTCAACGGCCTGTGCAGCCGTTTCGAAACGCGCCGTGAAGTGGAAGCGGCTGCCGCTCCCCACCTCGCTCTCAACCCAAATGCGGCCCTGCATTATTTCAACCAGGCGTGAGGCTACGGCCAGGCCCAAGCCCGTTCCCCCATGCCGGCGCGTTGATGATCCATCGGCCTGCGAAAAAGCTTCAAAGATCAGCCGCTGTTTTTCCTTGGGAATCCCGATGCCAGTGTCCGTCACCGTGAAGTGCAATACACAATGCGCGCCCGCGGCGCTCTCCACGCTCACGTGCAGCCTCACTCCGCCGTCGTCCGAGAACTTGATCGCATTCCCGACGAGGCTCATCAGGATCTGGCGTAGACGAGCGGGATCGCCCGTGACGTTTTCAGGCACCCCAGGCCCCACGGTGCAGTCGAACCGCAATCCCTTTTGCTGAGCCTGGACGCTGGCCGCCTCCAACGTGTTGTCTAAGAAGCTTTGCAGTTTGAACTCGATCGAATCGAGCTGAACCCTACCCGCCTCCAGTGTGGAAAAATCAAGAATGTCGTTGATGACGGCCAGCAGCGAGTCTGCCGAATACTTCACCAAGTTGAGGTACTCGGATTGCTCCGGTGAGAGATCGGTTTCGAGCGCGAGGCCCGTCATGCCCAGGATGCCGTTCATGGGAGTGCGAAGTTCGTGGCTGATGTTGGCCATGAATTCACTCTTAGCCCGGCTCGCCGCCTCCGCAACCTCTTTGGCCGTCCGCAGTTCATTCTCAACCTGACGCCGTGCGCCGGCCGCGTGATTCAAAGCGCCCGCTAGCAAATTCACTTCGCGCGTGGAGGAGTCCACCGGGAATTCGCTCCATAGGGTACGCGTCTCGCCGCTGGTTTCGAGCTTGGCGGCGAGATCCGACAGAGGCCGTGAAATCGAGCGCGATGCGAAAGCCGCCAGCAGCAGGGCTACCAGAACTCCGCCCAGTCCCGTAACCAGGAACGCGCGCCTTAGACCGCGCGTAAATTCGGCCATGGCGTCGTCAATGGATGCGAGACAGAACAATTGGTAGTCCGGTCCCAGCCCGGGGTGATTCATCTCGAGTACGAGATAAGTCCTGTGATCGATGCGAATTTCGCATCCGTCCTTGACTGCGAAGCAGGCCGTAGAAAGTTGACGTCCAATTTCGCGGGCGAGGGCATTGGGAAAAGTCCCTGCCACGATTCCGGTCTGGTCCTCCAACACGGCATAGCCAAAACGGCCAAGCGCGGTCAAGTCAAACTTCTTGCCCACCGCTAGCCAACCGAGATTGTCAATGCCCAGATTGATGGGAACCGTGGTGACTTCGTAGAACGTGCTGCCGAAGCGAACCAGGAATGGAGCGCCAGATTGCAAAAGCGAGTTCTCGGTGGCCGTTGCGGCGAGGCTGGCGCCCACGGACGCTGCCACTTGGCCGTCGGAATCGATCACCATTAGGAGATCGTCATCCATACCCTGCGACATCTCGCGTAACTGGTCTTCGATGGTCCTGCGCACCTGAGACCGCACTGCAGGTTCAGAACCTTCCCGCAGCAGTCCGATTGCGGCTTTCAGGCTTGCGTCATTGCTCAGGATGGCGAGCAGTTCCGTGCTGCGGCGGTGGTACTGCGCCGTCACCTCGTCAAGTTGAGCCTGATTGCGGTGAAGATTTTCCTTGAGACCGCGCTCGATGGCCGTCTTGATGGCAGTATTCAGAGCAAGAAACCCGGCCACCAGCACGACGCACATGCAGAGGAAGGAAACGAGAAGTGTGCGTGCAGAAAGTGAGAGAGGCTTCCTCATCTGCCACTCCCTGGTGCTGAGAGGGTTGAGTCCTCCGTCTGGAGTGGAATGGTGAGATTTATCGTCACGGTTTCGTGGCTGCGGACGGTGACCTGGCGGCGAAAGAAACCCGCAGTGCGGTGCCAGGCTACCACCTCATAATTGCCAGGGGGAATGTCTTGCAGCGAGAAGGTTCCTCCGTCGCCGGGCCGCGTCCAACGGTCAGTATCAAGTACCAGAATTGCTGCGCTCATATCGGCGTGCAGGTGACAATAAACCTGCACCAGGCCCGGCTTATCGAAGCGGACCAGCCGTGTCTGGCCTTTAGGATAGTAGCCAAGGTCGAAGGACTTGACCTTGGAGAGCGAAAAGACATTGTGAAAAATGGGATCGTCGTTGGGGAAGGAAACCATGGAGCCCACCGGAATCACAACCACCTCCGGATCGAAGCGGCGGTCTTTCTGGGTCAGAGTGACGGTAACCGGTTTGCCGGCAGCGAGATCCGGTCCTACCAAATAGACGACCACCCGCGAGAACTCGTCCACGCCGCTCATTCCATCCGGCTTGGCGGCCGTCTTCGGCTCTGCCAGCGAGACACCCCGCAAGTTATACGCAGGCATTGTGATGCGTTTCTTCGTCAGCGCCTTGGTGATGATCACCCGGCCGGCAACGGAACCCGCGTCCGAAGCGGCTGCAGCTTGGCCAGCCGCCGCAAGAATCAACAGTGAGAGAAAGATCGCCCTGGTCATACCCGTTTGTGGTATCGGCATTGTTCGCCGTGACTTTAGTACCAAGTTCGGGGTTTCATCAGTCCTGTGCTTTTGCTCACGCCGTCACTCCGGGCGCCGCCCCTTTCGCGGCGCCCAAACGCTGGCGACAATCGGTAACTTGTTACCCCTTTCTTTAGGCCAGCTTGTATAATGCGAGGGCTTCACCCTCTGAACACGGATGAGCCTATGGACAAAAGACAATTCCTAAAAGCTTCGGGTGGTTTCATTACCAGCACAATGTTGTCGGGCCTGGCGTCGGGCGGCCAACAGGAATCAAAGCGCACCAACTGGGCCGGTAACTACACCTACCGTGCCGAGCGACTGGATACTCCCAGGACCGTCGAGGAAGTTCAACAGCTTGTGAAGAGCCGCAACCGTGTGAAGGCGCTAGGCGCGCGCCATTCCTTCAACGACATTGCCGACAGTCCTGGCGATCAAATCTCGTTGAAGTATTTTGACGAGATGACCTTGGACCCGAACGCGCGCACGGTTACCGTGGGCGCGGGCGTAACCTACGGGCTGCTGGCTCCCTACCTTGATGGCCACGGCTACGCGCTGCACAACATGGCCTCGTTGCCGCATATTTCCGTGGCGGGCGCCTGCGCCACCGGCACGCACGGCTCCGGCAACCACAATGGCAACCTGTCGACGGCTTTAACCGCCACGGAGATCGTCACCGCTTCCGGTGAGGTGGTTGTTCTCTCGAGGGAACGAGAGGGCGAGCGGTTCCAGGGGATGGTGGTTGCGCTTGGCGGCCTCGGTGTAGCAACGAAGGTCACGTTGGATGTTCAGCCGACGTACCAGATGAGGCAGGTTGTCTACGAAAACATGTCGATGGACCGGTTGGAGAAGAACCTGGATAAGATCTTTGCCAGCGGTTACAGCGTGAGTCTCTTTACCGACTGGCAAAATCATCGCCTCACGCAGGTGTGGATCAAGAGCCGCGTAGAGCCTGGGGCGCCTGCCAAGCTAGCTCCCGAGTTCTTCGGAGCTAAGCGGGCCACGCGGAATCTCCATCCGCTGGCCGGACATTCGGCGGAAAATTGCACGGAGCAGATGGGCGTGCCCGGGCCCTGGTACGAACGCCTGCCGCATTTCCGCATGAACTTCACGCCCAGCAGCGGCGCCGAGTTGCAAACCGAATACATCGTGCCGCGCCATCGAGGCTACGAGGCTATACTTGCTGTCGAGCAGCTCCGCGACCGCGTAACGCCGCGTCTCTTCATTACGGAGCTGCGCACCATCGACGCCGATAATCTCTGGATGAGTCCTGCTTACAGGCGACCCTCGCTGGCCATTCACTTTACGTGGAAGCCGGAATGGCCCGCCGTACGAGAAATCCTGCCGATGATCGAAGAGAAGCTGGCGCCCTTCGATGCCCGGCCGCACTGGGCAAAGCTATTCACCATGCCCCATTCACGGCTCGCCACGCTCTACGAGAAGATGCCCGACTATCTCGCGCTGCTTCGGCAGTACGATCCCCAAGGGAAATTTCGCAACGACTATCTCGATGCCCATATCTACGGATGAGGACGTCGGTGGTTTGGGCTGCCAACACAGTCCGCTGAACGAGTTTGGATTTACCTAAACCAAGACCTCCGCGTGCATGGCCTGCAGCATCTCCGCGTTGGTTGCGTACCTGAACTCCGGGTTATTCAGCGCCTGTCCCGCCTGTGACTCGGCCTCCTGCAAGCGGGTCACTTCCTCCTTGGTTACAATCGCGGTCCCCTCCACGCAAAGTTCACGGTAGACCTCGTCAAGATCCTGCGAGCTTCTGTCAGGTTTGCCTTCCAGAAATTTGAGGACGTGTTCGCAGCCATGCTCCGCGTCAAAGCGCGCCTTGCCCACCAGACCCTCGCTGGCTTTCCGCGCCCAGCCCACCAGATATAAACCGTGAAGTATATTCCCGGAGGCTGAGTCGAACACCTGGTAGGCGCCGCAGTCTGATGTAGCGCAGTCCGGGTTACACACATAGGTGTTGTTCGCATACGGCAGGCCCAGAGAGGGATCGGCGACGTCGCCGATGGCAAAAATGAGCGTGTCGAAGTCGAGGTCGGTCTGCTGGTCCGTGGCCCTTGCCTTGGTGTCCTCACCGGCTCGCACCAATGCGTTGGCAACCACCTTCAAACGCCCGATGCGACCGCTTTCCGAAGGAATGATCTCAACCGGCGAACTCAGGAACCGGAACGTCAGCTTCGACTGCTGGGCGACTTCAGGTTCGGTCTTGATCCAGGGAAAAGCCGTCTCCTCGACTTTGCTCACATCCTGCCCGGCAGCGGCAACGGCCTCCGCCACGCGTTTCAATTCGTCCCGAAACAATTTGCGGTCAAGATAAGACTCCACGTAGTCAAATTCCTTGCTGTCAAACTTCACTTCAAAAGGCCCGCGCCGCGCGATCACCGTGACTTCCTCCGGCTTGTCTCCGGGTTGATCGATCAGCAGCCAGCGCACGATGTCAACCATCACGTTGCCCATGCCGATCACGGCCACCCGGCGTCCCGTTGAGAAATCCTGGGTGGAGAATGGGGGCAGGCGATTGTAGTAATAGACGAAATCCTTGGCGGAGTAAACGCCGCTACAGTCCTCGCCCGGCAAGCCTAGCTTTTTGGTCCCCTGAGCTCCCACGGCGAAAACAATGGCGTCGGGCTGCCACGCGGCGAGAGAATCGACAGTCAACAGCCCTTGTGTGCCCACGGTAACGTTGCCGAAGTATCGGACGTTGGGCATCGCCAGAATCTTGGCGAACTGCTTCCTGAGGCCTGACTTCATGTGGTGCTTCACCGGATAGATGCCATACTCCGCGAGCCCGCCCGGCCGGATGTCGCGATTGAAGATGGCCACTTGATAGCCGGCAGCCGCGATCTTGCGCGCCGCGAAAAGCCCTGCCGGTCCTGCGCCCGCCACAAAGACTGTTCCTTCGCCCATTACAAGCTCCCTCGCACTGATCTACTCAACGCGCCATACTATCCCGAGAGGTGGCCGGTCTCTGTGAGCCTCATCACACCTCAGCCACGGCAGCGCCTCTCGCCGCCCGGCGGACGGTTCGCTGACTCGAAAAGCCGCTGCCGTGATTGCGCCACTCTTCTATCATCTCATTGGAATCAAGGCCAGGCGTAGCGGCGGCCCTTGTGGCCGCACACCTGACGGCGCTGCCTTGAAATGGGCGGCCACAAGGGCCGCCCCTACGTCTCCCTGCCGATTCACGTTGACACCCTCCCTCGGACCGGCCCTTGGATGGCCCTTGGATGGAAGGACCGGAGCCTTGTTGGAGGCCTCGCTTCAGCAGGAATGACGTCGCTGCTCCCAGCCAACCCCGGATCTTTGACACATTCTTTGCCATATTCTCATAAGCGTCTTGTTTTCTGTGAGATTCCGGCTTCGTTTGCCTGGTTCCATCGGAAACTGCAGTCGAAGTCTGCGATTTGCTCTCGTCCAAGGCGCCGGGCGCGATTTTGCCGCCGTCCCCGAGGCGACATATTTTCAGAACCCGTTTGTTGTCTGCCACATTCTGGCTTCGTTCGCTTGTTCCGGCCCATCAACCGGGCGAAAAGTCCGATCCGCCTTCCGTTCGCGCCGTCGAAGGAGCCTTCCGCTCATCGGGAGGCGATACATTTCCAGAACCGCTTTGCATTGTGTCATATTCCGGCTTCGTTCGTTCCAATTCCGGCTCCGTGGGTTCTTTTTGCTCGTGGCACGGCCATCCTGGCCGTGAGCCACACGGGCGGGACGCCCGTGCTCCCAGTCTTCCGGCGTCCGAAATCGCCTTTTCCGTCAATCTGGTAGACCATGCGTCCGACAACCGGCCACCAACAACCAACAACCGAATCGGCAGCCAGCAACCGGCCGCCTCGAACCTAAAGTACCCCTTCGAGATGAGAAGGTGGGTACGGGTGGGAGATCTGCGAATGTCTATTTCGAGCCGTGTTTTGAGTAGGTTAGCCTGTGGATTACGGGTGGCAGTGGCGGCCGCACCCAACAAGTGTGCAGAATCTGCACACAAACGTGTTCACGTCTCGTTTCGAGCTCCGTCCAGCCGGCGCAACCTTCTGCGGGCACTAGCGTCATTCGAATGTTACCGACGCAGTCATTCCCGCGAAGGCGGGAATCCATTGCAGAAGCCATTGGAAAGAGAAGATATCAAGGAAGTGGATTCCTCCGCACCCCAAGGTTAAGCGGCGACCGCCTTCGCGGGAATGACTGCGCCTCACGGGGCTCCGCCCAGCAAATGACACCAGTAGCTTTCTGCGCGGCCTCATACCGCGGCTGGAAGTCGCCTAAGACCCCAATGGCCACGTGGGATTTGAGTGATGCGACGGACGAGTCGCAGACGTTCAACGCCTCACTCCATGTTAGGATAAGGTCAGAGGAGGTCCTGAGTGGCCAACGAATACGTTGAGCGACGGGAAGGGGCCTACCGAATCGGAGGGACGCGTGTTTCGCTCGACTCGGTGGTTTACGCCTTTCTGCGTGGAGCGTCGCCGGAAAGCATTGCCCAGTCGTTTCCGGTTCTGAGCCTCGAGGAGGTCTACGGGGCAATTGCCTTTTACCTCGGCCACCAGGACGAAATCGACGCCTACCTCCAAGAAGGTGAACGGGAGTTCGAGGTCCTCCGCCAGCAAGCCCGCCAATCCAATCCGCTTCTCTACAGGAAACTCGAGGAAGCGCGCCAGCAGTTGCCGGCAACGCGAAAATGAAACTCAAGTTCCTGGCAGACGCCGACCTCAACCAGGACGTCGTCAAGGGCGTTCTACGCCGGGAGCCCGCGATCGATTTTCGCACGGCGGTTTCCGCTGGGCTGCGGGGCTTGAGCGACCTCGATGTACTCGCCTTCGCCGCTTCCGAAGGGCGCGTTCTGGTTTCTCACGACCGGAAGACGATGCCGCGCGCATTTGCCGACTGGGTGGCGACCCACAGCACTCCAGGGGTGTTTATTGTCTCCCAAAAGACCGATGTGCTTGCCATCATCGACGCCTTGCTGCTGGTATGGGCCCTTTCCGAGGCCGAAGAATGGACTGACCGAATCTGCACCCTCCCGTTGTAAGCAAACCCCGCCGCTCGGGTCTTGCCCACCTATATCCCGGCGAACAAGCCCCGAGAGAACTGAAGAGAGCGTCATGCTTCGGACGCACACATGCAGAACTGCGCACGTATGCGCCACCCGCGGCTTGGCCTGTGAATTTCGGGCCGAATCTGGATGAGGCGGCCCGAGTGAGCAAAATCTATACACAATCAGGAGCGAGGGAGCTGGTGCATCGAGGGCAGCCCCTTTCACGTATGCGCCGGCGTGGCTGTGGGGAAGGCGACGAGATACGACACGGTGTCGCCGGCGCCCGGAGTTCCGCAAGAGATTGTCAAGGTCGTTAACACTCCTGTCTGCTGTTTGACCTACTTCCCGCCTATGTGGTACATAGGTTGCCGGTCGGGTACCGCCGATCACGCACCCAGGAGAGAAGGCACGATAAGCCCAGATACGAGTGGGCTTAAGACGGCCATGCTGAAGGTTGACCCGAATACTGAGATGTGACTGCAAGCGGCCGCAAGCTAAGCCGCTACTGGCAGGTTTGACTTTGGAAATCAGCGCAAAAAGGCGCGAGACTGTAGAGAAAGCTCGTCAAGCGTGGCTGAAGAGGCTGATCGACCTTTCACGGCGCAATAATCTTCTGTATTACCGACCCCTGAAATGGGGGACTCTCCCGCTATCCCTTGCCGACGTCGAATCCTGGAGCGGTCTTCTCCGGGGCGAAAAAATACCGTTAAAGACACTCGCCTCGGACGTGCCGGAAGAGGATTTGACGACCAAGGCTTTGGAGGTCTGGCGAAGGGCTCAAGCGAATCAGGAGGAAAAGGGCCTAGCGACAATGTTCGTCGCGCTGGGGTTTGCGACCTGGAAGGCCCCAGACGGGGGGCGCCATCCCGAAGCACCGATTCTTCTTCTGCCCGTCGGACTTGAGTTGAAAGGCCATTCCGGAAGGTCAAGTTCTATCCACTGCACTGGTACAGTGCAGGTCAACCTTGTTCTTCAGCATGTGCTGGAAGTGGAGCATCGGGTCTGCGTTTCATCGGAGAAGCTGCTTTCCCTGCTTCAAGATCGCACGGAGGAAGGCGTTTTTGATTTCTCTCCCGCCTACAGGCTTCTCTCATCGGACTGCGAATCTGTCCCGGACTTTGCAATCAGAAACACCGCTGTCCTTGGTAATTTTGCCTTTCAAAAGATGGCCATGGTGCGGGATTTACAGGAGAATCCCGAGCAGCTCTGTTCCAGCGATCTCGTTGCCGCGCTTGCCGGTGATCCAGAAGCAAAGGACTCCCTCGGATCGCAGACATATAGTCTGGATGCGACGGAATTCGACAGAATCGCGCCGCACTCGGAATACTTAGTGCTGGATGCCGATTCGAGCCAGCAATCCGCTATCGCTGCGGTCCTCGCGGGGCAGAGTGCCGTCATTCACGGGCCACCCGGTACGGGGAAGAGCCAGACGATCGCCAACTTGATAGTGAGCCTCGCCGCGAGCGGAAAGTCCGTGTTGTTTGTAGCCGAAAAGCGAGCCGCGCTTCAAGCGGTGCTGAAGCGGCTTCAGCATGTTGGCCTGGACAAGATTGCAATCGATCTTCACGGCGCTGACGTATCCCCCAGGCACGTAATGGAGCAGGTTGCAGCAGCCTTGAATACCGTTCGACAATCGGTGCCTGTTGACTGCGATGAAATGCACCGGCGCTACGTCGAGCGCCGCAATCGGTTAAACCTGCACGTCGAAAGCTTGCACCGAAAGCGTCCGCCGAGCGACATGACCGTGTACGAGTTGCAAGGCGCAGTGTTGCACTTGCAGGCACAGGTTAACGCTGACACGCGCTGGCGAAGGGAGGTCCTTACTAAGATTCAAACCTCAAGCCCATCGTGGGTACGCGATTTACTACGAGAGGCAGGAGGGCTTGCTCAGCTTTTTCTTAGGCTTGACCCGTCCCCGTGGAACGGTGTGCAGCTCCGCGACGGTGGCGCCGCTCAGGATGCTGTGGACCTGGTCGCAAGATTATCATCGCGGGCGTGGCCTGACTTCACGGATTCGCTCGGCGAACTGGCCGAATCAGCAGGCTTCCGAGCGCCACGGAGCTTAAGAGAAGCTCAAGAGGTTCATTCCCTTCTTGAGGGTGTCGGGCACACGCTAGCACTTTACTCTTGCGACCTCTTTAGTGGAAACATCCAAGGACTCATTGATGCCTTGGCCCCGGGTCAGAAGGGAGGAATCAGGGGAATCTGGAGTTGGTGTACGGACGGCAAGTACCGTCACGCCAGAGCGCAAGCTCTTGCTTATCGCACGGCAGGCAAAGCGCGTACCGCTTGTCTCTTCGGTGAACTGACTTCCGCTGAGGTTCAGCGAGCCAAGTGGGCAGCGCTGTGTGACGGATCATCGTCACCTAGGATACTGCCCGGCTACTCGGACGCCAAGGCAAAGTACGAACTCGCGGCCTCCGATCTCCAGAAGCTGGGAAGCGTGGCTCCCCGAACCCTGGGCGGCCTATCATCCCTGGCCGATTTCACGACGCGCCTTCACGAGCTGGCGAAAGATCGGCTCACACCGGTGAAATTGCCTAAGCTCTTTGAAATCGAGGAAAGCCTACGGTTGGCGGGCGTGGGCCCTTTGGTCGAGGAGATTCGCGCGAACAAATTGGTGCCGGCAAAGTGGCCCTCTGCCTTTGATTTGTGCTGGTACTCGTCGTGTATCGAAGCCGCCCAAGCTGAGGAGCCTGACCTTGCGGGTTTCGACGGAAGGACCCATGACGCGTTCGTGCGAGAGTTCAAAACTCTTGACGAGGAGCGCATCCGGCTGAGCGCCGCGCGCGTGCGGCGGGCCTACGCCGAACGCGCTGTAACGGCGATGAACGAGCACAAAAACGAAGAATACCTTGTTCGGGCCGAAGCAGAAAAGAAGCGACGGCACCGGCCACTCCGTCAAATCTTTGCTGAGGCCCAGCATGTGCTCACTGCGGTATGCCCCTGCTGGATGGCGAGCCCGCTGTCCGTGAGCCAATTACTGGGTGCCACGGGCTCGTTCGACTTCGTGATCTTCGACGAGGCAAGCCAGGTTTTACCGGAGGATGCGATTCCCGCAATCATGCGGGGGTCTCATGTCGTCATCGCTGGCGACCACTGGCAGCTACCCCCGACAACCTTTTTTGCAGCGGCAGATGAGGACGAGCTAGCAGAGGACGAAGAGAACCTGGCAGTTTATGGATACGAGAGCCTCCTCGACATAAGCAACGCTTTCCTGCCTTCTTGGCACCTTAACTGGCACTACCGCAGCCAAGACGAGGCATTAATCAGCTTTTCGAATCATCACATCTACAAGGACCGGCTGGTCACGTTTCCAGGACCAGGCGGCTTACCCGCGGTAGAGCATGTCTTGGCCCAGCAGCCGTTCGGCATGGATGGCCAGGAGGAGAGTTGCTCAGCGGAGGTGCAAGGAGTCGTGAATCTGGTGTTAGAGCACGCTCAGAAAAGGTCTCGAGAGTCGTTAGGTGTTATTGCGATGGGGATTCGCCACGCAGACCGCGTCCAGCGAGCCGTTGATCAGGCTCTCTCCGATAGGCCGGAGCTGAGCAAATTCTTCGATTCAAACGCTGAGGAAAGATTTTTTGTGAAGAACCTGGAGCGTGTTCAGGGCGACGAGCGAGACGCAATAATCCTCACAATCGGCTACGGGAAGGATCGGGCTGGCAATCTTCCCTTCAGGTTCGGTCCGCTCTTGTCTGTTGGCGGTCGAAGGCGGCTGAACGTTGCTGTGACGCGAGCTCGCAAGCGGATGACCTTGGTATCGTCATTCAGTCACCTGGATATGGATCTGGCGAAGATTAGGCCGGATACTGGTGTGGAGTTGCTTCGCCACTACATTGAGTACGCCGATAGTGGAGGTAAGAGACTCGGCGACCTCGTTTCCACGGACTTCCCAATGAATTCCTTTGAGGCTGACGTTTTTGACGCCCTAGCCGTGAAGGGTGTTCCGCTTATAGCGCAGGTTGGCGCCTCAGCTTACCGTATTGACCTCGTGGCGCAGCACCCAAGGCAGCCAGGAAGGTACGTTTTAGCCATCGAATGCGATGGAGCCTCTTACCATTCGAGCCCAACTGCACGTGACAGGGACCGCTTGCGGCAGCAGCAGCTCGAGAAGCTGGGCTGGAAATTCCACCGGATTTGGTCGACAGACTGGTTTCTGCGAAAGGACAGTGAGATAGCCCGCGCCGTGAAGGCCTTTAAGAGCGCTGTTGCCTTTGCGGACAGTTCTGCGGATTGCGAGGGAACCCCGAAGGGCGCCGAGTCTTCAGTGAAGCACGAAGAGCCACTTGCCGGCATTCGCCGCCGATCTGCGCGCCCCAAAATCGCGCAGCACGAGATAATCAGCGAATATTCCGAACACGACCTGGTGGCGATGGTCGACTGGATTGAGTCGGATGGTCGCTTGCGGACAGATGAGGAGATCATGGAGGAGTTGGTTCCCGAACTTGGGTTCCGCAGGCGCGGGACCCGCATAGAGGCTGTACTCAGAACTGTCCTGGAAAAACGTAGGAACGGGCGGGAGAGTGTGTAGCAGGCCGGCTTAGATTCCCCGCTGGGTGTCCCGGCAACACCACTTCTACGGCGCGAACCATCTCCATTACCTTACTACTATCGCCGGGTTCGAGTTTTTGATTCGGACCCGCTTCCGACTTAACTTTACCCGGAATCCGGATGATCTCAGGGCTGAACTGGGCTTTAAAATCATTGGATACGTCCTCATGCCGGAGCACTTCCATCTGCTCATTTGGCCCTCCGAGTTCGCCAACCCTTCCCAAGTGCTGCAGCGGTTGGGAGACCGCACGGCCCTATTCATACTGAAGAATCTTCGCCGCAATCTCGGCTTCGCGTGGTGTCAGAGGGTGCCAAAGGGACTCAAGTTGCCGCCTACGATGGCGGCGAAGATCGCAAACGCGAGAGCCGCAGGAATCCGCATCAATCCGTCACCTGCTCGAGAATGGCGAAACCTCCAGGATTCCACGACTGAGCGATGATGTAGTACTTGTTGTTGAGTTCGCGAAGCACGGCGTTATGGATATGCTTGAAGTTTTCGAGTCCGAGATCGTCCTTGGGAAAAATCGTTGAGATGAGCTTGCCGTTTTCCAATATGTAGATCGGCGCGCCCTTGTGCGGGTCGGGGCCGTCGAGCGCCGCGACAACCGCGTATGGGCCGAGATGGTCGATATTGCAAGGCAGCGAGCCGGTGGGAAACTTCACGCCGTTAAGGTAATGTCCATAGCGCGTGAAGCGCTTGATCTCGCCGTGCGCGCGATCGGAGATGTCAAACTCCTCGGTGCCAGGCACCAGCGTGATTCCGTGCGCGGTGTTGAATTGCGCCGGGCCGTCACCCTTGCCGCCGAACGCGAGATCGTTCCACCGGGCGTCAAACGGATTGGTGTTGATGCCCGCCGTCAGCACGTAATCGAGATCACAATAACCCGTGGTGACGTAATAGAGGCCGTCGAAATACGCCACGGCCGTCGGCGCGAAGCTACCTCCTGCGAGGAAGTACTCGTGGATTTGAGGATACTCGAACGTATCGTTGACCGTGGGAGCGCTCAACGTATCCACGAGCTTGCCGTCGAGTGTGGTGGTGAATACTTTCCCGGCATCGTCCGAGGGAAACGCCAGGAAGGGCTCGCCGTCTCTGGGGTTGGACCAGATCGCAGTGCCGTGAAGGTTCACGGCCTTCATCGACTCGGCCGTAGGCAGAACGCTGACGGTGCGCAGGTCCGGCGCGATGCGAAGAATTCCCGCCCCGGGCAGCGCAAAATACGTTTCGCCCTTGCCCTGCCGCCGGTCCACGGCAAATCCGCCATGCGCCTTCACGAGGACGCTTTTGGCCGTTTCCGGCAGGATTTCGGAGTTGTAAAGCAGTTTGAAGCGCATTTTCCCCACCCCGCTGACTCCTGAAAACGGCCCTGGTGTGCGCTCTGCTCGCGCCTCCGGCGTTTTCCCGGCAGACTGCGCCCAGGCGGAGGGAAGGCGCGTAGCGGGGATGATCAGCGTAACGCAACGTGCAATCCAAGCTCTTCGCAGCATGGCGGCCTCCGGGAAAGAATAGGAAGATCGGGGAGAAGCCCCTCGCGCACCTGGCCAGCAGCGCCGGTGAGGACACCTGCGCCAAAACAGCCGCCTGCGAGCATATCACAGGTGGGGAACAGGAGGCTCCAAGATCCCGACACAAGATCCCGACGGGTGGCGACGACCTCGTACTGCAGTCGTCGCCACCCGGAATCTCCCCGATTACCAGCAATTGTTATCGCCGCTCGCACAGATTCTGAGAGACAGAAGGCTGAGCCCGCTCAGAGTCTGTGATAGACTCGCGAAGCGGCTTCGAGCCGTCAGTGGGTCCTGAGGGCGGGAGAAGATGGCGCTTGCTCTGGCTCTGACGATAGTCTTGCTCACCCTCGCAACTTGTGGCCTGTTCGTTCTTCATCCGTGGTGGTTTCCTGCCTCGGTTTCAACCTTCGCTTTTGCTATCGATCACCAGTTCACCCTCACGTTAGCCGTCTGCGGCGTTCTATTGGCCACGGCTCAGATCGTGATGGCCTATTTCGTCTGGCGCTATCGCGGCGAGCGACAGAACGTATGGAGGCCAACTGCGCCTGCCAGCACGCGGCTTGAGCATGTATGGGCGGCCGTGGCTGCGGTACTGTTTCTCACCCTGGGTGCCACCGGCTATCGGGTGTGGGCGCGGGCTGCGTTGCAGGGTCCCGCGGCTCCCGACGCACTGCGCGTGGAAGTGTGGGGCGAGCAGTTCGAGTGGTACTTTCGATATCCGGGACCGGATGGCCAATTCGGGCCCGTCTATCCCAGCCTGATGAACGACGGCACCGGGAATTCCCTCGGCCTCGACCGCGAGCACGACGCGGCTTCCCGCGATGACATTATCACGGCAACGCTCGCCGTGCCTGTGGATCAACCGGTGGAGCTGACGCTGCGGTCCAAGGACGTGATCCACTCCTTTTTCGTGAGGGAGTTGCGGCTCAAGCAGGATGTGATTCCGGGGACGATCTCAGTGCTTCACCTCACCGCCCGGCGCACCGGCCGTTATGAGATTGTCTGCGCGGAGCTTTGTGGCTTAGGTCACTACAAGATGCACGCGGACTTGGACGTGATGACTGCGGGAGAGTTTCGAGAATGGCTGTTGGAGCAGGCCAAACGGCAATGAGGAAGTGGAGGTGGCACAGGCACTCTTGCCTGCGCAGGGGCTTCTGCACGGCCCGGAGTGGCTGTGCCACGGAGGCGTGTCATTCAGTTTTCAGTCGTCAGAGGTGATTCGCGTCCGGCTGTAGCGGCGGTCTTTCGCCGCTTAGATATGGTCAAATCCCAAGGTACGCAGAGCGCCGCGCCGCCCGCGTCGCTTCCCTTTCTTCGCCGGTATATCTTCAGCACGGATCACAAGGTGATCGGACTTCAGTTTTACTTGCTTGGACTGCTCGCGGTCCTCATTGGAGTTCTGTGTTCTGTCTTCATCCGTCTGCACCTTGCCTGGCCCCAGTTGCCGGTGCCGCTCCTCGGGCATGTTTCACCTACCGGGGCTCCCGGCGGCGTCATCACGCCGGAATACTACCTTTCTCTGCTCACGTTACACGGCACCTTGATGATCTTCTTTGTGCTGAACACAGTGCCGCAGAACGGATTCGGAAGCCTCTTGCTTCCCCTTCAAATCGGCGCACGCCAGATGGCTTTCCCCCGCCTGAACATGATTTCCTTCTGGCTCACATTCCTCTCTCTTGGCGTCCTCATTTCAACTTATGTCATCGCGGACGGACCTCCGATCAGCGGTTGGACGGCGTATCCCCCTTTGAGCGCTATCGGTTCCATCGCAGGGCCCGGCGAGGGGCTGGGACAGACCCTGTGGCTGATTTCGATTGCCATCTTTTGCGTGGGTTCGATCCTGGGAGCGCTCAACTTCATCGCTACTACGCTCTACAAGCGCGCTGCCGGTATGACCTGGATGCGCCTGCCGCTGCCGGTGTGGGCCTGGTTTATCACGGCGATTTTGATCGTCCTGTCGTTCCTGGCTTTGCTCGCTGCCGACGCGCTGTTGCTCTCGGACCGCGTGGCAGGCACCAGCTTTTTTGTCCCCACAGGCCTGGTGGTGAGCGACCAGCTTCTGGGCTACAAGGGCGGTTCGCCCCTTCTTTGGCAGAACCTGTTCTGGTTCTTCGGGCATCCCGAGGTTTACATCACAATTCTTCCCGCAATGAGTATCGTCAGCCACCTGCTTTCGGTCTTCTCGCGCAAGCCGGTTTTCGGATACCGCGAGACCGTGGGTGCGTTCGTGTCCATCGGCGGCCTCAGCTTCCTGGTTTGGGGCCACCACATGTTTACCACCGGCATGAACCCGTTCATGACCATGAGCTTTGCTGCGCTGACCATGGCCATCTCCATTCCTTCAGCCGTAACCACCTTCAGTTGGCTGGGAACGCTCTGGCGCGGCAGGATCGAATTCCGAGTACCGCTGCTTTTCGCCCTGGGCTTCGTTTCGATCTTTGTGACCGGCGGGTTGAGCGGTTTATTTCTCGCGCAGCCGTCGCTTGACCTTTACCTCCGCGGAACCTATTTTGTGGTCGCACACCTTCATATGGTGATGGGCATCGCAGCGCTCTTCGCGGTTTTTTCAGCTACCTACTTTTGGTTTCCCAAGATGTTCGGCCGCATGATGAATGAACGCATGGGGCAAATCCATTTTTGGCTGACGTTCCTCGGCGCGTACTGCACTTTCATACCCATGCATTTCTTGGGATTGGAAGGCCTGCCGCGCCGTTATTCGTCGCTCAGCGAGACGCGATTCGGCGGCCATTTGCTGCACTTGAACGCTTTCATCTCAGTCGTCGCATTCGTTACCGCCGCCGCGCAGTTGGCGTTCCTGGTGAACTTCTTCTGGAGCATGTTCAAGGGAGCACCCGCAGAAGCTAACCCATGGCAGGCAACAACCCTCGAATGGGGCCCTGCGGGGGCCCACCAGCCGCTCGTCTACCGTGGCGCCTATGAGTACGGTGTCTCCGGAGGGACGAGCGATTTCACGAGCCAAGACACGCCGGAACCTGCGCTCCAATAGCCGCGCTCGAGTGATTCTTCAGACCCTTCTCAATTTTCAGATCGCCTGCCCCGGGAAAATATTCTTCTTAGCTGCTCGAAATTCGAATGTGGTGTGACGTGCGTCACTGCTCCGGTGATTGCGGCTTCGATAGGTTTGTGGCTTCGGGACCGACCCCGAAACTTTGAGTGAGGCGCGCACGTTGCGCTGTCAAAGGAGGTTCATGAGCTCCAAGCTGAAGATATTCTGCCTTTCTTCAATTGTATTTCTTTCCTCCAGCTTTGCAGGGCTGCTCTTTTGGGAGACGCGCGCAGACGCGGTTCCAAGTTACGCCAGGCAGACGGGCCTGGCTTGCAGCGCCTGCCACACCACGATCCCCGAATTGACTCCACTGGGGCGGCAATTCAAGCTGAACGGCTACACGATGACCGGGCTGAAAACAATCACCTCGAAGCCAGGCCACCAAAACGCGGCGCTCAGCCTGCTCACGGAAGTGCCGTTGTCGGCACAGTTCACCATTTCCAATACCAATACCCTGCAGCCGCAGCCCGGCACCCAGAACGGGAGCTTTGAGCTGCCACAGAGCGCGAGCTTGTTTCTGGCGGGCGCATTCGGAGAGCACGTCGGCGGTTTCATCCAGGTGACTTACAGCGGGCAAGATGATCATTTTAGCTGGGACAACACTGATATTCGCTTCGCCCGCGACAGGAAACTTTTCGGAAAGGATTTCGTGTACGGCATCGATTTCAACAATAATCCCACGGTGGAAGATCTATGGAACTCCACTCCCGCATGGGGTTTCCCGTGGGTCTCTTCGGATTCGGCTCCTACGCCCATCGCGGGCCCGACGCTCTACGGTGGCCTGGCGCAAGACGTCGCGGGCATTGGCGGATACACTATGTTTGACCAGCGTCTCTACGCCGCGGGCTTTATCTACCGCTCGTCACACCTGGGCGGCGGCCAGCCCAATTCCGGTATGGGATTTGGAACGAACATCCAAGGCGTCGCTCCTTACTGGAGGGTGGCCTGGCAGCAAACACACGGCAACAACTATCTGGAGGTCGGGACTTACGGAATGCACCTGGCTTCCACGCCCAACGCGGTGGTGGGCCCGCGCGATTACCTCACCGACCTTGCCGCGGATTTCCAATGGGAGCGTACGATCCCTTGGAAGACGCGCAACGATTTGCTGACCGTGCATGGGAACTACATTCACGAGAGCTCCGAACTGCTTGGGACGCTTGCCGCGGGTGGTTCCGAGTCCGCTCCACACGATCTGAATTTTACACACTTGGACGCCGTCTACCACCTCGGAAATCGTTTCTCTTTTGATGCCGGCCCATTTTGGACGACCGGCACCACGGACTCCACGCTTTTCGCTCCCGCGCCGGTAAGCGGCAGCGCCACGGGCGATCCCCGGTCGAACGGATATATCCTTAACGCTTCGTACTGGCCTCTGCAGAACATTCAGTTGGGAGTGCAATACACGGGCTACTTAAAATTCAACGGGTTGAGCACCAACTACGACGGCTCGGGCCGGAACGCCTCGGCCAACAATTCGGTGTACTTGATCGCTTGGTTTGTATTCTAAATGGGCGAGGGCCGTTTGCCAGAGTGGGTTTCCGCCTCCCTTTGGGCTTTCACGAGAAACGGGGCGAACTAATCGAGGTGACATCATGAGTGGGAAAACATTTGGCGTGGTCCTTGCCGCCGTGGGCCTCACGGTGATCCTGCGGGCCGTCCCAGGCCGCGGAAGCCGTGGTCAGGGTGAAGCCGCGGGATCCGTCAAGGGAACGATCTACTTTCAAGGTGTCAAACCGCACTTGTCCGAGATCAACATGGCGCAGGACCGCGTCTGCGCTTCGGAACAGACAGGCCCGGTCTATCCCGAAGATGGCCAGGTCAACAGCAATGGAACCCTGCCCAACGTCTTCGTCTACGTTGAAGGGCGCGGAATTCAGACCTACAAGCCGCCGTCAACGCCGGTGACGCTCGCTCAGCGGCGATGCGAATATGAGCCACACGTGCTCGGTATTATGGTGGGACAGCCTCTGCAAGTTACGACCGAGGACCCCACCACGCACAACGTCCACGTGATGCCGAAAGATAATCGCTCTTGGAATGTCTCGCAGCAGCCCGGGTCTCAGCCCCTCATTGAGCGGTTTACTCATCCCGAGATCATGATTCCGGTGAAATGCAATCAGCATCCCTGGATGAAGGCCTACATCGGCGTCACCACCAATCCCTTTTACGCTGTTACGGGCAACGACGGAACATTTACCATCCCCAACGTTCCGCCGGGCCAGTACACCCTCGGAGTCTGGACGGCCACCTTCGGCACCCAGAAAAAGCAAGTCACCGTTGAAGCGGGCAAAGCCGTGACTGCGGATTTCACCTTCGAGTCACACTGAGACCCATAGAAGCGCCCGCTTCGGCCATCGGGGTCGGCAAGTCCATAAATCGGCCAAGGCACAACGATACCGCGTCAGGCATGGCTAGGGGACTTTAAAATAAGCCATGTATTATCAATGATATAATGGGGTTTATGAGATAAATGGCTTCCAATCAATAAGATGATGGGTTTGTTCGGTAGCCCCCATTGATTCTAAACGAGTCTTAGGCTTCGATCGTGTGTGTTTTTGATTTAAGTGTGTTCCTCCTGTGCCAAAAACCAAGTCCTCGATCGATTCCCAGGCGGGAGGCCGTCACGGCAAATGAAAAACGGACGCACATGTTTTCAGTCCATGCACGAGGCTAAAAACCACCGCCAACCCCTCCCTGAAGCCCCTCTGTACTAACGCCGCTTTCCTTCTCCCTGGAGCAAACCCGACCGCATTCCTGGCGTCTCCGCGTTCTCTCTGACACAAGCTCACCCCCGTGATCTCTGCGGTGAGACATCCTTTGACGGTGTATAACCCCTTACCCATCATTAACATCGTGGGATAGGCGAGCTAACCGCCTTATTTATCAGTAACATCGTGGGATAGAAAATTTCGTCCTTTATTTTCAACAACATCGTGGGACTCTCCTTCATTTTCGATGTTCAAAAAATCTCCAGATTCCCCGAATTGGCGCCTCGCCTGCCTTCCTGCCGCCGTCTCTCGCATCCCCTTGACACAACTTCCTCACCTGAAGTCGACGGCAACCTCGCACCCTCACCTCTGTGTAGCACAAGCTCTGGGGGCTGTCAAGTTATTCTTATTAATAGGGCTTGCACGCACTGTAGCGTTGAAGGATAGGCTACATCGGCCCCATCACTGCTCTGGGTGACGTCATGTCAGGGGTGGGCGCGGCCCTCCGCAAAGCGCAAAGCCGTCTTTGGGCTTCTGACTCGAATACTTACACGGTGCTACCGGGGATGATCAACGACCCGATGTTTCAGGACAATGCTGGCCTGCTCATCGGAATTGACCTGTTGGTAAAACTGCCTCAGGTCGCTCAACTTGGTAGTTGGCACCAGGACTTGTTTGATCTGGTAGAGCTGTTTGTACTGCACCACGCCGCCATCGGCTTCCACGCCGCTCATATAGCTCAACAGGCCGTTATCGACTTTAGTGGGCGGCGGCAGTTCATCCACCTGGTACCCGTCGGGCAGGTGAATTTCCACAGTTTCACTCTCCCCGAGCGTCGTCGGGAATTCCACCGGATTTTTCCTCTCTTTTTCCGGCGTGTCCAGGGCGTAGGCCGTGCCCCGGAGGTGTGGCCTCAGCAGAAGCAAATCGCCTGCTGACTTCGCATAGTTCGAGGCTGTGAAGTGGTAGGAGACGGTCAAATTGTCTTCAATCTTGTCCAACCCTTCTACGCGCGCCCCTTCGAGCGCAAAAGCCCCTGAGGAGCTGCTCAGGAACTTCTCCAGCAACGCCTGACGGCTTGCCTCAGGAACGCTCAGCAGTTGGGTACGAAGCTCGATGGCCGGCGCGCCCCAGAAGAGCTCCAAGACGTCCCCGGAGACATTGCCGTCTGCCTGGAGCGTCATTTTGGCGGAAAGAATCAGGCGGTTCAGCGAGGCGGGCAGCAAGGGCAGCTTTAAAAGTTCTCCCCCGTCGTCAGTCACCAACAATCCATAGCTGTCTTGAAGCGATTCGGGAAGATAGTTCAGCGGCACGTACGGGTCTGTCGGGTCAAAGTACAGAATGGGGCCAAGCTGCTTGTGGTCCTCGCGCGCCCAGAGCCGCGGCTGCTGCGTGTCAGGGATTTGAATCGCCAGGATGACGTGGTCGAAGCCGAGCATGGTAGGAAAGTCAGGGTTCACCACGCTGCGGCGGCTGTTGACCAGCACGTACCATGACTTGACTCCGATCACCCCGAGCATCGCGGCCAGAAGCGTCGCCTTATCTTTGCAGTCGCCGTAACGGTTGGCAAAGGTGACTTGGGCCGCGTGAGGCTGGTAGCCGCCGGCGCCGATCTCGATCGCCACATAGCGAATGTTGGATTGCACGAAGCGCGCGAGCGCCTGCACCTTTCCCCATATCTCTGTCTGGCCTGCGGTGAGGTCTGCGACCGACTGGCGAATCGCCGGCGTGTCCTGCCGCTGGGCGGAGGCTAGCCGGGAGTACCAGGCTCCGATCTCCTTCCAGGATGCGTGGCTTTCACCCGGGGCGGCCCCGGGCGCGAAGTAGGTGACGCCCATCCGGCCCGCGAGTGCTTCCCACGCGGGCATGTCAGACTCTTCTTCGACCGGCGGAACATCCGAAACCTCCCACGTCCAGGCGTTACTCCCCGTCTGTTCGGGTTTGCGAGGAGTGCTGTTTATCCAAGAGTTGTGATACTCCCAAGACGGCGGCAGGACGAGAGCATACCTCGCCTGGCGCACGGGAACTTCGTCTTGAAACCACCAGACATCCTGCGGGACCGTGGGCCGTTGCCTCTGTTCGTACTCGTAGGCCACTACGCTGCCTGGTTCCGAGCCTGGGATGCTCAACACCTTCCGGCGCACGTCCACATAAAGGCTATCGAGGGAGAGAGAGCTTTCTAGGGCGTCTTTCTCTTTCGCCTCATAATCTTTGCCGCCTGGAGCGATGCACCAGGCCCTCAGATAATTCAGGCGCGTCTCGTTGTCGTATTCAACGGTCACGATGCCGAACGAGCGGCCTTCAGGCCTCAAGATACGGTAGACCCGACGGTATCGCGTGGTGACGTCCCCATTCGCGCCGACGGTGGTGGCCTGTTCGTGCAGCAACAGCACCGCCTTGGTATCGTCCGGATATTTCGGCAGAGGCACATCGGCCGCGGAGCGAACCCAGGCGGGCGTGCTGCCCCACGCGGCTTCACCGGCAGCAACCAGCGAAGCCAACGCCAGGGCGAGCGCCGCGGCAAGGTGCCTATTCGCCCTGAGCTTTCGTCTGGGCTTGCAAAACCACCTCTTCTTCATCGCTTGTCCTCACCGAGGAAAAGAATGACCGTAACTGAGCATAGTCGCTAACCGGAACATAATACTGTTCCACTGCCAGGTGGCGCTTCAAGTGTACCGAGGTCCCCTCTTGCGTAGCCCACAGGCTGTAGACGCCTGAGCTCCCGCCGAGGGTTTGGGGTTTGGGTAGGCCTTCCACCGTGTAACCGGCGGGCAGTTGCACGGTGACGTCGTCCGTCACCTGGTACGGATAGTCGAAGTCCACGTCATTCACCCGCGTTGCGCTGGCAAACAGGGGCTTGGCGCCGATCTCGTAAACTTCGAGCGGAACCAGCATGCGACGTCCGGTCTTTGTCGCGGCACCCGGAATCTTGACGGCAAACTCAGCCGTGAGCGGGGTATTGGCCTCATCCCAATGTGTTGCGCTCTTGAGTTCCAGGCTGGAGCCCGCCGGCAGCCACCCTCGGCCTTCGTCTTCCAGCGCCCTGCGCCGGCCCGTCTCATCCTTCTTGTGATTAGCAATCCGCCGTTCGAGGGCTTCCTGCCCCATGTAGTTGATGGTGATTTTGCCCGCGAGACTCCCGTCGCTGTCGAGCGCCAGGCTGGCGTTGCGTTCGATGACCGCGTCGGAACTCTTAGGGGCTGGGGTCTTTATCAAAACTGCTTGGGCGCCCACTCTAAGCCCCCCTGCGTCCGACTCGTTCCAAGGCAGCAAACCGAAGGGACAATCGAGCGTTGCGGGGTCGAGATAGTAGCCCGACTTACCGTCGTTCACCCACACCACCATGGCATCAAACTGGTCTCGGTAAGGCAGTTGCTTTCGGAAGTATCCCGTAGCGCGTTGCGTCACTTCCACTGGATCGGCCTCAAAGCCGGCGGCCCGCGCCAAGGCGACAAACAGCAAGTTAATCTCATGGGCGCCGGCGTAGTCGTGCTTGAGGACATCCGCCACGGTCTTGTTTTCCTTAAATTGAGTCGTCTCGTCATCTTCTTCGTAGCTCAAGGCACGCACCCGCTGCACGCGCTCGTAAAGCTTTCTCAGTTTGGCGTCATCGGAATCGTTGGGCGAAATCAAAGTGCCCACTTCGCGCTCCATCACCTTCGGTTTGCCCATATAACCCTGGAGACCTTCGGCCCAATGCCGGCCGAGCTGGCTCCAGAAGGCGTCAATTGAATACAAAGTTCCTACCATGTAATAGAGCGCGACCTGGCCCTTGAGGGTAGACTCCGGAGGCATGAAATCCTCTTCTTGCAACGCCGGAATGTTTTCGACGTCCAGTTGCGTATTCTCCCCGTGACTTATGGGGGTGGCGCCTGTACGCATGCTCAAACCCGTCCAGCCAAGGCGGGCGTTCGGCAAGGACCGGAGGGCAAAATGTTCCTTTTTAGCAAAAATGTCCTGGTCAACATCCCAGACTTCTGTCGGCATCACGAAATTCACGTCAATGATGTAATTCCCGGGGTGGATCAGGTAGTCGGGCCACTTTTCGCGCCAATGCACGGTGTAAGAGTATTCAATCACACTGCCCGTTTGCACTCCGGGCAGGGTAAAGGCTTTTACTTGCACCTTCACCTTCCTAGCCTTCAAAACGGTCTTGTCGAATATTTCTCCGTTGAACTCCAGTGCGCTGCCATCCGGCGACACCGTTCGCGCCCGAATATCGGTGATCTCGTTTGCCTTCGGCACCCAGGGGATCTCAATGTCCGCGCGCTTCCTACCTTCTTCGGTGAAGATTTTAATGCGGCAATACTCGGTCTCCACACGAGCGACGTCGTCCTTTTGAACCTCACGATAGAGGATCATCGCCGCCGAGCCCGGGCTGGCTGGGTTATCTTTGAGAGCCAGTTCAGCGGGGTTGATGGCAGGCCAGCCGTCGCCTCCAGTTTGCGCCACCTGTGCGAAGGCGTGGGGCACGAGCCCGATGGCACCGAAGAGCGTGGCGCAGGCCACGGAAAAATGGGCATGGCGTCTCATGGTGCTTTCTCCTCAATTCGATGTTGGGGCAACAAGGCTCGGCACGCCCGCTGCGCCGCGGCCTGTCGAAGCAATTACCCTACACCTGTTAAAGCGATTTCTGGGTAAGAAATGGCTCATCGGTGAAACAATTTTCTTGGCGAATAGGAGCGCGCTCAAACGTGTCTTCATAAGGCCTGCTGTTTCTGTAGCTTATGATCACTACCCCTTGGCGGTGCGGGTTGCGCCGCACTGTCGGAAGCCACACGGAACGTCTCACTCACGTGCAGCCTCTGGGGGAGTGGGGAGCGACTGGTTAGCGAGCAATCCTGAGCGGACTTATGAGCGCGTTGATAGATCTTCGCCGCACTTGCTTGAGCGGAGTTTTTTGCATTACGCTTGCTCGGCGCTGTAGGTCCCCGGGGCGCCGTTATGAGGACTTTATGAAGAAACCAGCCCGCCTTTGCCGTCTCCTCGCCGCGGCGGCCATACTTGAAGCCGGTTGCTTGTTCGCGCCGACAGCAGCGCTATCACTAGTGAAAGACGCTTCGCGGGCAGCGCAGGAAGCCATGGATCGCGACCTCCTTGAGGTCACCATCCCGCGGTTAGAGGAGCTGTATCGGACCCACAAGTACACGGTTACCGAAGTCGTTCACTGGTACATGGCGCGCATTCAGAAGTACAACGGCATCTACCGCGCGGTGCAGACCCTGGACGCATCAGGCGCCCTCACCACCGCGGCTCGCGAAGACGCGGAAGCCAAAGCGGACGCTCCCGGCTTTGTGCGCGGTTCCTTGTGGGGCGTTCCGATTCTGATCAAGGCGAACACCAGCGTGAAGGGCTTGATCACCACCGATGGATGGAAAGGCTACATGATTCCTGGCAACGAGTTGGTGGCGCCCAAGGATGCCACGATCGTCGCCAGGCTGCGCGCGGCCGGAGCCGTGATCCTGGGGCAGACGAATATGCCGGACTTCGCCGCCAGCGACACCAATCGCAGCACCGCTTACGGGCGAACCGGAAACGCCTATGACGTCCGCTTCAGCCCTGGTGGTTCGTCAGGGGGGACGGTCACAGCCGTCACCTCAAACTTCGCCTTGCTTGGCACCGGAACCGACACGGGCAACTCCATCCGGATGCCGGCTTCCACCAGCTCCGTCGTTGGTGTCTTTCCAACGCGCGGCCTGGTGAGTATCGCCGGCATTGCGCCTCTCGACTGGCTGCTCGACAACACGGGGCCCATCGCGCGCGACGTGACGGATGCCGCCACCTACACTCAGTACCTGAAAGCGGATGCGCTCCGTGGAAGACGGTTCGGCGTTCCTGCCTTTATTCTCGATGGAGTGGGCACTCCATTCCAGGGTATTCGCGCCAACGAGTCTGCGGCCGAGGTGACGGCAGACTTAGCTGCGGCTCGCATTCCGCTGCGACCAGAGACCCGCGAGGCCTTCATGAAAGCCCTGATAGGGCTGCGCACGGCCGGTGCAACTGTCGTCTTCGACGATTCAATCCTCCCCGCGAGCTTTGCCCAGACCGTGGCTCACGTCTACACCATCCCTTACATCCGCGAAGGAACGGAAAAGTTCTTGAGCGAATACGGCCCGCCGCAATACCACTCGGCCGAAGAATACCAGAAGGCCGTCGGGTCTCCTTTGCCGGCAACGATCATCGGCGGCGCGGACCAGACCGGCGGAACGGACAAGCAGCCGCCCGTCCAAGCATTGATTGAGAGCGACCCGCAAGCCGACGCCGACTTTTTCGCTCCGCGGCGGAGGGCGCTCGAAGCTTACAACCAGGCGCTGGATAGGTTTCACCTCGATGGGCTCGTCTACCCGGCCGCACAGATGCCTCCGCCGGATGAGACCATGCCGCAGGATGGGAGCATCAGCGGGGGCCCGCATAGCGACACGGCGTGGGTGAACATGATCGGTGTTCCTTCGGTGGTTGTTCCGGGTGGGTTCTATCCGGACGGCCTGCCGTTTGGATTGGAACTGTCAGCTCGACTATGGAAGGACGGTGACCTGCTCGGTTGGGCGTATGCCTATGAGCAGGCCACACACCATCGGAGACCGCCCGTGCTCGTCGAAAAGGGTCTGCTGCCCGATGCGAGATAACAGCGCTGCTGGGCGCCGCTCAGTCTGTTCTCTTTCGTTTCTTGGCGCGCAGCGGCTGGTAGTGGAAACCAATCAAGTAGATATTCTTGCCCTTGCCGTGCTTCGCGACCTTGAGCAAATCCAGGACGCCAAGGAATCCAGATTCCCGTGCTAGCTCCGGAGTGATATCCGGAAATCCGATGGGTTCGATCGAATCCACCAAAATCTCGCCGTCTTCCATGCGGTATCGGCCACCCACCTTGACGTGGGGCCGCATCCAGGATGCGCACACCGCAAGTGATCTCTCCTCGGCGAACACCCTCGCGAAGCCGCTTGGTAAAGGTCATAAGGAGAGTTTAACCTGCCAACCGTCGTGATGCGTGGCGCCCTTTGGCCACCTTATTGATAGTCGCGGTCCTGGGGTGGATCATACCCACGTGTTCACGATAGAATTCTGCGCTGCGACCCAATAAGGAGGCGTGATGAGTGACAAGGTGCGGTGGGGTGTGCTGGGTGTTGCGGGTATCGCGGTGAGGAAAGTGATACCGGCGATGCAGCAGGGCGAGTGGAGCGAGATTGTAGCGATCGCGTCACGCGATCGTCACAAAGCTGAGGAGGCCGCTGGCAAGCTCGGCATTGCCCGGGCTTACGGATCGTATGAAGAGCTCCTGCGGGATCGTGACGTCGAGGCTGTCTTCAACCCGCTTCCCAATCACCTGCATATCCCGTGGACTCTGAAAGCCATTGAAGCGGGCAAGCATGTGCTATGCGAAAAGCCGCTGAGCATGAACGCGGACGAGGCGAGAACTCTCTTGGCAGCGCGCGATCGCGTCGGCGTGAAGGTAGGCGAAGCCTTTATGGTTCGCACCCACCCCCAGTGGCTGCGCACTCGCGAGATTGTCCGGTCTGGAAGGATCGGGGCGTTACGCTCCATCGTAGGCTTCTTTAGTTACTTCAACCGGGACCCCGCCAACATCCGCAATGTTGCGGAGTGGGGCGGCGGCGGATTGCTGGATATCGGCTGTTACCCGATCACCGCCTCAAGGTTCATATTCGGCGAAGAACCGTCGCGAGTGATGGGACTGATCGAGCGCGATCCCGAGATGAAGATCGATCGCCTGGCCTCAGCCCTGCTTGATTTTCCCACCGGACACTCCATCTTCACCTGCAGCACGCAGCTTGTGCCTTACCAACGGATGCAGTTCTTGGGGACCCAGGGGCGCGTGGAGATTGAAATCCCATTCAATGCGCCCCGAGAACGGCCTTGCCGGATCTTCATCGATGACGGCCGCGACATCCTCGGAGGGGGCATCAGCAAAGAGGAACTCCCGGTCTGCGACCAGTACACGATTCAAGGAGACGCCTTCTCACGCGCGATTCGCGAGGGAGGCGAGGTCCCGGTTTCAGTGGAAGACGCGATCAAGAACATGTCGGTGATCGATGCGGTGTTCCGGTCAGCGGAGTCAGGCCACTGGGAGAAACCCTAGCCCGCGCGGCGATGACTGGCTCTATTACTCCCGTCCTCAAGCATGTAAGATAGAATAAACAGGGCATACTCCTGGCGTTAAACTTGCGGAGCTTGGCTGTGATTTTTGGTGTGTTGGGTCGTTGGCTCTTCGGAGGGATGCGTTACTTCGCGGAGGAATCCGGTATGCCTCCTTCGCGGTGGGACGAAGCCGTCAAGGCGGGTCATCGTGCCTACAATGAAGGCCGTTACGCCGAAGCCGAAGCGGAGTATCGGGTAGCGCTGGCTGAGGCGCAATTCTTCGGTCCCAAAGATGTGCGGATGGCTTCCACACTGAATGATTTGGGTGAGGCGTGCCGGGCACAGGGTAAGCTCGACGAGGCAGAATCGCTCTTCACCAAAGCGCTGAGCCAACGTGAGGCGGAACGCGGCGCGGATGACCTGAGCGTGGCCCAGACTCTGAACAATTTGGCAGCGGTTTACGGCGCCCAGGGACGGCTCAAGGAAGCTGCTCCTCTTTACCGTCAGGCGATCGAGATCGAGGAGTATTCTCTGGGCCGCGAGCACCCGGTGGTGGCCACCAGTCTCAACAATCTGGCGCTGATCTACCGCATGCAGGGCAATTATCCCGAGGCTTTTCCCCTGCTCACCCGCGCTCTTCGGATTGGAATTCTGAGCACAGGTCAGGAAGATCCGAATGTGGGAACTTGCTTCAACAACCTCGCCAGCGTGTGCTTTGCAGCGGGACGGATGCCCGAAGCAGAGGCCTTCTTCAAGCAGGCCCTAGCCATCAAGCAGAGAACCGTGGGACCCGTTCATCCTGAGGTCGCCGTGATTCTGGAGAATCTCGGCGAGGTGCATCTTCGTCAAGACAAGCCGTCTGTGGCCGGGCCGTTGTTCAAACGCTCGCGGGCTATCGAAGCGTTGCTCGCCGGCAAAACCGGCTCCGTTGCTGACGAAGACGGGACGCAGGTGGATCTTGCTGCCGAGGCGGCGAATGGACCGCTGGCAAACCTTGAGATCCGGGATCTCTCCGAGGAATTAGCTGGGGCGAACCGGGCCATTCTGGGCCCTGATGAAACGCGGCCGGCACCGCGATTTGGGCACTTTCAGGATGCCCGGGAGTCAGCGGAAGAGATGGTCGGGGCCGGCAAGCTGCCGGAGCCCGAGGAATCCGAAGAAGAGATTGAGCAGGCCGACAGTGGCGAAGGGCGGGCTGACGTGTTGGACAGACGAGTCTCGTCGCGGCGGCCGGAGCGAACACCGCCACCACCCGCCTCCGGCCCATCGCCAAGGGTCGAACGTGACGTTATTCGCTTCCCGGCAGAATCCGCAGTCTCTGCGTCAGGGTCAGCAAAGCCTGTAGCGGCGCCGCAGGTTACAGAATTGAACTTCGATGTATTTGCGCCGGAGCTTAGTAGCCTACTAGATTCTTCCCGTGGCGCTCCAACCCAGCCGCGGGGTGGGACAGGGGGAGTGGTTGATTCAGTGCCCCAGAATCTTCGGGCCAAGGATGGCGGAACTGAAGCCGCCATCCGCTCCTGGCTCGCGGCCCGCGAGCAGGAGATTGGCCAGAGTCATGCCGACTTGCTTCCCAAGCTCAACGAGCTTGCGCTGGTGTGCTGCCTTGAGGGCCGCATGGCAGAGGCCGAACCGATTTATCGTCGGGTTCTCACCATCAAGGAGAAGGCGTTCGGTGAAAACCATCCCGCCGTCCAGCCAACGCTTGAGCGCCTGGCTGACGTGAACCTGCGGCAGGGCCGCCATTCCGATGCAGAGGCGTGCTGGCGTCGCATCCTAAGTCTCGATGAGGCGCGGTTCGGCCGGGAGCACGCGGCTGTGGCGGTCGACCTGGGCCGGCTGGCGGGTGTCGTGCAAGCGCAGGGCCGGCTTACGGAAGCGCGGGGTCTCTGCGAGAGAGCTGTGCGACTATGGGAGGAGGCTGGCGGCGCTGAACACACGGACGTGGCCCGGGCCCTGGAAAGGCTGGCGCTGGTGGAACGTTTGGTCGGTGATCGCATTCATGCCGCGTCGCTGCTGCGCCGGACCCTGGACATCTATCGAAACTCACTGGGTGAAGCTCATCCCCGTCTCGCCGCCGCATTCAACAATCTGGCAGCGCTCGAATGCGAGAATGGGCACGTGGGTGAGGTGGAGGAGTTGCTGCATCGGGCAAGGGTGATCCAAGAGGGAGCACTTGGCGCCGGAAAGGTCGGCATGGCGTCCACGCTCAACAACCTGGGAGCGCTTCACACCGCTCAGGGAAGGTGCCGGGAGGCAGAGAAGGAGTATCTGCGCGCTCTCGAGGTCAAGGAGGCCTTCTACGGCCCTTCCAATCCTGCCTTAGCCGGCACTCTGGAAAACCTGGCGATTCTCTTCGAGAGCGAGCAACGCGACGACTTGGCTGAGCCGCGCTTTCGTTCAGCTTTGGATGCTCTCGAGCGCGCACCGGAGGCTACGCATTCGGGTGTGGCAAAGTGCCTGGAGCGCTACGCGCGTCTGCTGCGCCGCGCTGGACGCAGCGGCGAGGCCGAGCAGATGGAGGCGCGCAGCCGCTCGCTGCGAGAGGCGCCCAAGACCCAGTGATCTGTCCAAAAACGCGAGCGGCTGGAGCTGCGCGGAAACTCCGATCGCGCATAATCTTGTCACTCGCCGCACATACCGCGCCGTGGAGCTCCGCACGGGCAAGGGCCGCTTTCCATGGTGCCATTGGCTGCCGCGGGCCCCGAAACGGCGAATACCGAAAGCAGGCGCTCAAGTTCAAGGCTCTCACATTGTTTGCACGTCACGCTCTCGGATGCGGCGCGCACGAACTTTTCAAATTGGGCGCCACAATCGCGGCAACGATACTCAAAAATGGGCATAGGGTTACCGTTCAATTACGGTTTCCTTGTAATTGTACCCGAAACGCGGCTTCGGCGCGACCAGCCCGAGCCTGAGCGTGGGTGTGGCGGTGAACCCGACAGGCGCACCGGTTTCCGAACCGACCGTTCGGGAACCCGCATCTTTTGTGGCTGATTTTGAGGTCGTAAACGCGAAAATGGCTTGACAGCCGAACTCTTCTTGCATAGAGTGTGCGCTTGACGGATGTGAATGGGGGTCCCGAAATCAAATAGGAGAGGAGATCAAAATAAAATGGCGAAAGCGATGACGAAGTCGCAGGTGGTGGGGCATTTGGCCGAAAAGGCGGGAATTCAGAAGAAGGCGGCAGCCTTGATTCTCGAAGAGATCGCAGCTTTGGCGACGAAGGAATGCAAGAGCTCGGGGCAGTTCACCATTCCCGGACTCGGCAAGGCCGTCAAGGCGAACCGCAAGGCCCGCATGGGACGCAATCCTCAAACCGGCGAACCTATTAAGATCCCGGCTAAGACCGTGGTGAAGTTCCGCTTGGCAAAGTCGTTCAAGGATTCGGTTGTTCCCCCCAAAAAGAAGTAGTTCAACCGGCGGGCGGAGAGCAAGCTTGGGTTCCCCGTCCGCCGGTTCCAGCGTGTGATGCCAGAGCGTGATGGTTGAGTCCCGTGGTGCGGGTGCCCGTACCCGTGCCTGGGGCCCGATGCCCGAGGGGTGGCGCCGTGCAATAACTCGGTGCAATGCCTTGGGCAGCGTCGCAGCACAAAGAATTCTCGCTTATCGCGCTGTGTAGTTAACCTCTGGATATACATTACTTCTTGAGAGAAACCACATGATTCGCAAACTGACGGCAACGGGAAACAACCTTACGCTCACCCTCCTGCGACTGGTGACGGGCATTGTGTTCTTTGCGCATGGCGCGCAGAAGATGCTGGGCTGGTTTGGAGGTTACGGCTTCAAAGGAACAATGGGATTTTTCACGCAGCAGATGCACATTCCGGCCCCGTTCGCGGTACTGGCTATTTGCGCCGAGTTCTTCGGCGGCATCGGCTTGATCGTGGGGTTTCTGGGCCGGGTCGCCGCCTTTGGCATCGCCGTGAATATGTGCGTGGCAATTCTAATGGTCCACTTGCCCAACGGTTTCTTCATGAACTGGGCTGGCAATCAGAAGGGCGAGGGCTTTGAGTATCACCTTCTGGCGATCGCCATCCTTTTAACGATTATGGCGAAGGGCTCTGGCGCACTCTCGGTTGACAGGGTTGTCGCGGGCTCGGCCGCGGATTAGGAATGGCCGCCGCTATTCCAGGCAAGGCGCGGTGCTAAAAGAGTTCAGCGTGTCACGAATCTGCGATAGCGCTGACAGCAGCGGCAACGCCCCGTGCGGACACTACGCGCTTGCCGCCCTTCCGTGAAAACGGGGGACGAACTCTTCTGATACAAATGTTTCAAGTGATGTCGAAGTGGAATTGCGCTCCGAGCGCGGCTCGAGAGCCCGCATGTAGCCAGAGTTCAGGGCCTCGGCCATTTCCAGAAGCAGATCAGCCATATTCGAAGACATGCCCATCTGAACGAGGGCCGGCTTCAGTTGTTGAGGCGGCAATTGCGAGTAGACAAGGTCCGGCTTCCCGATAGCTTTGCCAATTACAGATGCCACTTCCTGATACTTCACGTCTCGCTGGCCCAACAATTCCCGAGCCTCTTTCCCGGTGAAATCCGGATTTAGCAGCAGGCCGGCCGCAACGGCGCCGATGTCAGAGGTTGCAACCAAGGGCAGCCTCAGGTCAGGCCGGAGCGGTCCACCGACGATTCCGAAATTTCGGATAACCTCCACTTGAGGCAAGAGATTCTCCATAAAATAGCCGGCTCGCAGGTAAACCGTGTTGAGGCCGGCAATTCCATTCAGTTTCTGCTCGAGGTTGTGCAGTCCCACAACGGGTCCCGTCTTGTCAGGCTTGTCGGCTCCGACGCTACTCAGCACCACCACACGGGGCACTGAGGCCTTAGCAAGAGCTGAGGCCAACGCACCACTCACTCTTTCCTGGTAGGCGCGGACATCCGTGGAACCAAGGTTGGGGGGTACCATCGCGTAAACGGCTTCGGCACCCTCGAAGGCTCTGGTGAGCGCGGCCGCGTCCGTGGCGTCAGCGACGAAGGCTTCCGCGCCTTTTTGCACAAACCTGGCCAATCGGGCAGCGTCCCGGCCGATCACTCGAACCTTTTTCTCTTGTGCCAGCAGTTTCTCGGCAACGACGCTGCCGGTATTTCCTGTTGCGCCTGTAATCGCAAACATCGATTCACCTCCATGTGTATATGCTTCTTGGATGCGCGGGCGCCGGTGGGCGGTTCTTTGCGGTTGAGAGCCGCGGTCGGGGAGTGAGATATCAGTTGGCTTCGTTGCTCTTTTTGGTGATTCGAATCATTTCGATACGCGTCCCACCGTCCCGGCTGTCGAGGGCGATCACGCGCTCGTCATCGGTGCGCTTGATCTTGAAGATCGTCTTGCCGCTGTGGTCCGTACCCGTGAAGTTCCCCGTCTGATGGCTGTCTAGATCAAAACCGTCCTGGTCGGAGTCAATTCTCTCTTCCTTCGTGAACGGTCCTTCCTGCGCTGTCAGGCGGTCTTGATAGAAGTCGCGTACTTTGTCCTCAGCGTCGGAGGTATCGAACTTGCCTGCCACAATGCGCAGACCGTGCTCGCCGCCAAATGCCAGACTCACGGAGGCGGAGTCTTCATCTTTCGCTGCCGTTGCTCCGGGATAGATGGGCAATCCCAGACTGGCCTCAGTGACGCCGACATTCTTGTGAACCTCGAGTCCTCCGAAGGGCGTCTTGATGCTCACCTGCTTGCTGTCGTCGCTGCCTTTGACGTTCACTCTCACGCCGTGGGCGAGAAAGCGCAATCCGAATACGATTGCGACACAAGAAAGCACGATGACGAGTCCGAGCGTCAACAGAACGATGGCGAGGGTATTGCTACTCGACCGCGGAGGAACGGGTGGCAGCGGTGGGTTAGGTACCGGTGGTTGTGGGACGCTAGCCATCAGAGATCCTCCGGCCAAGGGGCGGTCCTATTGAATGTCGATACCGTCCGAGAATTTGACGCCCTCGAGACGCACCAAGTCAATCTCGGTCTTCTCAGAGAGCGATTTGATCTGGACAAATTTGCCGCTCGTCTCGGATTCTTTCATCTCAAAAACCGTATTGCCGTCTTTATCCTTGTCGACGAACTTTGTCACACGGTTGCCAAGCTTCTTCTTGTAGTATTCGCGAACCAGTTCTGCAGAATCGTGCGTCTCGAGTTTTGCCACCAGAAAATGGACGTCCGGCTTTCCCTCCCGGCTCAAGGAGAATGTCAGATTGCCGCTGTCTTTATCGGTCTCGGCCATAGGCTTCGCGCCAGGATACACGGGCAAACCTGTTTGTGAGGCCCTGAGATTGCCAGAGGCCTCAAAGCCACCCGCCGGCGTCTTCAGGACTACGCCATTCTTGTCTTGATCTTTGCCTTCTTCTTGGGCACTTGCGGTAGGGCCAACCCAACAGAAGCCCGCCGCAAGAATGACGACTGCGGAAACGAGCGCCTTCACTAGCGAAACATTTCTCATAGTACCTCCGGTAATTTGCCACCAACTTCAGATACGCAGTTGGCCTTTCCGGTGTTCCCCAATTTCTCTCGCCACAGCAGGTCTGGCTAGCCGCCTTAAAACAAGCGCACCTTCACGTCCGGTCTCTTTGACAGATGGATGGAGTCGATGAATCGCAGCGAACGTGTGGCGTGAGTCATCACCAGTGAATTCACGCGCACTCCGTCGCCGAAGAAGCGCACGCCCTTCAATAAGCTTCCTTCAGTGACGCCTGAGGCGGCGAAGATGATCTCCCGGCCAGGGGCCAGTTCCTCGGTACGGAATACCTTCCTTGGGTCGCGAATTCCCATGGAGCGAATGCGCTCAGCCTGGGCTTCATCTTTAGGAACTAGACGGCCCAGGATTTCGCCGTTTAAGCAGCGCATAGCAGCAGCCGTCAACACACCCTCCGGAGCGCCACCGGTTCCCATCACGACATGAACGCCCGTGCCCCCAGCCGCGGCGGTGATTCCGGCAGAAAGATCTCCGTCTGGAATCAGACGAATGCGCGCCCCAGCCTCGCGAATGTCCGCGATCAGCTTCGAGTGCCGGGGTCGATCGAGCACGACCACCACAAGATCCTCGACATCGCGATCGAGACGCCTGGCAATAGCTCTCAGGTTGTCCTTGGCCGGCGCGTCCAAGTCCACGGCGCCCTTGGCAGCGGGTTCTACGACGATCTTTTCCATGTAGCAGTCGGGCGCATGCAGCAGGCCTCCTCGTTCGGAGGCGGCCAGCACGGCTATCGCCCCAGCCACCCCCATAGCGCACAGGTTCGTGCCTTCGAGCGGATCCACCGCAATGTCCACCTCCGGAAAGCTGTCGCGTTGCTTGGGCCCCACTTCCTCGCCGATGTAGAGCATGGGCGCCTCGTCGCGTTCGCCTTCGCCGATCACGACGGTACCAGCAATGGGCACCGATTCGAGAACCTGCCGCATGGCCTCCACGGCCATCTTGTCAGCGAAGTGGCGATCTCCGCGACCCATGGTGCGAGCCGCCGCCACCGCTGCCTCCTCAACGACGCGCACGAATCCCAGGGACAGCTCAGATTCCACGCTTATTCCTTTCCTCTCGCTGTGATGGTGCCGCTCGCCGGGTGGTCCACCACTGCTCCCTCTAGGGGCCTGGTTCCGACAAGCGATCAGACCATCTGCGGCGCTCAGATATTGCCGGCGACGCTCGGAGCACTGTGAGCACTCTGGGCTGAACTTGCAGCCGGCTGAAAGAGTGGCTCTTCGGGAATGACAAGCCACGCGATCAAATAACCCAACAGGCCCCAGCCCGCAAATAGCGCCGTCATCACCCAGATCAAACGAACGAGAGTCGGATCCATATCCAAGTACTCGGCAAAGCCTCCGCACACCCCAGCGATCTTCTTATTGTTGCGCGAAAGATACAGCTTCTTCGCTGGCCGAGGCGCAGGCGGCTGAAGATTGGAACCACAGTGGCTGCAATAATTCACCGCGTCAGCATATTCCTTCCCGCATTGAGCGCAGAACATTGCGACCTCCTTGAGACCACTTCCGGCGGCTGAACTAATCGGAACGGGGCCGCAGACGGCACGTCGTTCACCCGATTGTGCGTGACGCCGGAGCGGGGCACCTCGGCCAGTCGCAAGCAAACCTGACAAGGCCGCGTGCCGCTCCTTCTAAGGTACAATACGTTCAGGGCTTGGCAAAGTTCCCGGCGTCTGGCATTCTCGCTTCGTTTACCGAAGCGAGCCGCTCTTTGAGGGTCTTTTTGATGCTTGGTCGGGTTAATTTTCTCCGAGAAGGGGCAATTTGGGGTAATATGCCTTCACGAAGGCGGCGCACGCCCTCGGGCTCGGGAAGTGACTGCGAGGGGGGGAGGTCTGACGGATGAGATTGGAAGTGCGTAGGCCCTTCCACGTCTTTCAAAGGCCACTAAGGGTATTCGCCCGAGGAGCCTCTCTGCGCCGCCGGGTAGTGTACAGCCTGGCGATTGTCCGCCTCATCCTCTTTCCTGTGATCGTCCTCGCAATCTACTATCTGTTCGCGATGGCCAGCATTGTAGACCACATCGTCAACGTCGACGCCCCGGTTGCCAACCTTGCTGAGCACGCCTCAGTTGAGATGGCAAATGCACGCCGGGCGGAGCGGAACTACTTCCTGCTGCATGATGCCGATGATCTCGAGGCCAACCACCAATCCTTGGCCCGTCTGAGGAATATCGTCGGCCAGGTGAGTGAGATTCAGCCCGAGGAGCGCGCGACTGCCGGGAGCATGGCCGATCAGTTGAACCTCTATCAGAGTCGCTTCGATGTGGTGGTGTCGCGCCTGGGGGTGCCGCGCGAGGCTCCCATGCAACAGATTCAGAAGGTGGTGAACGACTACGAAAGGGATATCAACGACCTTTTACGGAGGGCTCGGCGCGAAGATCGCTCGGAGTTGATTGATCAGCTCCGCACTCAGGTGGGTTCGTTCGACGCCCAGATCACCGAGACTCTCGAAGCCACCGACCCTTCTCTCCGCCAGACCTCCGCAGGGCTCCAGCAGGCCAGTGATCAATTCGTGAAGTTGGCGGCCGATCTCGAGGCCCGAAGCTGGCGCCGGGTGGAAAGTGATCACCGCGAGGCGCGCAGTTTGAAACGCCGCGCCGAGTGGGTGGTGAGTCTCGTCTCCGCGTTGGTGTTCCTGCTGAGCGTTTGGGTAAGCTTCGTTCTGCCCCGCGAAGTGGTTAGCCCGCTGGTTGACCTTAAAGCCGCTGTTGATCACGCGGCCGCCGGCAACTATGAGATCGAATTCGACGTTCAAGGCGAAGGTGAAGTTGTACAGCTCGCCAACAGCGTGCGCAACCTGATTGCGCACGTGCAGGAAAAAGAACTGAATGGCAAGTTTGTTGCCCGGCGCTAGCGCGTGAGGGTTCAATCAGCACAGAGGGCGCAACTCTCAAAAGCACAAGATCTTAGAAACGGAGACGCTTTTCTATGAAGGGAAAGCCTGCAGTCTTGGAAGCATTGAGTCAAATGCTGAAGGAGGAACTCGGCGCCATCAGCCAATATTTTTTGCACGCTGAGATGTGCGAGAACTGGGGTTACGAACGGCTCAGCGAATTGATCAAGAAACAGTCGATCGGCGAAATGAAACACGCCGAGATTCTGATCGAGAGAATTCTGTTTCTCGAAGGCATGCCCAACATGGGCGACCTGCCGAAGCTCAATGTTGGTAAGGATGTGAAGCAGCAAATCCAGAACGACCTGGACCTGGAACTTAGCGCCGTGACCGAGTATAACAATGCCGTCGCTGCCTGTCAGAAAGCCGGAGACAATGCCACCGCGGACCTGCTGAAGGAGATCCTTAAGGACGAGGAAGAGCACGTCGATTTCCTCGAAACCCAACTCGGACTTATTAAGGATCTCGGGCTTGAGAATTACCTTGTGGAACAGATGGGGGAAGAGGAAGAATAGCGGCTCGCCAGACTCTCTTGTGATGCTGGGCTTTTCGGGCCCGCGGTTCGCCCAAGGAGGAGAGGAGAAGAACCAACCACGGGCCCGAAATGAGAGCAGGACGGTAGGTTCCCGCTCCGCCCCGCGACCCTAGCTACCGGGTTCGCGTCCGAACAGTCGCCTCAGTCTGGTGGCGGTTCATCGCCCACTCTCCAACCTCAGCCGAAGCCTCGGAGAGCGTGTCAACCAGCGGCCGCACCAGCCTGACTCCAACAGCCACTACAAATACTCCTCCCCAGATCAGCACTTGCTCGGCAGACCGAATGGGCTCTTTCCAGTCAAGGGGAGGCCAATGCGGCTCCCCCGCGCGCGCTCTCGCGTAAGTCTTGAGGATCTGGATGGCGTACAAAACGCCCACGGCCAGCAATCCCAATTTTATCAATCCTGAAAGCACTTCTTGCATCGTTCGCATGGCTAGCTCCCCACTCTAACCCAATCAGTCGCCTACCAAGTTAGATTCCACCCCGGCTCTCGTGGGTGCACGCATACTGCCCTTTCGGCCCAGGCGCTGCGGGCCGAACCCCGGGTAGGCCACAGATTATTTGGTGCGGAACGCCCTGCAATCGTTTCCACTCGAATCGTGAGCCGCGCGAAAGCATCTATCGGATACTAGCGGTGAGGCTTAGAAACTGGAGGCAGAGGAGCATCGGTTGTAACGCCAACCCTATACCGACGGCTTGGCCTGTTCCCGAGATGAGAAATCCCGGACGCGGTTGTTTGACGGCTTATGAAAAAAGATAACCAGACTATCCAAAAAGCTATAGAAATTCATCCGATTTTGGGTAGGAGCGAAGATTTTGGAAACCCAAAGCCGGCCCTTTCCAGAGCCTTGGCTGCATCTGTATGGCGTCCAGCAACTTATTGTCTGAGCCGGTCTTCCGAGGATTCTATGTCTTTATGGAGGACTGCATTTACTGGGTAATGTTAAGTCCGAGACTTGAGACATCTCCAACCTGCCTTCCGGGCGAGCGAACAGTTTGATGGCGGCCAAGTTATACGAATTCGGCCCTTTCACCTTGCGACCCTCGGAACATCGCTTACTAAGGGATGGCCGTCCCGTGTCGCTCAGTCCCAAGGCATTCGACGTTCTCTTGCTACTCGTCGAAAGCGCCGGGGGTTTGGTGTCGAAGGATGACTTGGCCAAGAAGGTTTGGCCCAGCGGCTTCTCCGAAGAGGCCAACCTGACGGCTAACATCGCAGCCTTGAGGAAGGCGCTCGGACACCGGCCTGATGGGCAGGAGTACATTGAGACCGTTCCTCGCCTTGGATACCGCTTCACCCCTTGGTCCAACCAGGCAGTCACCGGTTTCGAGTTAGACCCCAACGCGCCGGCTGCCCTGCCAACGGTCGAAGCTGTAGAGGCCAAGCGAAACCGCGTGAACGTCACTCCGCACCGCGGTCGTCCACCTGTGACAAGCACCCTGGGCGACTTCTTGAGCCGCAGAAAGCCGTCTCGCAAGCTCACGCTCGCCCTAGTTGCTTTCGTCGCTCTGCTCGCGGTGGGGCTGTGGTCGCAATTCAGGCGGCGCCCTGAGCCTAGCCAAGTGAGCGCCGGAACACGCTCCATCGCTGTGCTGCCCTTCCAGTCGCTGAGTTCCTCGCCGGACCAGGAGTATCTTGGCCTCGGCCTGCCCGACGCGTTGATCACCCAGCTCGGCGGCCTGCGCCAGATCGTCGTTCGGCCGACGGGCTCTATCCGCCAGTATTCCCCAAAAGGGATCGATCCTCTAGCAGCCGGGCGAGAACTTAAGGTGGACTCAGTCCTCGTCGGCAGCGTTCAGAGGTCAGAGGATCGAATACGCGTCACAGTTCGGCTGCTGAGAGTGGCAGACGGCGCTCAGCTTTGGGCCGACACCTTCGATGAGAAATTCACCGACCTCTTCGCCGTCGAAGACTCCATCTCGCAACAGGTCTCCAAGGCCTTGGCTTTGCAGCTGAGCGGCCAGGAACAGCAGCAGCTTGCGAAAAGGTACACGCAAAACAGCGACGCCCATCAGCTCTACCTGAAAGGCCGCTACTTCTGGGGCAAGAGAACTCCGGCCGGCGTTGACGAGAGCATCCATTACTTCCAGCAGGCCATCGCGGCCGATCCGCAGTATGCGCTTGCTTACTCCGGTCTGGCAGATTCGTACCTCCTGCAGGGATCATCAGGTTACAGTCAACTGCGCCCTCAGGAAGCGATGCAGAAGGCCATGGCCGCAGCGGAACGGGCGCTGGCGCTGGATGACACGCTGGCCGAGGCGCATACATCGCTCGGCTACGTGAAGCTGATCTTCGCCTGGGACTGGCAGGGAGCGGAACAGGAGTTTCACCGCGCGCTGGAATTGAATCCCTCGGACACGACCGCCCTGCACTGGTATTCCCACTACCTGACCGCGATGGGCCGCCACCAGGAATCCGTGGCGGCCTCGAAACGTGCTCTTGCCATCAATCCCGTTGACCTGCCTTTGAACGAGCACCTGGCCTGGGTCTATATCATGGCCCGCCAGTATGACCTGGCCGTCGATCAATGCCGCAAGACACTGGAGATGGATCCCGATTTTGCCTTGGCCCACCGCAGGTTGGGCGAGACCTATGAGTACCAGGGAAAGTATCCTGAAGCCATCGCAGAGTTTCAAAAAGCACTCGAACTTTCCGGCGGCGCCATCGTCTACAAGGCCTTGCTAGGCCAAGCCTACGCCCTATCGGGCCGGCGTGAGGACGCGGAACGAAGCCTGCGCGAGCTAATGCAATTGTCGCGCGAGAGGTACATTTCCTCTACGCTCATCGCCGCGATCTATCTTGACCTGGGCGAGCACGACCAGGCGTTTCACTGGCTTGACAAAGCTTATGAAGAGCGCAGCGACCTCCTGACCTACGCCAAGGTTGACCCCACGTTTGATGGCCTCCATTCGGATCCCCGCTGGGCTGGCCTGCTGGAACGACTCAAGCTCGAGCAATAAAGATCACGGTCTCTCAGGCCCCTGCATCAGACTTGCGGCGGCTCAGCATCTTTGCGCCTCTGCGTGAAATTCCGCCACGTCTTTTCACCCTCGCTTGTTCCCCAGGGAGGCGGCAGACTAAAATACAAGGTGTTCGATGCCCGTAGCCGTTCGCCGGCAGAAGCTGCCAGAGCGAGCCCGTTTCCGCTCGCCGCGGCTCGGCGTCTTCTAGGGCGCGTTCCCAAACGGCCGCCGTAAGTTCCCCAGCCGGAGTTGCCAATGCCCACGGACCCCAGAAACGTAACCCAGCTATTACAACAGTCGCGCGGTGGGGATAAAGTCGCGTTCGATCAGCTCATGCCGGTGGTCTATGACCAGCTTCACAAGCTGGCTGCGCGCTGCTTTCGGTCTGAGCGCCCTGGACACACGCTGCGCACGACAGCCCTCGTGCATGAGGCCTATCTTCGCCTCCTTGATTCCAACGTGGCATACAACGACCGCGTGCACTTCTACGCCGTCGCGGCGCGCGTAATGCGCCGCATTTTGGTGGACCACGCCAAGGCGCAACATCGCGAAAAACGCGGTGGTGGCGCGGAAAAAATATCGCTCGAACAGAGTGCGGACGTGGGCGCGCAGCCACCCGCGCAAATACTGGAGTTGGACGAAGCCCTGGAGCGCCTCGCCGTCCGCGACCGCCGCAAGAGCGAGGTCATCGAACTTCTTTTCTTTGGCGGACTCACGTATGACGAAGCCGCCGCGGCGCTTGAAATCTCACCGGCCACGCTGCATCGCGAACTGAAGATGGCCAAGGCGTGGCTATACAACGAACTCGGGCGCGGTTCCCCCGCAGAGGCGCGTTCATGAGCACGGAGGCGGCTCCGGAACGCTGGCAGCGGCTCGAAGAGCTCTTCTTTGAAGCCTCCGATTTGGAACCGTCTGCCCGCCCCGCTTTCCTTGCGCAAGCCTGTGGCAGTGATACCGAGTTGCGCCGGGAAGTGGAGGCTCTGCTTCGATCCTCGGACCGGACGCTGGCTGACCTTCGCCGTCCCATTGACGAGGCGGCGCGCGAAGTCGTCCAGCATAAGTCAGGCCAGCGCATCGGTCCCTATCAAATCGTTAAGCTGCTCGGCGAAGGCGGCATGGGCCTGGTCTACCTGGCCAACCGTGCTGACCAGCAGTTCCAGCAGCAGGTGGCCATCAAGTTGATGCACGCCGGCTTCGGCCAGAGCCCCGAAATGCTGCGCCGATTCAGGGCCGAGCGCCAAATTCTCGCCAACCTCGATCACCCCAACATCGCCCGCCTGCTGGACGGAGGAATCACTCCCGAAGGCGCACCGTACCTGGTCATGGAATACGTCGATGGTGTCGTCATCGACGAGTACTGCCAGCGCAATCCGCTGCCCGCCGCCGAGCTGTTGCAGTTGTTCCGCACCGTATGCGGGGCGGTGGAATACGCTCATCGCAACCTCGTGGTCCACCGCGACATCAAGCCGGGAAACATTCTGGTGACGGCTGAGGGCGTGCCGAAGCTCCTCGATTTTGGGATTGCCAAGCTGATGGACCCTGAGGCGCAGGGTCCCTTCCGAACCGTGGCCACTCAGCGCCTGATGACGCCGGAGTACGCCAGTCCCGAGCAGGTGCGGGGCGAGCCGGTAACCACCGCGACGGACGTTTACGCGCTCGGAGTGCTGCTGTATGAATTGGCGACGGGACGGTCGCCGTTTCGCATCGAGACCAAGAGTCCCCTGGAAATCGCGCGCGCCATTTGCGAGCAGGAGCCGATTCGCCCCAGTACGGCCAGCCGCACTAGCGCGTCGCTCGCACCGCTCGAAGCCAGGGAGTTGCGAGGAGACCTGGACCATATCGTACTCAAGGCGATGCGCAAGGAGCCTGAGCAACGTTACGCCTCGGTGGCTGCGTTCTCCGAGGATTTGCTGCGGTACCTTCGAGGCTATCCGGTGCAGGCGGCGAGTGGCGCAAGGCGGTATCAAGCGCGAAAGTTCATCGGCCGCCATCGTGCCGCAGCGATTGCAGCCTCAGTCGCGGCGTTGGCGCTGATCGCTTTCGGCGTCGAAATGGGACTGCTGGCTCGGCGCGCCACGCTCGAGCGGTTGAGGGCGGAGCGAGAGGCGCAGTTTCTGGCAAGCATTTTTCAGGCTGCCACGCCGTCGCAGGCTCGGGGGCAGGAAGTTACAGCTCGCGAGCTTCTTGACCAGGGCGCGAAACGGGTTGACCAGGAGCTGGCCGGCGACCCGGAATTGCAAGCCACCATGCTTCTCAATATTGGGCAGGCTTATGACAGCTTGGGTCTGTACACTCAGGCGCATCCTCTGATGGAGCGCGCTTACCAAATCCGGAAGCGCGCACCCGGTCGCCGCGGGCTTGATCTCGCCGCGGCCGCTCAGGGGCTGGGCACAACGCTTCGGCTTGAAGACCAATATGCCAAGGCGGAGCCCCTTTTTCGCGAAGCGCTCGCCATCCGGCAGCGCGCCCCCGGCAACAACAACGAACTGGTGGCCGACAGCCTCATCGCCTTGGGTGAATGTCTCTACCTGGAGAACAAGGACCAGGAAGCGGAAGCTTTGCTGCGGAAGGCGCTCACTATTCCTCTGAGTGCGGACAGCACTCTTCGAGCCGCCTCCCGAGACTACCTGGCCCTGGAACTCTTCCGGCAGGGCGCCTATCGCGAGGCCACACAGCTCCTCGAGGAGGCTGTGGACGTCACGCGGCGACTGCAGGGCGAGGACAGCCCGGACTACGCCAACTATCTCCATAACCTGGCAGGCGCCTTCCTGCGTGAGGGCGACCTGCTCGATGCCATTGCCATGGACCGAAGGGACCTGGCCTTGCGCAGAAAAGTGCTGGGCGCGGATCACCCCGACCTGACTTATACCCTGAACAATCTGGGGTGGGCGCTGGTGGAAAGCGGGAACTGGAACGAGGCGGAGCCCTTTCTCGCCGAGCATCTCGTCATTGCGCGCAAGCATTTTGACCCGAAGAGTCCAAGGCTGATCGGCCCCCTGGATAACTGGGCCCGCCTGCTGCAGGCCAAGGGCGACTACGCAGGCGCCGCGCAATGCTACCAGCAGGCGCTCGAGATTTTGCAGCAGACAAGCGGGCCCGTGAACTGGTCCGTGGCTCAAGTGCTTGCGAATATCGGCGTGCTGCAGTTCGACCGCGGCGACTACCCGGCCGCCGAACGCTACGCGCGGCAGGCCCTGGAAATGCGGCGCAAGCTTGGCGGCGACCAGCACCCGGACGTGGCTGCGTCGCTCATTGATCTGGCCATAGCGCGATGGTTCCAGAATGACCCGGCTGCGGCCGAACCTCTGGCGCGCCAGGCCTTGCAGATCCGCGAAAAGAAGCTTGAGCCCGGCCATCCGGACATCCTGATAGCTCAAGTGCGTCTCGGGGAGATTCTCACCGCTGAAGGTAAGGCGGCCGAGGCTGAGCCGGTGCTTCGCAAGGCGTTGGACGCCGCAGATCATCCACCGTTTCCGCTGGTGCCCTGGCAAACGGCCGAGGCGCAGAATGCCTTGGGGATGTGCCTGGTCTCGTTGCATCGCTACTCCGAGGCAGAGGCGCTTCTGCGGGAAAGTGAGGCGCCTCTCGAAACAGACCCGCGACCGGCCTTCCGTCACCAGGCCAACGCCAGCCTGGTGACCCTCCGCACCGCCATGCACCAGAACTGACCTCAAAAACTGGGCTCGCGCAACTTGACGTAGGGGCGGCCCTCGGGGCCGCGCCCAAGTAACAGCACCGCCCTGAGATGGGCGGCCACAAGGGCTTCCCCTACCTCAAATTGATCCACTTCCGATCTCCTCTTGACTATTGACAAGAGCAACGGTAATGTTTATTGTCGATAGTTGAGGGGAGTGGAAATGGGTAAACCAACCGATTTGGTCCAAGGGACATTGGACCTCCTGATCCTTAAGACCGTCGCTCTTGAACCCATGCACGGATGGGGCATCGCCCAACGCATCCGGCAGGTTTCAAAAGAAGTGCTTCAGGTGAACCAGGGAGCGTTGTATCCCGCCCTGCATCGCCTGGAGCAAAGCGGATGGATTCGCGCCAAGTGGGGCGAGAGTGACAACAATCGGCGCGCGAAGTATTACTCGCTGACCGCGGCGGGGCGCGCGTATCTGGAGCGGGAAGAGGCCAACTGGAAACGGCTCTCCGCAGCTATCGGGCTGGTGCTGGAAGGAGCCTGATAGGATCGGGTGAGCGGGTCATCGGGTGATTAAGTGATTGACTCATTGACGGATTGACTCATTGAATCAATGAGCCGATGAGTCAATGAGTCAATTTGGTACGATGCGCTTCTTCTACAAACTTCCACTTCGCCTCCGGTCACTGTTCAGGCGCAACGGTGTCGAACAGGAACTGAGCGACGAACTGGGCTTTCACCTTGAAGCGGACATTGCACAGAGGATCGCCGAAGGAATGACACCGGAGGAGGCTCGATACACCGCCTTGCGCGAGTTGGGCGGTGTCGAGCAGATCAAAGAGGAGTGCCGCGATATGCGACGCGTGAACTTCATCGACAATCTCATCCAGGACGTTCGCTATGGGTTTCGAATGTTGGCAAAGTCTCCTGGCTTTACGGCTGTGGTCATCCTGTCTTTGGCCCTCGGCATCGGTGCCAACACGGCGATTTTCACTTTGCTCAACGCGATCGTACTGAAAGCGCTCCCGGTGCAACATCCGGAGGAGCTGGTGCAGTTTTCCGAGACGTATCCCAATGGCAGCGAGAACTCCTTCATGTCCTGGCCGGAGTTCGAGCGCATTCACGACCGAAACCGGACTTTATCCGGAGCGTTCGCCTTCACGGGAATCGGCCGCGTGAACGTAGTCTTCGAGGGCAAAGCCGGCCTGGCGGCCGGACAACTCGCAACAGGAGAATACTTCTCAACACTCTGCCTAATCCCCGCCGCCGGCCACTTTTTCACCGACGAGGACGACAAGGCCAAGCGCCCTGTGGCTGTGATCAGCTATAGGTTGTGGCAGCGACGATTCGCAGGCGATTTCTCCATCATAGGCCGGGCGATCACGGTGAACCAGGTGCCGCTAACGGTGATCGGCATCACGCCGGCGCCTTTCTTTGGACTTGAGGTGGGCGATTCGCCTGACATCACTGCGCCCATGACTCTGCTGGGTCAATTGACGGCCGGTCAGCCGGATTGGGAAGGCGCATTCGATACCTGGCTCGAAATCATGGGCCGGCTTCGCCAGGGAGCCACCAGGCAGCAGGCGCAGGCTGAGTTCAGCGTAATTTATCACCAGTTCCTAACGGATTACGCGCCGACCGCCGGAGCCGACCAAAGGCAGTCCATGGCGCGCATGCTGGAGAAGGCGCGGCTGAATGTGAAAGTTGGTACCCAAGGCTTCAAAGGAGGCCTCCGGCGCGACTTCTCCCTGCCCCTTCAGATCGTGATGATCATGGTCGGCATCGTCTTGCTGGTCGCGTGCGCCAACGTCGCGAATCTTCTGTTGGCTCGGGCAACCTCGCGCCAAAGGGAAATCGCGGTGCGGTTGGCCATCGGCGCCGGGCGCGCACGCCTCATACGCCAGTTACTCACTGAAAGCATCCTCCTGGCCGGTGCTGGGGGCGTTTTAGGACTTGTGGTGGCCGGTGCGACCAGCCATCTTCTCCTGCGCATGGTGTCGACCGGCGATTCACCGATGCCCGTCGATCTCACTCCTGACCTTCGTGTGCTTGCCTTCGCGGCTGGAGTTTCCCTGCTGACTGGCATTCTGTTCGGCCTCGCACCGGCGCTTCGCGCAACGCGCGTCGATCTGACGCCTTCGCTGAAAGAAGGGCGGAGTCAATTTGGCGGCCAGAATCGCAGACGGACCTTGGGGCTCGACAGAATGTTGGTAACGGCGCAAATTGCTCTCTCGCTCACGCTGCTCGTTGGCGCCGGGCTCTTCATCCGCAGCCTGCAGAGGCTCTGGGCCATCAACCCCGGATACGACCGCAACAACCTATTGATGTTCTCGCTGGACCCCCGTCTGGCCGGCTACAAGGAAAACGGCAAGTTGGCGGGTCTCTACACCCAGATGTTGAGTGACCTGCGAACCCTTCCCGGCGTTCGTTCCGCGAGCTTGTCGCTGGTGAGGCCGGTGGACGATGAGGCTTACTGGGTGAACGGCATTATCGCGATCGATGGCCGCAAGCTGGCCGAAAACGAAAACATCCATATCGCCGTCAACGCTGTAGGCCCCAGCTATTTTGCAAACCTGGGAACGCCGATGCTGCTCGGACGCGAGTTTGGACCCGTAGATGACCAGCATTCGCCGCAGGTCGCGATTATCAACGAAATTCTGGCGCGGCGCTGTTTCGGTGATAAGAACCCGATCGGACACCGTCTCGCGCGGCACGGCGGTGGCGAGTTCCGAATCGTAGGGGTGGTGAAAGACTCACGATACGGCGGCGTAAAGGACGCGCCCCCAGGCGTTCTATACCAGCCGTTCTTTCAGTTGAGCCTGGCCGATGTATTCTTCTCAACAACGTTTGAGGTCCAGTACTCCGGGGGCCTTTCGACAACGCTGGATGAAGTGCGCCGTCAGGTGCGCTCCATTGACCCAACCCTTCCTCTGTTCCGCGTGAACACCCTTGAGGCCCAAACCCGCGACTCCTTCGTGAAGGAGAGACTGATCGCTACACTCTCAACCCTCTTCGGTTCGCTGGCCTTACTGCTGGCGTGCATCGGACTCTACGGCACCATAGCTTACGGCGTGACCAGAAGGACCGGAGAGATCGGTGTGCGGATGGCGCTGGGCGCAGAGCGCGCGAATATTCTGCGAATGGTGCTGCGAGAATCGATGACTCTGGTTGCTCTCGGAATTATCATCGGCGTGCCCGCGGCCCTGGCAACGTCGCGTCTGATTGCCACAATGCTTTACGGTGTGAAGCCGACGGACCCGCTGACCATCGTAACGGCAACGGCTGTTCTGGCAGGTGTCGCGCTGCTGGCCGGGTACTTGCCGTCGCGCCGCGCTTCGCGGGTGGATCCGATGGTAGCACTGCGGTATGAGTGATTGAATCGCGCGATCGGGCCATCGGGTGATTGAGTGATTGACTCATTGACGGGTTGACTCATTGAATCAATGAGCCGATGAATCAATGGGTCAATTCGTATGCGTTTCTTCTACCAACTTCCGCTTCGCTTCCGCTCCCTGTTCCGGCGCACAGGTGTCGAACAGGAACTCAGCGAGGAATTGCGCTTTCATCTCGAAAACCAGATTGACGAGAAAATCGCCGAAGGCATGACGCCGGAGGAGGCCCGATGCGCCGCTTTGCGCGAATTAGGCGGCGTGGAGCAGATCAAAGAGGAGTGCCGGGACATGCGACGCGTAAATTTTATTGAGAACCTGATTCAAGACCTTCGCTACGCCTTTCGGGTGCTGGCGAAGTCGCCCGGTTTCGCGGCGGTAGTCATCCTATCCTTGGCGCTCGGCATCGGCGCCAACACTGCGATTTTCAGCCTGATCGACGCCGTGATGCTGAAGATGCTGCCCGTCGAGAGGCCCGCGGAGCTCGTCCTCTTGAGCTGGGCTTCGCAGAGCCGGTTTGGGACCGTGCCCTGGTTCGCGCACTCGCTGAGTGGTAACTCAGACCAAGACTCTACGGGGCGTTTCACCAGCACGGCCTTTTCGTACCCCATCTTCGACGACATTCGTGCTCACACTCAAGCCTTCTCCGGCGTTTTGGCCTTTTCGGACCCTGACCCGTTGAATGTGGGCGTAGGTGGGCAGGCGGATCTGGCCACCGGCGAGTATGTCTCGGGCGATTATTTCTCTACGCTGGGAGTTCCGGCCGCCCTCGGACGGACGATCACGCCGGCAGACGACAAGGTGGGCGCGAGTCCGGCAGCCACGATCAGCTACCGCTATTGGACTACACGATTTGGACGTGACCCGCTCGCGGTAGGCAAGGCCATCACCGTGAACGCCGTCCCCTTCACCGTGGTGGGCGTGGCCGCTCCCGAGTTCTTCGGCGTTCAGCCCGGCGCTTCGATTGATATCTGGATTCCTCTCCGGACCCAACCCCAGGTTGAACCCGGCTGGACCGCCTACGCAACCCCTGGCGAGGTCTCAAGGTTCACGGCCCACGATGACTGGTGGGTTCTGATCATGGGGCGGTTAAAGCCGGGCGTAAGCCAGCGGCAGGCGCGCGCCGCTTTAGACTTGGTGCTTCGAAGGGACGTGGCCGCCATCGAACCGCCCCCGCCGGCGAAGCGTTCTCCAGATACGGCCTTCGAACCGCCCCAGGTTCAGTTGACGAGCGCCAGTAAGGGACTCGACTCCTTGCGGCAGGAATTTTCCCAGCCGCTCTTTATCTTGATGGCGGTGGTCGGCCTCGTTCTCTTGATTGCTTGTGCCAACGTGGCGAATCTGCTGCTGTCACGCGCGTCCACGCGGCAAAAAGAGATCGCTGTGCGGCTGGCACTCGGAGCCGGCCGGCGTCGCCTGATTCGCCAGTTGCTTACCGAAAGCGTCCTGCTGGCAACGGCGGGCGGCGTTCTGGGAGTAGCCCTCGCCTACTGGGCGAGCGATGTTCTGCTGGCTTTCATGTCCGGCGGGCGGAATCCCGTGATCCTCCATGTAGTGCCCTCTCTGCGCGTGCTCGGTTTCACCGCTGCCGTCTCGGTGCTCACCGGAATCCTGTTTGGATTGGCTCCGGCCCTGCGCGGCACCCGTCTGGATTTGACGCCCGCGCTCAAGGAAGGCGCGGGCAAAATCGTGGGGAGAGCGGGTCAATCGCGGGGTCTGCACCTCGGACTCGGCAAGCTGCTGGTGGTTGCGCAGGTGGCGATGTCGCTGGTGTTGCTGCTGGGCGCCGGATTGTTTGTCCGCACCCTCACCAACCTGGAGAATGAGAATGTCGGGTTTGACCGCCACAATCTTTTGCTCTTCGGCATCGCTCCCGCCCAGGCCGGCTACAAAGGCGAACGCCTGGGGAGCCTTTATGATGAGCTGCGGCGGCGAATCGCGGCCATTCCCGGCGTGCAATCGGCGAGCCTCTCCCGTCACACGTTCATTGACGGCGGCGTCACCATAGACGGAATTTCCATTCAGGGATATACCCCGAAACCCGGCGAATCAGAAAACGGGTCTGTCAGCCTTCACGTGAATTCTGTGGGGCCGGAATTCTTTGAGACCTATGGGATTCCGCTGGCGCTCGGCCGCACCATCGCCGATCGAGACACAGCGTCGGCTGCCAAGGTGGCCGTGGTTAACCGCGCCTTCGCAGACAGGTACCTGGCCGGCACGAATCCCATCGGCCGGCGTTTCGGCTTCGGAGACCCAAAGGCGAGCTCCGAGATTGCCATCGTCGGTGTGGTTGGCGACGTGAAGTACGGGCAGTTGCGTGACGCCGCGCCGCCCACGGTTTATGTGCCCTATGCGCAAGAGTCCGAACTGCCGGAGGGAATGAATTTTGAAGTGCGAACGGCAGGCGATCCCAGGAACTGGATCGGCGCGGTTCGGAGGACGGTCCAGGGACTCGACCGGAATCTGCCGCTGTGGGACGTCAAGACCCAAACCGAGCAGATCGACCAAGCCACGTTTCAGGAACGCCTCTTTGCCAGGCTCGCAGGCTTCTTTGGGCTGCTCGCCCTCGTGCTGGCCTGCGTGGGCCTGTACGGCATGATGTCCTACGCCGTAGCGCGTCGAACCAACGAGATCGGCATTCGCATGGCGCTCGGCGCGGAACGCGCGAAGATTCTGCGAATGGTGTTGCGGGAATCGATGACATTGGCAGTCCTCGGGATCATCTTCGGCGGGCCCGCAGCGCTGGCAGGGTCGCGTTTGATTGCCAGCATGCTGTATGGCGTGAAGCCGACTGACCCGCTGACCATCGCCTCGGCAACGGGTGCGCTGGCGGCTGTCGCGCTCCTGGCCGGATACCTGCCGGCACAGCGCGCCTCACGGGTCGATCCCATGGTGGCGCTGAGGTACGAATGATTGACGATTTTCGATTGCCGATTGACGAATGAACAGCGATGTCGGGGATTGGCGAGGCCGAGGATGGCAGCTATCGATCTTCGTAAGCCGCGAGGAACTCTGCGCGGGAAATGCCGGCCTGCGTGCAGATTGTGCGGAGGGTCGAAGCTTTGATCGTTGTATGGTTTGGCATGGTGAGCGGCGTCTTAGAACCGTCGGCATTCTCTCGGATCATCGAGATGTGCTCTCTTTCCCGTAGAACTCGAAAGCCCAGACGTTCGAGCGCCTTCAACACCCTTCGTTTCGGGGCATCAACCGGGAACTTGGGCATCAGGGCTCAATCCGGGCTTCGGCAACAAACGCTTCCAGAACGGGCGGATCAATATCAAGCACTTCGGGACCGAAGGTCTCGACGTGGAAGCGAATTGCTGACGTGGCGTCGGCAAGGGCTTGTTCATAAGAATCACCCTCGCCCACCACGACGCCTTTCAGTCCGAGCGGGTAGGCGACGTAGCCGTCTGAATGCCTTTCAACAATGATTTTGACTTCTCGCACGGTCACCCTTTCGCCCGCGAGCGCGCTTGTGGATAGCTGCGACGAACGCACTCAGCGGTGAAATATAGTTTAGCTGATTTTTGCTTATCGATTGAAAAGCGAAGAACAATGCGGCGGTTCGCTACGAGTTAGGTCATCGGGTGATCGGCTGATTGAGCGATGGAGGAGCGGTTCGTTGTACGAGGTTCGTAGTTCGTTCGCCCCAAGCAGCCGCGCGCTCAACCGTCGGCTTGTCCAATCACCCGATGGCTCGATCACCCGATCACTCAATCAGGCGACGACCTCGCGTCCGCACGGACCCGGTTTTCCACAGCCTATCCCCTTCAGCCATAAGCGCGAAATAAACGTTCTCACTTTTCTCAGTTTTCTCCACGCCGGCCGCGAATTGTGGGTGAATGGAGGAGGTGTTAGGTGTCAGGTGCCAGGTGTCAGGTGTCAGGTGTCAGGTGCCAGTTCCTCAGTTCGGAGTTTGTCAGTTCGGGGTTCGGCGTTGGGAGCTGGAGCTCGGATCAAGGACCCCGAGCGGTTGCGCAACGCCAATTGGGAAACGCCGAACTGAGCAACGCTGAACTGAGTAACTAACACCTAGCACCTAAGACCTAGCACCTAACACCTGACACCTGGTACCTGAAACGCTGATGGACCCTCCGAACCCCAAACCGCGCCGCCCTTTGACCCCCGAGGCCCTCAAGCGCCAACGCGACGGCCAGTACAAAGGCCTGTTGCATGCCGCCCAGAAGCGCAAAGCCGACAACTCCGCCAACTACGCCAACAATTTCAGTCACGGCCAGATGGCGTTCGACTTCGAGCGCAGCGCCGAGGCGGCCGGGGAGAGCCGCGAAGAGCTGCGCGCCCATCTCAGCCTTCTCGATCGCACGCTGCTGATGCTGTGCGGCTATTTTCCACGTCTTGGGGAGGCTCTGTCTGGGGTGTCTGGCTTAACCGTTGACAGCCCCCTCACCCCCGGCCCCTCTCCCCCAAGGGGGCGAGGGGAGAACACATTCGAGAACTTAGAGAACACGTTCGAGAACTCAGAGAACACATTCGAGAACTCAGAGAACGGGTTTGAGAACTCAGAGACTAGATCCGAGAACTCGGGGAGTAGGTCCGAGGGTTCAGTTGCAGGGAGCGGTCTCCCCTCGTTTGCAGAGAATAGCGTCCCCTCGCCTGCAGGAAATGAACTCCCCTCTCCCCCTTGGGGGAGAGGGGCCGGGGGTGAGGGGGCTGCCGAGGGTCCGGCCGACCAAGCCCCTAGGCTACCCCTTCACACCGACGCGGCCAGCCCGCGCGCGCCCAAGCTGGTGCGGGCCTTGGCGCTGCTGCTTTGGCGGCCCTTCCGCCTCTACCGCAACCAGGAAAACTGGGAGCGGCTGGCCATCTGCTATCGCCTGGAGGAAATGAAGCGCTGGCGGCAGCAGCACAGCGAGCTGACGGCGGAGCGGGCGGACAAATTTCACTGGGACCTGGACGCCACGCTGGAGAACTACCACTCGTACACTCGCGAGCGCCTGAAGCGCATTGAGAGACGGTTTTGGAAGGTGTGGCGGGTGTACCGGGGAATGGTGGGGTTGTTGGGGGCGCTGTTCGACGGCCGGGGTTCGGTGTTCGGTGTTCGGGATTCGGGCCAACAGGGTTCAGGGGACGGGGATCAGGGGCCCGAAATGCGGGATTCGGGTTTCGGGGTTCGGGATTCGGAAGCCGAAGCTCCGTGTTCAGGGACGGAAAGCCGAGCACCAAATCCCGAGTCCCGGGCCACAAATCACGAATCGCAAGTCACAGATGCCGAATCTCGAAGCACGAACACCGAACCCCGAACCCCGAATCCCGAGTCTCCAATCGCAAATCACCAATCATCAATCACCAATCCCGAGCCCCGAACCCCGAATCCCGGCTTCCTGCTGCAGTTCCGCGGCACTCCGCACTACGAGCAATTCCATCCTGCCTGGCCCGAGCGCATCGACGATCTATCGCCGGAAGCCATCGGCGATCCGTTCCAATCGCCCAGCCACGCCATGAAGGCGCAGCAGAAGCGCGTGGAGCCGGCGTCGGTGAAAGACCCGAAGGAGTGGCAAGTCGTAGGGGCGCATGGCCATGCGCCCAGCCATGCGCCCGTACCGCATCCGCCCAAGCCGCGACCGCCCGAAATGGATTTGTCTGACCGGCCTGCCAGCGAATTCGTCCGTACGCCTTCGGAACGCGAGCTAAAGCGTCTGGTGCGCCGGGGGGAGTTGACTGTGCCCGGCAGCTTCCAGGAATTCCTGACGTTGGTAGAAGAAGCGCTAGGAACCCGGGATTCGGGTTTCGGGGTTCGGGGTTCGGGCGTGCCGGATGAAGACTCGGGGCCAGGGGTCCGGGATTCGGTGTTCGGTGTTCGGGATTCGGGAGCTGAGGCTGGGGGTTCCGGGACAGAGGCCCGAAACCCAAATACCGAGTCGCGAGACCCGAAACCCGAAAACCGAACACCGAACCCCGAGCGTCAAGTCCCGAACACCGAACCCCGAATCCCGAACCCCGGTCCCCAGCCCCCGATCCCTGACCCCTCGCTTCACGCCCTGGCCGAATCCCTCTGGAACCGCATGCACGTCTTCAGCGATCGACTCGCCGGGCTGCGCGAGCTGCTGGAGGCTACCTTGGAGTGGCAGCCGGTCCGGTTCCTGCGGCTGTGGCTGAAGCTGCTGCCGGTTGAGTACGCCTACGATAGCGTTGCTTTCTTCAAGTGCGCGCACGGCCCGAATCGCGAGGACATCGCCTGGGGTGACGACGAGACCACGCCTCCCTGGCGCGACGGCAAGCGGCGGCCCGCCGAGACGCCGCGTTCCGAGGCGGAGGGACGCAAGCAGCAGGGGGGCGAACTGCAGCACGCGCTGCGCATCTGGTTCGACGCGGTGCGATACGTGCTGGTGCCGGTGATGCGCAGCACGCACCAGGTGACGGTGGCGCTTTATGATTGGGCGGTGAGCCGGTTCGGGATTCGCGAGGAATTTCTGGTGTGGCGGCCGAATCTCAGTTCGGTGCAACGGGATACCCGCGAGGGCCGTCCGGAATGGGCGGTGCGGGTGGTGACCACCACCGGAAAGACGCTGGTGAAGCTGAGAGATGGGAGGATGTTTGAACCGGACGAGTAGGGGCTAGGTGTCAGGTGTCAGGTGTTAGGTGTTAGGTGCGAGGTGTTAGTTCATCAGTTCGGAGTTTTTCAGTTCGGAGTTCGGAGTTCGGAATCAGTGCTGGCGCTTCAAGGTCCCAGGGCCCTGTCACCTGTCACCTGACACCTGAGAAAAATGAGAATCTTTGCAGCGAATGGGGAAAGAAAATCTTAATGATGAAGGATGAACCATGAACCATGAACCATGAATGATGAACGATGAATGATGAACGATGAACGATGATGAATAGTCGTCAGAAGGCAGAAAGCTGAGGGCTGAGCTGAAGGCTGCCTGCTGAAAGCTGAAAGCGAACCACTAACCACTAACCACTGTTTCTCTATGCGCTTGTTCTACAAACTTCCGCTTCGCTTCCGCTCCCTGTTCCGGCGCACAGGTGTCGAACAGGAGCTCAGGGACGAAGTACGTTTTCATCTCGAAAAACAGATCGAAGAAAACATCACACAGGGCATGACGCCGGAGGAGGCTCGATACGCCGCCTTGCGGGAGCTCGGCGGCGTGGAGCAAATCAAAGAGGAGTGCCGGGATATGCGAAAAGTCAGTTACGTCGAAAATTTCCTCCAGGATGTGCAGTACGGCGTTCGACAACTTCGCCGCAGTCCTGGATTTACGGCGGTGGCGATTCTCACGCTGGCCTTGGGGATCGGCGCCAATACGGCCATCTTCAGCGTGGTGTACGCCGTCCTCTTAAAGCCGCTGCCCTTTCGAAACCCGGGCCAACTCGTGAGGGTGTTCGAGGGCAACGATCGGGCGGGCATTCCGGCGGAGGGCTGCTCCTACCAGGAATTCCAGGAATGGCAGAGACAGAATCACGTCTTCAGTGGAATGGCCGCGGTTACGGCACACCAACTCAACCTGACCGGCCGTGGCGAACCCATGGTGGTGCAAGTCGGCGACGTGACGGCGGACTTTTTCTCGGTTCTGGGCGTCCGGCCCATGATGGGCCGCGCATTCCTGCCCGAAGATGACGTGCAAGGCGCCGCGCCGGTGGTGGTGATCAGCAATGACTTGTGGCGGGGCCGTTTCGGCGCGGACCCTGGCTTGATCGGAAGCACCATTGAGCTCGACAAGCGACCCTTCACGGTGGTCGGGGTGATGCCCGCCAGCTTCCGTTTTTCATTCTTTAACGAGGGTCAGAGCCGGCAACTCTGGGTTCCGATCCTTCAGGACCCTTATTTCGGCAGTATGGCCAAGCTCCCCACCGCACATTTGTTTACCGCCCTGGCGCGGCTGAAGCCGGGAATCTCCCGAGAGCAGGGTGAGACGCAGATGCAGGCGATCGGCAACCGGCTGTGGCCACAGTATCGGCCGGGAGACAAAGGGTGGACCATCCGTACCGCTTCACTTCGAGCGGCTGTGACCGGAAATGGCGTTTCGGCCCCGCTTCTCGTGCTGCTGGCCGCGGTCGGCCTGGTGCTGTTGATCGCGTGCGCCAACGTGGCCAATCTGCTACTGGCGCGCGCCACCTCCCGCGCCCGAGAATTCGCCGTTCGGGCGGCATTGGGCGCAGGCCGGGCGCGCATCCTGCGCCAGTTGCTGACCGAGAGCGCAGTGCTGGGTCTGGTGGGCTCGGCGCTCGGCATCGGTCTCGCCTACTGGGGCGTTCGGGGGTTGAGCGGACTGCTACCGCCGAGCCTTCCTCGCGCCGATTCCATTCGAGTGGATGGATCGGTTCTGGCGTTCGCTTTGGTTCTTGCCCTCGGCGCCAGCTTGCTGTTTGGAGTGGCGCCGGCGCTGTTCGCGGCCGATCCAACGCTGCAACGAACTCTTCAAGAGAGCGCCGGGCGCCCGGGCGAGGGCGCCGGACGCCGGCGGGCGCGCAATCTTCTGGTCATGGGGGAGGTCGCGCTGGCGATGGTGCTCCTGGTGGGCGCGGGCTTGCTCATCCGCAGTTTCGCCGCGCTGCTGTCCGTGAATCCCGGATTCGAAACCCGGCGGATTTTAAGGGCTGAGGTGCAGCTTCCGCGTTTTCAGTACTCAACGCCGCGGCAGTGGGTGGCCTTCTCGAATGAGGTTCTGCCGCGAATCCAGGCGGACCGCGACCTCGAAGACACAGCCATAGCCCTTCCGATGCCGCTGGATGCGCAGGGCCCCGCGAATGTGCCCTTTTCGATTGCCAACGGTCCTCCCTTGCCGCCCGGAAGGAGCACCACCGCCGACTACGTTACGGTGAGTCCGAATTATTTTCACGTGATCGGCATACCCCTCGTGCGCGGCCGCTATTTCAGCCGGCAGGATGTGATGTCCGCGCCGCCCGTTGCCATCATCAGCAAAGAATTAGCCCGGATTTATTTTCCGCACCGCGATCCCGTGGGGCAGCAGCTAATTTTCGGGTTTCCGCCTGACACCAACGTTAAGCGAGAAATCGTGGGCGTGGTAGGCGACATCCGCGACGCCGCGCTCAGTCAGGCGCCGGGACCCATGCTGTACGTGCCCTTTGCTCAGGCCCCGTTGTGGGGCGTGGGCCTGGTGACGAACACCTCGCTCGATGCGTCCGCGGCGGCCCACGCCATCGAGGCTAAAGTGCATGAGGTGGATCGCGATGTGCCGGTGACGGACGTCGGATGGATGTGGGAAGCGGTGGACGCTTCGCTCGGCGAGGTGCGCCTGCGCACCTGGCTGCTCGGCTTGTTCGGCGCTATAGCGCTAGCCCTTGCCGCGGCGGGAGTCTTCGGTGTGATCGCCTATTCGGTCTCCTGCCGCACGCACGAATTTGGCATCCGCATCGCGCTCGGAGGGAGCCGGCGGGAGATTTTGGGGTTAGTGCTAGGAGAAGCGCTGCGCCTGGCGCTGGTGGGCGTGGGAGCCGGAGTTGTCGCCGCGCTCGGCCTTACTCGCTTGATTTCGAGCCTGTTGTTCGGCGTCCGCGCCACCGACCCGCCCACGCTGATCGTGTTGCCGCTGCTGCTCACCGGGGTCGCTTTGCTGGCGGCTTACCTTCCCGCCCGCCGGGCAACCAGGGTTGATCCTATGGTGGCATTAAGGCACGAGTGAGGGAATCGGGAGATCGGGTGATTGGCTGATTGAAAGATTGACTCAATTGCGGATTGACTCATTGAATCAATGAGCCGATGAGTCAATTTTTCACCATGCGAAAGAAAAGCAACGGCGTCGCTAACCTGAATCTCAACGCGGAGCCCGACCGGCTCCCCGGGAAATCATCCCGTACTTTCGTGCTAATCCCGCGATTACTTTTGGCTCATTCTTCCTTCCCGCCCGCCGATAACCGGTGTTGGGAAAGCCTGCGAGCGTGGGACCGCCAAGTTTGTCCTCAACGAGCGGACGCGCCGCGGCGGGAAGCGAGGAATTCGTCGATGACAAAGCCCGTGCCCGTCTTGAAGACCCTTCTCTCTGCTTGGCTGACAATCACCACCGGCTACGGCATACCGGAGCTCTACGCTGCGAACGCGATCCGCCAGGGAAACGTGGTGATCCCGGAATCGAGCCAGGTGCGCGCGGAGGATCTTGGCCTGCAAGCCCACACCGACCACGTGATTCTGGCCCCGGAAGCCGCCCCGAGGTCGCCCGACGCCATGTCGCTTGAGCCCGAAGTCAGGGCTGAGACCGCGGCTGCCCCGATTCACGGAAGTCCGGCCTGGATGCGATCCGTTTACAAACTCCCCTCAACAGGCGGGGCTGGTGTAATTGCCATTGTCGATGCCTATGACTACCCCTCGGCGCAGCATGACCTGACTACCTTTTCCGCCCAGTTTGGCTTGCCGGCGTGCACCACGGCCAATGGCTGCTTTCACCAGGTCTACGCGTCCGGAGTGAAGCCGGCCGGAAACTGCAGTTGGGCTCAAGAGGAGGCCCTCGACGTGGAGTGGGCGCACGCCATGGCGCCTGACGCGAAGATCGTGCTGGTGGAAGCAAAGTCGAGTGGCAGCACTGACATGATGAAGGCCGTAGACGTGGCCAGCGCTATTGTCAATCCGAGCGGGCACGGGTTCGGCGAGGTCAGTATGAGCTGGGGATTCGGCGAGTTCTCCAGCGAGACCAGCCTTGATGCGCACTTCAGGCGGCAGGGCGTTGTCTACGTGGCCTCGGCCGGTGATGTGGGTGGCAAGCGCAATTACCCGGCGACCTCACCGTACGTGGTGGCCGCGGGTGGCACCAGCCTGCACTTTAATGCGCAAGGCCAACTGCAAAGTGAGACCGCCTGGAACGACGCCGGAGGAGGGCCCAGTCCCTATGAGGCTCGGCCGGCCTATCAGACCGCCATTGTCGAGATCGTGGCCGGACATCGCGGCACACCCGATGTCTCTTTTGACGCTGACCCCAACTCCGGAGCCTGGGTTTACGACAGCACGTCCTGCGGCGGATTGGCTGGCTGGCTGATGTTTGGAGGCACCAGCCTCTCGTCGCCTTCGATCGCTGGAATAGTCAATCTGGCCGGCCATTTCTATAGTTCCGGTACGCTGGAACTGGACAACCTTTACAGCCACCTCGGCACTGCGGACTTTCGCGATATCACTCTGGGCCAAGCAGGAAGCTTCAAGGCCGCCAAAGGCTGGGACTTCGCCACCGGGGTGGGCACCAGCGTCGGAGTGGTGGGCAAATAGGAGGGCTCGGCAACCGTCACACCCGCAGAAAAATCTTACGACGGTAAAGGTGCAAGAACACACACCAGCTTACGGCCACGCCGGCGACTTCCCGGATGAACGGCTTCCAGGCGCCCATGTGGGGGAAGAGGCCGTGAATGAAAATGTCACCGAGAATACGGAAGTCGAAGAATCGATGGGCGAGATACATCGCAATGGAATTCGCGCCGATCACGACAAAAAAGAATGCCCAACGCTGATATCCGTGAAGGTCCATGATCCAGTAAAACAGCGCCAGCAGCAGAAGGCTCCAGCCGCCCGCGAACAACACGAAAGAGCTGGACCAGACGTTCTTGATGATCGGAAAATCAAGGCTCCACAGCAGCGCTACCCCAAGGCTCGCTACCCCGACGAGCGCCAAGCCAGCGGCCTTCCGATTCGGCGATCGGGCCGAACGGAGCCAGTGACCGGCCAGTACTCCCATCATGCAGGTGGCGATGGCTGGAATCATCGAGATCAATCCTTCGTTGTCGCCAAACTCGTAACAGCAAAACGGCCGGGGCAGGAACCGTTGGTCAAAATGCGCGGCCAGGTTCCCCTGCGGCGTCAGAACACCGGCGCCGAATCCCGGCACAGGAATGAGCGTCATAATGGCCCAGTAGCCCAACAGGATGGCTCCGGTGGCAATCACCTGCCCGCGAATCTTCAAGTTCATGGTAAGCAGCGTCGAGCAGAAATAGGCGATGGCAATGCGCTGCAGGACGCCTGAAAGCCGAAGCTGGTGAAAGTTGAAGTCCAGCAGGCCGTTGTACAAAAGACCGAGGAGCAGCAGCAGCGCGAGCCGCCGAAAGGCGTGCCCGTAAAGCTCGCGGCGATCGCCGCCCATTTCGAGGCGGCGCGTGAGGGAAAACGGCAGCACTAGGCCTACAACAAAAACAAAAAGAGGGAAAATGAGATCATAGAAGTGGAACCCCGCCCAAGGGACGTGCTCAAATTGCTGGCTCAAAGCCGCCGTGACCCGAGTCGGGTGGGCTCGATAGAGAGTGTGGATAAGTTCCTCGCCGCCGCTGATCCAGAACATGTCGAAGCCCCGCAGGGCATCGATGGATGCGATGCGGCCTGGAGCCGCGTGCTCCGGCTTCAACTCGGCGGCACGTTCCTGTACTGCGGTCTCCGGCATAGGCACCCTCCAGCATTCCTGATTTCACTGTCATCTCTGAAAGAGGTGGTTGATGTCAAGCCCTCGCCCGCTCGGCAGTGTTTGGTGAAGGCGATTCCACGCGGCTCGCAGGCGTGCTTACGCGGCGCAACAATAAGCTGACCCGTTGCACTAAAATGGGTATGATATCGGCTGCACTCGCGAGATGGAAGCTCTATGAACTGCCACGTTAATGCCCACTCGGGGAGCCAGACCGCGCCGCCGGGGGGTGGTCCTTTGACCCTTCGAATGCGAATCACCAGCGACCCTCGGCTTCTGTGCGTAGTGCGAAGTACCGTCTCGGAGTTGGCCACAGTGTGTGGTTTCGAAGACGAGCAGCGCCGGCGCATCACGCTAGCGGTCGACGAAGCGCTGAGCAATGTCATGCGGCATGCTTACAAGAACCGGCGTGACCAGGAAATCGAGCTAAGCTGCCAGGTGTGTTCAGATTGCCTGGAGTTCTCCTTCATCGATCGCGGCGAGGCGGCGGACCGTTCCAGAATCTGCGCCCAGCCCCTGGACGAAATCGCTACGGGCGGGCGCGGCACTCACCTTATCCGGCAGATCATGGACGAGGTTTGTTACGATCAAGTTTCCGAGGGGAACAGGCTGCGCCTCAAGAAGTATCTCCCGTGCATCAAGAGCAAGGCGTAGGGACACTTTTTGCACGATGCCGGGTCGGCACGACTTGGCATAAGGTCCGTCCCCGCCCTATCGAGCGCTCATGAGTGGTGGAATTGGCCGGTATTACGAACCTGCGAGGAAGACCCGAATGATGATAGCAACCCGTGAGCAGGCAGAAGCCACGATTGTAGACATAAACGGCGACATTGATATGGGCACTTCACCGGGCTTACGAAAGACCCTGCTGGAATCCCTGAAAGCGACTCCCCGGCTGGTGGTGAACCTGGGCGGCGTGCGCTACATCGACAGCTCTGGGATTGCCTCGCTGGTGGAAGTGCTGAAGGAAGCGCGGAACAAGCAAAAACGCCTGGTGCTCTTCGGTCTCAATACCGCCGTGCGCGAAGTATTGCAGCTCACGCGGCTGAACAAGATTTTCGAGATACGGGAGACTGAAGAACAAGCCCTGGCGTAATGGCCTGAGGGCGGTTCGTTACCCTGCCCGGCGCAGCGACGGGTCAGGCCTTATCCAAGCTCACGATGAGAGCCCAAGGAATCACGGCAGTTCCAGATCGGGTTGGAGTGGAAACTCTGAAGGGCCTGGCGTACGTCGGAGGCCTGGCCCGGCTGCTGGGCGAGTCGGCTTACATCACCTTCGTGGGGCCGTTTCAGGGGCAGCGCCTGCGCCCCCAGCGGGCCTTTCACCAGGCCATGGCAGTGGGTGTGAGGGCCATTCCGATCGTTTCCCTCATCAGTTTTTTTGTCGGCCTGATCATGGCTCTCCAGAGCGCCTACGAACTTCGGCGGCTGGGGGCCATTCAGTTTGTCGCTGACGCAGTGGCCATCTCGATTATTCGGGAGTTGGGTCCGCTGATTACGGCGGTTATGGTGATTGGCCGGTCTGGCTCGGCGTTTGCAGCGGAGATCGGCACCATGAAAGTGACGGAGGAGGTGGATGCTCTGGAGACCATGGCGCTTCGGCCCGTCTCTTTCCTGGTGGCGCCAAAGTTCTTGGCGATGCTTGTGATGGTGCCGTGTTTGACCATTTGGGCGGACTTCATGGGTGTGATGGGGGGGTGCCTTTTCGGCGTGACGGCGGCGAATTTCACGTTCGCTTCGTATCTTCACGCCACACGTGACGCCCTTGTGCTGCACGACATCTCGACGGGTTTGATCAAGAGCGCCCTGTTTGCGGTGGTGATCACCGCCGTGGGCTGCCAAGAGGGGTTTTCCACAGGGGCAGGCGCGGAAGAAGTTGGACGCTCGACCACCGAGGCAGTGGTGAAGTCGATCTTTCTCGTGATTGCCGTTGATCTAGTGTTCACGGCTCTCTTCTACTTCACCAATGGGCTTTAATTGCTTCGGAGTCGAAATCTGAAATTCGAAACTCGAGATTCGACAAGTCGCAAACGAAATCGCTGCAACGAGTCTCTAATTTCGAATTTCGGCTTTCGAATCTCGAATCAGAACTGAGCAACTCCCAACGGCTAAGTCCGAAAACGTTTGTCTATGGCTGCGATTGTCGCCGGCGCCGATCGTCCCCTGATCTCGGTCGTGAAGCTCCGGGTGAGCTACGGCGAGCGCGAGATTTTGCATGGAATCACTTTCGATGTCCGGCAGGGAGAGACCCTGGTGATTCTGGGTGGCTCCGGCTCGGGCAAGAGCACCTTGCTGCGAACTCTGGTTGGACTTGAGAAACCGAGCGGCGGAGAGGTCTGGATCAAAGGCATCAATATCGCCCAGGCCTCGAATCACCAACTGGATGACATTCGCAAGAAGATGGGGGTTTCATTCCAGGGCGGCGCCCTCTTCGGCTCTATGACTGTGGGTGACAACGTGGCCCTCCCGCTGCGCGAACATACGCGTCTGGAAGAATCCACCATCCAGATCATGGTGCGGATTAAGCTGGAGCAAGTAGGGCTGGCGAGTTTTGTGGACTTTATGCCTTCCCAACTGAGCGGTGGGATGAAGAAGCGCGCTGCGGTGGCGCGCGCTCTGGCGATGGACCCGGAAATCCTGTTTTTTGACGAGCCGTCGGCCGGGCTCGATCCCATCATTGCGGCTGGCATCGATCAGTTGATCCTTGAACTCAAGAAGGCTTACGCAATTTCGATGGTCGTGGTGACGCACGAATTGACTAGCGCCTTCCTGATTGCGGACCGTATGCTTTTGATCGACCGCGGCGACGTTCTCGCGATGGGCACCAAAGAGGAGCTCGCGGCCAGCACCAACGCGCGCGTGCGTCAGTTTCTGGATCGTGTCGCAGAGCCGCAGGTGGAAGATGAACTCAGTTATCTGCAGATGCTGACGGGAGAGCGGGAAACTCGACACTAGAGGGTGCCAGAGGCAGGAGAACGGGATGAGTGCGAGGACCGAGCAGGTGTGGGTAGGGCTGTTCGTGCTGGTGGCAGCCGCCGTGCTCATTATAGCGGCTCTCTCCGTCGCCGGCACCTTCACCCGCGGTAACATCCCCCACCGGTCTTATTTCAAGTTTGCAGGCGGGTTGGAGCCCGGGGCCGCGGTGCGATACGGCGGCATGAAGGCGGGGTCCGTCCAACGCGTCCGGGTTGATCCCGATGATTCAACCCGCATCGAAGTGGATTACAGCGTCGACCGGGACATTCCTTTGAAGGAAGATAGCTTGGCCAAAATCACGAGCCTGGGCCCACTGGGTGACAATTACGTGGAACTTACCACCGGCACCCGCCAGGCACCACTCGCACCGCCTGGCAGCGTGGTGAGATCCGCTCAGTCGGTGAGCTTTAGTGACCTCGGTGACATGGTGGGCAACTTGCAGCCCCTGGTGCAGCAGGCGCTGCAAAAGCTCAATCAGCGCCTCGATGAATTGCAGGTGACGCTCGCGCGCGCCAACGATCTGCTCAACGATCGCAATCGAGCCAACGTCAGCGCATCCTTGGCCAACGTCAGCGCCATGCTGGCAGAGGACCGGCCGAAGATCGCGGGGACCCTGGATAATGTTCAGACCGCCAGCGCGCGCCTCACGCCGCTGCTTGATGACTTGAAGAAAACGATGGCTGAGGCCAATGATACCCTGGGCCACATCGACGCGGTCGTGCTTGAAAACCGGCAGGATCTTCGAAGTTCCGTGGTGGAATTGCGGCAAACGCTCGCGACGGCGTCATCCACCATAGACCAACTCGATCGAATGCTGGACTACAATTCTGACAACATTGATGAGATCCTCGAAAATATCCGAGTGACGACGCAAAATCTGAAGGTTCTGACCGAAAACCTCAAGCGGCGGCCTTACACCTTGATCCGTCCTGCCAACCCCAAGGAACGGAAGCCGGGCGAGAATTAGGAAGGGGGGCACGATGTCCATGCGTCGAACGATCCCTTGCATTGCGGTCTTGCTCACAACCGTTGGTCTCGGCGCCTGTGGGAGCGGACGCCCCATCAAGTACTACACCATGGAGGTTCCGACGGCGCCTCAGCCCTCGACAGGCATCTTCCCCGTCACTCTCCTCGTCGGCCGCATCACTGCTCCTGAGATTTTACGGGACGCGCCGATTGCCTACCGTTCAGGGCCGAACGAGATTGGCACCTATAACTATCATTACTGGGTCGAGCCGCCCGAGGTGATGGTGAAGCTCGCACTGATCCGCGAACTTCGCTCCTCCGGGCGGTTTCAATCTGTGGCTGAGGTGGGCAGCGAAGCGCAAGGCGAGTTTGTTTTGCAGGGCAGGCTGTACGATTTCGAAGAGGTTGACGCCGGCAATATCTCCGCGCTGGTGACGATGGAGTTCCATTTGCTTGACCGGAAAGACGGCAGGATCGTCTGGACGCACTTCTATTCACACAGCGAGCCCGTGCCGGGCAAAGAAGTTCCGGACGTGGTGACCGCGCTCGATCGCAATCTCGATCGAGGCCTCACTGAGGTCAGTGCCGGACTGGATACGTACTTCTCCTCTCTCCCACCAGCGAAGTCCTGAACCGAAGAAGGTCAGAATTCATCCAAACAAGTAGACTCGCGTGAACGCCTATGACTGAGATCAGTTCGCGGCTGACGTGTTTCGAGCTTTGGGGCGGCAACCGCAGCGAGGACCATGCCGTGGAATTGCCCGGCTTGGCAGGGTGGGTCTATTCTCAGCCGCTGGAACCCGGAGCGGGCGGAGGCGATGTTCATTACCTGTCTGTTTGCAGCAAGGGGATGGTGTCGCGCGTCGCTCTTGCGGACGTGGCGGGGCACGGAAGAAGCGCCAGCTTCACGGCGGAGAATCTGCGCCACGTCCTGCAAAGGCACACTGACAACTGGGATCAGTCTGCTCTAATGCGGGAAGTGAATGAGGCTTTTGCAGGTGAGTCAGTGGACGGTCACTTTGCCACGGCTGCAGTGCTCGGCTTCTACTTTGAAACCGGCGAGTTGCTGTTTAGCAATGCCGGCCATCTGCCGGTTCTCTGGTACCACGCCGGAGGTCGCTCCTGGGATTTGTTGGAGGACGGAACTCCTTTTGCTGTTGATGTCGAAGGACTGCCGCTCGGTTTGATTCCAGGAACGACCTATTCCCAGACTGCCGTGCGGCTGGGCGCCAACGACGTGCTAGTTCTTTACACGGACGGAATTACGGAGGCGATGGACGTCTCGGGAAACGAGCTCGGGCAGCGCGGTCTGCTGAACCTGGCGCGTGGCGTTGAGGTTGATTCGCCGGCTCAAGTGAGCCGTGCCTTGACGGCGGGCGCAGCGGCCTTTCGCGGTAATGGGCCGCGGCGGGACGATGAAACCCTAGTGGTGCTTCAGCGCGTAATGCAGTAGTTTGATATACAGGCGGAGCCGAATGCCAAAACCTGTTCTGCTGGCCGTCGACGATGATCCTGAAGTGTTGCGCGCCGTCGAACGCGACCTGCGCCGGCACTATGCCGAACACTACCGGGTGATGCGGGCTGATTCGGGAGCCTCGGCGCTCGACGCCTTAAAGGGCCTTAAGCAGAGGAATAACGTTGTAAGCCTGCTGCTGTCTGACCAGCGCATGCCGCAGATGACCGGGGTCGAATTCATCAGCCAGGCAATGGATGTCTATCCTGACGCCCGGCGCGTCCTTCTCACCGCTTACGCGGATACTGACGCCGCCATCCGGGCCATCAATCAGGCCAAGATTCATCACTACCTGCTGAAACCCTGGGATCCGCCGGAGGAACAGCTTTACCCGGTGCTCGACGACTTGCTTGAAGACTGGCAGGCTTCGTTCCGGCCGCCTTTTGACGGCGTGCGCGTGCTCGGCCATCGGTGGTCACCCCGCACATACACGGTTCGGGACTTTCTGGCGCGTCAGCAAGTTCCTTATCGCTGGATTGACGTGGAGGCTCCGGCCAATGCAGCCGAGGTTCGGGCCGCGAGCGGGAACGGAGGAGTGGACACGTCCAAACTGCCGCTGGTGTTATTTCCGACGGGAGAAGCTCTATCGGATCCGTCGCCGGCGGAAATGGCTGTTGCGCTCGGCCTCAGCACACACGCCCAGACCGCGTTCTACGACCTGATGATCGTGGGTGGAGGGCCGGCAGGGCTCGCGGCCGGTGTCTACGGAGCATCGGAGGGGCTCCGCACGGTGATGGTGGAGCGTGAGGCGCCCGGAGGCCAGGCAGGCATGAGCTCGCGGATCGAGAATTACCTGGGTTTCCCGTCCGGCTTGAGCGGCGGGGACTTGGCTCGGCGTGCGGTGGCGCAGGCGAAGCGCTTCGGCGTCGAAATTCTGGCGCCTCAGGAGGTCACGCGGCTGCGAGTGGAAGGGCCGGCGAAAATGGTGACGCTGGCCGATGGAACTGAAATCGGGTGTAAGGCTCTGGTGATCGCGACCGGCGTGTCTTATCGCAAGCTCGACGTGCCGGGCATGGACCGGTTACAGGGAGCCGGTGTCTACTACGGCGCTGCCATGACGGAAGGCGATTCTTGTCGCGGCGAGGACATTTACATTGTTGGCGCGGCAAACTCCGCAGGTCAGGCGGCGATGTATTTTTCAAGATATGCCCGCCGCGTCATCATCCTGGCCAGAGGGCCCTCTCTTTCGGCCACCATGTCGCAGTACTTGATCGACCAGATTCGGAGCACGGAGAACATTCATGTGGAAACCCACAGCCAGGTGGTGGAGGTCCATGGCACCGATCGGCTGGAGTCCATCTCCGTATTGTGCTCAGCCAGCGGCGAGAGGCAGGCGGTGCCGGCCCACTCGCTCTTCACCTTCATTGGTGCGGCGCCCTGTACGGATTGGTTGGCTGGCGTGGTGGAACGCGATAATCGCGGCTTTATTCTCTCGGGGCCGGACCTTGTGCGTGACGGCAAGCGTCCCGCCGGCTGGCCTCTGGACCGGTACCCGTGGCTGCTCGAGACGAGCGTCCCAGGCATTTTTGTGGCAGGCGATGTACGTCATGGGTCGATAAAACGGGTGGCTTCAGGTGTGGGCGAGGGTGCGAACGCCGTTCAGTTTGTGCACCAATACTTGAGCTCGGTCTGAAACATGGCACAGACGCACGAGATCAGCAGAGAACAGGTCCAGTCCGTGGTGGATGACCTTCGAAAGATTGCGGTGTTCGACGGCCTTCCGGAGGATCAACTCGACTGGCTCGCCGGAAAATTCGACGAAGTTCGCCTCGAGCCGGGCGAGGTTTTCGGGCGCGAGGGAAACCCGGTCGAGCACCTCGTTGTTCTCTTGCAGGGGGAACTGCGCTGGCAGCGCCAGGACATCCCCGATGGTCCCATATTTACCGTCACCGCCGGGGAAGTTACAGGCCTGCTCCCCTACTCAAGGCTGACACACTTCCGGGGTACCGGCCGCGCTGTGCTGGCAAGCAGGATGCTTCGGCTCCACAAGGATATCTTCCCTGAGATGATGCACCGCATGCCCGAGCTCGGCAAGCGGCTGGTGGCGCTTATGTCTGACCGCATCCGGGAAACCACCCGAATGGAGACGCAGCGCGACAAGCTTATGGCGCTCGGAAAGCTCTCCGCCGGACTCGCGCATGAGTTGAACAACCCTGCGGCGGCAGCGCGGCGCGCCTCGAGCAGTATGCTCGAAGCGCTTGAGGCGGTGCGGGACGCGAGCCTTCGGCTTCTTCAACAATCCCTCACCAACGCGCAACGCGAAGTGATCGCGCGTTTCGAGCGCGATGCGTGGCAAAACGTGCCTTCCCTGTCACCCGATCCGCTCGAACTCAGCGATCGCGAAGAGCGTATCACCGAGTGGCTGGAAGCGCACCACGTGCAGGAGGCGTGGAAGATCGCTCCTGTTCTCGCCGAGTGGTGCGTCGACAACAGTAAGCTGCAGGGTCTCTCCACAGAGATCGCGGACGCCATGTTGGGCCCGGCGCTCGCCAGAGTTGTCTCCATCCTGGTAATTTACGGATTGGTCCGCGAGATCGACAACAGCACTCGCCGCATTTCGGACCTGGTGCGGGCCATCAAAGAGTACTCTTACATGGATCAGACTCCCATCCAGGAGGTCGATATTCACCAGGGTCTCGACAACACGCTGCTGATTTTCGGCAGCCGCCTGAAAGGTAGCATGAAGCTGGTGCGGGACTACACCCCTGACCTGCCGCGCGTGTGCGCTTACGGGGGCGAACTGAATCAGGTGTGGACGAACCTCATCGACAACGCCCTCGACGCCATGGGAACCCAAGGCGAGCTGCGCGTCCGCACTGCCCGCGACATTGATGGGGTAATCGTCGAAATCGGCGACAATGGTCCTGGAATTCCCAATGAGATACAGGCGCGCATCTTCGATCCGTTCTTTACCACCAAGGGTGTCGGTGACGGCACCGGTCTCGGCCTCGATACCGCCTGCCGCATCATCCGAAACCATCACGGTACGATCAGCGTGGAATCGCAGCCCGGCGACACCCGATTTCAGGTGCGCCTCCCTTTGACCCAACCGAGAACCCAATAATCTCGCCTGGACCTTGTCCACCGTCCGTCGCCCCAAACTCGGCCAGCATTTCCTCACCAGCGATCGCTATCGTCTTCGTGTGGCCGAAGCCCTGCCAATCGGTACTGGTGACCTGGTGATCGAGATCGGCGCCGGTCGCGGGGCCATGACAGGGCTCATTGCGGAGCGTGCGGGACAGGTGGTCGCCGTAGAGCTGGATGCCTCGCTGGCGGAGCAGCTCAAGGCTCGGTTTGGCACGAGCAACCACGTTGAGATTCTACAAGGTGACATCCTGGAATTGGACATCGCCGAGGTTTGCCGGCGCCATGGAGTGGAGCGCGCTTTCGTTTTCGGCAATCTTCCCTACTACATTACCTCGCCGATCCTGCACCGTCTGCTTCAATTCGGAGACCATCTCAGCGGCATGGCTTTCGTGGTGCAGCGGGAAGTCGCTCTCCGCATCGCCGCCAAGCCGGGCTCGCGAGACTACGGCTATTTGAGTGTGCTGGTGCAAACGTGCACCTGTCCTCGGGTAGCCTTCAGCATTCCACCCGGAGCCTTCACGCCGCCGCCGGCTGTGTTCTCTGCTTTCGTCACCTTTGATATGAGCGGGATGCTGCCCACTGTTGGCGAACGCAGCGCGTTTCTCGAGTTCGTGAAGCTTGGCTTTGGCCAGAAGCGGAAGAAGCTCTCGAACAACCTCAGCTCAGCTTATGGAACGGTCCGGGTCCGCGAGGCGCTGCGCGGTCTCAACATCAGTGAAAACGCGCGCGCAGAGCAACTGGCTGTGATTGAGCTTGAGAAACTATTCGAAGCGCTGAAGCGGCAGTGCTGAGCTGAGCGTCATCTAGGCTAGTTAACTATGGCACCATCCCGAAGTCCGATTCATCTCCCGCCGCTCGGAGCGCCCGCCAGCGCATCCGCCCGGGGAATGTTGGTGGTCACGTCCCATCCGCCGCCCAGCGCCTTCATCAGGAGCACGCTTGCGTCCATGCGGCGCCGCAAAATGTCGACGGCGGAGCGCTCATCCGCGAGGGCTGCGCTTTGAGCGGTGAGCACGGTCAGGTAACTGGTGACGCCGCCCTTGTACTGATTCGTCGAAAGAACAACCGAGCGCCGCGCTGCCTCTACCGCAACGTCCTGCGTCTTAGCCTCCTGCTCCAGGATGCGCAACGCCGCCAGATTGTCCTCGACGTCCTGAAACGCCGTAAGGACCGTCTGGCGATAATTGGCCACCGTTTGATCGTAGGCGGCTTGCTGGGCTTCCACGTTGGCTCGGCGCTGGCCCGCGTCGAACACGGTCTGAGCGGCCGCGGCACCCAACGAGTAAAAGAGACCCGGACCCTGAAACAGAGTTCCCAGCGTGCCGCTCTCAAACCCGCCCGCCGCACCCAGGGTGATCGCCGGAAAGTACGCAGCCTTGGCGATGCCAATTTGCGCGTTGGCGGCCGCCATTTGGCGTTCGGTCGCAGCCACGTCCGGGCGGCGTTCGAGCAACTGTGAAGGTAGCCCCAGCGGGACCGCGGGCGCGGGGCCGGTGACCGGCGAGAACGCCAGACTGAAGCTCGAGGGCGGTTTGCCGATCAGCACCGCGATGGCATGCTCGAACTGAGCCCGCGCGACGCCTACATCAGTAGCCTCGGCGCGCGTCGTCTCCAACTGGGTGCGGGCCTGCTGCACGTCCAGGTCGGAAGCCAGTCCTCCGGTGTGGCGATTTTCCGTGAGCTGCAGGCTCTTCTCGAAGTCCCCGACCGTGGAATCGAGCAGCTTCTTCTGGGCGTCGGCGCTGCGCAGCTCGAAATAGTCGAAGGCGACCTCGGATTGCACACTCAGGTTGACGGTGGCGAGATCGGCGGCGCTGGCCTCGACGTTGGCCCGGGCGGCCTCCACCGTCCGGCGCACGCGGCCCCAGGCGTCGACTTCGTAAGAGAGATCGCCCACCAGCACAAAGTCATTAAAGCTTTTGCCCGAGAGCGCGCTGCGCGGCGGTTTGTTGTCTGAGTTCCTGATGCGTGAGATCGACGGGGTCACTGTCGCAGTCGGATAGTACTCGGCCCGGTAGAGCCGCACCAGGGCGCGCGCTTGCCGGTACTGCGCTTCGCTCGCTTTGAGGTTTTGGTTAGAGATCCTGATTTGATCTTCCAGGCTATTGAGCTGCGGATCTCCGAAAACCTCCCACCATTTCTCTTGCAGGTTTTGTGTGCTTGCCTGGGTAGCTGTACTGCCGCCTTCCTTGTAAGCGGGAGGAACGGTAACACCGGGCCGCTTGTAATTTGGTCCCACCACACAGCCAGCGGTAACCAGGAGCGAGGAGACGAGCGCAGCGAGTGGAACCCAACGGCTCTCCGCGCCACCTACACGGGGTTCGGGGTTCGGTATTCGCAACTGCGTCCCGTTCACCGCTGCCCTCCGCTGCCGGGCTGTGGGCCGCCCTTGCCCTCCTGCTGTTCATTCCCTGGTTGCCCTGCTGTCCCGGTTGCACCTGTGGGCTGCCCGGCTTCAGAAGTCTGTTCCACAGGACGCACCTCTTCGCCGTTCACCAGAGAGTCAGGGGGGTTCACAATTACGACGTCACCGCTGCTGAGGCCGGAGATCACTTCCACTTGATTGCCGTAATCGCGGCCGAGCTGAACTTGCTTCAGCACCGCATGCTTGCCGTCGTCAACGGTCGCCACTTGCAGGCCCGCGGAACGAAAAATAAGTGCGGTAACGGGCAGAAGGTGGACCTGTCCGCTTACGGGCAACTTCAAGTGCGCTTCCGCATAGGCGCCCGGTAGTAATTCGCCGGTGGGGTTCTTCACGTCGATCTCTACCAGCAAGGTGCGCGAAGCCGGATCGATGGCCTCGGCGGTGCGGACCAATTTGCCAGTGAAGCGCTTTTCCGGGTATTGAGGCAATGTCAGGTCGACCAGCAGACCTACGCGGGCGGCCGGCGAGTAAATTTGGGGCACGCTAACGTACACCCTGAGCGTTTCGATGGCGGACATCTGAAAAAGCTGCGCTGAAGGCGAGCCGGCGCCGGAGTTAATCAGGTTGCCGACGTCCGTGTTGCGGGCCGTAATGACGCCGTCAAACGGTGCGTACACCTTTTCGAATGAAACAAGATCCTCCAGGCGCTTTACATTCTCCTGGGCGGATTTCAGGGTTGTCTGCTTGGCGGCGAGGTCACTGGTGGCGTTGTCGGTGTCTTGTCGCGAGACGGAGTCCGATTTCAACAGTTCCTGGTACCGCGCGGCGGTGATCTCGGCAAGGTGAAGGTTGGCTTGCGCGGTGGCCAAGTCCGCTCGCGCCTGGCGAAGCTGGGCGTCCACCTCGGGCGTTTCAATATCCGCCAGCAACTGGCCCTGCTTTACGTGGGCGCCGATGTCAAAGTACCACTTCTTCAGATACCCATTGGTTCGCGCAAAGATCGGCGCCGAAATATAAGGTTGGATGTTTGCGGGGAGCCGTATTTCCTGCGGTTGCTCGTTCGATTGCAGGTGAACGACGGAGACTGACGCCACGGCCAGTTCGTTGGTCTCGGCGCGCACAGCGTCGCGAGCGCGGACGCGCGGCAGGATACCGGCGGTCACGATAGCGGCCACCCCCGCGGCTGCTACCAGTACGATGAGTACCACCCGCGTCTTACTGCCGCGCCGCGGTTCCCCGGGTTCGGGAGGCTCAAGTTCCACCGCCTCCTGCAAATCTTGCTCTTCGGTTCTCATTAAAGCTCCCCCACCATCCGCCGCAAGCTGCCTCACAGGAAGGCAGTGGGCAGCGGCGAGTGGCAGGCAAGTGAAGTTACTGCGTCTGGCCCTACGAGCTAATCACCAGGCACTAGACCAACCACTCACCACTGCGCTTGAAATCATTGTACCGCCTGGCGCCCGCCATCACTCGGATCCCTGCCGTTCCTCACGAGGGACCCGCCGCCCGTGGAAGATGCTGAATACGACGGGCACAAAGAGCAACGTGGAGACCGTGGCGAACACCAGTCCCCCGATCACGGCGCGACCCAGGGGCGCATTCTGCTCGCCCCCTTCCCCCAAGCTCATGGCCATGGGCACCATGCCGATAATCATGGCGAGGGCCGTCATGAGCACCGGGCGAAAACGCGTAAAGCCGGCTTCGAGCGCCGCCTGAAGCGGGCTTGCGCCCTCCACCAGTTGCTCCTTTGCGAAGCTCACCACCAGGATGCTGTTAGCGGTGGCCACGCCCATGCACATGATCGAACCCGTGAGGGCCGGCACGCTGATCCTCGTGCCCGTGACAAACAGCATCCAAACGATACCCGCCAGAGCCGCCGGCAGGGCCGAAATGATGATGAGCGGGTCAAGCCAAGACTGGAAGTTCACGACGATCAGCAGGTAGACCAGAACGATGGAAAAGATCAATCCGTAAATCAGTCCTGCAAAGGACGAATGCATGGTGAGAATCTGCCCGCGAACGACCGTGTGGGAGCCGCGCGGAAGATCCTTCGCGCTCTCTGCAACCGTCCGCTCCAGGTCACCGGCAACACCCCCCAGATCGCGGCCCTGCACCGAGCCAAAGATGTCAATCACCGGCGCAACGTTGTAGTGCGATACCAGAACGGGCGAGGCATTAAGATTGATCGAGGCCAAGTTCCCGAGAATCTGGGGCGGGTCTCCGTCGACGCTGGCGATCGGGATGTTTTGCAGGTCCTGCAGCGAGTCCGTCCGGTATTCCGGCGTTTGGGCGGCGATGCTGTAACTGACGCCGTTGCGCGGATCAAGCCAGAAAGTGGGCGCGGTCTGAAAGCTGCCGCTCAATGAGATTAAAAGGTCGCTGGCGACGTCTTTCTCGGTGAACCCCACCTGGGCCGCGCGCGTGCGATCCACGTCAACATTCAAGGTGGGCAAGTTGAAGGCCTGCTGGATGCGCAAGTCTGCTGCGCCGGGAATGTACTTGAGCTTCGCCATCAGCCGATTGGCGAACTGGCGGTTGGCCTCGATGTTGTAGCCCACCACTTGCACGTCGATGGGCGCGGGCAGTCCAAAGTTCAGAATCTGGCTCACCATATCGGCGGGCAGAAAGTAGAACTCAGTGCCCGGAAACTCCCGCACCACCCTTAGGCGAAGCGCCCGGATGTATTCGGCGGTGGGGCGATGCTGCGGCGTCAGCGTAATGAAGATGTCTGCGTCTCCTGTGCCGACCGGCGCCGAGTTGCTGTAAGAAAGGTTGATGCTACTGTAAGGCAGCCCGATGTTGTCAATCACGCTCACCAGTTCTTCGTGGGGAATCACCTGACGGACCGATTGCTCGACCTCTTCACACAGCCGCGCCGTCTCTTCGATGCGGGTACCCGTTCGCGCCCTCATATGCAGGGTGATCTGGCCGCTATCCACCCTGGGGAAGAAGTCTGCGCCCAGCCACGGAAATAGCAGAAACGAAGCCAAGCCGGCGCCGAGAAATCCCACGGCGAAGATGCCACGGTGTTCGAGGCAAGCCCGCAGCCACCCCCGGTACGTGTATCGAAAACGTTCAAACCCTCGCTCAAACGCCCGTTGCCCAAGCACCAGTGGATTCCGGCTGCGCCGGGTTACCGGAGTTTCGCCGTGCTGGCCGTAGCCGTGCAAAAGATACTTGGCCATGGTGACCACCAACGTTCGCGAAAGGAAGTAGGACGCGAGCATGGCAAAAACCACGGCCTCGGCCAGGGGAACAAAGAGGTAGCGCGCCACCCCGGTGAGAAAGAACATGGGCACAAAGACGATGCAGATGGAAAGAGTGGAAACGAGGGCGGGGACCGCGATCTGCTGCGAGCCGTCCAGAATGGCGTGCTCAAGCTCCTTCTTCAGCTCGATGTTCCGGTTGATGTTCTCAATGGCCACCGTGGCATCGTCCACCAGAATCCCTACGGCCAAGGCCAGGCCGCCGAGCGTCATGATGTTGATGGTCTCGCCCAGCGCGCTGAGGATAATGATGGAGGTGAGGATGGAAAGCGGAATGGAAACCGCGATGATGAGCGTACTCCGCCAGCTCCCGAGGAAGAGCAGAATCATGGCGGCGGTCAGGCAAGCGGCGATGATTGCCTCCCTTACCACTCCTTGAATTGCGGCCGTCACGAAGAGGGATTGATCGTTCAAAAAGTCGATTTTGAGCCGCGGCGGCAGGCTGCTGCGGAGTTCGTTAACCACCCCCCGGACGCGCTCAATGATGTCGAGCGTTGAAGCGCTGCCGATCTTGATGACGGTCACCACCACCGCGCGCTGTCCGTTCACGTGAACGATGTTTGTTTGCGGGGGGAAGCCGTCACGAACGTGGGCTACGTCATGCACGTAGATCACCGTGTTCCCAGCCCGCTTGATGGGCATATTATTCAGTTCGGCGATCGTCGCCGGGCTGCCGTTGGTTTCAACCTCATACTCGAAAGGCCCGATTTTGGAAGTGCCCGTGGGCAGGATCAGGTTCTGCTTGCCAATGGCGTTGACGACATCGAGGGGTGAGAGGCTCTTGGCCTGCAGCTCGGCGGTGTTGAGGTCCACCTGCACTTGGCGCTGCTTTCCCCCGTAGGGCCAGGGTATAGCAGCTCCTTCCACGGTCGCGAGCTGCGTGCGGATGAAATTGGTGCCCAGATCAAACAACTGCTGTTCTGAAAAGCCGGGACCGGAAAGACCCAACTGAATGACGGGGACGCTGGATGCATTGTACTCAATAATGAGCGGCGGCGTGATGCCGGGCGGAAGGATGTGAATCGCGGTCTGGGAAACGGATGTGATCTGGCTCAACGCGGTGGATATATTCGTGTTGGGCTGAAAGAACACCTTGATGATCGCCCGGCCGTTCCAGGACTGCGACTCAATGTGCTCAATGTCGTTCACCGTCGTGGTCATGATGCGCTCACTCACGCTCACGATGCGGTCTGCCATCTGGTCAGGCGAAAGGCCCGTGTAATTCCAGAGCACACTGATCACCGGAATGTTGATGTTGGGGAAGATGTCTTTCGGTGTGTTGAGGATCGATAGGACGCCCACCAGCAGAATAACGATAGCGACCACGACGAACGTATAAGGCCGCCTGAGAGCGAGTCTAACGATCCACATAGCCTGGTTCCCCGGATGGAACTTCGATGAACATCACGTCACCCGCGGCACAAGCGCGACTAAAATGACGTCCGCAAGCTTTGGGGACTACCCCTTGCGGAAGGAAGTGAGCCCCTGTTCGCCGGTTAAGACGCGTGACCGTGTTGCGGCCGATCAGGATGGACTTTCTCACCTTTCTCAGTGCCCGTACCTTTGTTTTCAATAACCTAACGGTTTCGCTCGGTAATTTCTGCAGAAACGTCCCATAACTTTATAGTAATTTTGTCAAGCGGAGCGTCCGCCGATCCGCCGCCCCGACTCTATCCCAACCATTGGGGATTATGGGCCGTCCCATCGAAGTCGCTGGTAGTCTTAAAGGGCTCAAACCGGCCGGTCATCGCCGCGGTTTTGGTCTTGGCCAGCAAAGCCGCTACCTCTTCGGTGCTCATCGGCTTAAAGGTGCGCACGGCCTCCAGCGCCTGGTGAACACGGTCCACGCTCTCGCAGCCGTTGATCACGACGGAAGTGGGTAAATTCAGGGCGTAATGCAGGCACTCAATCGGAGTGACGGTGTTACTCTTCAGCACGTTGCCATCGCCCATCGGCTTCATGCCCAGCACGCCGATTCCTTCCTCCAGCAGTTTGGGCACCACCTGATGCGCGAAGCTGCGAAAGTGCGCATCCATCACGTTCAACGGCATCTGGCACGAAGCGAACTGGTAATTGTGCGCGCGCGCTTCCTCAAGCATGCGCAAATGCACGCTGGGATCTTTGTGGCCCGTGAAGCCGGCGTAGCGGATTTTGCCGGCTTGCTTGGCGGCGTCCACGGCCTCGCGAGCCCCGCCCGGTGCGAAGTAGCGGTCAGGGTCTTCAAGGCGGATGTTTTCGTGATACTGCATCAGATCGATGTGATCGGTTTGCAGGCGCTGCAGGCACTCGTCGATCTGTTTGGAGGCCGCCTCTTTGGTGCGCCCGTCAAACTTGGTCATCAAAAAGACCTTCTGACGGTAGCCGTCGCGCAGCGCCTTTCCCATCCGTATCTCGCTTTCGCCGCCGTTGTAGTCCCAACAGTTGTCCATGAAAGTGATACCGTTATCGATCGCGGTGCGAATGATGCGGATACTCTCCTGGACATCGGACTGCATCCCAATGTGATAGCCGCCCAGCCCTATGGCTGAAACCTTCTCACCGGTTTTGCCGAGCGTCCGGTAAATCATTCCCGAGCTGCCTGCCGGCTCCTGAGCTGAGGCGCTGGATGCTTCTGCCGGCGACGAACCCGCTCCGGCCACGGCCAATCCTGCCATGACTCCCAAAACCTCTCTTCGGTCCATCGTGCGAGCCTCCTTCCACGGGTTAAGTACGACCCTTAGATTAACCGAGATGCAAGGCCTGAGTCACCACCGCGGCCGACTAAGGCGGTAGTCAAATTAGACGAAAGTGAGCTTTGGGAGGGTTACGAACAACCGGAGATCGTGAAAGCCGATGCCAAGCCAACCGTCCAAGGCGCAGTCATTCCGGCGAAGGCGGGAATCTACTTTCTTGATAGCTGCTTTTTCCAGGACTTCTCCAATGGATTCCCGCCTTCGCGGGAATGACTGCGTTCGGCGTGTTCAAATGACACCGGTACCAAATTGCTGACTCTTAAGCCCCATCGCGTTATCCAGGAGCGACCTCCCCGCCCTGAGGACCGTAAAATACGCGCCATATCGCGAAATCCTCGGAAACGTCCTCGAATTGATGCTCGATTCCCGCAGCCACAAACAGGAGGTCGCCTGACGCAAACGGGTCCCGTTTGCCATTATGAATAAGCACTCCTCGACCGCGAATAATGAAGTAAATCTCATCCTGTGCGTGCGGCGTCTGTTGACGCGGGCTCACAGGAAGGGAGAGAGCGACGTCGAGCGGACCACGCCGAAAGACGCTGGCAGCGTGCTCACCAGGAGGTATCATCGCTTGGGTCTCGGTAACGCTGAAAACACGACTACAATCTGACTTGCTCATACGTGCGTGATTGTACATCACCGTGCATTCGCGCCAAACTGAGACACTAACCGACTCCGGTCGCAGTTGACGGAGTTTGCGTTGAAGTAATTCGGGGTGTCTGAATCCGAAGTGGCAGGTGTGTCTCAGGCTGTTTTCAAGCCTTCGGCGGCAGCCAGCTTTCGCTGCCGCTGGTCGAAGGTCCAGAAGCGCTCGGCCCCGAGTTCCAGTGCACAGGCCACATGCAGACTGTCCAACGTGCGATTTCCCAACCGTGCGCCGTGGCGTCGCGCGAGCTCGATGCAGACTTCGAGGGCTCGTTCGGGGAGGTCAACTTCTGCCCAGAGCCCGCTGAGCCGGTGTCCCTCGAACTTGTGATACAGGCGGTCAGCCTCAGCCCGCGGTATCACCCCTCGAAAAACGTGTTGTTCGAGCGCGTGGGCCCACTCCGCGCGATGCAGCGGAGTCAAGAATAAGATTGGTTCTGGCGTTATCCGTTCCTGTGCTTCCGGCGAGTGAATGTCAGGAATATAGAGCGAGACTACAAAACTCGTGTCGGCGTATATGCTCAATAGCGCCCGCGCTCCTCGATAACTAAATCGGCTCCGGGCAAGATTCTGTCACCGAAGATCTCCTTACGCATGGCAGCAAAATCGGGGTACTTGCGCGGCTTTGGCGAAGGCACCGGTACAATCCGGCCAATCACTTGCTCCCGTTCCCGTAGTTCGACGGTCTTTCCGGCCCGCAGCCACGCCTTCAGCCGTTTAGTGTCTCGAAGTTGACGCATGTTGACGCTTGGCATGGTCCAAATGTGCCACAGAGCGTGTCACATTGTCAACTCGTGTTGCCAACAGGTAGGGGGTCAACTTCGACGTAGGGGCGGCCCTTGTGGCCGCCCATTTCAAGGCAGTCCTGTTACTTGGGCGGCCACAAGGGCCGCCCCTACGTCGAAATTGACCTGCCTACCCCTGCAGAAACGTCGCGATGTACCAGGTCGTCCCGAACGGATCGTTCACGAATGCGTTACGGTCGCCGTACGGCTGGTCGGCGGGCGGCTGCACTGAAGTTGCGCCTGCTGCGAGGGCCCTCCTGTAGGTGTCGTCGACGTCCGCCACATACAGGTAGATCCCCGTGGGTATCGGTTGATACGGGCCATGCGCTTCGCCCATCTCCAGCATCGAGTCACCAATTCTCACTTCCGCGTGCGCAATCCTGCCGTCCGGGTCGGCGTAGCGGGCAATTTCTTCCGCTTCAAACGCCTGCTTCAGGAAATCAATCGTCTTCGCCGCGCTCTGGGGATGGAGATACGGCGTCAGGGTGCGGAAGCCCTCGCGCAGGTAACGATCTCCCTTCGCAGTGGCGATGTACCAGTTGTTACCGAAAGCGTCCTTCACACTGGCGCCGCGCTCGCCGTAATCGTGGTCTGTCGGGGGCTGAATCGAAGCTGCGCCGGCTTCGAGCGCCCGGTGATAGACGGCGTCCGTATCTTCGACATAATAGTGAAGCGCAGCCGGCTTCTCTTCAAGGGGGATTCCGGGTCCACCGCCGATCATCACCATCGAATTCCCGATTCGCACTTCGGCGTGGAGCCCCCCGGCGGAGCCCGTGCCGCGATAGATCTCGACCGCCCCGAACGCCTCCTTCACGAAGTCGACCAATTCGGCCGCCCGCCGGACCGTGAGATATGGCGTGATGGCGGTGTAGCCTTCACGCACTCCCGGAGCGCTGCTTGCTGCCGCAACCGGTTGCGCGCGGTGGGTGGCTTCGCTGGTCTGCCCAGCCGTGAGGGCAGCCAGCCGCCGTTCGATTTCCTCGGCTGAGACATCCTCGATGTGGGACGAGATAATCCAGACGTGCCCGAACGGATCCTCGATTTGGCCGCTGCGGTCGCCATGGAACTGGTCTTGCACTGGCCTCAACACCTTGGCACCAGCAGCAATTGCGCGAGCCGCCAGTGCGTCCACATCCTCGACGAAGAGGTGAATCTTAACGGGCGTCCCACCCAACGAATGCGGTCCGCGATGGCCGTACTCCGGTGACTCGCCGTGCAACATGATGCCCGAGTCGCCGATGGTGACCTCGCCGTGTGCGAGCCTTCCCTCGGGATCGGCGAAGCGCATGGTTTCAATCTCGCTTGCCCCGAAGGCTTGCTTGTGGAATTCGATCGCTTTTAGCCCGTCGCTCACGGTCAAGTAAGGAACCGCTGAGCTGAAGCCCGGACGAACGTATGGGCCCACCCTGGACGCCGGCTGCTGCCCGGCGGCTCCTCCTTGCTTCTTCAGCGCTTCCCGCCGCTGATATTCTTCAGGGCTCACTTGCTCTCTAAAGGTGGCGAGGGTCCAGGAGTGTCCGAAGGGATCGCTCAAGTTTGCCTGGCGCTCGCCGTACGCGTAGTCCGTCGCCGGAGAGGTGATGGTAGCGCCTGCAGCCGCCGCCCGCGCGAGCAGCGAGTCCACGTCTTCGACATACAGATGAATGGAGGCGGGCGTGCCGCCCAATGATTGCGGGCTCAGCGCGCCATACTCGGGAAATTCGTCAGACAGCATGATCCGAGAATCTCCGATTTGGACTTCAGCGTGACAGATCTTGCCATCAGGCATGCTCAATCGACTCACTTCCGCAGCTCCCAACGCACGCTTGTAGAAGTCGATAGCCCCAGCCGCGCCCTTCACGGCAAGGTACGGTGTCACGTTGTGGTAACCCTCCGGCACGGGCTTTACCTTGGCGGGCGCGCGGTCCGTGGCTGCGCTGCCCGGCTCGCTCATAAAGGCAGCAGCGCGCCGCTCGATCTCCTGGGCTGAGACATCCTCAATGTGGGACGCAATCGTCCACACATGTCCGAATGGATCTTCGATCTGGCCGCTGCGGTCACCGTAGAACTGGTCTTGCACAGGCCTTAGCACCTTGGCTCCAGCAGCTATCGCACGAGCCGCCATCGCGTCCACATCCTCGACAAAGAGGTGAATCCTCACCGGCGTGCCGCCGAACGACCGGGGACTGCGCCGGCCGTATTGGGGTGCTTCGTCACCGAGCATGATCGGCGAGTCTCCAATCGTCACCTCGGCATGAGCAACTCTGCCGTCCGGCTCGGTAAGGCGCAACGTTTCGACAGCTCCGAAGGCCGCCCGATAGAACTCGATGGCCTTCGCGCCATCCGACACCACCAAGTAAGGCCCCGCGGTGTGAAAGCTTTCACGAACCACTTTCGCTCTGTCCTTCTTGAGGGGGGTCGAGATTCCCCAATGGTGCCCAAATGGGTCCTCCAGCCGCCCGTGGCGCTCGCCATAATCCTGGTCCGCCACCGGGACGAGCACTTTTGCGCCCGCTGCGATCGCTCGGTTGGCCCAGGCGTCCACATCTTCGACATAGAGATGCACGTCCGTCGGCGTGCCGCCTAACGACTGAGGACTCAGCGCGCCATACTCGGGAAATTCGTCAGACAGCATAATTCGCGAATCGCCCACTTGGACTTCAGCATGGCCGATTTTGCCATCAGGCATGCTCAATCGACTCACTTCCGTCGCTCCGAATGCTGTCTTGTAAAACTCAATGGCCCCGGCCGCGCCCTTCACAGCCAAGTACGGCGTCACGGTGTGGTAACCTTCCGGCACGCGCTTCGTCTTGCGTTGTTCCGGTGCAGGCTTTGCTGTGCTTCCCATAAGTGCTCTCCCTTCAAGTTCAGTTTTAAGTCTCGCTCGAAACTCTTCGCGCGGCAGGCCCCGGAGACTCGTGACAATCGGCAAGAGCTGCGTTACTTTCTCCGGCAGGTCTGGCGGAACAGCACCGTCCGGCGCTGCTCTCTTTGTTACGGAAGTCCCATAGAACCGCGCCGCTTCCGCGGTCTCATCGAGGGCGTATCGTTCAGGCTCATCGCGGCGGGCGAGCATCGCGTCAATGACCGCGTCGAGTTGGCCGCTCCGGGAGGGCTTAGGCACGGGCACCTCCCGACCTGCTCGTCATTCGCTTCCGCAGGGTCTCGAGAGCACGGAACTGAAGCTGCTTTACCGCGCCCTCGCTGCGCCCCATCTCCTGAGCGATCTCGCTGATTGATTTCTCCTCGCTAAACCGCAGATTGACAACGCGGCGCTGGTCAACTGGCAGAGACTTCACCATCCTGAAAAGCCGGGCGCGCCGCTCCCCTTCTTCGGTCTCAGGTTGAATCTCTGGGGCGGTGGCGACGCCAGGAGGATCGTCGGCTGCAAGAACTTCATGCTCGCGGCGCGCGCCGCCTGTGTGATTCGCGATAGTATTGGCCGCGATGCGGTAGAGCCAGGCCGCAAACGGCGCGCCCCGCCACTCGAAGCGGCCAAGGTGGGCGAGCGCCTTGTGAAACACTTCGGACGTTAGGTCCTCAGCCTGATCGCGGTGGCGCACCCGCCCTGCGATAAAGGCGTATACCCGCTCGAAGTTGGCCTCGTAAAGCGCGGCGAAGCAGGCAGGGTCCCTCTGCGCCGCCTCCACCAGAAGCTGCTCGTCGGCTTCGCTCTCGCGAGTCTTCAACGCTGCTGCCTCATGCGCCGCCTTTCATAAGATCAAAACCGGCGGGCGGCGGATTGGTTACGGTTAAATTTTAGCGGAGTCGGGTGTGAACGCCGCTGACCGTTGAAGGAAAGAAGGGATGTTATGTGTTTGCCGTGGAACGTTCGTCCCATTACTGGGCATGCTCTCGATTATCTGGCTCCTAGATTCGCGACGCGGCTTAGCTGTCAGGCTCGCGGACGATGGTGCCGCTATGTCTGTGTCGGCAGATCACGTTCAGCACGGTCCCGCTATCAGTTAAGCGGTCCGAACTGGGCCGGCGGGCGGTTTGCCGTGATTCAGTGCGTCCGCTTGAGGTCGGTTTCGCCTAGCTATCAAGGTTCTGCCTTCCCCGCAACCTTTTCGGTCCCCTTCTTTAGGCCGTGCGCGGTTTTTTTGCCGCCCTTCTCTAATGTATTTCCGGTCTTCTTCGCGGCCCCCTCTGACGCGTGACCGGCTGTCTTGGTGCCCTTCTCTACTGCGTTTCCGGTCTTCTTCGCGGCGTCTTTTGACTCGTGCGCGGCTTTCTTGCTGCTTTTCTCTACCGTACTTCCGGTCTTTTTCGCGGCCCCTTCTGACGCGTACGCGGCTTTCTTGCTGCTCTTTTCTACCGCATTTCCCGTTTTCTTCGCAGCTTTCTCCGTATCGTGACCGGCGTCCTTCATGTCCTGCTTGGCGCCCTGTGGCTCATCCTGAGGCCGAGACGTTTTGGCCAAGGCAATTGACGCAACGCCGAGCAAAACCAGTACCGCAAGAGTCCTCTTCATGGTGCCTCCTCTAACAAGGGGTTTACCCCTAGCGCTCTTCAAGAGCCAATTTACCACGAACTGCTTTAACCACGAGTTTTGTTGGAGGATGCCAGCGCTTTGTAGCCTGTCGGCAACCTTCGATTTTGCAGCGCTCGCGAACCGGGATCGGTCGGCGCATCTGATCGTTCCTATCTGTGGCCTATCCATCACGGTTTCTGGCTTTCCCGCCTCCTGTTATATAATCGCGACGCCACAAGAAGACGCATTTCAGGGAGGACCGTGCGGCTTCAGAGTCTGCCGATAGCTCTACTTGATGACGCCACGAACCAGGCTGATCACCTTCACGCTCGTTGGTGCTGCATCTGCGCTGCTTCTTATCCGTCCCGCTCGCAGTCAGCAGCACGCGGCGCCGACTTCGGATTACACCGGTTGGAGGGTGTTCGGCGGAACGCCTGACAACATTCATTACTCGACGCTTAGCCAAATCAACCGTGACAACGTTCAAGACCTTCGCGTGGCTTGGACCTACGATACCGGTGACGCCTTTCCGGAATCGGAAATGGAGTGCAATCCCATCATCGTACATGGGATTCTTTACGCAACCACGCCTCGCCTGCGTGTGATCGCACTCGACGCCGCCACGGGCAAACTCAAGTGGAGCTTCGATCCGAGTCCCGGCGAAAAATCGCCCGAAAAACGCCGCAATCGTGGAGTGACGTACTGGGAAGACGGAGATCAGCGCCGAGTGTTCTTCGTGTTTCGCCAATATCTCTACGCCTTGGATGCCCTCACCGGCAAGCCAGTGCCCGGTTTTGGAGACGCCGGCCGCGTGGATTTGCGCGAGGGTTTGGGCCGGGATCCGACAGAGCAGTACATCACCGCCACCAGCCCTGGAGTGATTTACAAAGACCTGCTGATTATGGGCAGCCTGGTGAACGAGGACCTGCCTGCTTCTCCGGGCGACATTCGTGCCTACGACGTACGTAGCGGCCGGATTCGCTGGACATTTCACACCATTCCGCATCCGGGCGAGTATGGCTACGACACGTGGCCAAAGGATGCCTGGACTTATAGCGGCGCCGCCAATGACTGGGCCGGCTTCAGCCTGGACGAAAAACGGGGACTGGTATTTGCCGCTACGGGGTCAGCAGCTTTCGATTTCTACGGCGCCAATCGCATCGGCGATGACCTGTTTGCCAACTGCGTGCTTGCCCTGAAAGCCGATACAGGGGAGCGCGTGTGGCACTTTCAGGGCGTCCGGCACGACTTGTGGGACCGCGACTTTCCGGCGGCGCCACTGCTCGTTACCGTGCAAAGGAACGGTCGGCCGGTTGACGCGGTAGCGCAGGTCACAAAGTCGAGCTACGTTTTCGTTCTCGACCGTGAGACGGGCCAGCCGCTTTTCCCGGTCGAATATCGCAAGGTGCCGGCGTCGGATGTGGACGGCGAGCAGGCCGCACCGGAACAGGTGTTTCCCCTGAAGCCGCCTCCCTTCGCGCGCCAGCAGTTCACCGAGGACATGGTGACGAACCGCACGCCGGAGGCCCACCGCGCGGTGCTTGAGGAATTGAGGAAGGTGCGCAGCGGTGGTCAATTCACCCCTCCCAGCCTGCAAGGGACGGTGATCTTTCCCGGGTTTGACGGCGGCGGCGAATGGGGTGGACCAGCGTTTGACCCTGAGACCGGCACACTCTACGAGAATTCGAACGAGATGGCCTGGATTCTGAGGCTGGTGCCGCGGCCCGAGACTCCCGCGCAAGCGACCAGCAGCCAGGTGTACGCCGCCAATTGCGCGAGTTGCCACCGGCCGGACAAGCGAGGGAGCCCGCCCGAGTTCCCCTCGCTGGTTGGAATCGGAACCAAGTACCCGAAAGAACAAATCGTCAGGATCATCGGCCAGGGAGGCGGCCGCATGCCTAGCTTCGCGCGGCTCGGGACGAGAACGATTCAAGCCGTGGCGCGTTACCTCGCAACCGGCGAAGACTCCCAGTTTGCGACGCCCGCCAGCGCACAATCGGCGCACCCTCTCAAGTACACGATGGACGGATATAACAAGTTCCTCGATCCGCAGGGCTACCCGGCTGTTGAGCCGCCCTGGGGAACTCTGAACGCGATCGACCTCAATGGCGGCGAGATCAGTTGGAAGATACCGTTCGGCGAGTTTCCTGAATTGGCCGCCCAAGGCATGAAAAACACAGGCAGTGAAAATTATGGCGGTCCGCTGGTGACTGCCGGTGGGCTCCTGTTTATCGGCGCCACAAATCACGACAGCGAATTCCACGCTTACGACAAGGCATCCGGAAAGCTTCTGTGGGAGGCGAAGCTGCCTGCCGCAGGAAACGCAACTCCTGCAACCTACGAAATAGGCGGACGGCAATTTGTCGTGATTGGCGCGGGCGGCGGCAAGTCAGGCGCTCCTTCGGGCGGCACTTACGTGGCCTTTGCTATGCCGAAATAGGCCGGATTGATGCGTCAGGCCACATCCAAAATGTTCGAATTCAGCGTCCTTCGCCTCGCAGATCAGTTTGCCGCAGCCCAGTAACCGCGTTTGGCGCGCACCACCAAGTTCTTGCCATTCACCTCCACCTTGATCTCGCGAAATCTCCCATCGGCAGCCGCATTTGTGGGAGCGTAGGCGAGCACGTAATAATCGCGGCCGTCAGCGAAAGACTGGCGCAAGCCCTTCAGCAGATCGTTGCTGTCGTGATAAAAGACGCCCCCGGTGGCCTGCGCCAGTTCGTTCATGGCCGACTGGTTCTCAACGGCCACCGTTCGCCGGTCCTGTTCTACCTGCGGCAAGAGGGCAGGATTGCGGATCTGGTATACCTCCTGGCTGGCGTCCAAGCCCCCGGCGGGTGTGGCTTGAAGGCCGCGCGAATCAAGGGTGTAAAACGTCACGTCATGGTCTGACGCCAGGCGGACGATATCCTGTATCTCGGTCTCGAGATTGCTTGTGGGGCTTAGTAACAACTCAGTTGGATTGTTCGTGTAGGCTGCCATCACCCCGTAAAGGTCGCGGCCCGGCTGCAGATTGAAGCCGTCGGAGACCAGTACCAGCACGCGCTTCCCCGGCAAACGCCCCTCCTGCCGCACGGTTTCCCGCAGATCGCGCAAGAAGCTGCGGGTGAAGTTATCCCGTTGCTGGGCGGCGCTGTTGGCCCACATTTGGACAGTCTGCCACTTCGCCGCGCACAACGGCGCGGAACCGGTGGAGTTGCGTCCGGTGGCGGCAGGTGCGCCCGAACAAGGGCATAGCTGGCAGTAGTCAGCCAGGATCCTGGTCAATTCCCCAAACTGGTACGAGAGGTTGCCATCCTCACTGGATTGAATTGACTTCAGCAGCTCCTTGCTTTCGAGCGCCTGAAGAATGGCTGCAGGATCACGCGTGAGGTTTTGAATAACCGCAGGTTGCCGGCCTAGGGCGATCAGCGCGTACTGCGAGTCAGCGCCGCGTTCCTGCCGGAAGAGCTTCTGAAGCGCCTCTCGCACCTGAGTGAAGTCTCCAAACGACGAGTTGAGCGTATCGAGGCAGATCAGATAATTGCGGCGGACCAGCGCGGCCGTGTCTGGTGCGGGCGCGGAAGCCGGGCTTGCTGGCGTGGACTCAGGGGTAAAGAGACTGGCCGCCCCGTCCTGCTCTGTGCTGAAGGCGACAAGCTTCTGGGGTACGCCGTCTTCAAGCACCACAAAATTATTTGCCTTGAGGCCGGTTATATGATGACCTTTCCGGTCCGTCACCACCACGGGCACCAGCACCTGTTTCACTTGTACGCGGATGACGTTGGAGGAAGACGGAGGCTGCGTTTCGTGAGTGGCCGGTGAAGGCTGATGAGGTTCCGTGCGCACCGCGGTTTCGGCGGCCTGATACGGAGCCGCCTCAGCCACCGCATGTGCTCCCGAATTCTCGATCGCAGTCCCTGCAGCCAGCGCCAGACAGGCGAACACCAACCCGGAAGATCGCAGCGGTGGAGTGTGCCGGCTGAGCTTCACCATTGGCATCATTGTACCGCAAGGCAGCGTGAGCGGAACCCGAACTTTGCTGGTGTAGCCCATCACTCCGAGCAAGCGCGCGGAACCCGATCCCTAGCCAGATTCCCGCCTTCAAACCGGTTGTAGGCCCGACTTTCACATGCGATGGCTTGCGGCGCTGCAGAATTCCGGAGCGTTTGACAGCGTTTGAAGCAAGGCCCTATGATTCGAATAGGAATACGCTATTCCGGGCGGAGACAACCGCATGGGCAGTTTCGGCGAAAACCTGAGACGGGAGCGCGAGATGCGAGGTGTTACTCTCGAAGAGATCGCCGAGAGCACCAAGATCAGCACCCGTCTGCTGAGAGCGCTCGAGCAGGAGCACTTCTCTGACTTGCCGGGCGGTGTGTTTACGCGCAGTTTCATCCGCCACTACGCCGACTATCTGGGGCTAGACTCCGAGCACGTGCTCGCGGAGTACAGGCAAGTTGCGCCTCAGAATAGCGAGTATGATCTGAACCGGCTGCCGGCCGGGACTTCATTTTCCACCAGGCCTTCGCGAGGGACCGCAATACCATGGGTTGTGGCCGCGATCCTGCTGGGCGGCGGTTACGCGACTTACCGCTACGCGCACCGGCCTCTTGAGGCCTCGCTTCCGTCACTGGTAGCGCCTCCAACGTCGTCCTCCACCCAGGCCTCAACGCCGTCTGGCCCGGGCGTACCAACCTCGGGGGGCGCGACACAGCCCGCCGCTTCTGAGAACACAGCTCCACCCGTCTCTGAATCCGCGACCCGCAGCCCCGAGGCGGCGAGCCCGACCGGCGGAGATAATCCTTCATCGAGCGCCCAACCACCTGGCGATGCCGCGAGCGGCGCACAATCTGCAGCCGGTCAGGAAGCAGCGTCGAGTTCGAAAACTGCGTCATTGGCTCCGGCCGGAGCCAATGCAACCGCCACCGCACCTGTGCTCGGCGAGGGCGAACTCGTTCTGAAGGTAACCACTACCGAAGATGCATGGCTGGCGATCGCCGCCGACGGCAAGATGCTGATGCAGCGTATACTGCCCGTGAACTCCGTGCGGATATTTCGGGCTAACGACGCCTTCGACGTCACCACGGGTAATGCTGAGGGCACCAGTCTGACTTTGGACGGCCAGCCCCTAAAGCCCCTGGGGCGCCACGGCGAATTCCGCAAAGTCCACCTCACGCGCGACGGGGTGCAAAGCCCTGCCAAGCCGCCGGTGAATCCCTCGAACTAAGAAACAGAGACAAGAGACAAGAGACGAGACAGAGGCAAAAGGCAGGAGGCAAGAGGCAAAAGGCAAGAGGCAGGAGGCAGGAGGCAAGAGGCAAGAGGCAGGAGGCAGGAGGCAGGAGGCAAGAGGCAAGAGGCAAGAGGCAAGAGGCAAAAGAACAGATGTTGATCGCTTCCTGCTTCTCGTGACTTCTGCCGGACGCCGGGTCTCTCGCTTCTCATGTCTCTCGTCCCTTGTATCATCCCTCGCCCCTTGTCACTCGTCACTCGTCACTTGTCACTTGTCACCCGTCACTTGTCACTCGTCACCCGTCACTTGTCACTCGTCACTTGTGACTGGCCTCTCGTCTCTTGTCTCCGATCACTTCTCTCGTCTCTCATCTTGCTGCTGTGCCGCTGGAAGCTGCGCCATCACTTCATTAAATAGGCGCGCAAGACTCCCGGCGCCGCGCCTGCCGCCATCGAGCACTTCCTGGTGACTCAGCGGCCGCCGGCTCAGGCCGGCTGCGCGGTTTGTGATCGAGGCCACAGCCAGCACACGCACCCCGCATTGACGCGCGGCGATTACCTCCGGCACGGTTGACATTCCCACGGCGTCGGCTCCAAGGCGTTTCAGGGCCCGAATCTCAGCGGAGGTCTCAAAGCTGGGGCCAAGTAGCGCGGCGTAAACTCCCTCCGAACAGCGCAGACGCAGCTTGCGTGCCGCACTCCTGGCGAGCGCTCGCAGGCCTGCGTCGTATGGCTCACTCATGTCGATGAAGCGAGGGCCCAGGCGCTTATCCTCGGGACCTGTAAGTGGATTTGCAACCTGGTAATTCAGGTGATCGCTTAGGATCATCAACGCGCCTGGCGTGCATCGGTTACCGATTCCGCCCGCTGCGCAGGTGACGAAAAGGAATTCGATTCCGGCCAGCGCCAGGGCGCGCGTGGGGAGCACCACTTCAGCAGGTGTGTAGCCCTCGTAAAGGTGCATGCGGCCGGAGAGGATTGCGGTGGGCTGCCCCATCCAGGTTCCCAGCAACATCTCACCCGCGTGGCCCGCAACCGTAGAGCGCGGGAAATGAGGGATCTCGCGGTAAGGGATGTGACGAGCGTTTTCGAGCTGCGCGACGACCTCTCCCAAACCCGAGCCCAGGATAATGCCGACGCGCGGCTGAATCTTAGCCCGATTAACGATGTAGCGGGCTGCGGTTTGCGCCTCGTCATAGCCGGGGCCACCCATTTTCGATTTTCGATTGGCGATTTTCGATTGCGGCATCAACTCTGACCTTTAACTTTGACCTTCGACTATAGACGCCATGCCCTCTATCCGGCCGAAACCCAATAGGCGACGTAAGGGCGGGCCTTGTGCCCGGCCTTGTGCCCGCCCAAGGGCGACCACAGGGGTCGCCCCTACGTCAGGTAATGAGCTCCAGAATGAGGCGCGGCGGCTGAACCGGCTCAGGCGAAATTCCAATCGCTGCCCGCACCGCCGCATGAACTTCAGGCAAACGTGAGCGGTCATTGGCATAAAGAACACAGACACGCTCCCCAGCCTGCACGGGATCGCCGATGCTCTTCTCAAACACCAGGCCGGCGGCGGGATCGATGATCGAGTCCAACCGTTCCCGGCCCGCACCCAGGCGCATGGAGGCGTAACCGAGGGCTTCCGCATCGAGCCTCGATATGTAGCCTTCATGCCACGCGACCACCGAATCCTGATAATGCGCCTGCGGCAGCCGCGCGTAGTCCCCCACCACAGCAGGATCTCCGCCCTGCTCCGCCACGATCTCGGCGAATTTGCCGAGCGCGGCGCCGCTCGACAGCACTTGATCAAATCGGACGCGCGCATCCTCCAGATTAGCTTCCAGCCCGCCGAGCAGAAACATCAGCGCGGTGAGCTCCCTCGATACCTCGATGAGGCTGCGAGGTCCCCGGCCCTTCAGCGTCTCAAGCACCTCGATCACTTCCAGCGAATTGCCGACGGCGCAGCCCAAGGGTTGGTTCATATCCGTCAGGAGGGCGTTCACACGCCGGCCGAAGGCGGTGCCGATCGCCACCATCGAGCGGGCAAGCTCGCGCGCGGCATCGAGCTTCTTCATAAAGGCGCCGCTGCCGGCCTTGACGTCAAGCACCAGCGCGTCAATTCCCTCAGCGAGTTTCTTGCCCATAATCGAGGCGCTGATCAGCGGAATGGATTCCACTGTACCGGTCACGTCGCGCAGGGCGTAGAGCTTGCGGTCTGCTGGGGCGAGTTCGTCAGTCTGGCCGATGAGAGCCGCGCCGGTGCGGCCCAGAGCCTGGCGGAATTCGCTGATGGTGAGGCGAGTACGAAACCCCGGGATGGACTCCAACTTATCGAGGGTTCCTCCCGTGTGGCCCAGCCCGCGGCCCGAGATCATCGGTACCAACAGGCCCGCGGCCGCTGCCGCAGGAGCGATGATGAGCGAGGCCTTGTCGCCGACGCCGCCGGTCGAGTGCTTATCCACCTTGGGCTCGGGAAAATCGGAGAGGTCCACGGTTTGGCCCGAGTGCAGGATAGCGTCGGTAAGATCAGCGGTTTCCCGCGCGTCGAGGCCTCGGAAGTAGACGGCCATCAGCAACGCCGAGGCCTGATAATCGGGTATCTCGCCGCGTGTGTAGTCAGAGACGAAACCCAGGATCTCGTCGCGCTCAAGGCGGTGTCCGTCGCGCTTTCGGCGAATCGTCCGGGCGGCTTCCATAGGGCATGAGGGTATACCAACGGCCTCAGAATCTCCAAGGCGGCAGTGAGGAGCCAGGAGGCAGAGGGCAGAAGGCAGAAGCTGGGACGAGGCCTCCAAAACGACCTAACTGATTTAAAATCATAAACATTCCAGGATAGCCTAGGCTAAGTGGCTTGTTTTCATAGACATTCCAGGGTATTCTCATTTGTCCCATTTTTCTCATTTTCGGTCCTTTATTATCAATAACATTCCAGGATAGCCGAAAAAAAATTTAAAATTTTTTTTGCGTGGGACGGTCCACCGGCCCCGGTTGCGAGGGCCGCGTCGGGCAGCAAAAGCGACTGGCCCCCATGTCCTGCGCTTGGGCCCCGCCCTCTTCGAGGCTCGCGAGAAATGCAGGGCTAATGTTAGCGCCGCGCATTCCGATAGGTCCCTCGCGGGTTGTCAGTCCGCGCGAGAGTTGGGCCCTGGCTCGATTGGCTGGGAGTTTCCGGGAAGTCAGCGTGGGGCTGTTGACGAGAGGCATGAGAATCCTCCGGCGCCTCGCTCTTAGGCACCACCCTGCCTCCTCTTGGGGGCGGTGCGAAGGCGCTCAGTCTCAGAAACCCCACTATATCATTGACTAACCTGTTGTCAACACCGTACTTCGCCGGTGGTAATGCCAGTTTGACGTAGGGGCGGCGCTGGGAGCGCGGGCGTCCCGCCCGCAGCTTCAGAGGGGGGACAAAACGGCGGGCGAGACGCCCGCGCTCCCAGCGCCGCCCCTACGTCAAGCCTGGAGGTACGAACCCATAATATCCCGGTGCTATATTGCCCTAACTGTGTAATACCGAATAGCTTACGAGATCGCCACGATGGAAAAAATTTATTTCTTGGGCCAATTTTTTTTGCTTGACACCGTTTCGCCTTGGTGATTTGATACTCGCGTTACATCACGGTTTCACCAGAGTCCGAGACAGCATCATCTGGCCGCACCGGAGGGTGACCAGTTTGAAGGCTTCCGATCCTGCATGTAGTTCCAGGCGCGCCTTCGCCGCCTGCCTGCACACCGCGCCACTCGGCGCGCTCTCCTCCGGACTTGTCTTCACTTGCGTCTGTCGTCTGGTCAGTGGGTTGGGGGGTCACTTTGACTGAACGGAGGAGTGTATGCGTACAGTTTCCAGGTTTGCTTTGACGATGTTGATGGCCTTGGCGCTGGCGCCGGCGTTGCTTTGGGGCCAGGGTGCCGCGGCTGGCGGAACCATCACGGGCCGGATTACGGACGCCACCGGCGGCGTGGTTCCAAACGCTACCGTCACCGTTACGGATTCGTCTACCAAGTCTGCGAAGACGGCGGCCACGAACAAGGAAGGGCTCTTCGTTTTCGTCAATATGCCGCCTGCCACCTACGACGTGACGGTTGACAAGCAGGGATTCAAGGAGGCTTCCGTGGCCGGGCAGGAATTGATCGTCGGCCAGGCACTCACCGTGAATGTCAGTCTGGAAGTCGGCGCTGCCACGCAAACCGTGGAAGTAACCGCCACGCCCGGCGCGGACCTGCAGACGCTGAACTCCACCATGGGAACGACGCTAGGCGGAAGCACCATCCTTACCTTGCCCAACCAGAACCGCGACGCTACCACGCTGCTGGTTTTTCAGCCCACAACCGCACCTACCTTCAGCGGCACCGAAGGTAACACCACGGGCGGGCAAGTGGCCGGCTCCATGTCTGACCAGAACTCCTTTGCACTTGACGGAGGCCAAGCTACCGACGACTTGGCGGGCGACAACAACTATGTGGCCGGCAACCGCGGCTATGCAGGCCCGCAAGCTGCCATTCCCACGCCTGTGGAAAGCATCGAGGAATTCAAGGTTGCCACCAACAACCAGACCGCGGACTTCGCTCAGTCAGCAGGCGGTCAGGTGATGCTTGTAACCAAGCGTGGTACGAATCAGTGGCACGGCTCCGGCTATGATTACTTCCAGGCCGACTGGCTGGATTCGGCTGGGTGGAACCTGAACGTTGTGAACGGCACCAAAGTAAAGCAGCACCAGAACCGCTTCGGTGGCGCCGTCGGCGGGCCCGTTACTTCCAAGAATTTCCTCGGAGGGCGAACTTACATTTACGGCAACTACGAGGGCCGCCGCTATCCCTACGCCAACGGCCGCTACGAACGCCTGGTGCCGAGCGATCTCCTGCGCCAAGGTATCGTGCAGTTCCGCGACTCAGCCGGTAACGTGAACATGTACAACCTGGCCAACTCCACCCAGTGTGGCGCGGCGGGCGGAATAAAATGCGACCCGCGCGGAATCGGCCTGAATCCAACAATTTCTCAGCTTTGGAACCAATACATGCCGCAGCCGAACGACTGTGGCAATTACGGCGACCACCTCAATACCTGCGGCTACTTTGCCCCCCTGAAGCTCCCCATTCGCGACGACTTTTTCGTTGTTCGCCTCGACCATGATTTCGGTGATAAGTGGCATTTAATGGCAAGCTACCGGTTCTTCAGACTGGATCAGCCGAGTACGAACCAAGTGGATATCGGCGGTCTGCTGCCCGGCGACAAGCTGGGCGTTCCGGCTTCCCAATCCTCAAACCCCGGCCAGCCCCGTTACGTGGTGGTAGGCTTGACCACCACCGTCACTCCAACGGTTACCAACGACTTCCACGTGAGCTATCTGCGCAACGATTGGAATTGGATCCGAGCTGGAGTTCCCAACGGCCAATTGGGCATTCCGGGCGGACTCGAGGTGGGGGGCGAAACTAGTAATCCGCTCGCGCCCATGAATTTTGACACTCAGGACGCCCGCTTCCGTACCTGGAACGGCCATGATTGGGCCTACACGGACACCGTGAGCTGGTTGAAGGGCAACCATTTCTTCCAGTTCGGTGGCGAGTATCGGCACTGGTGGGACAACCACGTGCGTAACGACAACGTCACTGGTTCGCTGAGTCAGTTGGTGTACCAGATCAACAAAGGGTCGGGGTTACTGATGAATTCTACCTACCGGCCGCCAGTTTGCAACGACACGCTGACCACGGGTTGCATCACAAGCACCGGCGGATGGGATAGCCTGTACACCGAAACACTGGGCTTTGTTGGCACGGCCTCGCAACTCTTTGCTCGCGGCGGAAGTGACTTCAGCCTGACCGGGGCCCCGTACCTCGAAGATCATTCCATCACAAACGCTTACAGTCTATACGTAAACGATTCTTACAAGGTGAAGCCAAATCTCACTCTCAACCTGGGCTTGAACTGGGGCGTGCAGATGCCGCCCTACGAGTTGAACGGAGTGCAGGACATCCTGACCGACGCGAGCGGCGGTCGCATCTCGTACAACGCTTTCATTGACAATGTCGTACGCAACGCCAACAACGGCTTGGTTTACAACCCAAACCTTGGTTTTGAACCCATACGCGGAGTCGGCGGCAACCCGAAATACCCGTTCTCACCCTGGTACGGCGGCTTTGCTCCGCGCCTGTCTATTGCGTGGAGCCCCTCCTTTGACTCGGGATTCCTGGGTAAGCTTTTTGGCGACCGGAAGACCGTGATTCGCGGTGGTTATGCCCGCATTTACGACCGCACGAACGCCGTAAACATGGTGCTGACTCCGTTGCTTGGCTACGGTTTCGGCCAGCCGATTCGCTGCAACGGCGCAGGCATCATTGGAGGCGCTGCCGGCTGCTACGGAACTTCCGGGACTAATCCTACGAACGGATTTCGCATCGGTGTAGACGGCAATACCGCTCCCTTCCCGGAGGTCAGTCAGACCCTGCCACTCCCGGCCATGCCCGGCATAAACGCCCCCAGTGCGAGCGTGGTGTTCGGTCTCGACAGTAACTGGAGGCCGGGCTCAAATGACACGATAGACTTCAGCATTCAGCGTGAGCTGCCCGGCCAGTTCCTGCTGGAAACCGGCTACGTGGGCAAGTGGTCCAAGCACATCTACTCAGGCATGAATACCGATGGCCTGCCTTACATGCTCAAGCTCGGCGGGCAAACTTTCGCCCAGGCTTACCAGGCCCTTTGGCAGGCTGATCATGCCGGCCATGCCGCCGCCGTACAGCCCTGGTTTGAGACCGCACTCTCAGGTAGCAACTACTGTAAAGGCTTTTCGAGTTGCACTGCCGCGGTGCAGGCCAATGAGGGCTCCGGGGGCACCGGAAACATCACCTTCGAAAACCCCTACGCCATGTTTGCGGACGTGGACGGCAACTGGAACTTCGGGAACTGCCAGGGGTGCCTGATCTTGCAGTCAGACGCCCAGTTTGCGGCCCTTGACATGAGCACGACCAATGGCTACGCCAACTACCAGGCCGGTTTCGTGACTGTGCAGAAGCGCGCCGGCCACGGTCTCACTCTGAGCAGCAACCTCACGTGGTCGCACAGCCTCAACACCGTCGGCATCAACCAGGAATACGTGGAGGCCAGCCCCAATAATATCTACGACCTCCGCTACGACTACGGACCGTCTCCTTGGGATCGCCGCTGGGTGTTCAACATGTTGGCTGACTATCAGCTCCCGTTCGGCAAGGGCCAGCGTTTCGCGACCAACAACGGAGTTCTGGACAAGGTCATCGGCGGCTGGAGCTTTGCGCCGATCTTCACCTTGGCCTCCGGCGCTCCCATAGAAACTTACACCGGGTCTTGCCAGGAGTTTGGCGCCGGGTATATCCCGTGGTGCTCGGGTGCGGTGCCGCTGGTCAATACTGGCACCTTCGGCCACTCCGCTCACCTCGCCGTCCCGACCGATTGCAACATCGGCGCCAACAATGACCCGGCTTGCGGCAGCGGCTCAGGAGGCAATCTGTTTGCCAATCCTACAGCCGTTTACAACAGCTACCGGCCGGCACTGCTTGGCCTTGATACCAGGGCTTACGATTACGGGAACTACTACGGCCAGCAACGCTGGAACCTGGACTTTACGCTTGCCAAACAAACACAGTTCACCGAACGCGTTGGGGCCACAATGTACGCTCAGTTCCTGAACGCATTTAACCACATGATGTATGGCGACCCGGGGATGAACCTGCAGGACCCCGGCAACTTCGGAACCCTGACCGGGCAATACAACAGCCCACGGACCATCGAGCTCGGCCTGCGGCTTTTCTTCTAACCTCATACACATGGCTCACACATAGGGGCGGCTGAGTAGCCGCCCCTACTTCCTACCCTTCGCACATCTGCCACCCCCCTTACATCTACCGCACATCGACCGTGGCCAAGCGCCCTTTCCTGGGAGCGCGGGCGTCCCGCCCGCAGTTTGCGGATTCCACCGGTTGTTCCGGTGTTCGTGCCTCTCGGGTCTATCATCGCCCAACTTCCACCTTTCGATGGCAATACGGGGAACTTGCAGTATCCTGGTGTCCCGTCTAATCCTTGACAACCCCCTCACCCCCGGCCCCTCTCCCCCAAGGGGGCGAAGGGAGTACGCTTTGGGACTCAGGGCATCAAACGAACTCCCCTCGCCCCCTTGGGGGAGAGGGGCCGGGGGTGAGGGGGTTGTATTGTCAACAATTGCGTGGGACAGGACACTAAGCCCCCGGGACCCGTTCTGGCAGGAAGAGTACTTTGACCGGTACATTCGGAATCAGGAACACTACTGGGCAGCGGTAGAATACATCGAGATGAATCCGTTGAAGCCGGCCTGTGCGCGAGTAAAGAAGATTGGCGCTTTTCAAGCGCTAGACGGAGGCGTTGAGGCTGGGAGCGCGGGCGTCCCGCCCGCTGTTTGCGGGCTCCCAAGTCCGCAGGGCCCACGGAGTCGGCGCGGCTGCGTGAACGCCTCACGCGCGGCTTTTACGGAGTCTGGCCCGCACTTCTTACGAGGATTCGGAAAGGGCGGGGCTTCAGCCCCGCCGATCGCGCCAATGCGCTCTTTTGTCTTCCGATCTCGGCACAGCTTGGGAATGCAAGCTGTGCCGAGATCGGAAGGAGGCAAATATCCGACGGACGTTGTAACGGCGGGACTAAAGTCCCGCCCTTTCCGAATCCTCGTGGGAAATGCGGGCTAGGCTCCAGGCGTTCGGGTGGAAACCAGAGCAGACAGCAAGCGGGCGGGACGCCCGCGCTCCCGGGGTCAGGGTTGCGACTCAGGTTCCGGCGTTAATCCGGCGGCTTGCTGCCGCGACTTGGGCTTGTCGATCTTTTGGGTGGCGGCTACGTTGAATACTTGAAATGCCGAGTATTCATGCTGGTTGCGAAGGCTTTTGCCGTCCCAGCCAACCGTGACGTTCACTTCCTTGGGCAGCCAGAATCCGCTCTCAATTCCTTTGAAATGGACTTCGGCGTAGTCGATCTCTGTAGTTTGTTTTTCCAGTTTGACTTCCGGCAAGGGCTTCAGCAGGTCGGTGCGAAGCCGGAGAATCTGGTAAGTTTGCGCATCCACCCACGCCAAGCCCTGGGTAAAAGTGGTCATCAAGACGTCGCCGGTTTTGAAGGTGCCGTAGAGCTTCGATTTCGCCGGCAGCTGAGCGTAGGCCAGCACCACGGTGTCCCGCGCGTTGAGCTTCTGGCGCCCGAGATACTTGAATGTGGATTGGGACTGGTAGGCCGGGTGAAAGATGAGCGATGCGGAAGTAAATCCCGAGGTGAGCATGTAACCGTCTTGAAGGCCCCGCGGCTGGCCCTGCTCGCCTGACACGTCGGCGCGATACTCGCTGAAGCCGGGACCCCAGGTTTGGTTCGGGATGAGGCAGAGGTAATGAAACGTCTGGTCCTGCTCACGGTTCAGCTTGCCGTTGCGGCGCAGCTTTTCCTGGTGAATCGCCTCCACAGAGCTGGTGTTGGGGAAATTCTGGAAAAGATCTGCGACGTTCTTGCCAACTGCGGTGAGGATGGAATCAAGCGGCGCTTGATCAGCGGCCGGCGTAAGGCCCTTGAGCTCCGGTGTGGTGCGGCGGAGGTAGTCGATGGGTTGATCCACTTCCGAAGTTACCTTGGCGTAGGCGACCTCTACCTTCTTCCGCTGCTGGACCTGCGTATAGAGCTCGCGGACGTGAAGCGGCATGTTCTTGATGTCCCGGCCGTCGAGGTACCGCGTCATCTCCCTCTTGGCTTCGTCCGAAGAGCCTTCGTTGAGCAGCGCCTGAACGCGCATCAGCCGCGCATCCGGTCCCGCGCCCGCGGAAAGAGCTTTTGCCAGATACGCGTCTGCCGTGGCCCAGTTCTGCAATTGCAACTCCGCGCGGCCGGTTTCCCCGAGGGCGAGCGGATCCTGCGGAGAGAACTTGAGCGCCTCCGCGAAATATGCGGCCGCTTGCCCATTCTCGTGGCGCCAGCTTTCCATCACGCCGTAAAAGATCAGGGGCTCAGCACGGCCGGCCTTGCGGTCCTTCAGGGTTTCGTTGACGGCCTCGGCGACGTCACGGTTGGCGCCGTCCCAATCGGACGAGGCTAGTTCGGCCAGCGCCAGCATGGTGCGGCATTGGATGCAGGCGGCGTCACGCTGCACCACCTTGGTGAGCGGCGCCAAGGCCCGGTCAGGCTGGTTGCGCTCGAGAAAGTCCGCTACGGCCCGCCCGTAGTCCTTCTCTGACTTGGCCAAGAGGCCGTCCGAGGCGCTGAGATTCTTCAGCCGGGAGCCAAGGGTTGAGATCAGATCTTCCTGGGAGAGGAGATCGGGATCCTGCTGGGGCTCCCGCAGGGTAATTGGGATAAGCCATGGCTTGTCTGGATTGGCGAAACGGACAATTTCGTGCGCCGGAAGATAGCCCTTTTTGGTAGCCGTTAGCGACACGCGCAGGTCCCTGGTGAGATCGGCGTTCAGGTCGTATTCGGTGTGAAATTGCCCTTGTAAATCGCTTTCGAACCTGCGAAATTCTGCGTCTCCGCTCAGCGGACTGATCACCACTTTCGCCCCGTGAATCGGGTCGCCCTTCAGGTTGGTGACCTTACCGGCAACGATCCAGTGCTTCTGCAGGAGATTATAAGGGTTGATCCTTCCGAATCCGCCCTCCGGCGCGCCGGTCACCGGGTTGGGCGTCGCGACGTCGAAACCGCCGAGACTTTGGCCCGTGGTGGCCATCTGGCCCTGTCCTTTGAGCGGCAGAGGCACCAAAGACGCAACGGCGATGAGTAAGAAGAGACTGCGTGAGCCCCCGTTCACCAGCGCGACCCCCTACACACGAACATGATTCGCCCAGCGATTTGTAATATAGCACCGGTCGCTTTCGCAAACAACCTGCAAGAGCGCTCCAAACGCTCTGGCCGCTCGTCACGCGGCCGACAGGGCGCGGACACTTCCACACCCCCACCCGCGAGCGTCTGCCTGAGAGCCGCCGTCGAGTCCGGTAGCGATGATAATGGTGTTGGAGCCAGCGTCGTGCTAGACCGCTTTTGTGACTCGATCCGCTTGAGGCCCCTTTTGGCCCTGGATCACCTCAAACTCAACCGGATCGCCTTCACTCAGGGTCTTGAACCCGTCCATGCTGATCGCCGAATAATGCACGAACACATCGGGACCGCTATCCTGTCCGATAAAGCCATACCCCTTGGTGTTGTTAAACCACTTGACCTTGCCTTGAAGTCGAGCCACTGCCATTCCTCCTTGGATTTGTCGCAGCTACGAGCAATCGTTCTGTCCTGCCGTGGAACCCCTACGGACTGCGCTTCCACAGGGCTGCGGCTTAGTCTGAGGCCTTGACAGCCATTACGCTTCCGCCACCCCCGGCGCAATGAATATACTCACTTCTAGACAGTTGTCAAGGACAAATAGTGCAAAATTGGGGGTTACCCTTGTTGGTACTTCGCCGGCAAAATCGCGCGGGTGGGAGGTTCCGATTTGGCGCGTGTGCGATCTTCTGGGTGCGAGCCGCGTGCAGCGCTGAGCGGCGACGCAACACCCCGAAAGGAGTTTGACATGTTGTTTATGGTTGTCGAGCAGTTCCGGAACCAGGATGGAAAATCCATTTACAAGCGCCTGTCTGAAAAGGGACGCATGATGCCCGACGGTTTGACCTTTTTGAATAGCTGGGTGGCGGCGGACCTTAGCCGCTGCTTTCAACTGATGGAGTGCAGCGACGCCGGCCTTTTTCAACGATGGATTGCGGAATGGTCTGACCTCATGGAATTTGAAGTCATGCCGGTGATCGCTGGAAAGGAAACGGCCGCGGCGCTGGCGGTTTGACGTAGGGGCGGCCCTTGTTGCCTAGCCTACATCTCTCACCAGGATTCGAAAAGGGCGGGGCTTCAGCCCCGCCGTAACAACGTCGGTTTGATATTTAAGGTGTTCCGCTTTCGGCGGGGCTGAAGCCTCGCCCGTTTCGAATCCTGGTGAGAAATGCAGGCCTAGGTCTTGCTGCGCATCGGCCTAGTCGCAACCTGCCGCTCCAGATGGCGGTCTATATAAGGCCAGCCTCTGGGCATAAAGGACCACCACAGCTCCGCAGGTGCCAGATCTCATGAAACGTCACGCTATAATGACCATGGATTCTGCGCACCGCGACAAAGTCGGCCGTTACCGGCTGGCACCACGGGCTGGAAGCCCGTGCCACAGTGGCATGGCCATCTTGGCCATGCTGTGAAGGTGTAAACTTCAGGGCACGGGCGGTACCGGCTGGCATCACGGGCTGGGAAAAGCCCGTGCCACGTGGCATGGCCATCTTGGCCATGCTGTGAAAAGGTGCAAACGCCAGGGCATGGCCGTTACCGGCTGACAGAGGGAGGCTCTCTTGAGCACCGCCGAAGCTGCTCTTAATCGCGAATCGGTTTGTCCCAACTATGTGGGTGGGCAATGGAAGGCTTCGAGTTCCGGACGGACACTCGAGCGTCGAAACCCTGCCGACCTCGGGGAACTGATCGGCTACGCCTCGCTTTCGACGCGGGAGGAGGTTCGGGAGGCCGTTGCCGCGGCCGAGCGCGCCTTTCCGGCCTGGAAGCAGCAACCAGCGCCTGCGCGTGGGCGCATTCTTCTGAAGGCTGCCCGGCTGCTCGAAGAGCAGAAGGAAGACCTGGCCCGTCTGCTGACGCGTGAGGAGGGCAAGACCCTGGTGGAGGCGCGCGGTGAATTGGTCCGGTCGATCAACACCCTGGAATTCATCGCCGGGGAAGCGCGGCGCCTCAAGGGCGAAACCCTACCGTCTGAGCTGCCCCACAATTTCGCTTACACGGTCCGCCAGCCGCTCGGCGTAGTGGGTCTCATCACGCCGTGGAATTTTCCTTTTGCTGTCCCCATTTGGAAGCTGGCGCCCGCGCTGGTTTGCGGCAATACGGTAGTGTGGAAGCCCTCCGAGCTGACGCCGTTCTGCTCGCGCCGAGTGGCGGAAATACTGGCCGAGGCAGGGCTGCCTGCGGGAGTCCTTAACATGGTGAGTGGCCTCGGGGAGGAAGCGGGTGACGAACTGGTGGAGCATCCCGGCATAGCTGCCCTCAGCTTCACGGGCTCAAATGCTGTGGGAGGGGCGATCAACACCAAGGCGGCGCGGCGCTTGAAGAAAGTGCAGCTCGAGATGGGTGGCAAGAATCCGGTGGTGGTGCTCGAAGACGCCGATCTCGATCTGGCCGCGACGAGTACGGTGCTGGGTGCCTTCGGCTCGGCTGGCGAGCGCTGCACCGCCACCAGCCGAGTGGTGGTGGTGGACTCGGTCGCCGATCGGTTTGTTGAGATGGTCGCCGGCCAGGCTTCGAAGCTGACGGTGGGGAATCCACTTGATCCCGGCACACGCGTGGGACCGCTGGTCGGCAAGGAGCAGTTCGAGAAGGTTCTGAACTACCTCGAATTAGGCAAGCGCGAAGCAAAGCTGGTTTGCGGCGGCGAGGCCATACAAGGTGCGAGCGAAGCTGGCGGGTACTTCATTCAGCCGACCATCTTCGACAACGTACAGGCCGGTTCACGGCTGGCGCAAGAGGAGATCTTTGGTCCCGTGCTTTCGGTGATCCGCGTGCGTGACTTCGAGGAATCCATGGCCGCTGCCAACAGCGTGCGATACGGGCTGACGGCCTCCATCTTCACTTCGGATGCGAACCGTATCTTCCAGGCTGCTGACCGCCTGGAGTGCGGCATGGTCCACGTCAACTCACCGACGGTAGGCGGCGAGGCCCACGTGCCTTTCGGCGGCGTCAAAGGGACTGGATTCGGGGAGCGCGAGTGCGGTTCCTCGGCCATCGACTTCTATAGCGAAATCAAGGTGGTCTATGTGGACTTCACCGGGCGGAAGCGCGAGGGGAACCTGTATTGAAGGCGAAGTGCGGTTTTGGAGTGCGGCAGCTTGCTGCCGCTTTCGCATGACAAGTTTACTCAAGAGTTACTATTTTGAACATTGAAAATTACGAAACGAAACCGTCAAGTGTATGAAAACAAAGGATCGCACTTTGGAAAGCCGTCAAGTTACTCAAAACAGGGGTGTTACTCGCGATAAGCCGTCAACTGATTGAAAAATTATGCTGTTAACCGTTCTAGAAGGTCCGGGCAGTGGCATTCGAACTCTCACAACTTGAAAAGCTGGACGACAACCGCTGGTTAGTTCCTCGGCAGGTTCGGCCAGGCATGCTCACGGACGCACTCATCTATAGCAGTGAGCGCTTGCTGCAGGACGTGCTGCGCGATCAGTGCCTGGAACAGGCTGCTAACGTGGCCATGCTGCCCGGCATTGCGGGACGGTCGCTCGCCATGCCCGACATTCACCAAGGTTATGGTTTTCCGATCGGGGGTGTAGCCGCCACCGTGCCCGAGGAAGGCGGAGTGGTTTCGCCTGGTGGGGTTGGCTTCGATATCAACTGCGGTGTGAGACTGCTGGCGAGCACCCTCGCGGTCAACGAGGTTCGGCCACAAATCCGGGAGCTGGTGAATCAGCTTTTTCGGGACATCCCTTCAGGCGCCGGCCGCGGCGGCGACGTGCGCCTTTCCTACCCGGATCTCGACCGTGTGCTCGAAGAGGGTGCCGCCTGGATGGTGGTCCACGGTTACGGAACACCCGAGGATCTGGATACGTGTGAGGAGGCTGGCACCATCGACGGCGCGCGTCCGAGCGCGGTGAGCGATCGCGCCAAGAAGCGTGGCCTGCCGCAGCTCGGGACCCTGGGTTCGGGCAATCATTTCCTCGAGGTCCAATACGTCGAGCGCATTTTCGAGAGTCGCGCGGCCCAAATACTAGGCCTTAACGAGGGCCAGATTGTGGTGCTCATTCACTCCGGCTCGCGCGGCCTCGGACACCAGGTTTGCACCGATTACCTGCGCGATATGGATGAAGCCATGCGTCGGTACGGCATCAAGCTTCCAGACCGGCAGCTTGCCTGCGTGCCGGTGCATTCCAAGGAGGGCCAGGAGTATCTTGCGGCGATGCGGGCCTCCGCGAATTTCGCCTGGGCCAACCGTCAGGGCATCACCCGCTTCACGCGCGGGGCCTTCAAGCACATTTTCGGCGAAGGGCATCACCTGCGCGTGGTGTACGACGTTTGCCACAACATCGCCAAGCTCGAGCGCCACAAGATAAACGGCCGGGAGCGCGCCGTGATGGTCCACCGCAAGGGCGCCACGCGGGCGTTCTCCGCTGGCCGTCCCGAGGTACCGCAAGCCTACCGCTCCATCGGTCAGCCGGTGCTGATTCCGGGTTCGATGGGCACAGCGTCTTACGTGCTGGTGGGAGCCGAAGGCGCCATGGCGGAGACGTTCGGCACCACCTGCCACGGCGCAGGCCGGGTGATGAGCCGTACGGCGGCTAAGAAATCTGAGTGGGCCGCGAACGCGCGCGGCCGGCTCGAAGAACAGGGCATCATTGTGCGCGCCGACACCAAAGACGGAATCACCGAAGAAATCCCGGAAGCCTATAAAGACGTGGACGCGGTGGTGGACGTCGTTGAGAGCGCCGGCCTATCCAAGAAAGTGGCGCGCCTCAAGCCCATTGGAGTGATTAAAGGCTAGAGGTCATGGCGAATACCTGTGACCGCGAAGGGGCGCCCGTGGGCGGCAATCATCGTTCGTCAATCATCATTCGCCAAGGCCAGGTCGGGCCAGAGCAACTTGGCCACCTGGCGCAGGCGCGGCAGGCAGGCCAACACAATGGAGAAGTAAATGAAGCAGATGGTGCCGCCAAACGTGAGGGCGAAACGGGTGCCCAGATGCTCCGCCACAGAGCCTACCCACAGGCTGCCCAGCGGTGCCAGGCCCATGGCGGCGAACACGTAGAGGCTCATGATGCGGCCGCGCAGCTCGGGCGGGCTCAGGATTTGCAGCATGGTGTTGGTGAGCGCCAGCGCGCCTACCATGGTGGCGCCGAGCAGCACCAGCAGAACGAACGACCACCAGAAGGTATACGCGTGACCCAACAGAATCAGGGCCAGGGAGAATATCGCTGCGCTCGTCATAATGAGCCCTCCACCGTGTGCCGCACTTCGCTGCGCCGCCAGGGTGAGCGCCGAAATCACCGCACCGATGCCCGCTCCGGCCATCAGGTAGCCCAACCCGGATGCGCCCACGTGCAGCAGATCGCGCGCAAACACCGGCATGAGCACCGTGAAGGGCAGCCCGAAGAGGCTCAAGAAAGAGGGAACCGACAGCAGGATGACGAGCGAGCGATAGCGGTTGACGAAGCGCAGGCCGTCGAGCGCGGCGTGCCATATTCCTGGCCCGGGCTCGACGCGCCGCGGCGCCAGACGAAGCACAAGCAACGCAACGATCAGCGCGAAAAAGCTGAGCGAGTTCAGGTAATAGCACCCCGCCACGCCCACACCGCCCAGCGCCAGGCCGGCCAGCGTGGGTCCGATGGCGCGGGACATGTTGAACTGCGCCGAGTTCAGGCCGATGGCGTTCACCAAGTGGTCGCGCGGCACGAGATCAGGCACCAGCGCCTGGTAAGCCGGGCTGTTCAGCGCGCCTGCCAGGCCCGTGAAGAAGCTGATGATCAGAATCTCGCTGATCTTGATCACGTGAAACGACGTCAGAAGGGCCAGGAGCAGCGCCAGCGCAGCCATGCTGGTTTGCGTGGTCAGCATGAGCTTGCGGCGGCTCAAACGGTCCGCAATGGCGCCTCCGGGCACCGAGAAGACCAGCGCCGGAACACTGCAGAGAAACCCGTTGAGACCCAGAAGAAAGGGCGAATTGGTCATCAACAAAATCTGCCAGCCCAGCGCCAGATTCTGCATCCAGGTACCAATGTTCGAAAGAAAATTGCCGCTCCAGAAGTAGACGAAATCGCGATGGTGCAGCGAGCGGAACATGGCCGGCAGCCGTTTGGGCGGAATTTCCGTGGTGACGGGCGCGCTGACCGGAGCACCTGCTTCCGCAGCAGTGTTTTGGACAGAGGGCATGCGAGCCTCTATTATAGGCGAGCGCCTAAAGCGCTAACCGGCTCGGAACTGCTCGGAATTGAGAATCCCGGATTTAGTATCGTTCAGCACACTTTTGAGCACCGAAGAGGAAGGGTCCTTGCTTCGCCGCGTGCGCGACCAGGCCTTGAAGTCCCGAAATGCGCGGAAGCACAGCCGTTTCGGAATGTACCTCGTTCAGAATCGACTTTGTGCCCTTTGGTGGACGGTTCTGAGCCTATCTCGGGCTGTCGGCAATGTCATCCTATTTTCGCACTCGAAAAAGTCCTTGATTTCCT
>Ga0335085_10000411_pt1 | contig 124211 bp, 109 predicted proteins | sample Lox_Sample_45_FD_206712 | JGI IMG/M metagenome (GOLD analysis project Ga0335085, IMG submission 206712) | Soil microbial communities from Loxahatchee National Wildlife Refuge, Florida, United States - Lox_Sample_4.5 | ecosystem: Environmental > Terrestrial > Soil > Wetlands | place: USA...
GATTCCATGGCCACTTGCCCCCTGCCTCTCATTTGCTGATACAGTGTCTCCCCTCATTCTACGCATCCGATGTCACCGGGAGGCATGAGGCCGACAAAAATCAGGGAGTTCGCAACGATGAGTGCAATCGCGGATATTTCGTCAAAGATCAATCCAACTTGCGGTCACCATCTTCGTAAATGCTCTTGAGGTCTGCCGTGCGGTGCTCTGTTACGGTCGTCAGACATTGTGAGTAGATCATCGGCGCCATGCTGCCCCCTTCGTACTGCTGCGCAGCGGCCTTGCACTGAATGTCCCGATAAGAAATCCATGTGCGCTCAGCTTCCTTCAGGCTTGCCAGGGCCGTTTCCTCGTACTTTGTCTGTTTCTGATCGCCTCGCTTTTGCGCCCGTGCCAAATCGTCGGTCATGTACTGCACAGCTTTGCGATAGACCTTGTTCAGATGTACGTCCGCTTGCTTGTACTCGAAGGCGGCACAATCGTCCATTTGTCGCTGGCTTATTGGTTTCTCCTCGCACGGATTTTGTGTCGTGGCTGTTTGTTGTGCAACCACGAGTTGTGGGAGGAATGGAAACAGGAGAAGAAAGGCCACAGTCTTCATGGTTCAAAGGATAATTGTTGTTATCAGGCCATGTCACAAGCGTGCGCTTTTCGTTCGTCTTTTTCGGGCATTTCGAGTGCTATTAAGATGTTTCACCAAGGAGGAAGTTCTCAGTTCTCGGGGTGGGGCTTCCTCTTAAGCGATCTTAAGAGGTGCAATTCTTTGATCATGGCCTCATTTGCCCTCAGCCTCATTTCGTCTGTAACAGGCCCGTTCGGGAAATCCGGCAGTGGTTCTGCATCGATTGGCTGCGTCCGGCTGCATGGAGTAGGCACTATTTCGGTGCGCGCATCATTGAAACTTGCATAGATCAGATAATCTCGGCCTTGCTCCATTTTGCCGTAAGAACAATCGACTCCTCCACCGGGACCGTTATTGGAGACGACCTCCGGCGTTGTCAGACCCTTGAACGGCTCTTTCACTCTCAACTGGACTCGGTAGTTAGCAGTACTGAACGAATGCAGTCCGGGCTTGTCGTCGCCGTTTTGCACCTGACCTCGATCGGAGTACCTATGAAGACTACTGAGGCATTGGCGAACGCTTGTTTGACGCACTCAGGCTGATTCTTGCAAGTCGTCGCGCAGGAGCATGCCTCGACCCGGGCTACCCCGATCAGCCCGGCAAACAGGAATGCTTCCACAATGAATCGACAACTCTTACTCACGCTCATGACATGAGTTTAAATTGAAATGCTCACGTCTCACGTCTGTCTGATGTAACTGTGGTAATCAAGCCATTGCGCTCAAAATGCGCGATCACAGGATGATGAGTGGAGGGGAAATCATCTTGGCTGTCCGCGAGTGGCCCCCTGGAGTCTTTTTTGGGGCGCTTCACGCGGCCCTGAAGGGCCGCTCTTTCCACCGTGGTACGAATAGTGGCGTTCTCTAGACTCTGTTCATACTGTATCCGGTTTTCGCGCGCGGGGGCGCGCGCGCCACACTGAATTGGTGTCGTCGGCATTTCGCTCCTACGGAGCTTGCTTTGTGTTCTTCTTTTTCTCCCACGGCTTACGCCCCTTCGGCTTCACCTCAGGGCAGGCTGTGGGCTGCAATCTGTCGTTGCTTTGCGGCTGAAATCTTTTCGGCAAAGTAATCGATAGCTGCGCCGATCCAATGCGTGAACACGATAATCAAGATCCAGACCAGCTTTTCATTTCCTTCCGAGGCTCCTTGGTGGCGCACTCGATGATCATCCAGCCCCAGAAAACACTGCCTGCCAGGCGCATGCATCCCACGATCGCTGCAGTAATATTCCCGTCCTCATTGTTACGTTCATGTCTGATTTCGAGATTGACACGTGCAACCTTGGCTTTCGCGGAGGAGTCAAGCAACGTTGCTAATCGCAGCAAGCCTTGGCGCGGACTCCATCAATCCCTTCTTTAGCAATGATCGGGACCATGACGAGCGCAGCAAGCGGGTCTGCCCACCACCATCCGAGAGTGAGGTTGAGCAGCAAGCCCGTAAGTAGAATCGCCGACAGGTAGACACAGAAGTCCGTCTGTTTGGCATCGGCGTGCATAGCTGCGCTGCCGAGTTCGTTGCCGACCCTCTTCTTTGCCCGCGACAGAAGCGGCATGACGACAAGGGATACGCAAGCGAGGACAATTCCCGGAATGCTGTGCTCAGGAGCTTTTTTATGGAAGAGATCCGATACAGACTCGTACCCGACATAAAGGGCGAGTGACGAGAAGCAGATGCCAACGAGACGCAAGCTGCGCTTCTCATTTCGTTCCCGACTCAGCGCGTCGGCGTCCACTGACATTCTCCAGAGCAGTACCGTGCCAGACGTTACTTCTATGAAGCTATCAATTCCGAATCCCACCAGAGAGATGCTGCCGGCCACTACTCCAGAAACAATCGCCACGAGACCCTCAAGAACGTTCCACCCAATCGTGAAATACTCCAGGGATTTCCCGCGTTGCGCCACGGCTCGGCGATGTACAACGGTCTTCATCACTAGAGCATACCAATATCGATCGCAGGCCATGGAGAGAGACACTGCATCTTCAGTCGGCCCGAGCGAAGAGCAATTGATCATGCGGCATCCGACCTTGTGCGATGCAGGAATGAAGGCGATTTCGGTTTTGAACCCAGCAGAAGCGAGATTGGAAATTCAGGCGGGAGGGTGTGGAAGCAGCTTAATGCGCCACCGCCTATCGAGCGAACAAGCAGGCTCGCGACGGTTCGTGACTTACATTGCTTTATAAAGATTTCAATTCGGTCTGCCGTGCCAGGAATATTGCCAAGCTACAGAGACATTTTGATAGTCTCCCCCATAGCGAACATAGGCGCCATTGCTATAACTGAACTTCAGAGCCTGATGGGTGCTTACGGGCACCGAAATTGTGCCGCCGATCCGTGAGCTTTTTTGCAGACTAGCAACATTTTTTACTCCATTGATGCTGGTCTGCCCTCCCGTCCAGAAGTTGATGTCCAATGAGGTCCAAAGCCGAGGCTTGAAATCGTAACTGATATGGCTCTCACCGGCGCCGACAGGAGATTCCGTTCTGCTGTTCGTTCCGGGAGAAAAGGCGTTATGGGAGAAGAATTCAGGATTCTCCGTGAAGAACCACGCGGCGCCGTAGGCATCGAATATCCAATGTCCAACCCGGCGTGACAATCCAATTTCTGGTTTAAACGCCCAACGATTCGAGCCTTGATTGATGAGTCGCGTGGGATCATATTGTCCGGTTGGGGTGACCAGCGTAAGACTTGCACCCAAGAGCGTCTTCTGACGCCACCGCGCGTACTCTTTGACGTCCATTGCTCGCCCGCCTTTCAGGTTGACGGATACACGAAAGGTTGCATCAAGGAGGCCAGAGCGGCGGATTTCCCCCTCTGTGGGTGCGCCCGTCACCATGCCGCGGAGTCGGCCGACAGAGTAAGGCAGGGTGGCCGTGAAACTGGCGGACCGACCGAAGAAATTGAACGTGTGAAAGACGCTCAGAGCGGACAGGTTTGTCTCGGATGTTACGTTCGTGACGGGAATGGTTGGATCGAAGAGAACCGTACCGTTGAAGTATCCATACGTCAGGATGACGGCGTTGGTGTGGATTGGGGTGATGACATATGCTCGAGGCGTGAGGTCTTGGCCGCAACAGAGGTCGCAGAGGAGCAAAAGCGCAAAAAGCAGTCCTGTCGGTCCCATTCGCAAGCCTGACAGAGCCCATGATTGAGGCAGCACTGATGCCTCACAACTGGCACTTCTACTAGGAATGGGGACAGGACGCGGAAATCGCAATGACACTCAACATCGCCACTCATATATCCTTCGACTGCGCACGCGCTCCGAATGACAAAACGTCTTTTCCGTCTCTTGTGCAACCCGCGTCCCACACAATCAGATTTTCCACTCACGCCACAATCGCAACCGTGCAACCTGCACAGAGTCAAATCCCCACTCCTCCCAAAATCAGGGAGAGATGGGACACCCATCATGGCTCATTTTCGTTACAAGCTTTCTAGCGGGACGCTTTGATTGTGGCGGACGAAGGCCTCGGCGAACTTGACGCCGCATTCCATGCCGCGGAAGCGGTTCATCATGTCGTGCAGGATGTAGAAACTTGTTTCCGGCTGCTGGCTGGCGTGAGCGTCGCAGGCGGCGTGCTTGCGGCTCTCGGTTTGCGTGATGTCGACGTAATGCGTGGGATGAAAGATCTGCGTCTGCTCGCCCTGATCGACCTCGTAGTAGTAGAGCGCGAACTTCTTGCCGCTTTCGAGCCACGCGTCGTAAGTCAGCAAAGAGGCGGCGCGATGGTCGCGGTGACTGTCGACCGGCCAGTGTGTGAGAACGATGTCGGGATGAATGCTATCTAGTATCTTGCGAAAGTCGGCGTAACGGGTGCGATTGAGTTCGGTGTCACCATCGATTTGTCCGGCGAACATCGGTCGCGCTTTCAGGATTTCGCATGCCTTTTCGCTCTCTGCCGTGCGAATGGTTGCGGCTTCCTGATGAGTTTTGCCTTCGATGCCGGCTTCTCCGCGGGTGAGATAGAGGATGGTGACTTCGTGGCCGAGGCTGGTGTGAAGGGCGATGGTGCCGCCGCAGCCGGATTCGGGATCGTCGGGATGTGCGCCTACGACTACGAGTTTCGGCTTTTGGTTGGGAGTGGCGTTATCTTTTGGCAAGCCCAGGCTGGCGAATCGGGTGCCGGAGGCTGCGGCTAGTGCAGCAGACTGGCTTAGTAGTTCCCTGCGCGTGATGGTCATAACACCTCGCCTCGCTTCGCATCGGCTGGCGGACGAAGGCGTCCGCCCCACACACACCACTACTTCTTGCTTCTACGCAGCGGTGGGATTCGTTTTTCCGGGACTTCCCTCTCGATACGGTCTGAGAGTTTGTGCAGTGGTCGGTCTAATTTCGAGGAGCGCTGATTCCCTTTTTCCGCGACTGCGAGTCCTTGTGCGGTATAGGTGGCTTCGGCGAAAGATGATCCCGACTTCGCTTGGGCTACTGCGAATACGCCGTGTGGGATTCCGTTGATGAAGGCTGTGGCGACGTAGTCTCCGACCATCAATCCATTTTGCGAGTCTGGCAGCCAACTGAGCTGCATGGGTGCGGCGGTGATTTGTGAGGGATCGCTCCACGTGGCTCCGCCATTGGCGGAGGAGATGTATCCGACGAAAAGCTGGCAAGTGGTGACGTCACACTGACTCTGCGAGTAATAGTAGTAGTGCAGCGCAATGTGCGCGCTTGCGCCGGAGGTGGCGGGATCGATGCCGAGGCCGGGGATGAAGTGATCGACCGTGCTGGTTGTGTCGTCCATGGGAATTCGAGTGACGGCGGACCAATTCGAGCCGTCGGCAGAAGTGCTGTAGACGAGATCATTCGTGGTGCACGATGCTCGGAAGCGGCAGTCTTCCCAGACGACCCAGATATTTCCGGCGCCGTCGATGGCGGCGGAAGGCAGCGGGCCGCTGCGAAGGCCGCCTGCATCGGCGTGGTATTGAACGTTGGAGATGGTGACGGGATCGGTCCAGGTTGCGCCGCCATCGGCAGATAGGAACGCCGAGATATTTGCCGCCGTAGCGCCAACAAAAGTCTCGATGGGCACGACGACAGTGCCGTTTGGTTGAGCTAGAGGCTGGCCTCCGATTCCCGTTACCTGACTGGGAGTTGCGACGCCGAGAGTCCAGGTCCGGCCGCCATCGGTGGAGGTGCTCATCAGGATGCGATCGTTGTTGCCGGGATCGTCCCACTGCATGTAGCAGTTGCCGTAATGCGGACTGGCGGGCCAGGTGTCGCAGGCGACCCAGTTCTTGTCGGAACTCGAGCCCGAGAGGCTCACGTTGACCGGAGACTGCCAGGTGAGGCCTCCGTCGGTGGAGCGATTGACGGCGACGGCGGGAGTGGCGGTGGTGGCCGAGAGAGGGAGCGAGGCGATCATCCAGACTTGATGGGCCGCGTCGTAGGCGACCACCGGGTCGCTGGCGGCGTCGTAGGGACCGCTTCCTTCGCCTGTGGTGAGGCCGGGAAGAAAGCCGTGCTTCCAGGTCTTGCCAGCGTCGGTCGATGTGGCCCAGCCGATGTCGGTGCCTCCGCCTTGGGAAATGCGTCCCGTCTGAAAGGCGGCGACCAGCGTGGAACCGTTCGCGATCATGTGCGGTTCGACTTCGGTGGCATGCTGTCCGGGGCCGATGGTGTATGGGTCGGAACTGATCTGCGTGAGGTTCGATCCAACGGGATTGACGGGTGGCGGATTGCCGCCTTGATTGAACGAATTGGATCCGGACGACCCGGAACAGGCTGTCAGTACAAGTATTGACGCGATTGCGGAAGAGACGAGAATGTTCTTGCAGAACAATCCAAACATGTTTTCCGTCATCGGACAGGCCCTTTGGTGGGAACAAAGACTATAGCGAGATCATCATTATAGACACTGCTCCATTGAGGCGTTCGGTTGAGTATTGCTGCCAGGGCGGAGTTCCTGGGCAACACGATGCAGGCGGCTCGTCCGCTCAGAAATTGGTCCCAGTTGGGCTCGACGTGGATCATCTTCAGGTAGGACTTCAGGTACGGTTCGCCATAGAAGTCGTGGCGGTCGTCGATGACAACTTTGTTGTGGGGGTAGAGGCGGTAGATCAGATATCCGCCCCAATAATCCGGGCTGAGGACCGGGCCCTCGATTGTGTTGCTCTGCAGGTAGTTCACTGCGCCTACCGGCATACGAGTGGGTGAGAAGTGCGCGTCCATCAGCGGTTGCGAACCTATATGACCACCGTTAACGGCAATCGCAAGAGTCAGGAGGGTGGCTGCGATTGGCCAGAGATGGCCGCGCATCTGCGAATCTACCGCCCGCATTCTCGGGAAAAATCCTGTGCCACTGAGCGATGGGAGCAATGGTCCGATGATCAAGACCAGCAGAATCGAAGATGTGGGGATGTTCCGGGCCGAGTAAAGACCTGCGTAAATGGAAAACAAAACCAGCAGGATGTGGCTTAACTTTAACTGCTTGCCCCTACATGCGGTGACTCCAACCGTGAGCAGAAGAATGACGAGGAAACATTGCGGGGCAATGTTGTGGAAGTTGGCGGACTGGAATTCCTCGATGTGGCCCATCAGGAAGCGATTGGAGAGATAGCCGAGGATGTGCTCGTGCAGCCTCCATCCGTAGGGGTTCACGAGGCTTGCTACCAAGGAGACGAGTCCGATCAAGAAAAGTTCGCGAGTTCTCTTCCCTGCAGCTATTTTTTGTAATGACTCTTCAATGCGCGACGCTTCCAGCTTCCACCAGGTTCGCAAAGATCCGAGCCAATAAATAAAGAGCAGAACGAAGCCGAGGAGAAATCCACCGTGCACGTTGACCCAGACCACCATGAGTAGGGGTAGGAGCCAGAGTTTGCGATGCCGGGTGCGACTGGGAATTTCTGATTCGGTTGAATCGAGGATCCAGAACCACGCAACCACGAAGAGCCAACTCAACACGTGGGGGCGAGCAAGGAAGTGAATCATCGATGCGCCGATTGCCAAGAGCGTGAGGATGAGAACGCTGAACAGATTCGTTCCTCGCGCAATTAAGAGATGGAATACGCAGGCGAACACCGCAGCGATGACTAGTGCGGTAAACCAGGCGACTCCGTTGAGGCCACTGTTTGTCTCGAATTGACCAATGACGACGTCATAGAGCCACTCCCAGGCGAACCATGGTTTATTGATCTGGGAAGAAAAAGGATCAACTCGTGGGATGTGATGCGTTGCGGTAATTAATTGTCCGGTACGGATGTGCCATCCAGTTCCGGCATCGCTCAGGAGTTTCACTGAGAGTGGCGTGAACAGCAGAGTCGCGAGGATGGCGACAAACAACAAGTCGCTGACGGACGGCATCAACCAGCGGGTGAACGCCGGGGTGGCGGTTGGCATACTGCCGGCTGAAGAACTTATGGAACCGTCTGCCATTGCGTGAATCTTATAGAGGTGAGGCATGGAGCAGCAATATGAGCGAGAGACCTCGGGTTGTCATAGTGGGTGCGGGATTCGGTGGACTGAATGCCGCGCGGTCGCTGGGGAATGCGGCAGTGCAGATCACGGTTATCGATCACAAGAACTTTCATACATTCCAGCCGCTGCTGTACCAGGTGGCGACGGCGGGGCTGTCGCCGGGTGAGATCGCCGCCCCGATCCGCTCGATTCTGAGCTCGCACAAGAACATCGAAGTTTTGATGGGCGATGTGATTGGGATCGATCTGGAAAAGCGCGTTGTGGAGACGGCTGAAACGAACGTTCCGTATGACTATTTAGTTGTGGCGGCGGGCGCGACACATTCGTATTTTGGGCACGACGAGTGGGAGCCGTATGCGCCGGGATTGAAGACGATTGAAGATGCACTGGAGATCCGGCGGCGCGTGTTGTTGGCGTTTGAACTCGCGGAGCGGCAGGCGGCCAGCGGAGAAGGAGACACGCCGCTGAATTTTGTCGTCATCGGCGGCGGACCTACCGGCGTGGAACTGGCTGGAACTCTGGCGGAAATCAGCCGGTATGCGTTGGCGCATGATTTCCGGTCGATCGATCCGGCGCGAACTCACATCCTTTTGCTTGAAGGAGGTCCCCGGGTATTGCCCACGTATGCGGAGGATCTCTCGCGCAGTGCGGAAGAGCAGCTTAAACATCTGGGCGTGGAGGTGCGGACTTCCACCTTGGTCACGCAGGTGGAAGCAGGCGCGGTGCAGTTCGGCAACACTCGGATTCCGGCGACCGTTATCTTGTGGGCTGCCGGAGTTGCTGCATCTCCTCTGGGAAAAATACTCACAAAGTCGGTCGACCGCGCGGGCAGAGTTCCCGTTGAGCCGGATCTCACGCTGGCCGGACATCCCGAAGTTTTTGTGATCGGCGATCTTGCTGCGGCCAAGGATGAGAAGGGGAAGTTGCTGCCTGGCGTGGCTCCGAACGCGATCCAGCAGGGCAAGTACGTGGCGAAAGTCATCCGCGAGGAAACGGAATCTGCGGATGGGAAGAGATCAAAGAGCGCCCGCAAACCGTTTCATTATTGGGACAAGGGGAGCCTGGCGACGATTGGCCGGTCCGCGGGTATTGCGCAGTTCGGGAAGATCCATATCTCGGGATTCATTGCGTGGCTCTCGTGGCTGTTTGTGCACATTTTCTTTCTGATCGGTTTTCGTAACCGGATCTTAGTATTCATTCAATGGGCGTGGTCGTATCTGACCTACGAGCGTGGAGCGCGGCTGATCACCGGAAGCACTTACCTTCCGGGGTGGACTACGCCGGAAACGCCCGTGGTTACGAAAGCGCAGGCGGGCGCGGAAGAAATTCATTCCGGGGCGCGGAAATAGGAAGAAAATAGAAGTGGTAGCATTCGAGGCTTGGCGGCGCACGACCTCAGGGGCTGAAGCCCTGCATTTGTGCTGGGCAGACGGCGCGGCTGTAAGCCGCGCCCTTTCAAAGCCGGAGGGGTGACTGGGAATGTTGGCTTCGAGGAAGCTGGCTATGAAGAGATTTTCTGCCTTGAGCTTTATTTTCTGCGTTGTCGGCGTTCTGGTTTTGTCGCGTCCTGTTTCGGCGGAGATTCTCAAAATCGTGGTTGATGACACGATTCAGCCGATCAGTGAGGAATACATTGCGCGGGCCATTGCGGAGGCGGCGCGGCGAAACGATTCAGCTGTTTTGATTGAGATCAATACGCCGGGTGGGCTGGTCGACTCGACCCGGCAGATCATTGAGCACATCACGACCTCGGCGGTTCCCGTCATTATTTATGTCACTCCGAGTGGCAGCCGTGCGGCATCGGCGGGATTTTTCATTCTCGAGTCTGCCGACATCGCGGCCATGGCTCCTGGCACAAATACGGGAGCGGCCCATCCGGTCATTCTTGGTGGTGGCAAGATGGATGACGTGATGAAAGAGAAGATGGAGAACGATGCGGCCGCGTTGATGAGGTCTGTTGCATCGCGCCGGGGACGCAATGTTGAGGTGGCGGAGAGTACCGTACGGCAATCGAAGTCGTTCACCGATCAGGAAGCGTTGGCGCAGCATTTGATCGACTATGTGGCGTCGAACGAAACAGATTTGTTCAAACAGATCGACGGAAAAAGTTTCAAGCGGTTCAATGGGCAGGATGTGACACTGAAGTTGGTGAATCAGCCGGTCTCTGTGTTTGGTATGACGCTGAAGGAGAAGATTCTGGCGTACCTGATGGATCCGAACATCGCGTTTTTGATCCTGGCGATTGGTGCGCTTTCGTTGTACGTCGAGTTCAATCACCCCGGGGCGATCATTCCAGGGACTGTCGGCGTTGTGTTCATTCTGGTTGCGGCTTTTGCGCTGAATTTGCTGCCTACGCGCTTTGCGGCTTTGGTGCTGATTTTGGGCGCGTTCGCTTTGTTTGCCGCTGAGGCTAAGTTCGCATCGCATGGAGTGCTAACGATTGGCGGGATTGCTCTGCTGACTCTGGGTGGACTGCTGCTGGTGGATGCGCCGATCCCCGAGATGCGGGTGCATCTGGTGACTGCGCTCGCCATCAGCATTCCTTTGGGCGGGATTACGGCGTTCCTGATGAGCATTGCGCTGAAAGCAAGACGGAACAAGGTCGTTACGGGGGAGCAGGGATTGGTTGGGGAAACTGGCGTGGCGCAGACGGCGCTGTCCCCGGGCGGCAAGGTTTTTGTGCACGGCGAGTTATGGAATGCGATTGCGAGATCGCCGCTGCCGGTGGGGCAACTCGTTGTGGTTCGCAGGATCGATGGACTTACGTTGGAGGTTGAGCCGGTGGCAACCGTGGCTGCGCCGCCTGCCGCGGCGTTGCAGGTTTAGCAAGCGTTACGGCGCGGCTCAAAGCCGCGCCCTTTCAAGACAGTTACCTAAGCAAGAAATACAAACGCTCATTTCAGCGTGAAGACTGCGTTCACGTGAGCGGTGACCGTGACATTCTGGGGAGTGAAGTCTTCCGTTGGTGCGGGCGTTGCCGGGGCATTTGCGCCAGCTACCATGGCTCGGGCCATGCGAGGCATGGGCATCCTCTGATTTTCGAAGGTATCGACGGATGCGTACGAGAGTTCGCCGACACTGCGACCGCTCGCCTTGGCGATTGTGTCAGCCGAAGCTCGGGCCTTGCGATACGCGTCTTCTACTGCTCGACTCTTGGCTTCATCCATATTCTCAAGCGTGTAGCTGAGCGTCTGAGTCTCGCTGACATTGGCGCTGGCCAATTGCTCGGTGATCGGACCGATTTTCGAGAAGTCCTTCAGCTTGAGAGTTACGTCTGTTGTGACGCGGTATCCGATGACGCGTTGCTTGGGCTTCCACTCATACATGGGCTGGACGGAGAAGAATCCGACTGTAGCAGCTTTGGGATCGAGACCGTTGGTGCGGAGTACCTGGCGGATCTGGTCAACGTTTTTCGCGGCGCGTTGGTAGGCTTCTTGCGAGCTGTTATCTTGCGCGGAGACGTTCATCTGAAGTTCCGCGGTGTCGGGCGCGGCTTCGAATTTGCCGTCAGCGCCTACGTAGACCGTGTTGGGTTGGGCGGTGACGGACGGGTGATCTTGGGCCACCACGCCGATTGCGGAAAGAGCGACGAATGAGAAAAGTAGAGTCGAGAATTTCATAACGCCTCCGTGGCGATTATCAGCAGGTTATCGCTTGCGCTCAAGGATAGAACGTTAAGAGGCGGGGAAATTGCGGGGGGAAAGCTGACCCCAGCGGCTAAAGCCGCATTGTTGTCGGATTAATACGGCGCGGCTGGAAGCCGCGCCCTTTCAAAACAAGTTCGAGAGAGCGTAGATTATCGCAGCATCAGGTTGCGATCCAGGCGAATTTCCAGGGCTGTGCCTTTATCGAGGATCAAGTCGTGGCCGGATTCGAAGGCTGTCATGGCGCTGTCGGCGGCGCCGTTTCCGGCACCGGCTGCGGCTCCGCGCTTGCCTCCACCATTGTGAGCGCCAGCGGCCGCGCCTTCACCGGCTCCGACTACTACGGCTTCGGCGATTTCTTCTTTGCTCATTCCCTTTCGGCCGATTTCACCTTCTTCTCCAATTTGCTTCAAGCCATGTTCGCCGGGAACACCCGTCACCGTGGCGATGAGAGGAGCCCATCCGTGACCAGTGTCGATTTCGTCGAAGCTCAGCAAGAGGCGGCGGTTCAACCCGGGCTCGACGGCGCTGACGTGGCCGTGAATCTTTCGCCCTGCGTTCAGGGTCTCGCCGTCTGTTGCCTGAACCGGCTCGGCGAGACGGGCATTGAAATGGTCTCCGGCTTTGACGGAGTGGGTATCGAGCTTGTCCATCAGTTGAATGAGAACGACTGTGCCTTGGGGGATTGCCTTGGTTGGGACCGGTGGGGCGTCCTGGGCAAAGAGCGGAAGACAAATGAGCGCGAGAATCGCAATGAGGCCGCTGGCCGTTTTAGACATAGGGTCTCCTGGGAAGTGGCAGTTGATTGGATGGAGGGAAGGCTGGTTTTGGCTGCTTGGCGGTAAAGCTGTGACGGTGCAGGTTTTGCGGGTGACCAGTGCAGAGTGGTCGGCGCAGTTATGGCGCGAGGGACAACAGGTTTCCCTGTCGTCGCTGCGCGACTTGTCGGAATGAGAAGAGATTTAGCCTGTTGCGGGGTGTGGGCCAGCGACAGCGAGGACATCGACATTGAGCGAATCCGAGTGAAGTCCGGCGACAGTTGTGGATGGGACCTTACCAGTGGCGGGCATCATGCCTACGGCACAATTCTTGCCGGATTGCTTGGCGCGGTGCAGGCCGCGGTCGGCGAGGGTAAGTACCTCTTCATAGCTGAGAGCACGGGGATTGTCGGCAAACCAGGGGAAGGCGGCCCATCCCATCGAGCAGGTGCGATGAATCGTCTGCTCGGACTTGCCCAGTTGGAAGGGCGCATCTGCCACCGCGGAAAGGACACGACGGGCGAGGAGTTCGGCTTCGTTGCGGTCGGTGTAGCGGGAGACGATGAGGAACTCTTCTCCACCCCAACGGACGAGAACGTCGGAGTGGCGAATGGAAGAACTGATCCGTCGCGCCATTTCCACCAACAGGCGATCTCCAATGTCGTGTCCGTATCGATCGTTGATCTCTTTGAAGTTGTCGGCGTCGATCAGATAGAACACAAGGTCGCGGGTGTGAGAGTCGCGTTGGTCAGCGTGGGAACGAAGCGCCTGGCCGACGTCGGCTTCGATCGTGGCGGAGAAATAGCGGCGATTGCGGAGTCCGGTGAGAGGATCGGTCAGCGAGGCCTCTTGCAGCACCTGGTTGGTGCGGCGCAATTCGATGTTGAGACGGCGATGTTTCATAAATAACAAGAGCGCCATCACGAACATTGCGGATAGCGTTACGAGCACGCGGAAGTGGGACGCACGATCGGGCAATCGGGGATCGAGCAAGGCGTAAAGAGCGACGATGGGCAGCGAGAGAACCGCAATCGCGGAGAGATTCGACATCCAGGAGTTGTAGGACTCTTCTGATGTTTCCTGCGCCGGGACAAGCTCGGCTCCGAGCCACGCGGCGACCGAATAGAGGGCGAAGGAGCCAGAGTAAGGAATGTCGTACCAACTGCCGGTGAAGTAGATGTCTTTTTCAAGAGCGCGGTTCAGAATGAAGAACCAGGTGTAGTTGAAAATGACCGCCACCAGGAATGCGCCGTAGAACTTTCTCCATTTGCCCGAAGTCTGCATCCAGAAAACGGAGAGTACCGCGACAAACAAGCACGCTTCGACAATCGACAACAGATCAAAATTCCGGTTGTAGCCATCCTGGTTCACATAGGCGTACTGCCAGCAAACGACTTGGGAAACGTAGAGATATAGCCACCAGACGAAGAGCAGTGAGAAATCGAGAATGCCGAGCCGGGCACTTTGAGCGGAGGGCTCGCGATGAGGACGAAGCAATAAACCGGCCATCATGGGCGCGCCGGCGAGAAAGAGCAGCGCGTCCGCGGGATGCATCGGGGGCATCTGGTGTTGGAGATAGAGGTCGTAATAGATCCAGACGCACTGGTCGGCGAACCAGAGGGCCCATCCGACGGCCTGGAGCATCCAGAACCAGCGCATGCGGCCTTTGCTGCGGAGACCGAGTATGGCGAAGGGAAACAGAGCGGCCAGCATGAGCAAACCGCTGGAGATGTCGCTGACACCGGTCAGAAACAGACCACGAGGCAGGAAAACGCACGCCGCTGCGAGCACGGCCACCAGAATGGCGGCTACGACTACCGAGATTTTCAGCGGATTCCAGCGCTTCAAGAGTTCGCTCCCCACGAGCGAATTTACTTAGCCCCTGTTGAATAGGCGGCCCGGTACGACTGACCCGCGATTTCGCGGCGCAGGTCTTCCCAAATCTTGTCGGGCATTTCGAGAAATACCTTCACGATTTCCGGATCGAATTGCTTCCCTGACCACCGGGCAATCTCTTCACGCGCCGCCTTGAACGACTGCGCCGGACGATAAGGACGGTCGGATGTGATGGCGTCGAGAGTGTCAGCAATGGAGAAGATTCGCGCCCCGAGCGGAATTTCATCACCCTTCAAGTTTCGTGGATAGCCGGTGCCATCGAAGCGTTCCTGGTGCGAGTAAACGATGTCGGAGGCTTCGGTCAGGAACGGAATCTTCTTAAGCATCTGATAGCCGCGGTATGCGTGCTCTTGCATGATCGCGACCTCCTCTGGCGTGAGCTTCGCCGGCTTGCGGAGGATCGCGTCGGGGATGGCCATCTTTCCGATGTCGTGCAAAAAGGCGCCACGGGCAATGACTGCGATTTGTTCGCGCGGCATGCCTAGGGCTTGGGCGATGGCGATGGTGAACAGCGTGACACGGCGCGAGTGGCCTTCGGTCTCGGCGTCTTTCAGGTCGAGCGCGTCTCCTAAGGCTTCGAGTGTGATGTCGTAGGATCGCTCGAGATTCTGCATGGCGGCCTGGAGTTGATCGGTGCGGGCTTTCACGAGTGATTCCAGATTTGTCTGATAGGTGCGGTTCTCGAGTTTGAGACGGCGGTTTTCCAGCGCCCGGCTTACGGTGTTCAGCAATTGCTCGCGCTCGAAGGGCTTGAGGAGATAGTCGTAGGCTCCATTGCGGATGGCGGCCAGGGCCACGGAGATGTCATGGACGGCGGTAACCATGACAACGGGCATGTCGGGATATCTCTCTTTGGTGCGCTCGAGAAGGCCGATGCCGTCCAAGTCGGCCATCATGAGGTCGGAAAGCATCAGTTCGAATTCTTCGCCGGAGTTGAGGACGGCCAGCGCCTCCATGCCGGAACCTGCTTGTTTGCAGAGATATCCGGCTGTGCCGAGCATGGAAGCCACAATTTCGCGGATAGGCTCTTCGTCGTCGACGACCAAAATGCGTTCAGCCATAGGAATACACGAAAGTCTATCGGCGATTGTAACGCTTAGGCCATATTCCGAAAGTAATCATTGAGGTCCGGAAACTGCATCGAGAAATCGAGGCCTCGTGATATTCATCAGCAAGGAAAACGTACGTCCGCGCGATGAACGCAGCCCTCTGGTCGATCTGGAATTCGGCGGTAACGCTTGGGATCAAGCCGTCAGCGGCAGAGCTGACTCTGCTGATCCTGCTGGGCGCATCTTTGCTTGCGCTGCGGGCATTTCGTGAGAATTATCTAAAGCTCTGGGTTGGAGGTTGGGCAACGCTGGTCGCCTCCCGGCTAGCCGAGCACGCTCTTTCAGCGAAGATTCCGGCGCCGTTTGATGTGGTGGTAGCGCACGCCACGTTCGTGCTGGCCGTCGGGTTGCTGGCAGGCGCAGTTCTGCTTTATGCGAAGATTCGCGACCTGTTCATTCCGCTGACGATCATCACTCCGCTTCTGGTCGGTTTTGCCGGCGCCCGAGTCCTGCTCTGGCCTGACTCCGTGCCGGTACGCATGGCATTGGAAGTCAGCTACCGCATCGTTTTGATCACGGCATCCATTGCTTTATTACGAGCGCGCCGAGGACGTTGGGAGCCTTCGGCGTGGCTGCTGGCTGTGTGTCTGCCTCTGCTGCATTTGACCTGGACGCCATTCACCGATCAGATTCCCGCGTCTGCTTCGCTGACTGCCGAAGTTGCGTTGGCGGTAAGCATGCTTCTCGTCGCGCTGGGCGAAGCACATTCGCAAGACCTGCGGCTGCGGGCGATGCAGGCGATTACGAACAGTATCGCTAGTGCACAGCAGCACGGCAGCATTGTGCAATGCGCCGTGGAAGAGTTAAGACGCGCGTCGCATGCCCGTTCTGCATGGTTCCGACTGGTTGAGAGTGGCCATCTTATAGCGACGCATGCGGCCGGAGCTTCTGGGGATTTCCTGCGCGATTCAGGATTCTCGGAGATCACCGACAAAGTCACGAAGCAGTGGGAGAAGCGCCTGCCGCAGGTTACGAAGTTTTCCGACACCGCCAGTGAGTCGTCCGAGTGCCTCGCGGCCGAGAAGATTGCGCAGGTCGTATCGATACCGGTCGTCGGGAGTAAGGCGCCGATCGGAGTGTTGCTGCTCGGGACAGGGATGAGCCGTCAGTGGACACCGGAGGAACTGGACTTTCTCCAGGCATGCGCGAAGCAGTTGGCTCTGGCAGTCGAAAACTTCCGATTGCTGGAACAGGTATTGCGTTCGCAGCGGCAGTGGATGAATACGTTCGATTCCATCCATGACGTGATTGTGGCGCACGATTCCGATTACCGCGTCATTAAAGTCAACCAGGTGCTGCTGGAGCAGTTGGGGAAAGCAGCGGCCGACGTCATGGGCAACACGTGTGAAGCGGCCCTGCCGCACACCTTTGGCGAATGGAGCGGGTGTCCATATTGTGCCCGAGGAGGCGACGAAGAGTTTACCGAGGGAGCCGATCCCTGCTTTGGCGGCTTCTCGGTGGTTTCAACTTCTTCCTACACCGATCAGGGAGCGCAGCAGAAAGGCACGATCCACGTTGTTCGCGATATCACGGCGAGGCGATCTGCGGAAGAAAAATACCGTTTGTTGTTCGAGCAGGTGCAGGAAGGCGTCTACGTGGCGGATCCAAATGGCCGGATCATCGATTGCAACGATGCTTTCGTGCACATGCTCGGCTACAGCAACCGGGACGAATTGCTGGTGTTGAATCTGGATTCCGAGATTTGTGTCGATCCCAAGCAGCGGGAAGCCTTCCGTCAAGAGATCGAGTCGCACAACTACGTACGCAACTTTGAAGTCACCCTACGACGCCGGGACGGCACGATTCTGCTGGCGATGGAGAGCAGTTTTGCGACCCGCGATGCGACCGGCAACATGGAGCGGTATCAGGGATTCGTTCTCGACATGACGGAGAAGCGCCGCGCCGAGGACGAGATGCAACGGCGCAATCGCGAACTGAATGCGCTGAACGCAATGGCGGTGGTTGCGGCGCAGTCCTTTGACCTGGACGAAATACTTAACCTGACCCTGCGACAGGTGGTGACGTTATTTGGGGCGGAAAGCGGGACAGTCTATCTCTCCGACACAGATTCGCCAACGTATCGGCGGCGAGCCGCATGGGGGCCACGAAGCCGTGACAAAGCGCGTCCCGCCGAGATGGTGTTCGCCGATGGCTTTGGCGATCTGGTGATGCGGTCGCGTGCCGAAGTGGTCACCGCGGAATACCTGCCGCACCTGCCGGCGAATGTCGCCGAATTCATGAAATCGGACCCCGATCGTTCCTGGCTCTGGGTATTGTTCTGGGCCAAAGACAGCCCGGTCGGACTCATGGGACTGTGCAGCAACGCGGGTTATCAATATTCGTCGAACGACGAGAATCTTCTGGTCGCGATCAGCCGGCAATTGGCCACGACGATCGAGAAAGTCCGGTTGTACGAAGAGACTTGCCGTGCGTATGAAGATTTGCGCAAGACGCAGGAGCAACTGCTGCAGAGCGAAAAGATGTCGGCGGTGGGACAGCTCATTGCCGGGGTCGCGCACGAACTGAACAACCCGCTGACGGCGATCCTCGGGTACGCGCAGTTGCTCGAGACGGAAGGCTTGAATTCACGTGCGCAGGACTTCGTCAGCAAGCTATTCAAGCAGGCGCAGCGGACGCATCGCGTCGTACAGAACCTGCTCTCGTTCGCACGGCAGCGCAAACCCCAGCGGGATGAAGTCGATATCCGCAAGGTAATCGAAGAAACGATCACGCTGCGCGACTACGACCTCAAGAGCAACAACATCAAACTGGAATCGAGCTTCCCTTCCGAACCGGCCATGGTGGTTGCTGATCCGCACCAGCTTGAGCAGGTGTTCCTGAACATCATCAACAATGCGGTCGATGCGATTCTGGAGACCGGGCGAAATGGCTCGCTCAAGATTCGCGTCAGCACCCAGAATGGCCATGTGTGCACGCAGTTTATCGATGATGGGGCGGGGATCAAGGATCCGAAGCGCATCTTCGATCCGTTCTACACGACGAAGAACGTCGGCAAAGGGACAGGACTTGGGCTTAGCATCTGCTACGGCATCGTGAAGGAACACGGCGGGGACATTACGGCGAATAACAATCCTGAGGGTGGGGCGATTATCGAAGTGCGCCTTCCGGCCACTGCCGAAACCGCTTCTCTTCCGGAAGCTACGACGCCGGCGCCTCGTCAGCACGAGGGAGCGATCGCTGGCCGGGTTCTGCTGGTTGAGGAAGAAGACGGAGTGCTGGAATTTGAACGTGACGTCCTTGCGGGATGCGGCGCGACGGTTGTCACGGCCAAGAACGTAGAGGACGTGAAAACCCGGCTTTTGTCCGAGGCCTTTGAAGCCATCATCATGAACGGCAAGATGCCGGAATGGAGCGCCAAAGATTCCTACGGGTGGGTGAAGCAGAATTGCGCCGGTATGGACAGGCACATCCTGTACACCTTTTCGAATGGAGTCGAGCTTGGGGAGGGACGGAGCTTCCTGCAAGAAAATAACGTGCCCTATCTGGTGAAACCCTTCGAGGTGGCTGAACTCATCAGCCAGGCGCGCAAGCTGCTGCAGAAATCGCTAGCAGCGGGCGCGGGAACAGACTAGCTTCCAGAACGTGTTCCTCTCGCCTCTGAAAAGTCCTCTCACAACTCACCTTTCGCTCCTCCGGAGCTTGTATCTCTGGCACTTTCCTCCCACGGCTCACGCCGCGGGCTGCAATCTATCGCCGCTTCGCGGCTGTGAGCGGTTTGTGCATTTTACTTTTCGGCGCACAGTGCCGCTGCGACTGCGGCCCTGAATCATACAAGCCATCATTTTCCTGCGTAGGTTTTTGGGGAGCCGATCCCAGTGCACTCATCGAAACCGATTGTGCATTGCGAAGCTCCCTGAGTGATGTCGTTGAAACGTTCGGAATACAAAGTCTGGTTCGCGAGCTCCTTGTACAACGCCGTCAGCTCGATGACGCTGGTCTTGGCCTTGTGGCCTGCCGCATTCACAATGCCCGCAAAGGTCGGTGAGGCCCAACTGGTGCCGCCCACCGAAAACCAGTTACCCTCGAGATAGATCGGAGCACAGCAGAAATCAGAGGCAACGTCGGGATATCCACGATGGGTCCCCACGACATTGGCAACGCCATTCTGATAAGCCGGTCTGGGCTCGTAGGGACTGAGATCGCCGCCGCCACCTCCGGAGTAGTAAACCTCATTGACGAAGTTGCCGTTCGAATCGCGATTGAAGTATGTGCCGCCGACCGAGACAACGTTGGGAGATGCTCCGGGATAAATGCTGACGTCGAGCCCGCTGTCGCCGCTGGCGGCGAAAAAGACCACGCCCTTGGTAGTGAAATAGCGGTCCCAGGACAATTCCTGGCTAACTTCCGGATCGCCCCAACTCATACTGACGACACCGCCTCCGGCCTGGGCAACGAGTTGAGCAGCCAGTTGAACAGCGGCCCAAGTGGGGTCGGTGTTTTTGAGATCAGATACGACGAGATACATCTTGGCTTGAGGGGCCATGGCATGGGCCCACTCGATGTCGAGCGCCTCTTCGACGAGCCAACCTGAGTAGACCGGAGGGCGCTTTGTGCCGGGCCAAGTTACGGTCAGATCGGCGGGAGGTATTCCATAGTAGGAGGAAAAGGCCGCGAGATCCTGAGCAGCCGTCGGATAATACCCCGCATCCACGATGGCGATTGCGCCCCAACCGCCCGTAGGCACGGCGGTGCTCGTCGCCACCGGACAGCCAGCAGGCCCGCTTACCAGCTGATAGACGCAGGCGAGGGAACCTGGAGTTTCCACTCCTGAAGACGGCTGGGCTGCGGGTTGATCGGAGTCCACAAAGAAATAGTTCGTGTGATGACGGCCTGGTTGAGGAATGCTCGATTCCGGAATGATGATTCTGTGTCCGTTAAACACTGCTTCCTGGCTTTGGGCAACGCCATGAGAAGCGGTGAAGAAAAAGAGGAAAGCGATCGCAAGAATTGTGACCGCTGTCGCACGCAACAACCTAAGAGAGCTCTTCATCGTGTGGACTCCAACTGCGTATTTTGTAGGGCGTAATAATCACCTGTAAGGACGGGCAAAAGCAAGAGCGCATCGACTGAAATTGAACGCTAAAGCAGAGAGGCGTGTCTCCTGCACTTTCTTCTCACACGCTATTTCTCTTCCACTCCGAAAGCGAGCAACACATTTCCGGGCATGCCTCCCCACTGCGCGTAACCCGAGTACACGTAGACCATGCCTCCGACGATGGCGGGGCCGCCTGCGTCGATGGCTCCGCCGCGAGCTTTCTGGCCGTTGACCGTGTCGTAGTCGCGCGCTGTGTCGGAGTCCCAAACGACTTCGCCGGTCTTCGCTGAATAGGCGCGGAAGCGTCCGTCGACTGAGCCGGCGAAAACAACACCTGGAATTGCCGAGACCGCGCCCATTTGAGCGGGGCTGCATTGCTTGCGGTTTCCGCAGCTTGCAGGCAGTGCGCTCCACACTTTTTTCCCCGTCGCCAGATCCAAGGCGAATATGCCGCCGCCCCTCTCGGGATCGAGTTCGAATACTCGCATTCCAGGATGATCGGGGTCGGGAGTCTTCGCGCGGAAGGCCATATCGGAAAGGGCGACGTACATATTTTGCTGATCGACGGCAGATCCCCATTCCATTCCGCCCAGAACACTGCCTTTGCCGACTCGCGTTTGCCACAGAATCTTTCCTTGCGCGTCGGGATCGAGAGCGTGAGCAACGCCTGATTTTTGGCCGATGACCAGGACCTGTTTGCCATTTTGCAGAGAAGCGAGGATTGGTGGCTGTCCGAAATCGAAGTCTGGGCCTTTCGAGTCTGGGCAGTTCGTCGTTTCCGATCTGGCGCAGTCGACGGTGAAAGCATCACCTGCGGTCATTTGCTGCGACCAGAGAATTTGGCCGGTCGCGCGATCGAGAGCGAGGACGGCATCACTGGTCTTTGTGGGTGGGTCGGAATAGTTGTCGCCGGTAGCAACATAGATTGCGTTTCGTTTCGTGTCGATGGTTGGGGTGGACCAGACGGCTGCGCCGGAAGGTCCCCAGCGCTGTGCTCCAGCCTTCGTCTTCGAAGTCGCCTTGGGCGGCTCTCCAATCGTGTACGTCTGCCAATTGACCTTGCCGGTGGCAGCTTCGAGTGCGACGACGCTTCCGCGAAACTTGCAACACTCATACTTGGGGTCAGCGCCAGCGAGTTCCTCGAACGAAGAAACTCCAACATACACGGTGCCTTGGTAGTAGCTCGGTGTATCGGTAATGACGGCAGCGGGATGGGCGTCGACATGAACCTTCCAAAGGAGCTTGCCTGTGCCGGCCTCGATCGCGTATGCGTTGGCTCTTGCGTCGCCGAAAAAGACCGCGGGGTTGCCGGCATCGCTCACTACGACTCCAGAGCGGATCGGGGCCTCCGAGGTGAACTCCCAATACTGGCATCCGCTCTTTGGATCTAGCGCGTAGACTTTTCCGACACCTGATGTGACGAAGAGACGGCCAGCCGCGACTACGGGCTGTCCGCGCGCGTTGACAACGTCTCCGAGGCCGAAAGCCCAGCGGAGTTGCAGTTTCGGTACGTCGGCCAGACTGAGACCGGCGGCATCTGCGCTCTGGAATCGCGAATTTGTGAGGCCATTGCCGAAGCCATTCCAGCCGGGTCCTGACGTTGAGGGATTCGCGTTACTGCATTGATTGGACGTCGGAACCGCGGCAGCCTCTGTTTTTTTACCGCTGGAGAGAAAAGCCGCGACGGCCTGACGATCCTGAGCACTGAGGTCCTTGGCCTGTTCCCGCATCAGGCCGGAGTCCAACGCTCGCAGAATTGCTTCATTGCTCATGGAACGGAGCGTGGCGACTGAAGGAGTACGACCCTGCGGAGAATCGTGGCAGGCTGCACAGTGTTGCGAATAGACGGCGGAGCCGTCCTGGGCAAAGGCCGCACAGCACAACACCAACAGCACAAACAGAGGTGATCTCATTACGCCCCCACAAGCGCAATTGAAGCCGCGCAATTATAGCGTCAGGGCCGCGAAACGCACAGCAATTCACAGGTGGGCCGGAATTCTGTTGCGATAGACTAGGTATGTCCAATGTCCCAATTCGTCCACCTGCATCTGCATACCGACTACTCCCTGCTTGACGGCGCCTGTGACGTTGAAAAGCTCTGCGAACACGTAAGCAAGCTGGGCATGCCGGCGGTCGCGATGACCGATCACGGCAATATTTTCGGCACCGTCCACTTCGTGAATGCCGCCTACAAGCATGGCGTAAAGCCGATCGTGGGCTGCGAGCTTTACATCTGCAAGAAGGAAGACCACCGCGCTGCTCCCGAGGGCGATACCTACAATCACCTTGTGGTGCTTGCGCAAAATGAAGAGGGATACAGGAATCTCGCGAAGATCACCTCTGAGGCCTCACTGCATGGCTTCTATTACAAGCCGAGAATCAGCAAGAAGTTTTTGGCCGAACATTCACGTGGGCTGATCGGACTCTCCGGATGTTTGAAGGGCGAAGTCGCCGAGCGTTTAGTTGAAGGCAACTACGACGCGGCGCGCGTTGCCGCCGGCCAGTTCGCCGATATCTTCGGCAAAGAGAATTTTTATCTCGAGATTCAGGATCAGGGGCTGGAACTCGAGCACCGGATCCATGCTGGCCTGTTCAAGCTGGAACAAGATCTTGGCCTACCGCTGGTGGCGACCAACGACAGCCACTATCTTTGCGAAGACGATGCGCACGCACAGGATGTGATGGTGTGCATCCAGACGGGCAAGTCGATTCGCGATACTGCGCGCATGAAGTTCGATGGCACGCAGTTTTTCGTCAAAGACGCGCAAGCGATGCATCGCGTATTTAAAGACTCGCCGGACGTTCTGACGAGAACGCTCGACATCGCGGAGCGCTGCCATCTGAAGCTGGAAAAGATTCCGAATCCGTTTCCGCAGTTTGAGGTTCCCGACGGATACACGATCGACAGCTACTTCGCGCATGTTACGCGCGAAGGCTTTGCGCGGCGGCTGGAAACGCTTCGCCCACTCAGTGAGAAGGGGCGGCTAAAGCATTCGTTGAGCGATTACCAGCAACGGCTGGAGCGGGAACTCGGCATCATCCAGCAGATGAAGTTTCCTGGGTATTTCCTGATTGTTTGGGACTTTATCCGCTATGCGAAGGAGAACGGCATTCCTGTCGGACCGGGGCGAGGATCTGCAGCCGGATCGCTTGTTTCCTATGCGCTGGGCATCACCGATATCGATCCTTTGCAGCATGAATTGCTGTTCGAGCGGTTCTTGAATCCTGAGCGCGTGTCGATGCCTGATATTGACATCGACTTCTGCATGAATCGCCGCGGAGAGGTGATTGATTACGTTACGCGAAAATACGGGCGGGACAACGTGGCGCAGATCATCACGTTCGGCACGATGGCGGCGAAGGCGGCGATCAAAGATGTTGGGCGGGCGATGGACATTCCCTATGCCGATGTGGACCGCATCGCCAAGCTCGTCCCCACGCAGCTGAACATCACTCTGGAGAAGGCGATTGAAGAAGCACCCGCGTTGCGTGAGGCGATCGAGAAAGATGGGCAGATCCGCGAACTTTTCCAGACTGCGAGGAAACTGGAAGGGCTGGTACGCAACTCCGGGGTGCACGCTGCCGGAGTCGTGATTTCGCCGCGGCCGCTGACAGAACTCGTTCCGTTGCATCGCACGAAGAACGACGAAATCGTGACCGCCTACGACATGGTTGCCATCGAGAAGATGGGCCTGTTGAAGATGGACTTCCTCGGGCTGACCACGCTTACGATTCTGACCGACGCGTTGAAGCTGATCGCACAAACGCACGGTAATGCGGGGATGCCGGTTCTGAGCAGCGAGGAGAACTGGCCCAAGCCCATTCCAGTGAAGCTCGATGACATCCCGCTTGAGGACCAGAAGACTTACGAAAATGTCTTCCACAAGGGATTGACGTCTGGCGTATTCCAGTTTGAGTCGCACGGCATGCGGGATGTGCTGCGCAAGTATCAGCCGAACTCGATTGAAGATCTCACCGCTCTCAATGCGCTTTATCGTCCCGGCCCGATTCAGGGCGGCATGATCGACGACTTTGTCGACCGCAAGCATGGGCGGAAGAAGGTCGAGTACGACTTGCCGGAGTTACAGGAGATCCTGCAGGAAACGCTGGGCGTGATCGTGTATCAGGAACAGGTGATGCAGATCGCGAACCGGATCGCAGGCTACTCACTGGGCGACGCTGATCTTCTCCGACGCGCCATGGGCAAGAAGAAGCCGGAAGAGATGGCGCAGCAGCGCGAGCGATTTGTAAAAGGGGCAGCCGAACGCAAGTTTCCGGCGAAGAAGATCGAAAAGATATTTGATCTGATGGCGCAGTTTGCGGGATATGGGTTCAACAAGTCCCACTCCGCGGCCTATGCCCTGCTGGCGTATCACACGGCGTATCTGAAGACGCATTTTCCGGTTGAATTCATGGCGGCGTTGTTGACGTCCGTTACCGGTTCGACGGACGACGTGGTGAAGTACATCAACGAATGCCGCGAGATGGGAATTGCAGTCGAGGCGCCGGACATCAACGTTTCCGATGCGAACTTCACACCACACGGCGAGAACATTCGATTCGGATTGGCCGCGGTGAAGAACGTTGGGGGAAATGCGATCGAGTCGATTGTCGCTGCGCGCAAGAAGCTTGGACGATTCAAATCGATTTTCGAGTTCTGCGAGAACGTCGATCTTCGCTTGCTTAACAAGCGCGTGCTGGAATCTCTGATCAAGAGCGGTGCCATGGATTCGCTTGGTCGGCGCGCTCAACTGATGGCCGTCCTTGATAAGGCCATGGAGCAAGCGCAGAAAGCGCAGCGGGACGCCGAATCCGGCCAGCATGGTTTATTTGGCGTCTTCCAACTGGAAGAAGCGGAAACCCAAAACGATCGACTGCCGAATATTCCGGACTGGGACGAGCACACGCGCCTGGCAGCGGAAAAAGAAATTCTTGGCTTCTTCATCACCGGCCATCCGCTGGAGAAATACAAAGACAAGCTGCAGGACCTGCGCGCCTTGAGCATTGAAGAGATCGCGTCGATGACCAAGTCCACCGCAAAAGACGAAACTATTGTGACCGCGGGGATCATCACCAATGTGCGCGTGTTGAAATCGAAGAAGGGCGACTTCTATGCGCAGGCTAATCTCGAAGATATGTCGGGATCGATTGAGATGATTGTCTTCCCTGAAGCGTACAAACGCCTGGGCGAGAAGGTGAAGTTGGAAGTGCCGGTACTCGTGAAAGCCGGGGTTCGAATCGAAGAGGGAGCCAACCCGAAGATCACGGCGGCTGAGATCATGACGCTCGAAGATGCCAAGGTTCCATTGCCCCGGGCGATCCGTGTGCGCATTCCGCTGGAGAATTCGGTCGAGTCGACGATCGACGGTTTGCACTCTCTGTTTCTCGAGCGGAAGGGCGAGGCCAAGGTATTGTTTGACGTGGAGCGAGAGGGAGATTTCATGGTGGTGATGGAAGCGGAAGGCTATAATGTCGTTCCAGACCGAAATTTCATTGCCCGCGTGGAACAACTATGCGGGCGCGGCAGCGTTCGCGTGATCAGCTGATTGCAAACATGCCTTTAACGGAAAAAGCGCAGCAGGAATTCGAGCAGATTGAGCGGCAGGTCGCGGAGATGGAGTCGAACAGTCCCGATGACGCGACTCGCCGCGAAATCGCGAAGTTGCAGGACCGCCTCGACCAGCTCCGGCTCGAAATGAACGCGCCTCCTACCGCGTGGCAGAAGACTGAACTGGCACGGCATCCCCAGCGTCCGCAGACGCTCGACTATATCGAACGCGTCTTTGCGGACTTTAGCGAAATTCACGGGGATCGCGGATTTGGAGACGACGCCGCGATCGTGTGTGGGATGGCGCGCTTTCACGGGGACGAAGTTCTGGTCGTCGGCACGCAAAAAGGGCGTGATATGAAGCAGCGTGTCCACCGGAATTTTGGCACGCCGCATCCTGAGGGTTATCGAAAGGCGATTCGGGTAATGCAGATCGCGGAAAAATTCCGGCGGCCGATCTTCACGCTAATCGATACGGATGGCGCGTATCCGGGCATACACGCGGAAGAGCGCGGTCAGGCGGAAGCGATTGCATACAATCTGCGCGAGATGGCGCGGCTGGAAGTGCCAATCATCGCTACGGTAATTGGAGTGGGAGGAAGCGGAGGCGCATTGGCGATCGCGGTGGCCGACCGCGTTCTGATGATGGAAAACGCGATCTACTCCGTGATCTCTCCGGAGGGTTGTGCTGCCATCATGTGGCGAGACGCGACCAAGAAAGAACTGGCGGCGGAGGCTATGCGCATCACTGCGACCGACTTGAGCGAGCTTGGGTGCATCGATGATATTGTGCCTGAGCCGGAGGGCGGCGCGCACCGCGATCACGAGGCTGCGGCAAACCTGCTCGACGCGACTTTGCAAAAGCATTATGCCGAGTTGAAGAACATCCCGCCCGCCGAATTGGTCGCCTCACGATATAATAAGTTCCGTACGATCGCCCAGTTCTATAAGTCCGAGGCGTGAGTTCTTGGGCGCATTCCCCTCAGCGCTCTCCGCGTCGTTCCTTGAGGCACTCGGTGCGTCCAAAATCTTTTGAACCGCTGAGTTCGCCAAGAAATCCGCAGAGCGCGCCGAGAAAAGCTCCTGCCGGACCATGAGAGCTACTACAGACGGGGGCGGTTGGCCACGACTGGCGGGCGAAGCCGCCGTATAATAGATAGGTTTCCTCCTCTCGCAATTCAATTCGGGCGAATGGGTTCAGCCGGTAACTGAAGGAAGGTGTAGGGATGGCCACAACGGATGTCGTGCCCCGCGGATCGACCGGAGGCACAGGCAAGCAACGCATCGTCAACGACATGAGCATCCAGGTCGCGACGGTCAACGGCTCTGGTTCACAAAGTTCCAACACAGTTCTGCTGCGCGCAATTTTCCAGATGGGCGTGCCGGTTTCCGGGAAGAACATGTTCCCGTCGAACATTGCCGGCCTTCCCACCTGGTATACGATCCGCGCCAATAAGAACGGTTACATCGGACGCAAGAAGGAGATTGACTTCCTGGTTGCGATGAATCCCGAGACGGCGACGGAAGACACAATGTCGCTCGCTCCGGGCGGGTCCGTTCTGTATGACGAGCCTCTGGCACTTCATAAGCTCCGCAATGATTTGATTTTCTACTCGGTCCCGTACGACAAGATCGTCGCGCAGGTCTGCCCTGAGGCCAAACTGCGCAAGCTGGTCAAGAACATGGTGTACGTGGGAGTAGTCGCGTGCCTGCTCACGATCGACATGGCCGAAGTGGAGAAGGCGATCCGAAAGCAGTTCGCGAAAAAGGTGAAGGCCGCGAACTTGAACCTGGCGGCGGCCCAGGCGGGATTTGAGTACGCGAAGGCGAATCTGGAGAAACGCGGCGCGTTCTATATCGAACGCATGGACAAGACCGCGGGCAAGATCATCATCGACGGCAACTCGGCCGCAGCGCTGGGCTGCATGTTTGCCGGGTGTACCGTCGTAACCTGGTATCCGATTACTCCGTCGTCATCGCTCGTGGAAACGATGATCGAGTACATGAAGGAATATCGAATCGGTCCTGATGGTAAGGCAACATTCGCAATCGTTCAGGCTGAAGATGAACTCGCTGCGATCGGCATGGTGATTGGCGCGGGCTGGGCCGGTGCACGCAGCATGACGGCGACCGCTGGCCCTGGGATCTCGCTGATGGCGGAGTTTGCCGGGCTGGCTTATTACGTTGAAGTTCCCGGAGTTATCTGGGACATTCAGCGCGTAGGCCCATCAACAGGGCTTCCTACGCGCACCTCGCAGGGCGATTTGCTGTCGACGGCGGTTCTCTCGCACGGCGACACGAAGCACATCATGCTGATTCCCTGCTCTGTTGAGGAATGCTTCACGATGGCGACTGAGGCGTTCAACCTTGCGGAGCAGTTCCAGACTCTTGTGTTCGTCATGTCGGACCTTGATCTCGGGATGAACAATTGGATGTCGGATCCGTTCCCGTATCCCACGACGCCGATCAAGCGCGGCAAGGTTCTGAGCAAGGAAGATCTCGATCGGCTGGGCGGATTCGCGCGGTACAAAGATATCGACGGCGATGGAATTGGTTACCGCACTTTGCCTGGCACTTCTCATCCGGCGGCGGCTTATTTCGCGCGCGGCAGCGGACATAACGAGAAGGCTCTTTACAGCGAGCGCGCCGACGATTTCGAGAACAATATGGAGCGCCTGAACCGCAAGTTTGAAACGGCGCGTTCCTTTGTCCCTCGGCCCGAAATCACGAAGGGGAACAACGCGAAGATCGGCATCATCGGGTACGGCACGTCGCATTGGGGGATCACCGAGAGCCGCGACCAGCTTCGCGAAGAGTACGCCATCGAGACTGACTACCTGCGACTGCGCGCTTACCCGTTCACGCGTGAAGTACACGAATTCATCGAGCATCATGAGCATGTTTACGTGGTCGAGCAGAATCGCGACGCACAGATGCTGAGTTTGCTCAAACTCGATGTAAAAGCCGAACTGATACCGCGGTTGCGGAGCATCGCGCACATCACAGGGCTGCCGCTCGACGCGCGGTCCATCACGGATGAACTGACCAGCATGGAGGGCAAGTAATGGGAACCACCACGGTTGAACCCGGCGCAGCTTCACCCGGACCTAAGACAAATCGTATTGGCCTGACCGTCATCGACTACAAGGGCGGAAAGACTACGCTTTGCGCGGGCTGCGGACATAACGCCATCTCCGAACGGATCATTGAGGCGATGTACGAAATGGGCGTCGAGCCTGAGTTCGTGATCAAGCCCAGCGGGATCGGCTGTTCGTCGAAGACCCCGGCGTATTTTTTGAGCCGCTCGCACAGCTTCAACGCAGTCCACGGGCGCATGCCTTCGGTGGCGACCGGCGCCCTGCTTGCCAATCGTAAGTTGGTCTGCATTGGCGTGAGCGGGGATGGCGACACTGCCTCAATTGGAATCGGGCAGTTCATGCATCTGATGCGCCGCAATCTCCCGATCATCTACATCATCGAGGACAATGGCGTTTATGGCCTGACCAAGGGCCAGTTCTCGGCTACTGCTGACCTTGGATCGAAGCTGAAGAGCGGCGTGTTGAATGACCTGCCTCCGATCGATACGTGCGCGCTGGCGGTTTCACTGGGTGCGACGCTCGTTGGGCGCTCGTTCTCCGGGGACAAGAAACAGCTCAGCGCCATGCTGAAGGCCGCCATTGCGCACAAAGGCACTGTTATGCTCGATGTGGTCTCGCCTTGCGTGACGTTCAACGATCACGAGGGTTCGACCAAATCCTACAAGTACGTGAAAGAGCACGAGGAGACTCTGCAGGACGTGAGCTTCGTTCCGCACTTCGAGGACATCGACGTCGACTATGATCCCGGATCGACGATCCAAGTGACGATGCACGATGGCTCCCGGCTGAACCTGCGGAAGCTGGAAGAAGATTACGATCCGACCAGCAAGATTCAGGCACTGACGAGGCTGACTGAGGCACATGAGAAAGGTGAGGTCTTGACCGGAGTGTTCTATGTGAATCCGAAGGCACCGAACTTCCTCGAGATGCTGAACGTGGTCGATCAGCCTCTGGCAACGCTGCCGGATTCGATGACGCGTCCGCCGAAGGAAGTGCTCGAGGCGTGCATGGAAGAGTTGCGCTAGTCTTACTCGAAAAGATTGAGGGCCTCCAGGTTGGAGGCCCTTTCTATTTGCGTTATGACAAGAGCTAAGCAGTCTTGAGCTGGCGCTCTCCGCTGTGCTCAGGATTCTCGCCGGGCTCGGGAAAGTCCGTGTCAGCATCCTTCAGCATCGGGTCCTGATCTCGATGTCCTAACTGTTCCTGCATTCCGATATTTCCAGGAATCTTGTGATCTTCGGTTTCCATTGCGCCCTTAGCGGTATCCTGGTCCAGTTTGGTATGAGTCATGATTCCACCTTTTGGCCTTTCAGCGAAGCGTGATGACAATAGTATGAAGAGTTCCGCTTCGAAGCCACTTTACCACTGCCCTGCCATGCGGAGAATAGCTATAAGTGACAGGAATGTGCCAAGAAACTATCGTCGCCGGGGATGAATAAGGTAGACTCGAATGCACGGGAATGAGCTTATGAAAACGTTTCTCCTTATTCTGATCGCCTGCGTGCTTTTCAGTACATTCTCTTTCGCAGCGACACAGCAAGCTTCCGTGAGATTGATCCGTCACCGTGTGAATCATCATGTGCAGCGCCACCATGCGCACAAAGCGGGGAGACACCACGGAGGCCGGCATTACCGTTCGATCTAGCGCGTGCGAAAGTCAACTGCTCGCTTCCCTTCTTCGTTCCTGTGAATCACTTTTGACGATCGAAGCGGGCCGTGTCTGCGAACTACGGTGCTTCAAGTAAATTAGCCTCGCGTTGAGACTCCCAATTTGCGCAAGCGATCGCGTGCTTGCAGCGCCTCGGGTGAGTGCGGATAGCGCTGAATGAGGTGACGAAGCTCAGTCACTCCATCGTCCTGCTTGCCCGCTTCGACCAAGGCAAAACCCTTCTTCAACTGGGCTGACGCAGCCTTGTTCCCGCTAGGGAAATTCTGCAGTACCTGATCGTAGCTCTGCACCGCTTGCGGGTAATTTCCGTTTTTGAACTGGATTTCGCCGAGGTAGTAGTAACTGTTTCCCGCAAGATCGGTATTGGGATAGAACTTGACGTAGTCGGAGAACTCCTGGGCTGCGATATCCGGTTTGCCACCGTTATAGTCGCGCAGCGCATTGTTGTAGAGGACATCGGGCGGGGGCGCGTTCTTTGCGGCTTCAGCCGCGGCCTGTTGCGTGGCTTGCTGTGCGGCGATACTTTGCTGAGCCGCCTGCATGTCTTCGAGCTGTTTCGCGACCTTTGCCAGGCGAACCTTCAGTTCGTCGAGCGTGTCGTTGAGTGCCTGGATCTGACCTGAGAGCTGATCCGACTTTGCTCCGGCATCGGTCTGCTGCTTTTGCAGCGTGGTTTCCAGTGCCGTGAGAGACGCGACAAGTTTGTTCATCGAGTCCGAGTTCGTCTGCACCAGGTTGTTCATCACGCCCATGCGCTCGTCAAAGCTGCGCTGCATCGCGGTCATCTGCTCCTGCAGTTGCTGGACCTGAGTCTGGAGCTGGACCATCTCTTTACTGACGCCCCAAGCGGGAGCGGCTCCAATCCAAAGCATCGAAAACAACGCCAAGCACGCCGAGATACGATGTGGTTTCATAGAAGTTGTCCTGAATCCGTCAATTTAGATGCCTAGATTCTCCCATAGGCGGCGGGCACTTCGCACAGAAACGGCGAGCGGGAACCGGAAGATTCAACGGGAGAAAGCAACCTTAGTCCTGAACGAGGCGCAGGTACACATCGGTGTAACGGTTTCAAAGTGGGGGACGCGGCTGGCGTCCCCCGATTATGTTTACTTCGAATAAACGAAGTGTCCACGGCGGTTCTGCTGCCAGCAAGCTTCATTGCTTTCTGTGCAGAAGGGCTTTTCCTTGCCGTAGCTGATGGTCTTGATGCGGCTGGCATTCACGCCCGCCGCAGTCAGGGCATTCTTGACTGCGCTGGCGCGCTGGTCGCCCAGAGCCAGGTTGTAGTCGGTCGATCCGCGCTCGTCGCAGTGTCCTTCAATCGTGAAGTTCATGTTCGGATGCTGATTGAGGAATTGCGCATCGGCCTGGATCGAGGACTGCTGATCGCCGCGAATCTCGGACTTGTCGTAATCGAAGTAGACGTCCTTGATATTTTGCGCGAACAGATCCTCATCCGTGACGGTCGGAGCCGGCGGCGGAGGAGGCGGCGGCGGCTGCGTGACGGTCAGCCGTGCAGTCGCTTCCTGCGATCCACCCGCACCTTTTGCGGTCAGATGATAGGTTGTGGAGTCCGTCGGCGAAACACTCTGGGAACCGTTGGGCTGCACTGCGCCGATACCATCGATCGACACATCGGTGGCGTTGCTGGTCTGCCAGGTTAGCGAGGCAGACTGTCCGGCCTGAATGCTGCTGGGATTCACAGAAATCGAGGCCGTCGGCGACGGTGGTGGCGGAGGCGGTGGTGGTGGCGGCGGGGCCGCTTTCTTCTTACATGCGCCCAGCGCGAGCAGGGCGCTCAAACTTACGATCAGGAACAACCACTTCAGTTGTTGCTTCACTTTTATTCCTCCTGCGACCCCAAAGTATGCCCCCCGGGGCCAGACGAAGTTATTTACTATTTCGTTACGTACTATTTCCAACTCCAATTCGGCTGCGAATTATGACCGGTAAACGTCAACTGCTGGACCTTCGAACCGTCCGCAAGCATGGACCATATCTCCAGGTTTCCGGTGCGATTCGACTGAAAAACGATATGCCTTCCATCCGGCGACCATGACGGGAAATCGTTGCGGCCTCCATCATGGGTCAACTGAACCCACTGCTTGCTGGCAATATCCATCAAGTAAATATCCGAGGCTCCTGGGTCGCCCGGCCCATATTTGCGCACCCAAGCAAAGGTGAGGAATTGGCCGTTCGGCGACCAGTTGGGCGAGACGGCGTATCCCTGATCGGTGACGCGCTGCTGGTTCGTGCCGTCGGCTTCCATCGTGTAAATCTGGGGAAGGCCTGTCCGCCCGCTTACAAATGAGATTTGCCCGTCCGTTTTGCGGTTAAATACCGGGGACACATCGGGGCCCTTGCCGGTGGTCAACCGACGGGGATTCGCTCCCGAATTGTCGGCCACATAGATGGCAGGTTCTCCTGCACGCGAAGACGAAAACGCCAGCTTCATCCCGTCGGCCGACCACGCCGGGGAGAGATTCGTGCCTCCCAAGTGCGGGAAGCTCACCATGCGGTTCAACTCGAGGGAGTACATCATGATCTCCCACCCGCTCTTTGTCAGGCCGCTGAAGGCGATGCGTGATCCATCCGGTGAAATTCTGGGCGACAAAGCGATGGATCCCAAATGAGTAAGCTGATGCTGATTTGAACCGTCGTAGTCCATCGCCCAAATTTCTTTATGGCCGGTGCGGTCGCTCACAAAGTAAATCTGAGTTTCTGCGATTCCCTCGATACCACCGCCCAAACGTACGATGATCTCGTCTGCGAATTTGTGCGCCATCAGCCGGGCGGCCGCGTCACTGGCGGTGTCGGCATATTGCTTTCCGAGAACCTGCGGCGACTGGGTATTTTTGACGTCGTACAGCCAGCCTTGCACGGTGAGCCGACCGTTCGCGACTCCCAAATTTCCGAATGCTAGCATGCCTGCATCCGGCGGCGGCGCATTCCACGCCATGAAGTTTACTTCCGGAGGCTGCCCTGGTACCTGGAGGGGATAAAAACTCTTGGAGACGAGTTCGACCACACCCGAAACATCCAGATCATTCCAGAGTGTGTCGTTGAAAGTCTTCAGGAGAGTCGAATTCTGCGGGTCAGCGGTGGAAGGCTTGAAATCCGCAACAGCCAGGCGGACTTTCGCCACACCCAATCCAGTACCGGTTTTGATCCAATCCTGCGCGAACGATGCGGCTGACAGTAGACAGCAGATGGAAAAGAGAGTGAATGCCCACACAAAGGGCTTGGATTTGCTCCACCGACTTGAAGATGTTCTATCGGCCTCGTCCATTCGCGAGAGCAATGATTTCGAGTATAAACGTATCGTATTCCGACACGCTGCGTTTTGCAATAAATTGCCCGTGGTTTCTGTACTTTTCATTACTCCCAACTTCCCCATCTTCTTTTATCTATTGCTTTTATCCGTTGCGCACCCTCGCGCCTATAGTCGCAGTAACAGAATATTTGGTTACTTCTTATAGTCAAACCAGAACTCGACTGACACTTTGTTTCCCGAATACTCCGAGGGCAAGTTACCGAAACTGTCAACGCGCTGCACGGCGCGGACTGCCGATTGATCGAGCGAAGGCACTCCGCTCGATTGCTCCACCCGCACATTACCCGGATGCCCGTCGCGAGCGATGTCGAACGTGACGTAGACCCGCTGGGCGTCGGTGATGCGGGGATCGACTTCGTATTTCAGCCAATTCTCCGAAATTCTTTGTTGCACACCGCGTACGTAATAGGCAAAGCGGCTGCCAAAATCGCCACCGCCGCCGGTAAATCCAAAGCCACCCTTTGCGCCTGCCGCGCTAAACGTACCGTACGGACCGCTTACGGGGCCACCCTCGCCAAACGCGACGCGATTGTCCTCGGGTTCCGGCTGCGGCTGAGCCTGCTTGGTGGAAGCTGTTTCCTGCTTTTTCTTCGGCTTGATCTTGGCATTCTTGCCCTGAATCTCGATTGCGTCGGGCTCCTTCTCCTGGACCTTCGGCTGCGATTGGGTCAGGCCCTTCGATTCGTTGGCGAGCACATTCTGCGCCGGCGCAGGATTTGCGGGGAGCGGAACGGTACTGACTAAGGTTGCACCGATGGCATCGCCACCTCCTCCTGCACCCCAGCCCTCGCCGGTATGCCGATTCACGAACGTCGCGAAGATGAGCAGCGCGAGCGTGATCCCGACGTGAAATCCTGCGGACCACGCGAACGCGCGTCCCCAACGCTCATGCTCGAAATAGATATCAGCGCTTGCCACTTTGCTCCAGAGGCTGAGTCACAATGCTGACATTCGCGAAACCGGCATGCTTGACGGCGTCCATGACGGTGGCAAATGCGCCGAACGGCACATTTTCATCCGCACGAACAAAGATGGACTGATTGCGCGGATCGCGGATTTTCTGCCGCAGCTTCGATCCAATTTCGTTGATGTTGATGGCCTCGTTTCCCAAAAATACGCGCTGATCTTTGTTGATGGTGATCACGAGTCGCTCTTCCGTAATCTCTTTGACGGTGCGTGTCTTGGGGACGGATACGTCGATGCCCGACTGGAGCACTGGCGCCGTCACCATGAAGATGATGAGCAGCACCAGAACGACGTCAACGAGCGGAGTGATATTGATGTCGGCGAGCGCGGTCTGGGTGCGTCCGTTGGAAGCGGTGAACGCCATCAGCGCCTCATGTCCGCGGTTACGGCGGCAGACTGGCCGCTCTCGACGGCGTTCAGGAGTTCGAGCGCGAAGTCGTCAGAACGGGCGGCGAACTCACGGATGGACGCGCCGATCAAGTTATAGGCGATGACGGCTGGGATGGCGGCCGCGAGACCTGCGGCTGTCGTGATGAGTGCTTCAGAAATGCCGGGGGCGACGGCGCGGAGAGTTGCGGCACCGGCAGTTCCTAATCCCTGAAATGCGTCGATGATTCCCCAAACGGTCCCGAAAAGACCGACGAAGGGAGTCACGGCCGCCGTAATCGCGAGCCATGGCATATTGCGTTCGAGGCGGGTGATCTCCTCGGAGGCGCCGATCTGCATTCCACGCTGGATGGACACCATGTTTCTCAGTCCACCGGTTGCCGCCACTTGCCGGCGATATTCCTCGTAGCCGCCTTCGAAGACACCGACCAGCGGGCTGGGCTTGAACTGGTCGACCACAGCAGCCATATCCTGCAAGCGTTGCGCTTTGCGAAACGCGCGCACAAAGCGACCGCTTTGCATGCGAGCCCGGCGAAGCAGGCTCCATTTGGTCAGGATGATGGCCCAGGAAATCAGGCTGAAGACCAATAGCGACAGCAATACCAGCTTGGCCACAGCGCCTGTGTTGGACAACATTTCGACGATTTCGCCGCCGATAAAGACTGCAAGAAAGGAGAAAGATTGCATCTGGGTTTTTGGGGAACGCCTTTTGGAATTATAGATGAAGCGGACCCCTGATTTTCCTAGACGAACCCAATCTGGCAATGAAAGTTTTGGGGCCGAATCACTTGGTTTTCAAACTTCTTAGCAGGCGCAAGTTGAAATCCACTGGCTGGTTCACGGACGAGAAGTAGCGCCCGGGCTTGTCGTTTCTCCAGGACACAAGCGCGTCAGATAAGAACACAAAGACTCTGTAGCCCGATTGCTGTTTCTTGCGAGGCACCATACACGTCCCCAGAGCCAGGGGCGGAAGGCTGCGAATAGGGCGAAAGTCGCCTCAGAGAATCTGCCTTCCGAATCTACGAAGCGGTCGGTATCCGGGAAATCAAAGTCGAACTCGTCGGAGATGGCTTTGATCGCGCCGAATCCGAGTCGGTGTGCCTCTGCTGCGCGGAGCACCGCGGCCGCTTCCATGTCGACAGCCCGGGCGGCGAAGGAATCGCGCAATTTGCGCTTTTGATCCGGGCTGGCGACCGATGCGAAGCTCACAAGTACGCCTTCACCGTCGTTCAGCGAAACGCTGCTGCCGTCGCCGGCGTTAATTACTCTTTGAGGGCGAATGACGGTCCCGACTTTCAACTGTGGATCGAGAGCGCCGGCAAAGCCGACGGAATATACGATCTCGGGAGTGAAAAGAGCGATCACAGCTTCGGCGGCGCGCCGGGCGGGCATGGCTCCAATTCCGCCGCAGACCAGAACGACGTCACCTTGTTCGTAGAAGCGGAAGCGGCGCCCGTCGTGCTCTCGCGTGACCACATGCCAGTCCTTCACCAGGGGGCGCACTTCGCGATTCAGAGCAGCGACAACGGCTAGCCTTTTCTTGCGGGCCTCAGGCATATTTGTTCGCCCGGAACCACTCGACAGCCCGCCGCAATGCGTTATCTACGGGAACAATCTTCCAGCCTAGGTCGCGCTCAGCTTTCCCTGAACTGGCGAACATCATCTTCTTTCCCATGCGGACGGTATCAATCGTGGCGCGTGGATCGCCGCCCAGCACTCGGCCAGTGATGATCTCGTCGACGACACCGGTTGCGAAGGCAAAGAAATAGGGCAGCTTGATCGATGGGGATGGCAGGCCGGTAATCTCGCCGAGCTTGTCGAGAATTTGCTTCAGAGTAAGATTCTCTCCGCCGAGGATGTAGCGCTCCCCGGACTTCCCTTTCTCCATCGCGGCAACGTGTCCGTGCGCGCATTCTTTCACGTCCACGAGGTTGAGCCCGGTCTCGACGTAGGCTGGAAATTTTCGCTTCAGGAAGTCGACGACGATCCGTCCTGTTGGAGTGGGCTTTATATCCTGCTCGCCAATTGGAGTCGTCGGATTCACTGTGACCACGTGCATCCCACTGCGGCCGGCTTCCATGGCCACTTGCTCCGCCATGAACTTCGAGCGCTTGTAGTGGCCGATCATGTTCGCGAGCGAAACTGGGGAGTCTTCATCGGCAGGGCTTCCGTTCGACGTAAAACCCATTGTGGCGACGCTCGACGTGTATACGACCCGTCCCACGCTATTTTTCCGAGCAGCCTCAAGCAATGCTCGCGTTCCTTCGACATTTGACCGATACATTTCGTTGGGATCACGCACCCAGAGCCGATAGTCTGCGGCTACGTGGAAGACCGTATCGCATCCGGCCATGGCTTTCTCTAGGGACGCGGCGTCGCGCAAGTCTCCGGTCACTGTGTCAGCATTTAGGCCCTGGAGGTTCTTCAGATTGCTGGTGGGACGCACGAGCAGGCGCAGGTTCGCGCCCTGATCGGAAAGGACACGTGCTACGTGAGAGCCGAGAAAACCGGTTGCGCCAGTGACGAAGGCTAGCATTCAGCACTCAGCATTCAGGAGTCCGCCCGTCTTGTCAACGGAGGGACGTTGACTATTACTGCAGTTTGGCGATCTGCACGTGATGTGGCCGGGGCCATTCCTTGAATGAGATCACCGTGACGGACGACAGATTCCTCCACCGTCGCTGCACGACTTGTCGGAATGACAAATTAAGTCAACAGCACTACGCCAATACGTCAGCCTATTTCGCGGCATACTGCTGGACGCCAAGAAAGTGCAGCGAGACGTACGGCTTGTCTCCGATCACCCAGCTGTCATGACCGGGAGGTCCGGGTGGAATGTAAAACAGATTGCCTTCGCGCAACTCGTGGATCGTGCCGTCGTCCATGGCCGCAGTGGCTGCGCCTGAGAGCACCAACCCGACGTGTTCTACGTTGCAGCGAGACGCGCCGACAGTTGGACCGACATGAAGCGACCACTTCCACCCAGGTTGATACGTGGCTCGCCCGATGCTCATCCCGCCAATGTGAACGACTTCGAACTTGCCTTTTTCGAAGGTGCGTATCTCGTCTGGGTGGTCGAAGCGTTTCAGGATTACGTCAACATTGGGCATAGAGGAAGGCTTTCCGAATCGCGCCACTTGCTCACCAGATGCTCGCTCTCGCTCGCGGGCGGACGAAGGCGTCCGCCGCTCCACGAGCTAATTGCCGTTCTTCTCCATCACTTTGGCGTATGTCGTCAGCGCCAGTAGCGGGAAGTATTGGCGGTACAGGTGATACATCAGGTAGAACACCCGCGGGAAGCCGGTTCCCGTGCAGAGTTGCTCGTCCCACGATCCGTCGGCGCGCTGCGTTCGCATCAGGTAGGCAATGCCGCGTGCTACGGAGTCACTGCGCGTGTCGCCGGCGGCCAGCAGACCTAAAATCGCCCACGCGGTCTGCGATGGAGTGCTATCGCCTTGTCCGCGGAGAGTTGGATCGTCATAGGAGCCGACGGTCTCGCCCCATCCGCCATCGCCATTCTGGAACATCCGGAGCCATTCGGCGCCCTGTTGAACGCAGGGATCGTGGAGGTCCATGCCAATCGCTTCCAGTCCCCGCAGGACGAGAGCCGTGCCGTAGATGTAGTTCACGCCCCAGCGTCCGAACCAGCTTCCGTCGGGCTCCTGCTCGTTGCGGATGAACTTGATCGCGTTTTTCACTGCCGGATGCTCTTTTGTGTATCCGTACATTGCGAGCATTTCGAGAATGCGGCCCGTGATATCGACCGTCGCAGGATCGAGCATGGCATTGTGATCAGCGAACGGCACGTACTGGAACACCATGCGGTCGTTGTCTTTGTCGAACGAAGCCCATCCGCCGTTTTTGCACTGCATTGACAGGATCCAGTCGATCGCGCGCTGCACCGATTCGCGCTGATAGCGCCCGTTCGGATGCTCGACACGGCTCAATGCCAGGCATACCATCGCGCTGTCATCAACATCGGGATAGAACTCGTTGTTGAACTCGAAGTACCAGCCGCCGGGTTGGCCCTTCTTGTTCTTCACTTTCCAGTCGCCGACGTTGCGCACCTGCTTTTGCAGGATCCAGTCGGCGCACTTCACCATCCGCGGGTCGTTTGCCGGAACTCCCGCCTCGCCGAGCGCAAAGAGCGCATACGCTGTATCCCAAACCGGAGACATGCAGGGCTGCATGCGGAAGGTGTCTTCCTCTTCGATCCCGAGTTTCTCGAACTCGTCCATCGCACGGATCACTTGGGGATCGTCGAGCGAATATCCCAGGCAGCGCAGGGCAATGATCGCGTTCATCATCGAGGGATAGATCGCGCCCAAGCCGTCGCTCATTTCGAAGCGCGCCAGCATCCATTTCTCGGCGCTCTTCAGGGCGACGGAGCGCAGGGGGCGAACATGAACACGCTCGAACCAATGCGTGATCCGGTCGATCACGAGGAAGAAATTTCGCCAGGAAACCAGCTTCTTAGCCCAGTGCAGGTGCATGCGCGACTTCTGCATGCCGCCTACGAATAACTCTTCGACGCCCATTTCCTGGGGAATTTTCTTGAACGGCTTCTTGGCGTAACAGATGGACAGCGGCACCAGAATGGCGCGCGACCACGACGAAATCTCGTAGATATTGAACCAGAACCAGTTGGGAAACAGCACGATCTCCGGCGGAATGGCCGGCACCGCGTCGTAATCGTATTGCCCGAAGAAGCAGAGGTAGATCTTGGTGAAGGTGTTGACCTCGGTGACGCCGCCCATTTCCAGGATCTTCTTGCGGGCGCGCTCCAAAGCCGGATGATCAGCCGTATAACCGGCGAGTTTCAGACCGAAGTAGGCTTTTACCGAGGCACTGATGTTCGACGGACCGCCGGCATAAATGCCCCATCCGCCATCTTCGTTTTGATGGCGGAGGATCCAGTTGGCGCACTTCTGAAAGCGCTCTTCATTCCCAGTCCCCAGCAGAGTGTGGAGCAGGATGTAATCGGATTCGAGCGTAGTATCCGCTTCGAGTTCGCCGCACCAATAACCCTCTTCGAGTTGCTGTGAGAAAAGATACTTGCGCGCCGCGGCAATTGCCGCAGTGACACGGCTGCCCAATTCTTGAATTTTTCCGAAGCGAAGTTGGGGATTAGAACCGAGACTCTCAGCAGCTAGATTGCTATCGGGGGAGTCGTTATCCATTCACTGCTCCTTCTACTCACGACAGAATTCCTAATTCACCACGGAGGCACTGAGACACGGAGTTACAAAACCTTCCTAACTATTCCGCCCCTCGTTAGTACCAACGTGTTGAAATTCAGAATGAGTCCAACCCGCTTTCCCGTCATTTTCAAATACGTAAGTAACTGCGCCTCATATACCGGAAGCACGTGCTCCAGGCACTTGATTTCGAGGATCAACACGTTTTGAACGAGCAGATCGAGACGATAGCCGCAATCGAGCTTGACGCCTTTGTACTCCACAGGAAGCGGAACCTGTCTTTGGAACGCGAGGTTGCGGAGCCGGAGTTCGTGACAAAGGCATTCTTCGTAAGCTGATTCAAGAAGACCCGGACCAAGGGCGCGATGCACCTCGATCGCGGCACCGATCACACTCTCAGTCAGATCTTCATGAAGGAGTTTGCTCCGTGTCTCTGTGTCTCCGTGGTGAAGCATGGTCTCTTCCAACTTGCTCACTGCGCGGGCGCCGAGGCGATCGCTTCCACGATCTCCGGGGGCAAGCCGAAGCGCACGTTTTCAGGCATCACTTCAAGCTCCTGTACGTTGCTGAAGCCCTTTTTTCCGAGAAACGCAATCGTCTCTTCCACCAGATGTTCCGGCGCCGAAGCGCCTGCTGTGAGAGCGATGGTCTTTACGCCCTTCAACCATTCCGATTCGATGTCATTGCAGCTATCGATGAGGTGCGCGTTGGTGCCGAGATTGCGCGCCACCTCTACCAGCCGATTCGAATTCGAACTGTTCTCCGAGCCGACGACCAGCAAAAGATCAGATTCCGAAGCGACCTGCTTCACGGCAACCTGACGGTTTTCGGTTGCGTAGCAAATATCCTGTGCGGCTGGGCCTTTGATCTTGGGAAACTTTTTCTTTAGTGCTGCGATGATGTCCTTGGTTTCGTCGAGGCTTAACGTGGTCTGCGTGAGATAGGCCACGCGATTGGGATCGGGGACTTCCAGCGAATCGACCTGCTCGGGGGACCCGACAACCTGCGTCACCATCGGTGCTTCGCCCAACGTGCCCACCACTTCGTCGTGATCCTTATGGCCAATCAAAATGAGCGAGTAGCCTTCCTTGGCGAACTTCACGGCTTCCACGTGGACCTTGGTCACCAGCGGACAGGTCGCATCAATCACGCGCAGACCACGCTTGGCGCTGTGCTCGCGCACTTCTGGCGAAACTCCGTGGGCGCTGTAGATAATGCGCTCGCCATTCGGGACTTCGTCCTCGCTATCGACGAAGATCGCGCCCTTGCTTCGCAGATCTTCCACCACGAAGCTGTTGTGGACGATCTCCTTGCGAACGTAGATCGGGGGACCAAAGGCTTCGAGGGCGATCCGTACCACGTCGATCGCGCGGACGACGCCGGCGCAGAAGCCCCGCGGCTTGAGAAGTAATAGAGTCTTTCCGTCAGTATTGGCCAAAATTGCAGTCACGATAGAAGCCGTCCCCTGCGAGCTTTCGCAAATCCGAAGCTCAAAGTATTCATCGCCCCTAAAAGTCTGTCATTCCGAGCAATGCGAGGGATCTGTTGATTGGATGCACTGGATGCAAACTCGCCACAAAAGCTGTTCCTTCAGCGTACACGATCCCCATTGTGGCGGTACCTCTAAACTATCGGAAAGTACCCTGGTGGTCAACGTAAGCTGAAGAAAGAGCGGGAATTAGCAGCGAACGGCGGAATTTAAGGCTCTATTGGCGATCTTCTTGAGCCACAAGCACTTTGCGCGCGACCTCCCGCACTCGCTTAGCCTCCAATTGGATAAATGTGCTCTCGAAGATATCCTCTGGCGCCCCCGCTGCTGAGACGTTTAGTAAAAGGCCCAAGCCCTTGTAGAAGTCGATCAGCGGGGATGTGCTCCGCTGATAGGCGTCGAGCCGAACTCTGATCGACTCTGGCCGGTCGTCCTCCCGCTGGAACAGCCTTCCGCCGCAATCACACTGTCCCGCCGTCCGCGGAGGTCGCTCTGTGACATGGTACACAGCTTTGCATTTCTCGCAGGTGCGGCGGCCGGCCAGTCGGGCCACAATCTGTTCAAGCGGAAGCTCGTAATTCACTACTGCTGTGAGGCTTAGGCACTCATGATCCATCAACTGCTTGAGGGCCTCTGCTTGGGCCAACGTGCGGGGGAAGCCGTCGAGGATAAATCCACCCCGGCAATGCAGGCAGGCGCTACGCTCGCGAACCATCTCCCAAACGGTGGTGTCGGGGACGAGTTCGCCGCGTCGCATGTAAGCGAGAGCCTCCTTCATGGCCGGGCTCTGATCGCAATCGGACTGACTCCCGGCCGCCCTGAATACGTCCCCTGTCGACAAATGGCAGGCCCGTAGTCGACGGTGCAGTAGGTCCGCCTGGGTACCCTTTCCAACGCCTGGGGCGCCGAGCAGGATCAATCTCCAGGGGAGCAGTGCCCCTTCAGGCGTGATGTCGCATTTGGCGGATGGGCCCTGAATCCAAGCAAGGCGGTTGCTCGAGGTGCTCATAAAGCGAATGTAGGGCCGAGATGGAGGGCAGGCTGTGATGGAAATCACATCCTATGGAGCCTCCAAACACAGTCTTAAGTAAAGATGGCCCTCTCGTGCCACCCCTCCCCCTCCCCGTGCCATTGTGGGCAAAACGATGGTGATGCACTATGTTGGCGTCTTCCCAGACTTCCAGGTCTCGAAGAAATGTTGGAATACAGCCCAAAACGGACCGTCAACCCCCAGGTCGGTAAGGGGACCCAGCAATCGCATCGACTTCTCCTCGCGCTCGTGTTGCTGGTGGTTGCGCTGGCTGCCGTTTTGGTGAAGGACCGTGATTTCTGGTTCGGAACGGATTCTTCCACGATCGATGCCGACGCTCCAGAGAGTTCAGCGCCCTCGCAAGTTGCGACGAAACCGGTTCCACCTGCTCCCGTTCAGACCCGCGCAACTGTAAGGAAGCAGGCAACTCCAGTAGGAAAGAGCGAAGCAGCAGCAAAGCCCGCCGAAATTCCAGCGGTCACGACGAAGCGGACGATCCTGGCGCCGCTGGACGTTGAGGTCGTGGCTGGCAGTACCCACAAAAACATTCGTCCCGGAAGCAGCGCGCAGCGGCTGGAAATTACCGATCTCAACAGACCGGCGATCCAGGCAGCGACGAAAGCGGCTGAACATGAATCCATCGCCGCTGATGCCCAGCCAATCTATCCGCCGCTGGGGCAGCACATGAATGTGCAAGGATCGGTCATCCTGCAGGTCCTGATTGGAACCGACGGCATCATTCAGAACCTGCAGATTCTGCATGGCCCGGCGATTCTAGCGCGAGCGGCCGAACAGGCCGTCCGCGAGTGGCACTTCAAGCCGATCGTACAGAATGGCCAGGCAGTGGAATCGAAGGCGACGATCACGGTGAACTTCACCATCAAGGTGGCGGATAACTCGGCAGAGACCACCGTGGCCGAGATGCATGCCGCCGAACGGCTGATCATCAGCCGGTAGGCAAGCACCCTAGCGAAACACATTCCCTCTTCGTCGGCTGCGCCGACTTGTCGCAATGACAAACTCGTTTCCATGTTGATGGTCTTCTGAAGTGGAAGTCCCAGGTTATGCGTTGGCTTTAATCATCTGCTCCGCGTGTTTGCGCGACGTGTCGGTGAGCTTCGCGCCGCTAAGCATTCTCGCAACTTCCTCCGTACGTTCTTCGCCGCTGACCAGCCTGATAGTCGTTCGCGTTCGTCCGGCGGATTCCTTCTTTTCGATCACGAAATGCTGATCGGCGAAGGTCGCAATCTGCGGAAGGTGAGTCACGCATAAGACCTGGTTCGCGCGCGATAACGATTTCAGCTTTTTTCCGACAGCCTCAGCCGCGCGCCCGCCGATCCCGGTGTCGATCTCATCAAAGACCAAGGTCTTCTGCGCGGCACCGCGTTTGCTATGAGCGCCCGCCTTTTCGCTGATTTTGCGAGACGTCGGACTTCCGCTTTCGACACTGGCTTTCAGCGCCAGCATCACGCGCGACAATTCCCCGCCCGAGGCGATGTGCTCAAGCTGCCGCATCGGCTCGCCAGGATTCGTCGAAATCATATAGACGACCTGGTCAACTCCCGTGGCGCTCCAATCTCGCTCCTCTTCCGATTGCGTCTTGTCGATCCGGAAGTTTGATTTCATCGCGAGATCGTTGATCTCCGTCTCGACTAACTTTTCCAGCCGGCGCGCGGCTTCGGCCCGCTTTTTTGAGAGCGTGCGCGCGATTCGCAGATATTCTTCTTCCGCCTTCGCCAGGTCGGATCGCAAGTGCCTCAGGATTTCGTCCTTGTTCTCGATTTCCGATAGCTTGCGTGTGACATCCGCGCCAAATGCAAGCACTTCATCCAGCGATGGACCATATTTCCGTTTGAGCCGGTCAAGTAGGGCAAGACGATCTTCAACTTCGGAGAGATGCTCCGGGGATGCCTGAATTCCGCCAGCGTAGTCACGAAGGGTCGCGCCGACATCTTCCACACTGATGCGAGCCGATTCGAGCGCGGCAAGCGCTTCCTCGAATTTCGGCTCGTAGCGCGCCAGTTCTTCGACTTGCTTCTGCGCCGCGCGCAAGCTGGATGCAGTGGATCCATTGCCTTCATAAAGAAGGTCGAACGCGTTCATGGCGGCGTTATAGATCTTCTCGGCATTGGCCAAAACGCGCTTCTCGGATTCGAGACGTTCGTCTTCGCCGCTCTGCAGTTTGGCGTCCTCAATTTCGCGCTTCTGGAAAACCCAAAGATCGACCAGGCGCAAGCGGTCCTGCTCACCTTGTGAGAGTTCGTCGATACGCGTCCGAAGATCCTTCCAACGCGAAAATGCCGTAGCTACCGGCTCAAGATCACTGCCGGCAAAAGCGTCCAGGAGGTCCAGGCGCGCAGGCCCATCAAACAACAAAATGGATTCATTCTGAGCATGAATGACAGCGAGGTGCGGCGCGAGTTGCTTCAGGACGGAGACCGTGGCGGGCTGATTGTTGACGAAGACGCGTCCCTTGCCGCCAGCGGCGATCTCACGCCGAAGAATCAACGAACCATCGTCAGACTCATCCAATCCGTTAGCATCCAGAATTTTATCGATGGACTTCCCGGCGCTGCCTTCGATTTCAATGACCGCAGAGATCACGGACCGCTCGGCGCCTGCGCGAATAACGTCGGTCGAGGCCTTGTCGCCGAGCAGGAGGGCCAGGGCGTCAATCAGAATCGACTTCCCTGCTCCGGTCTCGCCGGTGAGCAGATTCAGCCCGGGGCCAAATTCGACCACCAGGTTGTCGATAACGGCATAGTTCTCGAGCCGCAGTTCGGTCAGCACAAGCCGTCCTGGAAAGCGAAAGTTAGGCGCAGCATAGCACGAAAAGCAGAATGCGGCAGGCTTCCCCGATTTGCAGCGAAACGAATTCTAATTCGCGCGCACTATACCTGCGTGGGAAGAACCGTGGCGACGTAACTTTCCGCGAGTGAAACTCTCCGTAATGTAGCAAGTGTCGATCGAAAGGAGATTCCGTATGAGAAAACGACGTGTCGGATTCCGAATGCTTTCCAGCGTGGTGTGCTTTATCTGTGCGTTCTTGGTCGCGTGCCAGCCGACACAGGAGTGCGGGGACTGGAGCTTTTCGGGCACGCCCAGCGGCAATTCCTTCCCGATGACCGACAACTTCACATTCAATCCCGCGAATTGCGGTAAGAACTGCACGTGCGACCAGGACCCGATTATCCAGATGGTCTATGTCTACGATGAGACCACTGGTACAAACCTGTATGCTTCCGACCAACCGCAAGGAAGCAGATCGGACGCGAACGGCTGGTCGATCGACCAACTCAACGGCTGGGCTTACGCCTATTACAGCCTTCAAAATAATGGGACCTTTTCATCGGGATACGGACTGCCCGGGTCTAACGGCACGGCAAGCACGCTCAATGACGCTCCGGGAGGATGGGGCGCGAACATCTATTTTTACGCGGTTGATGTGCCCGTCTGCTATTCATCGCGAACGTGCCAGAACAAAATTCTCGGGTACTACTTCTGGAGCTACATCCTCGACAACAACGACGTCGGACAGAAGTTCATCACCGCCCCTGCGTGGAAGGATCTGGATACAGAGTTTCTGAATGCGGTCGCGGCATGGAACGCGTGGGCGCCCACGTCGGGCTCTGAGAACGACGGCACGGGAACGTTATCGCACGCAGTCGCGCTGCCGGCGTTGAGCGATCTATAGCCCGCACGTTACGCACAGGAGAGAGGAGCATCGAGATGAAAAACTTTGGAACCGCCTGCCTACTGACATTGATCTGCGCCTGCTTTTCCGGATGCGCGCGAAATGAGAACTCTGCGCCGCCACTCACTCCGGAACAGAACACCGCGAAGTCGCGCCTCGATGAGCAGATGAAGAAGGCCGCCCAGACCGCACAGGCCTATCATGCGATGGACAACCCCACCCTGCTCAATCATCTGGTGGAACAGAGCAAGGCTTTGAAGGAACCGTTCAATTCTCTGGCGTATCGGGAATTGAAGACACGGACGGATGTCGATCCGAAAGCCCTGACCGCGCTGGTCCATGACAATCAAAACGCCGCCGGGTTGCTGCCGCTTCTGCTGCTTCGCAGGGTTGATAACAAGGCATACCTGGGAATATCCGCAGAAACGCGAGCAAAAGTCTTGACCGATGCCTTGCAGGCTTCAAGAACGTTCAACACGTGGGGACTGCCCGGCTTCTATTTGGAGGATGCGTCGAACGCCATGATCGAAACCGGAAAGAGCGCTGCTCCTGCGCTGAAGCACATGCTCAACGACACGCGGCCAGCTCCACTGTTCGGCTCGAAAGAATATATGCTGTCGCAGCAACGCAAGTATCGGTTGTGCGATTACGCCCTATTTTTCTTGAAGAGAATCGAGGGCGACGCGCAGTTCAACTTGCCAACCGCTCCCGAAGAACGCGACGCGCTCATCAAGGCTGCCGGAAAGTAGTCAGAGGTCGGAATTAGCAGCCTGTTTTGAAGCGTATCGAAACTCAGCTTTTGCCCGCACCTTCCCGAATCGGGGCCGCCGAAGCCTGGCGGCCTTGTCGCTTTCCGCAGCATCTCGCCCGGATAACGTACAATGGTGAAGCGTACCTGCAGAAGTTCTCATCTAAACATTTCTATGTCCACACCCGGGCCGTTAACGGCCGAAATCGAGCCTGCGCAAATTCCAGCAACGATGCAAGCGGCTGTTTACCACGGGGTGAATGACGTGCGCCTTGAAACGGTGCCTGTACCCGCGATTGGCGCCGGCGAAATGCTGGTACGCGTGCACTCCTGCGGTGTGTGCGGCACGGACCTCAAGAAGATATCGACCGGTTCGCATTCCGCCCCACGGATTTTCGGGCACGAGACCTCCGGGATTGTGGCGGCCGTCGGTGAGGGGGTAACTGCCTATCGTCCCGGCGATCGTGTGATGGTCTTTCATCACATCCCCTGCCGCGGGTGCTTTTATTGCCGCAGCAAGACCTTTGCGCAATGCCTGACCTACAAGAAAGTTGGCTGTACTGCTGGATTCGAGCCGTCGGGTGGCGGATTCGCCGAATACGTCCGCGTCATGGACTGGATTGTCGAACGCGGCACGGTTCGCATTCCAGATGATGTTTCGTTTCAGCAGGCTTGCTTCGTGGAACCCGTAAATACATGCCTGAAAGGCATTTACGCTCTGAACCTTCAACCTGGTGAGACCGTCCTCACGATTGGTCAAGGTCCGATCGGCATCATACTCAGTGTTTTGGCAAGGCGGACAGGGGCCAGCTTAATTACTTCCGATTTGTATCCGGAGAGGCTTAGAATAGGTTCAAGTTTCGGATTAGACCTTACAATTGATGCATCGCAGCGAAATGTAATCGATCGCGTCCGGGAATTGACGGAAGGACGTGGAGCCGACGCCGTAATATTGGCTGTTGGCGGAAACGCATTGATTCGTACTGCGATGGACGCGGCCCGCCCAGGGGGCCGAATATTGTTATTCGCACAGACACAACACGGCGAAGCGGTGATTGATCCTGCGGCCGTCTGTGTCGATGAAAAGACCTTGCTTGGTTCCTACAGTGCATCGGTTGATTTGCAGGAAGAGTCAGTTCGTTTTGTGATGGATCGCGAAATGGACTTGGAACGGCTGATCAGTCATCGCTTTCCGCTTGCGCAGAGCAAGCAGGCTCTGGACCTGGCTGCCCACCCTCAGCCCTCGTCTATGAAAATCGTGATTCAGCCCGGGAGTACGTGGGAAGGAAACCAGAAGTGAACGGAAAAATGACGGCTGCCGTCCTTTACGGCAAAGAAGATCTGAAGATCGAGAAAGTTCCAATCCCTCGAGTCGGCGACGGTGAAGTTTTGGTCAAGGTCCAGGTCGCGCTGACCTGCGGAACGGATCTCAAGGTTTATCAGCGCGGCTATCACGCGCGCATGATTGTGCCTCCTGCCTTGTTCGGACACGAACTGGCCGGCGTGATCGAAGAAGTCGGAGCTGGAGTAACCGCTTTCAAGAGGGGCATGCGCGTCGTCGCGTTGAACTCAGCGCCGTGCCAAATGTGCTTTTACTGCTCGAAACATCAGGAAAACCTCTGCGAAGACCTCCTCTTCAATAACGGCGCCTACGCTGAATACATACGCGTGCCCCGGCGGATCGTCGACGCCAACATGCTGGTAATTCCGACCAACGTGTCGTTCGAAGATGCCGCAATGACCGAGCCGCTGGCTTGCGTGTTGCGCGGCCTGCATGAAACAGGCGTGGAGATCGGTGACACGGTTGCAATCCTCGGCGGCGGTCCGATTGGATTGATGTTCGTGCAGGTCGCCCGCGCGATCGGATGCAACGTGATCTCCGTCGTGAAGCGCGATGGCCAAGTTGAGGCCGCCCGCCAGATGGGCGCGCACGAGATCATTCAGACCACCAAGACGGAAAATGTCGTCGATGCGGTGCGGGCGCTTTCTCCGCAAAAGCGCGGGTGCGATGTTGTCATCGAGGCCGTGGGCAAACCGGAAGCCTGGGAATGGGCGGTCGATATGGTCCGCAAAGGCGGCACTGTCAATTTCTTCGGTGGCTGTCCTAGCGGGACGAAAGTGCAGCTCGAGACCAACCGGCTGCATTATTCCGAAATCACGTTAAAGGCTACATTCCACCACACCCCTGAAACGGTGCGCCGGGCCTTCGGTTTGATTGCAGCAAAGAAGATCCGTCCCACTGACTACATTACCGGCGAGGCGCCCCTGTCACGCCTCCAGCAGGTTCTGCGACATATGCTGAACCGCGGTGGGGATATTAAAACCGCGATCATCCCCGGCCACTGAAGACAAATTACTGATTGTTGAATTTGTGATTGTTGATTGAACATTGGACTGCAAATGAAATGAGCCTTCAATCAACAATCAACAATCATCAATCAACGATGCCTTCTCTCCCGTGAATCACGCTGCGACTCAAAACTCGGCTTCCTTGGGCTGGTCTCGGCTACCCGTAGGGTATGCGATCCCGGCGACGGCGCCGGATCTTGCTGACGCCCGTGAATACTGCGCGCGCCTGGCCCGCTCCCACTATGAGAACTTCTCGGTCGCAAGCTGGTTCCTTCCAAAGCGCTTGCGGCAGCATTTCTTCAATGTTTACGCCTATTGCCGGATCTCTGACGATCTCGGCGACGAAGTGGGTGACACGCAAGCGTCATTGGCTCTGCTCGATCAGTGGCAGCAAGAACTCGATGCTTGTTACGACGGGTCACCACGGCATCCGGTTTTTGTAGCGCTGGCGGAGACAGTCCGGCAGTTCGATATTCCGCAGCACGAATTCTCTGACCTACTGACCGCGTTTCGCCAAGACCAGACAGTCACGCGTTTTGAGACGTTCGACGACGTCCTGCACTATTGCCACTACTCGGCGAATCCGGTCGGCCATCTCGTTCTGTATCTTTGCGGATATCGCGACGCCGAGCGGCAAGCGCTCTCCGACTTTACTTGCACTGCGCTGCAGCTTGCGAATTTCTGGCAAGACGTCAGCGTTGACTATGAGAAAGATCGCATTTATCTGCCGCTCGAGGATCTTCGGCGTTTTGGCGTAAGCGAAAATGATATTGCCAATAAGCAGAACACACCGGCATTCTGCTCCATGTTGGAATTCGAAGTCGAGCGCGCTCGAGACTGGTTTCATCGCGGACTGCCGCTGGTTGGCAAAGTGGATCACGAACTTGCGATCGACCTTGATTTATTCAGTCGCGGAGGCTTGGAGATCTTGAACGCGATTGAGAAGCAAGGCTATGCGGTGCTCGGCAATCGTCCGGCGATTTCGAAGTCTCGGAAACTGGCGCTGGTCGCGAATGCTGCGATGGCAAAGCTCTTTGGACGCTCCGGAAAGGTCCTGCAATGAGCGCCGGCACGCAGCAGGTTCCCTTGCCCTGGACGCCAGCTCCACCTCAGCTGGTGATGGCGTACTCCGTATGCAAGGGGATTACGCGGCAGAACGCAAAGAACTTTTATTACGGATTCCTCGTTCTCCCTCGACGGAAGAGAGAGGCTCTTTGTGCTGTGTACGCCTTTATGCGCCGTTGCGATGACATCGCAGACGACACAAAGCTCAGCCCGGACGAGCGCCGCCGGCAGCTCGATACATGGCTCGATGCGTTGCACCGCGCTCAGCAGGGTGAACCAACCGACGATGCGATCCTGCTCGCCCTCACCGACGCGCAGCGCCGCCATAACATCCCTGCCGGACTGCTCGACGAGTTGGCCCACGGTACAGCCATGGACGTCGAAGAATCGCAGGCCGCACCGAACGCGCAAGGCCTGACAGTGCACTACAACACCTTCGAAGAACTACGGCTTTATTGCTACCGTGTAGCTTCCGTCGTCGGGCTGGTTTGCATTCACGTTTTTGGATATCGCGATCCCACGGCTGAGCCGCTTGCTGAGCGTTGCGGCTTGGCGTTTCAACTCACCAACATCATCCGCGATGTGAAGGAAGATGCGAACATGGGCCGCGTGTATCTGCCTGGTGAGGATCTCGCCAAGTCTGGATTGTCTGTTTCAGACGTTGTCACTCCTGACCCCGTGCGGCTCCGTCCAGTGCTTGCGCTGGAGGCAGATCGAGCACGCGAATGTTATGCTGCCGGCGACCAGCTCATCGCTTACATTTCGGAAGATAGTCAGCCGGCGCTTTGGGTTTTGGTCAACATCTATCGCAGCTTGCTCGAGAAGATTGCCGCGAAGCAGTATGACGTTTTCACTGAAAAGATCGCGCTCAGCACATGGGCAAAGGTGCGCATTCTTGGGAAAGGCTTTCTCAAGCGGATTGCATGAAGCGCGGCTCTTAATACTGTCCTCCTGAGCGGAATGCCTCATCCCCGATCCCAACCCACAGTAGCCATCGCCGGCGGAGGTCTTGCCGGACTCGCCGCGGCCTGCGCCCTCTCCAACGTCGGCTTCCATGTAACGTTGTTTGAAAAGCGTCCGTTCCTTGGCGGTCGCGCTTCATCGTGGGAGCACCCGGGCACCGGTGAAGTTGTCGATAATTGTCAGCACGTACTCTTTCGCGTTTGTACGAACCTGGTTGAGTTCTACGAGCGGATCGGTGTGGCGAACCAGATTCGCTGGTTTGATCAAATGAACTTTATCGAGCCTGGCGGGCGTATTTCGGTGATGAAGTCATCGTTTCTTCCCGCTCCGATGCACACCGCGCCATCGTTCTTTAATTTCTCTTTTCTGAGCCCTGCCGACAAACTCTCGATCAGCCGAGCGCTCATTCCCTTGACACTCACCAAGCAGCCTGATGACGGCAAATCTTTTCAGGAGTGGCTTGAGCGGCACGGCCAGACGCAGGGAGCCGTGTCGCGCTTCTGGCATCCGATCCTTGTCAGCGCATTGAGCGAGGAACTCGATCGCATCTCTGTTTCGGCTGCGGCACAGGTTGTCCGCGAATCGATGAAATCCCCGGAAGCTCGCCATATGGGCGTACCGGCGCTGCCGCTCACCGACCTTTACAATGCAGCCGGGGATTATGTTCGAGCACGCAGCGGTGTGCTTCATTTCCGCTGTCCGGTTGAAAGCTTTTCAGCGGGCTCGTCGCAGGTTGCGGTACGCATTCGCGGACGCCAGGAAGACGGTTCGCCTGAACAGCGCTTCGACTTCTTAATCGTGGCACTTCCTTTCGATGCTCTCAATTCCCTGCTCCCCGATTCGGCTGAGAGCAACCCAATTCGCGAGAAAATTTCGAAATTTGAGAATTCGCCGATCACCGGCATTCACTTGTGGTTCGACCGGCAGATATCGGATCTTGATCACGCTGTGCTTCTCGATCGCACGATTCAATGGATGTTTCACAAGTCTCGCCTGCAACCGATGCGTGCACAAGGCGAGAATGGAAATGGCGGTAGCTACATTGAACTGGTCGTGAGCTCGTCGAAAACCTTGATCGATAAAACTCGCACTGAAATCGTCGATCTCGCACTATCGGAAGTGCGCGAGTTCTTCCCCGCTGCGCGGCAAGCCAATCTGGTGAAATCGACCGTCATCAAAGAAGTGAATGCCACTTACTCTCCCCGACCAGGGATTGACGCGTTCCGACCGACGCCAGTCACGCCTTGGCCGCACGTATTTCTGGCCGGTGACTGGACCGCCAGCGGCTGGCCCGCCACCATGGAAGGCGCGGTGCGCAGCGGATATCTGGCGGCGGAGGCCCTTACCCAGGCGGCAGGCGATCGGCAGAGATTCATTTCTCCGGATATTGCCGCGAGCGGTCTCATGAGAATCTTCTCGTAATTCCCTGCCGTCATCCTGATTCGCGAGTGCCCCCAAGTAATTAAACTGCGGTTACGCCTTGCCGATACAGATGGCATGGAAGGGCGTGAGATCGAGCCGCGAAAGACGGTGTGGGCAGTGGCCGAGGTTTCCTGGCAGGAACCTGACGGTACGCCCGCATGCGCGCCCGCCACTTTAGAGGACACGTCAAATTCCGGTGCATGCGTCAGAGTGAAGCGTCCGTTTGCCATCGGATCACGCGTGATGATCAAGTGGCGTCGCGAACAATTTTCCGCGATTGCGCGAAATTGCCGCCGCGATGGCCGCGACTTTTTATTGGGGGTTCACCGCGAAGGCACCAGTGCGCAGGACGGGTTGCAACCAGAGCCGCGCGCGACGGCAGAAGCAAAAACACCAGGTATCGCGGAACTGGTCAAAGCGAATTTGACGCCGGTTGCGGTTGTTACTTCGGCCAAGACCGCAAACGTCCACGGGTACCAAGCTCGGGTTGGGCGAATCGAGTTGAAATCGCCCGCCCGTCCCAGGGTGTCCGGACTTGAGCACCAAACCAGGCTCCCGATGCAAGTCGCGAAGTCTCCACCGGTTCGCTTAGCATCCGCAGCGCACGACCGTGACATGCGTTCCGATTCCGAAAGGAAAGTTATGCAGCCCAAATCGTTCATTCCGCAGTTCTGGCGCCGTCAGCAGGACGGAAATGCGCCCGCAAAAAACACATCCACGGAGGCTATAGTGAATAAGACCACGAATCTCAGCGCAGAACCGGCCGTGACGGCGAGAGCCGAACTGCTTTCCTACGAAGATATCTACCGCGCAGCCGGAATCCTGGCGCCGGGCGCGGGATACGACATCCATAAAGTCGTCGACATGCTGAACAGCGAGCGCATCCGTGATCTCTCGAAAGACGTGAAGCGCGCCTCGGTGTTGATGGCACTCGATGCTGCCGGAATTGCGGTGAACGATCTGTTGACCGACGCGACTCGCCGTCAGAACGCGTTGAACTCTTACGAAGCCGCCCAGCGCAAGCAGCTGGAAGATTTCGAGGCGCAGAAAGCGCAGGAGAATTCCCGCATCGAGCAGGAAATCGAGCGGATCCGCGTCCATTACGCAGAGCGCATTCAGAAAAATCTCGACCTGGTTGCGAGAGAGAAAGAATCGCTTCGGAACTGGCAGGGCGCGATGCAGCATGAGAGCCAGCGGATCGCCGAGGTGATCGAATTGTGTGGAAAACCGGCGGCCGCGCCCCCGAATGCGATGGCGGCGGCGGCCACACAGGGATCCGCTAATAAGCCGAGCGGTTCAGCCGAGTCATTACACAGTGTTTCGACAAATCCATCGGCGAAAGGCTGACCGCGCTTGGCGAATCTATTGTTGCGGCATCTTCACGCGCCGGCACGCAACCAGCAGCCTTGTCCACGGTTGATCGTCGAGCCGGCTGATCTGCACCACCGGATGTTCGTGAGTTGTGTCGTGAATGAATTGCCCGTCGCCGATATACATGCCGGTGTGCGTAATGTCTTTTGCGGAGGAGCCGAAAAATAGCAAGTCGCCGGGCTGTAAGTCGGCGCGTTCAACGGAAGACATTCCGGTCCAGGCGGCCTGCAAATCGGCATCGCGCGGCATGACGATGCCTCGTGATCTCACCAACATCTGCGTGAAACCGGAGCAGTCGAAACCAAAGCTCGAACGGCCTCCCCACAGATAGGGTATTCCCAGGAACCGCTTCCCCAGTTCAATCGACTCTTCGATCGTGAGCGGCTTGGGATCGGCAACAACATCGCCAGTTTGAATCCAGGCATTGGTTTGGCCCGGCAGCCGCACGTGTATCCAACGATCGTGATTCTCTTGCTTTGCAGTTCCCGCCTTCTGCGTTGGTTCCGTCGCCAGTTCCAATTTCGTTTCGAATGGCACGGTGATGACAGGCTTGTGCCTGGTCACATCGGTCTCGGCGTAGATGTTTGCGAAAATGCTCTGCACCTGAACGGTCGGGCCGGCAGTCGCATATCCATCGCCGGTCAATACTGTGCGGAGGTACCGGCTCGGCGTCCATCCCTTGTAGCGATCGGACGTTTGAATTCTTGACCACTCACCCCGCGCTTGCAGCAGGATCACATTATTGCCATACATCGTCTGAGAGACGACATCGGCTTTTTCGGTGGGTTTTGAATACATGTTCGCGACCGGAACAACCACGACGTGAACGGCATTTTTCGCGGACGCGGAGAGCGCACATAGGACCACCAGAATTGCCGGTGCACGCATCAATGAGCTTTTTCGAATCATTTGCATGTGAGATTCGCTACAGCATACATGTTTCTCCTTGCCGAAACACTCCCATCCCCTCCACTCCCCGCCTCGCTACTGCCCTCTTGGGAGGTCGCCCCCAATACGGCCGATGTACGGCTCACAGCTTTTCTTGATCGCGTAGTGTCTCTGGTGGGGTCAGTGATCGATCACGCCTTAGCCTTCTCCGTCCCAGTGGTTCCGAAATCAAATCCTTCGTGCATTGCCTGGCGGAATTTCTCGCGCTCCTCCGGCGTCATGCGTCTGCAGCGATTCCTCCAGTGGCGATTCGGAGCGTGTCCGCCGTGATGGCCGAGGCCTCCGAACAGAATGCGGCACAGGGCTAGCAGTCCCAGCGCTTGCCAGAAGCTGAGCGTGCGCCAACCGAACAGGGGCGGAAGCAGCCAGTTCCACAGGTGCATCACGACTTCTCCACCCACGAAAAGAAAAAGTGGAATCGCAATAATTGCCAAAGGTGCAATCCAATACCATCGTCGTCTCATAAATCCTCCCTGTCACCCTAGCTTCTAGCTACTAGCTGCTAGCTAAACCCGCTAGAAGCCAGGAGCTAGTAGCCAGCAGCTATCTCCCGCAAGCGCTCTCGCAGCCGCAGCACGGCATACCGTTTCCGCGCCAGCAACGTATTCACACCCACGCCCGTCTTCTCGGATATCTCCTTGAAGCTCAGCCCTTCCAACTCCTGCGCAACAAACACTTCGCGCTGTTCCTTCGGCAACTCGGCAAGCGCGCGCTTCAATTCCTCCACCAGCAAATTGCGGACGTACGCCTCATCCGGCCCGCCCTCCAGCGACGGCAGCAAATCTTCGAAACTCAGCCCTTCCTCGTCCGCTACATCCAGATCGCTGAAGTTCTCCGGTTCCTTCTTGCGAAACAAATCCGTGATGCGGTTCCGCGCCACGCGAAACAGCCATCCCGTAACATGCTCAATCGGCATCAGCAGACGGTTCGCCTCGACCAGCCGGTAAAACACATCCTGCAAAATGTCCTCAGCGTCGTCCGGATCAGGCGCATGCCGCCGGATGAAATTCAGCAGCCGCGACCGCTCCCGACGCACCACCTCGGTAATCCGCCGGTCGTCTTCCCGCAAGATCCCTTCCTGAACCATCCGATCGACCGCCATCCCGTCGAGGCTCGCCGCTTCGTCCATTCACTCCTGTAGACGTACGAGCGCCCGCAAATATTGTAAGGAGATCGAAGTCACTGAGCAGCTGATGTTTCTTGGTCCTGACTTCGTCCCGGGGATAAGCCGACAAACAAGCGTTGGAGGAAACGTTAGGATGGATCACCCAAGCCCATCTTGGATAAAATGCCGCAGCTGGGGACTTTGAGCGCTGACACTGTGTTCGTCAGTCGCGCTGCGCTAGTATTGAGATCCGTGATTTCGCGAGAACCCTATCAGGTGGCATTCGACCTATCTCAAAAATCCTTTCAATGGTGGTTCCCTGCTGTTGGCCTGATTTTCCTGCTACTAGGAGCGGTGCTGATTTGGGTGGGAAGAAGCAGACAATGGCCACTTTCACGACGTTTATTCGCCTACTTCATGGTTGCTTTTGCCTGCATCTGGTCAGCTTTCGTGTTCAGCACCACCTATGGTGAATATGCGAGTTTGCAATCCGGCTATCGCAATGGCCAATTCTCGGTAGCCGAAGGGCAAGTTACGAATTTTCACCCAATGCCATATGAAGGCCATCAAGAAGAGTGCTTCTCGGTGCAGACACAGACGTTTTGTTACTCGGATTACGTCATTACAAGCGGATTTAACAATACCGCGTCTCACGGTGGTCCAATACACGAAGGTCTCCCCGTCCGAGTTACGTACATCGGAAATGCGATTGTTCGTCTGGAAGTCAGAAGGGATGCATTACCGAGTAGCGCTGATCGAAAGGCCTTTACCTTTGCATTGCAGAAAGACTGGCATGAGCGACAGGAACGCGGCCCGCAGCTCGATCGCCTGACATTGGGATTCTCTGTTGCAATGCTGTTCATGACGGCGTGGTGGAATCTTCAACCAGTGCGGTTTATTGGTCTTTGGCTGAAACCGCCATACAAGCCCTTCACCGTCAAACTCTTCAGGCTATTTTTTGCCGCGAACCTGATCGGAGCAATTTCATATTTCGTCAGACAAGTAACACGACATCAAAGGACTTTTGCCGACTACCGAGCGGCTGCTGAGATTGCTGCTGCTTGGATCGCAGTCATATGGGTCATGGTCACCGTCGCCCTATGGTTCTCGCACAGGAAGGACCAGCCAAGACTCTCTTGATTGGCGAAAAATCCCGATACCGCTCGCTAAGCCGTAACGCCATAGTTGCCCAGCCCTACGGCACTACACCCCGTGCTCCCGCAGCGGTACTCCCCGCCACCGCCGCACCCCACCTCGCAGGCCAATCCAGAAACACACTCGGCAAAAACGCCGCCAGCACAATCGCCATCCAGAACACCGCTTCGCCCGCACTCGGATGCAGCGCAATCGACGGCACAATCACGGCCACCGTTCTCCCCACCGTAAATACCATCGCAAACGGATAGCTCCGGATCATCCATCGCCGGTGCAGCGCGACGTTCCCCCGACGAATGCAATAGAGCGCGATCCCCGTGCACACTATCCAACCCAGGGCCTGCATACAGTTCGCCGCGATCACGGAAAACGGCTTCGGAATTTTGAAGGCTACGAGTATCGCAAACGGGCCCGCGATGAACACGCTCGCGACGTATACATATCCCAGCACGCGATGTATCCGCAGGTAGCGCGCCCGCAGCCGATTCGAAAACTGAAAAGCCGCCAGCCCCAACGCCAGGATTCCGAACACGGCGTGCACCGGCAGGAACCAAGTCGCGGGCGCATAATGCTGCGCGATCGGCGACGCCGGATCGAACACCCGCGCATTCTTCTCATACGTCGCCAGAATCGTCAGCGCGAAGAAGCCCACAAAAAACCAGAGCTTCGCCGAAAACAGCAATGGGGCAGATCGAGATGGAACAGAAGGCGATGGGACAGATCGCGATGGAACAGCAGGTGAGTTCGCAGCAGGCATCACTCAGAAGAGTCGACCGAGCCTATCGCACCGCCGGAAACCAAGTCAATCGGGGCGGGCATCGCCACTCTACGAAAGCCATTTCACAAACAACCAAACCGGCGATTCAGCACTCTTAACCGCCCTCAGGAGGTTGCGCGCCATGCTCCCTCGGACTGTGTCTTTGCCCGGAACAATTCTGGCTCCCTCGCATCATCTCATTCATGACTTGGTTTTTTCGCTCTCTTCCCCAAGGGTGGCAAAAGCGGTTCGGTAAGTGTGACTTGCGGTAATTGATTCGAAAAGAAAATCTGCCTGGTGCACTCGGAGGTTCTCATGTTTTCCTCTGGCAGACTCGTAGCTCTCGCGAGTTTTCTGATCCTCTCGATATTTTGCTACGGCCAAAGCTCGTTACCACCGAGTTGGCTTTACTCCACGTACTTCGGAGGATCCCAGAGCGACGGAATCGGCGCAATCACCCGCGACGCGGATGGAAACATCTATGTCACCGGCACCTCCGACTCTCCCGATTTTCCTACGACCCCGGGCGTCTACGAAGCGAGTTATCCCGGCCCCAGTGGGTATCAAGCAATCTTCGTGGCGAAGTTCTCGGCGGATGGAACGCTGGTCTGGTCGACATTTCTCGGTCCCGGATCCTGGCAGTACACCGTCGCCAGCGCCATTCAAGTTGACGCTGAGGGCAATGTATACATCGCTGGAATCTTTCAGACTGCCGGATTCCCGACGACCCAAGGTCTTCCCGACGATGGAAGTGTTTTCGTCGCCAAGTTGAACGCGACGGGATCAGAATTGGTATACGGCATGCGAGTCGGGCCAAATGCAATTCTCAGCGCGCCCCAACTTGTGCTGGACAGTTCCGCCAATGCCTTTGTTACTGGCAGTGGGACGATTCCCGATTGCTGCAACAGCTGGGAAACGGGCACGATCGGCACCCTTGGTGGTATCGAGGACTTTTGGGTCGAGGAAATCAACGCAGCTGGAACCGCACTCCCCTGGTCAGTGCAGATCGGTGGCTATGGCGACGACCAAATTAATGGCCTGGCGATTGATGCGCAAAACAAGCTGTACCTGACTGGGTATACCGACTCCGCGAATTTTCCGCACACCGCCGGCGCTCTCAACCAGCCCGGGGGAGCTAGAGCCTTCGTAATCAAATTGAATCCGGCCCGGCCTCCCGACATTTCGTTGGTCTATTCGGCACTAGTTGGAAACAGCGGCCACACCGTGGGCGACTTTATCAATGGTCGCACCATCGCCGCCGACAAGGCGGGAAACTCTTACGTAGGCACCTGGACTTACAATGTCGGACTCTTCACCGGAGAGTGGGCATTCCAGCCGACCGCGCTAGTTGTGCCGGTCGGCTACGTCTTCGAATTGAACAATCTTGGCAGCTCGATCATCAACGGCAGCTATGTGGGCGGGCAGGAGAGCTTAGTTAACCAGATAAATGTCGACCACTGGGGCAACGTCGATGTCTTAGGGACAACAGGCTCGCTCGATTTTGTCGTAACCGCTTATGACGACCCGACATCTAGCAGCGACGGTTTTTATGTAAAGTTCAATCAGAACTTCGCGGCGATTTCGTCCGTTGAATTCAGCGGCTATCCGGGTACAGCCTCCATCGACGGGAGAGGCGGCCTTTGGGTCGCCGGCTCGACGGAAGGGCAATTGCCAACAACTCCCGACGCCTTTCAGCCGTTATATCAAGGAAACACCGACGGCTTCTTGCTGCACACAGACTTTTCAGGTTTGTGCTCGTCGGACGGGATCGAGATTTGTTCGATATCGCCCGATCTCACAACTCCTCAGCGAATTCAGTTTGTAGCTCAGGCGTCCAAGCCAGAACAAACGGTGCGTACGACGTTGAGCATCGATGACATGGTTGTTTACAGCGAGCCAGCCGCGCAATTCGATACCTGGCTGGGCATAGCGCCAGGACAGCATATCGCTACAGCTTCAGCGCAAAATGCAGCTGGCGAAAACGTCGTCGACCGACAGAGTTTCTGGGTGCGCCCGTCAGTTTCCTGTCCCATGAATCCTTCGAATCCATCCCTGACATTCTGCAGCCCCCTCAACGCAGCAGTGATTCATGGGCCTGTTTCGATCGAAATACACGCGAATGATATCGCCCCGCCACCCACAAGCCTCACCCTGTACGTGGATGGCAATTTGCAAACGAGAATCAACGGGCAGAACGGCACTTATAGATTCAAATTCAGTCTGCCGCGAGGTATTCACTATTTCGCCGTACGCGGCGAGGACGGATGGGGGAATCATATAACGGCGAGCACCGTCGCACGCGTGGAGTAGCGTACGGCGAAGCGCTGGTTACTGGGTCTGCTTCAGGTTCCATTTCCCGAAATGGAACTCGCCGCATGATTTTTCCCAGTTTTTTGTTGCCCTCAGAATGGGCAAGAGCAATGATGAGAAATAGCGTTTAGAGCTGCATTTTGGCATTGATGCCGCCTCTAAGTGCTTGGCGCTCAAGATTTTACCGGCAACTTGTTGAGCCCCATGGATTATTTCGCAATTTTCCGCCAAGTTCATGATTCCAATAGACCGGGGGTACCGGGGGTATCTGCCATTTACCAAAAAGTAACTAGGCACTCGCGCAATTCCTCATAACTCCTTAATGACCGATCCTGATCACGACCACTGATTTTCATTGCGCCCTTCGCGGCTTTACTTCGCGATCTTCGCGGTCAAGCTTTGTGCAGACACGCTGAAACCGAAATTCCCCTTCTCGACTGCCTCGCAATCATCACTTCTCCCGCCTGCGCGAGTATGATGAGCGGTCAGTCATTCCACTCATGATCGTTCGTCCCATCGCCGAGCCGATTCTCGATGCCGAAGAGCGCTTTGAGGGCTTCGAGAACCTCATGCCGTTCCGCGTCCAGAACATTCTTCTGGTCTCGAGCCTCTACGACTCGTTCATCCTCCGCGAAGACGGACGTCTCAACGAACTCCTGATCGACGAATCGCTCGAGCTCAACTTGCATCAGGTTCCTGGAATTACGCATGTGTCCAGTTGCGCCGAGGCGCTCGATCTGACGAAGGCACATCCGCAATTCAATCTGATCGTGTCCAACCTGACGGTTGGCGATACGAACGCCGCGGACCTTGCCCGCAAGGTTCGCGAAGCAGGATTAAACACACCCGTCGTTGTCCTTGGATACGACTATCGCGAGATTAAGAACTTCGTCGCTCGAAATCCAGTTACCGATATCGACCGCGTATTTTTGTGGCAAGGAACGGCGCGCATCCTGATCGCGATCGTCAAATACATCGAAGACAAGTTCAATGTCTTGCACGACACGCGCGCGATGGGAGTTCCGGTGCTGCTCGTAGTCGAAGACAACATTCGCTACTACTCCTCGTTCCTGCCAGTCATTTACACAGAACTCATCAAGCAGTCGCGCCGCGTGATTCAGGAAGGTATCAACGTCGCGCACAAATTAGTACGCATGCAAGCACGCCCGAAGATTCTGCTCAGCTCAAATTTCGAAGAAGCTGCCGAGTTGGTGCAGAAATATCGCGACTACATCTTCGGCATAGTCTCCGATGTCGAGTTTCCGTGGGAAGGAAAGTTGAGTCCGGAAGCTGGATTTGAGCTGGCCCGCATGGTCAAGACTCTGACGCCCGATGTTCCAGTCGTGCTGCAAACGAGCCGCACAGAATTCAAGCCGCGCGCCCACGCGGAAGGCTATTCATTTTTGCGCAAGCGTTCTCCCACGCTGCTGAAAGATTTGAGGCGAATCCTCACCGACCAGTTTGGCTTCGGTGACTTCGTCTTTCGCATGCCGGATCAACAGGAAGTCGGTCGCGCAACCGATCTCAACGAACTCGAAGAGCAACTGCAAACCATTCCCGCCGACAGCCTGATGTATCACGCGCAGCGCAATCACTTTTCCCATTGGCTGATGGCACGCACGGAGTTTGCGCTGGCAGCGAAGCTGCGTCCGCGCAAAGTATCAGACTTCAATGGTCCCGAGCATTTGCGTCATGACCTGATCGAATCCATCAACGACTATCGTCGCGAGCAGAATGAAGTCCTGATCGGTGACTTCAAGGCCGACAGCTTCAAGCCATCAGAATCAAGTTTCTTGCGCATCGGCTCCGGATCGCTTGGAGGCAAGGCGCGCGGGCTTGCCTTCGTCCGTCATCTATTGCGTACGCGTCGTATTGCGAAGCGTTTTCCGGGAGTCCGCATTTCTGTTCCTCCCGCGGTGGTGATTGCGACCGACATGTTCGACCAGTTTTTGGCGGAGAAAAATCTCAGCGACTTTGCCCTGCATTGTGATAACGACGGTGAGATCCAACAGCGCTTTCTGGAATCTCCATTGCCTGCATCGCTGTCCGAAAACCTGAAAGCCTTTCTTGAGGAGGTTCGATACCCGCTCGCCGTACGTTCGTCGAGTCTGCTGGAAGACTCCCAGTATCAGCCGTTCACTGGCGTATATGAGACGTTCATGCTCGGCAACCAGCAAGCGGATTTGCCGACGCGCCTGTCAGAACTGTCTGAGGCGATCAAGCGCATCTACGCTTCAACCTTCAGCCAGCATGCGAAAGCCTACGTACGAGCCACTCCATACCGACTGGAGGAAGAGAAGATGGCGGTAATTCTGCAGCAGGTTGTCGGATCGCAGCATGATCACCGTTTCTATCCTGACTTTTCGGGCGTGGTGCGCTCGCACAATTTTTATCCCGTAGATCCGATGACTTATTCCGACGGCATTGCGGCCATTGCGCTCGGCCTCGGACGCACGGTCGTCGACGGAGGAAAGTGCATCAGCTTCTGTCCGCGCTATCCGCGGAACCTGCTGCAGTTCTCGTCGGTAGAAGACATTCTCGCCAACACTCAGACAGAATTCTGCGCCCTCGCGCTCGACGACACTTCTCACCAGGGCGCGGGACATCTGCGCGAAGCGCGCTTCGGGCTCGATGTGGCGGAAGCTGATGGAACGCTGCACGCGGTTGCTTCGACGTACTCTCCGGAGAACGACGCGGTGTATGACGGACTCAGCCGACCCGGACCGCGCGTGGTTACGTTCGCGCCGATGCTCAAGCATGGACTTTTTCCGATTGCACCGATCCTGGATGTGCTGGCGCGTGCAGGAGAAGAAGCGCTGGGGAGTCCGGTCGAGATTGAGTTCGCCGTGAGACTTCCTCGCGGAGAAGAAGCGACTGAATTTGGATTTCTGCAGATTCGTCCGCTGACATTGGCGCGCGATCATCAGGACTTGAGCATCGACAACATCGATCCGTCACAACTGATCTGCCACAGCACGAAAGTGCTCGGCAACGGGCGGATTGAGAATCTTTATGACATCGTTGTTGTGGACTCGCAGCGTTTTGAGCGCAGCCGCAGCCAGGAAGTCGGCGCGGCAGTCGCTCACTTTAACGCTTCCCTCAGCGCTGAGAATCGTCCATACCTGTTGATCGGCGTCGGGCGCTGGGGATCGAACGATCCATGGCTCGGAATTCCTGTGGAATGGGATCAGATCTCAGGCGCGCGGGTGATCGTCGAGGCGGGGTTTCGCGACTTCCGGGTCACTCCTTCGCAAGGCAGTCACTTCTTCCAGAATTTGACCGCATTTCAGATTGGCTATTTCACAGTGAATCCTGATGCAGGCGAAGGATCGCTCAATTGGCAATGGCTGGGCCAACAGCAAGCTGTTCAGGAGCGGGAATGCGTTCGACACCTGCAGTTAGAGCAGCCGCTGCGAGTTGTGATGAATAGCCGAAGCAGCCAAGGAGTGATCCTCAAACCAGAACGGGATTAGGTAAAAAAAGAAGGACCCCGACTTCCGGGGGTCCTCGTGTTTTAGAGTTGATGGGTCGTATGTTTACTTGATGAAGCCGCCCGCCTTTGGACTACCCCAGCCAGTGGCAAGGTCGTACCCCGTGGTAGCGGAATAGCCATTGCTTCCGGTGGTGATGTCATGCATGTCCTTCGTGTAGTTCGCGCTTAAGCCCAGCGCATAGAGCTGCGGATTAATGAACCCGAGGGGTTTCTTACCCGCAGCCGCTTCCGCCTGGTTGGCCAACGCCAGCCAACCGGCCCACATGGGAGCGGCAAAGCTGGTTCCGCCATACAGATTCGCGGTGCAGGTCGTCTGATCGGCGCAGACGTAGAAGGTGAAGTTCGAGTTGGCGGCCACGTCCGGACCATTGCGCAGGGTTTTGGAACAACTCGCGCAACCCGCAGCTGTCTTTGTCTGCCACGAAGGAATAGGGATGCTATTCGGCGAGATGCCGCCACCGCTGTCGGCCCAGACCGTTTCTGACTTCCACGCACCACCCGCACCGGTGGTGACCAGATCGGTGCCACCAACGGACACCAGATATGCATCATCGGACGGCCAGATGGAGCCACTGATTTGCCAATCCCTGTTGTCGCCAGCGGCGTCAAACAAGGTTTGACCTTGGGCCGCGAATTCCTTGAAATAAGGATCGTCAACCGTGGGGTCAGCCGGACGCCAGTACCACGAACAGCTCAGGTTCAGGTTCAGAGGACTTGCAGTCGCCATCGCGTTGAAGAGAGGGGCATCATCGGATCCAACGTACATCACTAAGCTTGCCAGTCCGGGAGCCATGCCTAACGCTTGCGTCATATCGAGCGTCTGCTCGGTATCGTCACAGCCTTGAGACGCCAGACACGAGGTGGAAGTTCCATCCACGGATTTCAGCGTGACAGGAACTTTGTTGGTCTGATGCGCATTCGTGTAATAGGTGGCCAGGTCGGCCAAATCTGTGCCGGCATATTCGAGCAAGCCGACGGACTGCCCCTTCCCTGTGAGTTTGGTTCCACCGTAATAGGCTGCGCGCATATCACTTCCGCAGAAAGAAGCAGCAGGGCAAGAACCGGTGGTTGCGAGGCTTTGCGGCGGCTGGTTGCTTTCGTCGCGACGACGCAGGTTGGGGCGCGGTATGGAGTAGTTGTCCAGGCCGGAGATGCGCCATAGCGGGAAAGGCAAGTTCGTGGTGGGTTCTCGGTCCGGTGCGAAGAACGTGCGATTCTCCGTCGGATGCTGATAGATTCCCATCACGACGTGGAAGGCTTTCTCTATATTTTGTATCGAGCCCGTGACGTCGATGTTGATCCGGTTGCGCGAGGTGCCGACCACTGTAAATCCGTTTTCCCGCGCGAACTGGAGCACGGCATCATAGTCTTCCTGAGTGGGGCCATACTTCGCGGTGAATTCTTCCACCGTCAGGTACTGGCGATAAGAAGAGCTCGTCGGGTCGTACAGATCCCCCAGGAAGCTGTCGAGATTCGATTCGTTGCGAAGGGGCAGAGCGATCACGAGACGCAGGGTTTGCGTAGCCGGAGGATGAGCAACTAAGCGTGCTTCTCCATAGGCGACGGTATCGCGCACGTGAGTGGTCAGCAATCGAGACTCAGCGTTACCAATCGCGCTCAGTAACGTCAGAGACGCTACGAAGGTGAGCGAGAGCGTGAGCAGTTTTCGATGCATTGATTTCTCCTTAATTTTCTGATCCCGACAAAGATGAAATCATTCTGGCCCGGTCATCTGTCGTGGAATTGATTCGAGAGCAATGACGGAACGCGAACGGCAAAGCAGTTGCCGGCCGCCGGTTTCAGCATGTGGTCGGAAAGTATACACAGAGTTGACGATTTCTATCGGGAATATCAGAGACCTTAAGGATTATTTTTCCCTGAAGCAGAATGGCCAAAGATGTGAAAACTTTTGCACGTAGCCTCATCCATGATCGGTCGTCATCGATGTGGCACAGCACATCCGCACACGGCTCTGTGATGCCAATCACAGCCTCTCTCGTGTGATCACGAACACAATCGAGAGGTAGTTGGCCAATTCCTGGCCGGTTCACGGAGAGGCCGTGTTCAAAATCATCCACGCACAATTTCTCGCGCCGGGCATCAAGCGGTTCGTGATTGAAGCCCCGCGCATCGCGCGCAAGCAGAAACCCGGACAATTCGTCATTCTTCGCATTTGCGAGCAGGGCGAACGAATTCCGGTGACTATCGAGAACTCCGACCCGGAGAAAGGCACGATCAATATCGTGGTGCAGTCGGCGGGAAAGACGACCACAATGCTGAACTCGCTTGCGACCGGAGATTCGATCCTCGATGTTGTCGGCCCGCTCGGCAAACCTTCCGAGATCGCGAACTACGGGACGGTGGTAGTTGTCGGTGGAGGGGTGGGAACTGCGATGGCCTATCCGACAGCAGCGGCCATGAAGCGGGCTGGCAACCGGGTGCTCTCGATCGTGGGAGCGCGCAATAAAGAGCTGGTGATCCTCGAGAAGGAAATGCGCGCGGTGAGCGATGCGCTGATGATTACCACTGACGACGGTAGCTACGCCGATAAAGGATTCGTTACCGACAAGCTGCGACAGTTGATCGATAACGGAACCCGAATCGATCTCGTGGTTGCGGTCGGGCCGATTGTGATGATGAAGGCGGTTTCAGAGGTGACGCGCAAGGAGAACATTCACACGGTTGTCAGCCTGAATCCGATCATGATCGACGGTACCGGAATGTGCGGCGGGTGTCGCGTCCTGATCGACGGAAAGAGTGAGTTTGCTTGCGTGGATGGCCCCGAATTCGATGGGCACAAAGTCAATTTCGAAGTGCTGGTGCAACGGAATTCTATGTATCGCACAACTGAACAACAGTCGATGGAAGAATACAAACAGAGCCTGGAACATGTTTGCGCGGCGGAAGGAGAGAAGCGATGAGCCCGACTGCGAGCAAATCGAAGAATCCCTTGTTGCCCAGAGATCGCATGAAGGTTCCTCGACAATTGATGCCGGAGCAGCCCGCGGAAGAGCGCGCCCACAATTTCAAGGAGGTAAATCTCGGCTACAGCGCGGAACTGGCTCAGCAGGAAGCACTGCGCTGCCTGGAATGCGCAAAGCCCACCTGTACTGATAACTGTCCAGTCGGAATTGATGTGAAGGAGTTCGTGCAAAGGATCGTCATCGGGGATTTTCTGGGCGCAGCGGCGAAGATCCGCGAAGCCAACGTTCTGCCTGCGATCACCGGACGCGTCTGTCCCCAGGAAGATCAGTGCGAAGGCAAGTGTTTGCTGTCGAAAAAAGTGAAGCCGCTTGGAATCGGATACCTTGAGCGTTTTGTTGCTGACTATGAGCAGCGCATGGGCACCCATGTGGTTCCTACGGCTGAGCCAACAGGGCGGAAAGTTGCGGTGGTAGGAAGTGGGCCCTCGGGACTGACTGTCGCTGGCGATCTGATTCAAAAGGGCCACAAGGTCCGCGTCTTTGAAGCGCTGCATGAGATTGGTGGTGTGTTGGTGTACGGAATTCCGGAATTCCGTCTGCCGAAACAGATTGTGCGAGAGCAGATCGATTACATGCGGCAGATGGGCGTGGAGTTCGAAACCGATGTGGTCGTCGGAAGGACCGTGACGATTGACGAGTTGCTCGAGGAAGAGGGCTACGACGCGGTGTACATCGGAACCGGCGCGGGCCTGCCACAATTCATGGGCATTCCCGGAGAGCATCTGAATGGCGTGTATTCGGCGAATGAGTTCCTGACGCGCATCAACTTGATGAAAGCCTACGAGTTCCCCACCTATGACGAGCCGATGCTCGATCTGCACGGCAAGCACGTCGCAGTGATCGGCGGAGGCAATACGGCGCTGGATGCGATTCGCTCCGCGCTGCGGCTTGGAGCGGAAAAAGCGTATGTGCTTTATCGACGGAGCGAGGCGGAGATGCCGGCGCGGGCTGAAGAAGTGCATCATGCCCAACAGGAAGGGATCGACTTCCAGATGCTGACTGCGCCGGTGGAATTTTTGTCTGACGGGAAAGGCTGGCTCACCGCGGCACGCTGCGTACGCATGGAGCTAGGAGAGCCTGACGCTTCAGGACGCAGGCGTCCCGTTCCAAAGGTGGGGTCGGAATTTGATCTACCGCTGTCGGTTGCGATCATGGCCATCGGCACAACAGCGAATCCTATTGTGCAGAGCACCACGCCGGGTCTCGATACAAACAAGCGCGGATACATCCAGGCCAGTGAAGAGACACAGCGCACCACTCGCAAAGGAGTGTTCGCCGGCGGGGATATTGTGACGGGTGCGGCGACGGTTATCTTAGCGATGGGGGCGGGACGGCGAGCGGCGAAGTCGATTCATGAGTATTTGACGACGGGAGAGTGGTGAAAAAAACAGCTTCGAGTTTCAGCTTTCAAGGTTTCAAAGACAAATGCATAACCAACTTTGAAACTGGTTTTGAGTAGAGCTTCGCCAAAAACGGGAGAAGCGCACCAATCTTCAGGGCTTTCGTGCGAGGAAGCGCAGGCGCATGTAGTCTGCGGTCCAGCGGCCCTTTTCGTCGCAGAGGACAGGCCTCAACATTTCAGTCGTCTCTTCCAGATAATCTCCTCGTTGGTCTTGCGATAACGTTGCACAAAATGGGTTTGCGAAAGTTTCCAGCCAGGCGCGCATGCCTGTCGGCAGCGGTGTGGGACGCGGGATGAGTTGGACGTTCTCTGCGACAAACCCAGCGCGCTCCAGGCGAGCGGCGTAGTCATCCACCGTCGGAAAGTACCAGGGGCAGACGCTAGCCGCATTTTTTATTCCCCGCTTTTCAAGGCCGACCGTAAGAGCTACAGTGACCGCTGCGACGCATCCATGTCCACCCATTTCGCCGATGAACCGCCCCGGACGGCGCAGGGCGCGATAGGCCGAGGCGATGGTAGCATCGGGGTCATGTTTGATCCAATGCAGGACGGCGTTCGAAAAAACAGCGTCAAATTCCTGGTCGAAGAATAACTTCGTCGCGTCCACCACGCGGGCATCGAGTCCACGCAGGCAAGCAGCGGCAACCATGTCTGCGGAGCTGTCGACACCGATAACTTCTGCTCCGATTGCGGTCAGTTTTTCGGCTAGCATGCCATCACCGCAACCGAGATCGAGGATGCGCTCTCCTGGCTGGGGTTGAAGTAAGTCGACCACGGGCTGCCCGAGCGCCGGGACGAACGCAGCATTGGCGGCGTAGCGGGAAGGGTCCCAGGTTTGCGTGGACATTGGGCTATTGTAGTTGCGGGCGGAAGGTTTTCTCACTCAAACGAAATTTCGAAGTACGTGTCTGTCCTCGCCCAAACCAGCGGAATCCGTGCCATCCAATATTTCCGGTTGATCGTGTGCCGGGCGCGCTTGTGTTCTTCCAAGGGAAGGATACGCGCAGTCGCCGCGACTCCAGGGCCCGTCACCTTTCCGCGAATAGTGCACGGTGCCACCTTGACGCTGGAATTGTTCCGAATCCGTTTTGTCTTGCCCATGTCGTGCCGCGTCATCACATAAAGCTTTCCGTCCTCTTCGCCGAACCACACGGGTGTGGGAACGCCAGCGCCCGTTTTGCGGAAAGTCGTCAATGAGATGTACTTCTGGCCATGAATAGGAGGAGGGACTTGGCTCGCCATAGATACTACTCTAGGATGCCTTCGCAGATTACTCGATTCAAAACCTATGAACGATCCGAGTGCCAGATATGTGAAATCCAAAGAGCAACCATCTTTGCGAAGCACAGCACTTTGGACCCGTCGGATTGCCTGTTGAGTGTGGCAATGCACCCGTGTGGAGTTGCGGCATGGAAGCGGTCGGAAACTCTATCTCTGTGAATACCACATCGAATGTTTTTGGGGAATGTGGCTAACGTTTCGTGAGGCGATAAGAGACGTTTGGCCGGTTTTCCGTAACAAATAAACAGCCTGATCTGAGTCAGGCGGCTAACGCGCTTGGTTCGCAAGTGGCTCTGCGGATTGCTCTTATCCTGCAATCTGTGTTACAAGCCTGAACATGCGTAAATGGATGCGCGAGCGCATGCAGCGCCGCAAGAAGAAAACTGAAGAGCAGGAAAACAAGCCGGCGCCCCCACCATTACAGCCAGCCTATTTCGAATCTGACGAACCAATGGGTGCTGCCCCAGCAAATCAAACCGAGGCCATGGAGAACACGCCAGCAGAGAGCGAGTTCGAAGCCGAGCCGATTGCCAAAACCGCTCCGCCCAAGGAACGGGGAGAAACATCGGCGCCTCAGAATTCCGCGAAACCCTCAGAACGCGGTCGTGGCCGTCGCCGCCGAGGGGGGCGTGGGCGCGGCGGACGTGGTCGCGAGCAGGCTGTAGCTCAGGCATTTACTCCGAAAGGGGTTCCCGGTGCTACGCCGGAGGCGGAGGAGCCCGAAGCAGTTGAGCCTGAAGGTGCCGTTGCGGAACCCGAAGCTGAAACGCCGGCAGAAGCAGCCGCGCCAAAGTCGCCCGCTGCCCCCGTCGCCGTTCCGAGCGCCCCGGCGCGTCCGCCCAAAGGCATAGTCGTATTGGCGATCGGACTGCCCGGTTCCGGCAAGAGCACGTGGTTCAAGCGACACAATGTAACGCCGCTCTCAAGCGACATGGTCCGCTCACTATTATTTGACGATGTTCGCGAGCAGCGCTTTCAGGATCTGGTCTTCTCGAATCTGCGGTCGATGCTGAAGGCGCGGCTGATCGCGAAGCGCCCAATGAATTACGTGGACGCGACCAACCTCACACCGCAAGAGCGCCAGCACTGGGTCAAGCTCGCCAAAGATTACAACTACGAAGTGCACGCGGTGTTCTTCGATGTGCCCTTGGAAGTCTGCATCGACCGGCATCAGCGGCGCGACCGTGTTGTTCCCGAAGATATCATGCGCCGCATGGCCGCAAAGCTCAAGCCGCCAGCCTTCCAGGAAGGCTTCGCGAAAATTACTGTGGTGCGCGTGAAGAAGAAAGAGCAGGAACCGGAGCAGGCGGGCGCATAGCCCAGACTCTGCAACGACGAAGGGCACGAAGGTTATATTCTCAGTGTTCCTTTGTGTACTTTCGTGTCCTTTGTGGTATTTGGGTTGAGAGCGCTATCCCTTGAGATGCGGCAGCAATTCCTTGAACGCGGCTGACGAAGACGATTTCATCAGCTCATAGATCATCATCTCGGTGGAAGAGATGATCGCGCCAGCGGCGCGCATGCGATCGAGCCCAATCTTCCAATTCCATTCGGTACGGGAACTCACGGCATCGGAAGCGATGTGAACGAGATATCCCTCGCGGAGAGCGGCGAGTGCAGTTTGCATGACACAAATGTGGCTCTCCATACCGCAGAGCAGGAGCGTGTTACGCTGGCTCGGCAGACGCTTGATCACCGAACAGAAAACGTCGCTCCCGAAGCAAGAGAACAAAGTCTTGTCGATCGCTTGCGTTTTCGGGAGCAGTGAAGCAACTTCTGACACGGTCGAGCCCAGCCCTTTTGCGTATTGCGTGCTGAGGAGAGTGGGAATCTTCAGGATGCCGGCCGCGCGAATCAGCAGCTGCGAGTTGCGCACCATTTGCTCTTTTTGGAAGATGGGCGGCAGCAGCTTTTCCTGAATGTCGATGACGACCAGCGCGCACTGATCCGCATCCAGCGGACGGCGGGCAAGTTCGGCGTAGTCGGACGTGGTGGGAGCGATCTCGCGGTGAATAACCATAAATGCTCTCCGGATCGAGCTCCAATAATCTTACCGCCGAAAGACGTCACCGCTGGGATCGCAAACAAAATCGGCAGAGAGCGCTAAGGATTCTATCTTCCAAATGGGGACAAGCGCTCGTGGTTGACCGCTTTCGGTCTGCACCATAGAATCAAAGAGAGCCGCGTGTCGGGCTCTCTTCTGCACAAACTGCCCCCTCGTTCAACGGCAGGACAGCTGACTCTGGATCAGCATATCGGGGTTCGAATCCCTGGGGGGCAGCCAAATCAAATCAGGCGTCAGCGAAGCAAATTTCTCCCAGCACCTTACGGTACTGAGTCAGCAGGAATCGTCGAAACTACTCGCACTGGCAAGCACGTGTCTTGTTACGTTGCGATTCCTGAGATGAAGCAAGCCTGCTTTCTGGTTTGCGGCGTGCTCAGAGCTCAGTTCCGAAGCGGTCGGCGACTCTCAATCTGATTTCCTTTTTCCTGAACCTGCGGTTGTGAGAAAGCTCGGCCGACACCCGACATGAAAAATAAGTCTCATTGCCTGATGGCACTGGATCCTTCAATTGTTGTTACGGCCCGGGTTGATTCGGGAATGCCTAGCTTCCGGAGCACGAACATCGCCGGACACCAGTTCGTTAATCCGGATTGAAATAGATTTAGACCTACGAAAGCGGTGAAGAGAAACCAATAGGGGCTCACCCAATATCCCAGTGCCAGCGAGAGCAGAATGAATATTCCCGCCATCAAGCGGAGTCCACGTTCTACAGTCATATGCAAAGCTCCTTTCAGAAGGCGCAATTCTTAGACAGCGCACTGCGCTGTCTCACATTCAGCAATATTCTCCGGTGAGTGCGCATGCCCTGGCGGCACGGGCCGATTCCTACGTTCCGACATGTAATAAAGGACAGGCACAGCCATGCGCGAGAGAACCGTCGACGCCACTTCGCCCGCCATTAATGAGAGCGCGAGCCCTTGGAAGATAGGATCGAAGAGGATAACGCTCGCTCCCACGACAACAGCGGCGGCGGTAAGCAACATGGGACGGAAACGAACCGCACCTGCATCCACGACGGCCGCTTCCAGTGACATGCCCTGCGATCGGCGCAGCTCGATAAAATCGACCAGGATGATGGAATTGCGCACGATGATGCCCGCACCAGCGATAAATCCAATCATCGATGTCGCCGTAAAAAACGCACCCATGATTGCGTGGGCGGGAATGATTCCGACCAGGGTTAGCGGGATCGGCGCCATGATGACGAGCGGAGTCTTGAAGCTCTTGAACCAACCAACCACCAGCACATAGATCAGAACCAGCACTGCAGCGAAAGCCAGAGCAAGATCACGAAAGACTTCCACCGTGATATGCCATTCGCCATCCCATTTCATCGAGTAGCGGTCGGTCCGGCCGGGCATGGTGGTGCCTTTGTACTGTTGGATTGAGTAACCATCGGGCAGTTTGAGCTTGTCGATAGCGTCACTCATTTTGCCAATGGCATAAATAGGGCTCTCTTCTTCTCCGGCCACATCGCCGGTCACGTAAACGACGGGTTGCAGATTCTTCCGATAGACGCTCGTATCAATTGTTTCCTGGTTCAAGCTGGTCACTTCTTGCAGCGCAACCTGGCCACCGGTTGCAGTTGGCAGCTTGAGATTGGCAAGATCCTGAATGCTCGAGCGATCGGCACGCGACAGCCGAATCTGGATTGGAATATCTTCTCGCGATTGCGGATCATGCAGCAGGCCGGCATCAGCGCCAGTAAGGCCGATCTGCAAGGTGCGTGTCACATCGGCGGCGGAAATCCCGTGCAGTGAGGCTTTCTCCAGATCCACTTTTAGATCGTACTTTGCCTGCGGATCCTCGACGTACCAATCAACGTCTACAACGCCTGGTGTCTCCCGGAAAACCCTCTTAATCTGACTTGCCAGTTGGATCTGCCCTTTGTAATCGGGCCCGTAGACCTCCGCAACGAGTGTTTCGAGTACCGGAGGCCCCGGAGGAACTTCGGCGACTTTGATACGAGCGCCGAAAGGAGCAGCGAGTTTCATAAGTTCCGGGCGAAGGCGGCGCGCGATTTCGTGACTTTGAGCTTTACGGTCATGCCTGGACAGCAAGTTGACCTGAATGTCAGCTTGATTCGGCTGACGCCGCAGGAAGTAATGCCGGACCAATCCGTTGAAGTTATAGGGACCGGATGTGCCAGAATAAATCTGATAGTTGGTCACTTCGGGTTGCTGCGCAAGATCTTGACCCAGGGTCTGCGCGACCCGCGTCGTCTGTTCGAGTGGCGTCCCATCCGGCATATCGATGATGACCTGGAACTCGCTCTTGTTGTCGAACGGTAACATCTTCACGCGAACCCATTTCAGAGGAACGAACGCGAAGGCCGCCAACAGAAGGACGACCACGCCACCAAGAAAAAGCCAGCGCCGTTTCGTGTCGCGGATCAAAGGATTCATGATCTTGCGATAGAGGCGTGTCGCCCAACCTTCGGCTTCGTGATGTGCGTGGCCACCATCGCCGGCGTAATGGCGTAAGAGTCTGAGTGCGGCCCATGGTGACACTACGAAGGCGACGATCAGTGAGAACACCATTGCGGCCGAGGCCCCGACTGGAATGGGTCGCATGTAGGGTCCCATCAGGCCTCGAACGAAGGCCATGGGGAGAATCGCCGCAATCACGGCAAAGGTGGCAAGGATCGTAGGATTACCAACTTCATCAACGGCTTCCACGGCAACATCGACGAGAGGGCGTCCCCGGCTGCCTGGCAAACGGAAATGCCGAACGATGTTCTCGACGACAACAATCGCATCGTCGACAAGAATGCCAATCGAGAAAATCAGCGCGAACAAGGTGACGCGGTTGAGTGTGTATCCGAAAAGATAAAAGATCGCCAACGTGAGCGCGAGTGTGACAGGCACTGCCAGCAAAACAACTCCCGATTCGCGCCAACCCAGCGCGAGCGCAATCAAGAGAGTCACGGAAAGAGTTGCGATGAAAAGGTGTTTAAGAAGCTCATCCGATTTATCTTTCGCAGTTTCGCCGTAATTGCGGGTTACCGTGAGATTGAGATCTTGCGGCAAAAGGTAGCCGCGCAGATCATTCACCTTTTGCAAAACGTTCTCGGCAATTACGCTCGCATTGGTACTCTTGCGCTTGGCCAGTGTGATCGTTACAGCGGGGTACGACGGATTGGAAGGCTGGCCGGTCGTTCCCTTCGCGTTGGCAAAGAGTACATAATTCTCGGGCTCAGCCGGGCCATCCTCGAGCTTTTCGACAACATCGCGCAGGTACACCGGACGTCCGCTGTGTACTCCGACCACAACCTGCTTCAGGTCTTCAGCATGCGTGAAAAACAATCCTGCTTCGACTTGGAACTCGCGGTTGTCGCGCGCATAGCTTCCGGCTTGTCCGCGCGTGTTGGCTCCCTGCAGTTGTCCAACGACGGTTCCTGGCGTAAGACCATAGGCGGCAAGACGTTGGGTATCGAGTACGACGCGCACCTGACGGGGCTGGCCGCCGATGATCGTGGTTTCGGAGATGTCGTCCAGCTTCTTCAGAGAGTCTTCCAACTCCCCCGCCACACGGCGCAGCCGGTAAGAGTCGTAATTTTGCCCCCAAAGAGTGAGCGCCATGATCGGAACGTTGTCGATGGAGCGAACCTTAATAAGCGGCGCTGATACTCCGGGGGGAATGCGGTCGAAGTTAGAATACAGCTTGTTGTAGGTCTGGATGATCGCGTCTTCTTCTTTGGTTCCGACATAGAAACGCACGATCAGCATGCTCATGCCGGGATGGCTGATCGAGTAGATGTATTCCACTCCCGGCACTTCGCGCAGCAGCTTCTCCATTGGAAGACTGGCGCGCTGTGCGACTTCCTGAGGTGATGCTCCCGGCATCTGCACGAACACATCCAGCATGGGAACCACAATCTGCGGTTCCTCTTCGCGTGGAGTCTCGAGAATGGCGAATGCGCCGAGCAGCAGTGCTGCGACCATCACCAGCGGAGTGAGCTTGGAAGCGATGAAGGCGCGTGCAACCTTGCCCGCCAAACGCAACACATGGTTCTGGTCTACTTCCGGTTGCGAGCTATGTTTGGAGACACTCATTGTCTTTTCTCTGGCTCTATATAAGTCAGTTAGCGAGACTCGATCTTCTTGCCGGTCAGTTCCCGGTTATCCGGGTCAGCAATCAAAGTTTCGCCCTGCTGGAGTCCGGCCAACACTTCGACCTGCGCCGCCGATGCTTTGCCCAGCGTGATGTAACGCAAACCAGCGATTTTGTTTTGGTCCAAGACGTAAATGCCCTGCAGTTGGCCGCGTTCCACGATAGCCGTCCGCGGGATGAGTAATGCGGTCCGTTGCCCATGCGCGAATTGGGCACGGCCGAACAGGCCCGATCTAAGGGCAGGATCAGAAGGCAGTTCCACTTTCACCAGGAAGCTGCGGCTCGCCGGGTCTGCTGCAGGGACGATCTCAACAACTCGTCCCTTCAACTCCCGATCGCCTAGCGCATCGACCAGAACTGATACTTGCTCTCCCTGGTGTACGTAACGAAGATCCGTCTCGTTGACCGTCGCTTCAAGACGATAGCGTCGAAGATCTTCCATAGTGAAGATCGGCATGCCGGGACTAGCCAGCGTTCCGACATCGGCTCTCCTTTCGGTCACCAGACCGTCGAAGGGAGCCACAAGGCGCGTGTAGCCCAGGGCGGTACGGGCTTGCTGGACCGCGGCTTTGGCTTGAGCCTGTCCGGCGCGTGCCATCTCGCGACGTGCTTGGGCGGCTTGATACCGGGCCCTAACCTCGTCGAATTCCTGAGGGCTAACAGACTTCTTGTCGAAAAGAGTCTGATAGCGCTTGAAGGTCGCGTCGGCGAGCGCGTAGTCGGACTCGGACGCAGTAATCTCCTGCTGGGCCGCCAAATCCGCCGCCTTAGCACGGTCCAGTGCAGCGCGAGGCTGGGCGTCATCAATGACCGCGAGAACTTGCCCTCGTTGCACGTGGTCGCCTTCACGCGCACGGATCTCCAGAATGCTGCCCATCATTTGCGCCGCGAGTTGGGTGGTTTGGGCCGCACGCAGCGTTCCTACAGCCTCGACCACATCAGGAATATTGGCTGCTTGTGCCGAAATGATCGAAACATTGCTCAACGTCTCTGGCGTGGCGTTGACGGTTTGGCGTTCGCTGGAACATCCGACGAGAGCCAGGCCCGCAAAAAGCAGCATCGCTCCCTCACGGGCAAGAGCTATTGATGGTTTGTTCGCATTGAAAAAAATAAGATTCATGGGATAAACACCGAGGACTGAAGATTCAGAGTTCCGCTCGCCAACTCCAGATTGGCGTAGCTGATGTGAAACTGATAGACGGCCTGCCAGTAATCGAGTTGGCTCCGGCGTGATGCTTCTTCTGCTCCGAGCAAGTCGGTAATCGTCAGCAGGCCGCCATCATACCGGTCCTGATTGATGCGCAGGCTCTCTTGTGCTTGAGAGATCGCGGTACGCGCCACTTCTACCTGCTGCCGAGTCGCATCTTGATCGTAATAAGCCTGCCGGACTTCCAGGCGTACGGCGTCGTTTGCAGCCTGCTTCAGAGCGGCAATCTTCTCGGCCGTTGCGCGCTCACGTGACAGCGCGGCCCGTTTCGCGCCTCCCTGAAAGAGATCGATTTGAAGCTCAATTCCTCCCAGCCAATTGTTTCCACCGCCCCCTGCTAAAAATGTTGGATTATCCAACTCCCAACCGGCAAAAGCATTCAGACGTGGGCCGAAAGATGATTTAGCAATCGCCACGGTCAGGTCCTGCGCCGACTGCTGCGCTTCAATCCGCTGGAGGTCGGGGCGCGTCGTGAGAGCTCTCCGTTCCATGTCCGTCAACGACTCCGCACCCAGAACCTTTTCGCTGAGAGCATCGGCAAGTTTGTATTGAGTGTCAGCCGGCACGCCCATGGCGCTGTTGAGTTGGGCGCGCGCTAGTTCTAGATTGTTCCGCGCGCGAATCAACTCCTGCTCGCGGCCGGCAAGGCGCACCTTGGCGCTCAACAAGTCGGATTCCACCACCAGTCCGGCATCAAAGCGGACCTGACTGCGATCCATGATGGATTTCGCCGTTTTCACGGCCTGGTCCGTAACCTCCAGATGCTTTGACGCAAGCAGTACGCCGTAATAGGACTGCACGACTCGGAATAAGATCTCCTGATCAGTACGCTCCAGTTGGTGACTGGCCGCAGCATTCATTTCCTTGGCGCGATTGATTCCGTGCCAGGAAGCAAAAGAATCGAATAGGTTCCATGTTCCCCCGAAACGCGTCGAAAAGTTTCCGTAGGGCGCAGGATTGTTCAGCTTATTCAGCGGCGGAGCAAAGTTGTCAGCGGTGAATCGCTGCTGGCGGAGCTTGCTACCGAAGATGTAGACGGGGTCATCGCCACGGGTTGCCAACTCGGAAAAATTGACGTGTGGCATGAGAAACGATTGCGCTTCCCGCACTCCGGCAGACGCTGCTTTCGTATCCGCAAGGGCTGCCTTGCGCAGAGGATTCTTCTCTAGTGCAACATTCGCGGCCTGCTGTAGGGAAAGCGGGGAGGGCGCGTCCGGCCTCTGGGAGAATGACGTCGCAGTCACACCGAACAACAATGCAATCAGGATAAATGGAGCTGTGGGTCGAGCATCAGAGTTCATGTGGGCACGACCAGTCGGCAAAGAATCTTGATCTTTTATTTCCATCGTCCTCTTTGAGTAGGTCTTCAAGCGGCGACCTCAATCCCTAAAATCAGTACCAAGAGCAAATGAAGAATCTCTTAGCCACGGGTTTCCACCGGTTCTGTTGGATTTAGCCACTCGGTTTTTTCTGAGACGATCTCGAATGTGGTGTGGAAAGCCGCCGTTTTCTGCACCATGGCTCCGACAGAGCAGTATTTTTCCTCGGACATGTGAATCGCCTGTTCGATTGCTGATTCCTCAATGTCGAATCCACGAACGACATGATGTATCCGGACGGTGGTAAAGATCTGGGGCGGACGGTCGGCTTGATCTGCTTCCACGCGCACCTCGTAACCCGTCACCTTTTGGTGGTACTTCTGTCGGAGAATCGTGATCACGTCGAAAGCTGTGCATCCGGCGAGTCCTGCCGCAACGAGCTCGATAGGTTTCGGGCCCGTGCCTCCGGCGCTGTCGTCGAGCAAAAAGAAATGTTCGCTGCCGGTGTGCGCGACGAATTGTCGTTGCTGGCTGAGCGGCTGCGTAAGTTCCACTTTCGCGGAAATCATGATGTGCTCCCTTCGTTGGCTCCCGTTCGGGCTGCCATATCAGAAATGCAATTCGCCGGATTTTGTTACAGAAGAAAAATGGTAGGGGAAGGCGATAGTACGCAGATGGCTAAAACGCTTTGGTGCAATTACTTACTGGTAGCGGCAAGCGCCCGGCTGTAGGTCGCGAGAAGCTCTCTTCGCAGATTCGCAGCTTTGAGTCGATCCGGGCACTCGGCAGGTGAGTTTTGGCAGCTTTGTATCGCCGCTCTCAAGCTGCTGAGAAACTTCTTACAGGGTTCGCATCCTTCGAGATGTGCTTCGATCTCCTCGCACGAAAAGTCGTCCAGTTCCCCGTCCAGATAATCGGAAAGCCCAGCAAACATCTTCCGGCATCGTCCATCGCGTGAAGAAGCGGGGGCCGACTTTTGCAGACGCGCACGCTGTTGCTTCTCCTGCAGTTCCCTGCGCACGAAAAGGCGCGCTCTATGCAGCCGGATACGCACCGTTCCAGGACGCAAACCGGTTATTTCTCCCACTTCTTCGTCCGTGAAGCCTTCCATATCCCGCAGAACGAGGACAATCCGGTAATGCGGTGGAAGACTGCGAACAACTTCTCTCACTCGCCGCGTCTGTTCACCGCGGATCGTGGAGCTCTCGGGATTGGGAATCGACGAACTGTCCAGTTGTTCCAACTCTTTGCGGTCCGGCATGAGTTCATCGAGAGACAGCTCTTGCTTGGGAGCGAACTTGCTCTTGCGGCGGCTCATCAGGCAGCGATTCTTGGCCACTGTGTACAACCATTTCGCTAAGGCTCGGGAGTTGTCGAACTTGGGCAGGTATGGGATTGCTTTGAGCAGCACTTCCTGCGTAGTGTCCTCGGCATCCTCCCGATGGCCGCAGACGCGCATACCGAAAGCGAAAACAGCCTTCTGCAGTAGCGAGAGCGCTTTCTGCAGGCTGTTGTGATCGCCTCGCTTCAGCAGAGCGACTGCCTGTTCGACATCGGTTCGCATGCAACACTCCCTAGTGCAACACTCTATATTACTGTATAATTATATAGTGTACTTTTGCCCAATAGACCGATAATGATCAACGACAAAATCATCGATCTGGTAGCCCGCCGATTTCAGGTATTGGGTGAGCCGTGTCGTCTTCGGATCCTTCAGTCCTTGCAGGGTGGCACGAAAACAGTGAGCCAGATCGTAGATGATCTGGACGGCAACCAACCAAACATCTCGAAGCACCTTCAAATCCTGTTCGACGCCGGGCTCGTTGGTCGGAAGCGTTCGGGCAACAGCATTTTCTATAGCATCGCTGATCCGGCGGTGTTTCGGCTCTGTGAACTGGTCTGCCGCAGCACAGCGCGTCAGGCGGCGTCGCTTCAAAAGTACGCTTCCGCCAATTCATTTCGTCCTGCTCAACGGCGAGCCAGATCCACCTCGACATTAGGAGCAAACTGATGCCTGGTTGGGTCTGGGTTCTCGTTTTCGTTGTCGCTTACCTGCTTGTCACACAGTGGCTGCTCCCTAAGCTGGGTGTACCAACTTGACGGACAGCATCCTGTTCTGTCGAGTCTCGACGGAAAGCAAAATCCAGCGAAGAATCTAAAGGCTGAGGCGCTAAAAGCGATCTGTCGCATCGCGATCTCCGTGACTGGTACTCGGTTACCATCCAATGATTCGCGCGGCCAACCAAACGCGGCATATAATCATCATCTAAGGCATGGGGAAATGATGTCCTTTCTTTGGCATCCCCGACTCGCTAGACCGCGAGAAGCTCGCGTCTTTGGAGTTATCGGAATTGCGACGCTATTTGCGCTTCTTGTCGTTCGCAGTAATCCACCCGAATTTTCTAAAGTAGATCCTGTTCAGCACTCGGCGACGAGCGGCGTTTCGTTGGTTAGTGCCGTCTCAAGTCATGATCAACGGCCGCGTTTTGATTGCAGCGGACTGCAATGGAGCGCCCCCGTTAACGCGTTTCTGCCATTCCCGCCCTCCGAGATTTCGAGTCATCTAACATCTCCTTCTCAGATATTCCCTGCCTTGCACGTCAAAGGGCCCCACTTCAACCGCCCGCCTCCTCCCATCGCCTAATTCCTCCAAGGTTCCGTCGTTCTTACTGGGCTACGAATCCGTTCTCATTTGGAGGCGTGGCCGCACAGGCACATTTTGGAGGCCGCATGGTTCAAGTTGCGGCAGGAAGATTTCGATCAGCAGCAGTAGTTGATTCCTCGTGTGGTCCATCTGCGGACTGCACTCGATCTTGGAGGGTTCCCATGACTCGTGTCATTCGACAGCGGACCGTAGCGAGCAACGACCGTTTAACGAACTGGGTTCCCACAATGCGTGTGCAGTTTGTTTCCGCGGCTGTGGGACTGGCTTCTTTTCTGGCAACCGAACTGATGCACTATGTGCTTGTCCCCAATATCGGGCGGCGCTGGGAGCGCCTACTAGCTGAAGGCATTTCGGCGGTTGTTGTTGCCGGGTTGACCGCCGGATTCATGGATGCGGCGAACCAACGACACGAAGCCGCGCTGCTCAGGATGCAGGTGATCTCTGAAATGAATCACCACATTCGGAATGCTTTGGGGGCGATTTCTCTTACAACGGACTCGATCCAAAACCACGAATGCGTTCGGGTCATCTCCGAGAGCGTCGATCGGATCGAATGGGCACTGCGAGAAGTCCTGCTGCGCAGAAAACCAATTTCGGACGAAGAGATCGATCGTCTGAGATACACGCCGATTAAAACCTCGCGCCGATCAAACTACGCAAACCAGGAGAAAAGCGATGAATAACGTAAAAGTCCTTTGCGTCGAGAACCACAGAGAGTATCTGGATGCCCTTAAGTACATGCTGGAGACAGCAGGCTATGAAGTCGTGTCTGCAACCACGGGGAGTCAGGGCCTCTCGATGCTCACAAAACAACCGATCCAAGGAGTCCTTTTGGAGTATGACCTGCCTGATGCGACCGGCAGCGCAGTTCGTGCCGAGATGAAACGGATCAAACCCGACGTGCCGGTTCTCCTCTTTGCTGGCGTGGGCAGCCAGACGCCTTTTCTGCTTCGCTTCTTTGATTCCTACCTGCGAAATGAGGAAAGACCGGAGTGGGCTTTTCAAGATATGGACACTTAGGCGAAGCGGCCACATCCACTCCGTGAACTGAATTGTGCGGTCGCACAGAAATGAAGGAAGGAAAAGAACATGGAAGAGAAAGATATTGAACGCCTCAGACAAAAGCTCGAATTCCAGCGTTATGAGACGCGCCAGTGTTTGCGCAGCGCGGAACAGGAAGCACAGTCGCTGAGTACCGATTCTGTACAAGACAGCGCAGATCGATCGGTCATCAGTGTGTCAAAGGAATTTCTTTTCGAACGAAGCAGCCAGCGTCGGACTGTTTTGCGCCTGATTGAAGCAGCGCTCAAAAGAATTTCTGACGGCTCGTTCGGAGTCTGTATCGGATGTGGCAACGATATCCCGAGTCGGAGATTGGAAGCCCTGCCGTGGACCCAGTTCTGCCTGCGATGCCAGGGAGAAATTGAACAGGAGATCGGTTCCAGTTTATCGGCCCGGTCCTTGACGACGGCGGACGGACCCTGGAAGCGGGCCGGATAACCGCGTTTGCGCCCGGCAAGCTGGCATAGTTCTCTTCGTCGGAACACAGGAAGGAGCCTGAAGTGCCCAACAAGTCAGCGGTCGAAGCTGTGAATGCAGAACGCCACTCCGGACGACAGGCACCCGACGCGCCTGTACATCAAAATGCCTCGAGGCCTGGTGCCGCGCAATACGTTGGAACTCCCGCAATCGGAACTTCGAAAGCAGTTGCTGCTGCTGGGCTCGCTTCCGTTGGTCCGTCAAATACTGTGAAGGATCGGCGACGGCGCAGGTTTGTGTGGAGCTGTGTGACTGGATTCCTGGGAGCATGGTTCGTAGCGTTCTTTCGGTTCTTCCTGCCGCGAGTGCTCTTCGAACCGGCCACCGTATTCAAAATCGGGTATCCGGCTGACTACGCCTTGGGTATCGACGAGAAATGGCTACAGAAGTATCGGATCTGGGTGGATCGCACACCTGATCGGCTTTTTGTCATTTTCGCCCGCTGTACGCATTTGGGTTGTACTCCAGATTGGAAGCCAGCGGAGAACAAATTCAAGTGCCCATGTCATGGCAGCGGCTACGACAGCGAGGGGATCAACTTCGAAGGTCCGGCTCCGCGACCGATGGATCGAGCTCATGTTGATGTGGCGCCGGATGGACAAATCGTTGTGGACGTAGGCCATCTGTACTCGTGGCCCAAAGGTCAACGAGATCAATTTAACGACAGAGGAGCATTTCTGTCGGCGTAAGCATGCTTATGGAGGAAGCTCCAGTGGGAGGCGACGGCCGAGACACCACATCGTGAAATCGGAATGCGTATCAGGAGACGCATATGGGGAACATGTTCGCTGTTGGATTAGTCGCGTTGGTTTGCGGAGTGGTCGTCTGCGCCTCGGCTCAACAAGTTGACGTTGCCTTCGCTGGAGGGTCGCTCTTTTCATCGGGTACCTATGAGTGAAACGAGACTCCGCTTATGACATAACCCAGGAGATGTCACTATGAAAATGTTTCTATTTGTCGCGTTAATCGTTCTTTCGACTGAACTGTTTGCGCAGCTCGACATTCCCGTGGGTACCATCCTGCCGGTCCAGTTGATTTCTTCTCTTCGCTCTGACAAGGCGCGAGCAGGAGAGCCGATCAGTGCTCGAGTCATGCAAGATGTGCCATTGCCAGGAGGAAGCAAGATTCATGCGGGCGCCAAAGTCATGGGACATATTGTTTCTGCTAGACCCGCGATTAACGGGATGATGGCCAGCCTCTCCTTGCGATTTGACACGTTGTCCGTGGGAAAGCGGCAAATTGCGATAACGACGGACCTGAGGGCACTAGCCACGATGATGGACGTATCCGAAGCCCAGATTCCAGATAGCGGGCCGGATCGAGCAACCTCCGAAAACTCGTGGACCACTGATCAGATCGGAGGAGAGGTGGTCTATCGCGGAGGAGTTGTGGCACACGGTTTGACTGTTGTCGGGAATTCTGTGCTCGAAAGTGGCGTACTGGTTCACTTGAGTTCAAGACCGGACACGAAATGCCGTGCCGAGATTGCTGGGAATGAGCAATTGCAGGCGTTGTGGGTATTTTCCTCCGATGCCTGTGGACTTTTCGATTTGCCGAATATGAGCCTTGCGCACGCAGGTCGGAGTGATCCAGTTGGTCAGATCAAACTGCTATCAGATAAAGGAAACGTAAAAGTGCCAGGTGGCAGCGGAATGCTCCTGCGTGTTGACGCAATCGCATCGTGAGTCAAGTACGAGTGATGTCTTGCGATAAGGCCACGTCGTTCTCTCGAGAACAGCAGATCTCGCGAGAGTACACAAGGACGGTCGATATGAAGAGAGTTTTGCTTCTCGTAATCTTGATGGTCTCTCTAGTGCAACTGGATTGGGAGGGTGACCGAATTTACTTATTGTCTTCGTTCACAGCTCTGTTGCTCGTAGTGTGGATGGAATTGTCGCGTCATCGCAGAGTCCCACGAGCAACTAAGGATGTGGCGTGAGGCCCGATTGGATGAAAGGAACGAGCACGCGGTCGTTCCCTGGAATTTGCTGTAAATAGAAAGGAAAGCAAGGCATGAGAATTATCGGAGTTGCAGTTCTTGTTTGTTCGCTTGTTTCATCAGTCTTTGCAATTGAAAATGTGGTCACTGCGACCCACGGAACGGTCACGAAAATCGATCGTGCGGCGAAAACTATCGCTGTCAGAAGTGCTGATGGCACCGAACATGTCTTTCACTGGGCAAAGGACACTACCGTTCATGGAGTAAAGTCCGCCGACGTGACTGCGCAAGATTCGTGGCATGGATTGAAAGAGGGGGAGGACGTGGTGGCGCACTCTACCAAGCGAGGCACGGACGACACCGCCGTCGAGGTTGACAAAGTTGGAGATACCGGCCTGCAAAAAACGGAGGGAACAATCAAAGAGATAGACCGAAAAGGAGGGAGGCTTGTGGTTGAGTCCACGGACGGCACCGAGCACACCTTTGCCCTTACAAAGCATGCGGCCACCGATTCCGGAAAGGATGTAGCGAACGCCGGGGAGAAGGGGACAAAGGTGGCAGTTTATTCCACCGAAAACGCCGGCAAAAGCGTTGCGCACTTCTTCGAGAAGATCTAAACAGGTGAGCCCGTCATCGTACTGCTTTGACGAACTACTCGACGGCTCTGGGAGGTACAGGAAAGTGCAAAATTCGGAGATTCTACGGTTTGAAAATTATCTAAGATTTCATCTCACTGAGATTCAGGAGCAATTGAGGACCAACGTTGAGAGTGAGTCAGATCGGATATGGAGCACCAAATGGGGTTCATCAGCTACTGTCTTGAAGGAGTATCTAATACGAGGACGCGAAGAGATCACGTCAGCCCTCACCCGAATACAGGAAGGAGCGTACGGCAATTGTGTTAGTTGTGGACACGAGATTAGCCAGCAGCGGCTTAAAGTAGTTCCCTGGTTGAAACTCTGTATTGTTTGCGAGCAGGAATGCGGTCACCAGTCGACGGAGGATGCTTACGAGTACCGACGCCCCGAAATCACTTCGTGGGGTTGAGAATGATTTTTGCTCTTCGCCTCATAGAGCCGATACTTTGAATGTTGATGTTGCTCGCGCTGGGGCTGACTATCTATCACCGTTTCGATAGTGACCGCAGTCGGCAGCCATAGCTTCAGGTGCAGGGCCGAAATGGTTGCTGTTTGAAATTCAACTTGTGCCGTTTCCTTCGCGTAACCGATTTCCGTTTGTGGTTTGTCCGTACGCATCTAAGGGGCGCAGGCGGAGATGCTACAGGTCGCGGTCCTGCCGAATTGGTGGCTTCCCCCGTCTACTGTCACGCTGCGTGGGAACTGTGTAAGCACCGCAAATTAACGTTCTGGAATTTAGCATCCTGGTATTCGCGAGCGCATGGATCCCCGGTTTCATCGGTGCGTTGACGGGCTTGGGAGGCGGAGGTGAACTGGTACCGCCGCTTACTCTGTTCTTCAAGGTTGATACCCGTTATGCGACACGATTTCGGGACTTGCTTCTCAGCCCGAAGTGGGAATTTGAAAGCGGTCAGGGATGTGTTGGGGACACGCGGACGTGAAAATCGCGATGAACTCTCAGCACCCAGAGCTGGAGATTGTGGGTGATGCAATTAACTCACGGCATACTTTACGGCACACCGCCGAAACCAGTAGCTAGGTAAGCACTTGATTCTTAGGCAGAACTCAGGAAATTCGGAGTCACCGTTATATCGACTCTGGATCAGAATATCGGGGTTCGAATCCGGGAGGGGCAGCCAAAATCTGGGGCCATTTTCCTGCTTCTAAACTCGAATTGTTGCCCCGGGTGCGCCGAATCTGCGCAAGAGAAAGCCCGCCAGACGGCGGGCCGACTTCAATCAAAAAAGGCACAAGTTATGTGGAATAGAAGACTTGCGAATTCGCGGTGCCAGTGAGCTTCATTGCCGGCTGCACCTGCACGCTTCGGACTGGTTTCGCGGAAATCGGTTTAATTTTCGAGAGCCGACTGAGCAAATACTCAACCTTCCTCTGCTCATGCGGCGTGGGTAGGCTGTTCTGCTTCATGCCCCATTATCCCAAATTGGGAAGAAAAACGATATCCTTGATGCTCCATTTCTTGGGCACTTACTGTGAATATTTTGAAACATTTGCTTTCAAGCGGATTCTAGTCCCAAAGCTCACGCGAAATAAGTCCATGGCTGCTGGGTAGGCGCCGAACTGGCCAGTCGAGAATGGGTGAGTACAGTACAACGTTCTCTCCAATTCGTCACCCTCAGCACCGCGCCAGCACTCTTCACAACCCGAACTACTGCGCCATGCGGACCGGGATCCCAAGCGGAGCCACTGCGTCGCGGATCACTTTCTCTTCTCCGACAGCGATGATGGCCGTGCGGTAGGCCGCAAAGTATTTGCGAGCCGCGGTATTCACATCTGCCGCTGTCGTCTCTGCCACCTTGCGGCCATAGATGCCGATCTGGTCAGGTGCCAATCCGGAGATCCAAAGCGTTGCCAGGCGCAGCGCAAGCGATGCGCGATCCTGCATGCGCAGCGCTTCACGTCCGACAAGATAGTGTTTCGCCTTCGACAACTCGTCGTCGGTAGGGCTTGTGGTGGCGAGACGGTTGAGTTCGTACTGAATTTCGTTCAAGCTCGGGCCGGTGACCTCATTGCGCACATCGGCGTGCGAAATGATCTCGGCAGATTTCTGGAATGGCGACAGGTAAGAATACGGTGAATAGGTATAGCCTTTGTCTTCGCGTATGTTCGAGGTCAAACGGGAACTGAACGATCCTCCATAGATTGCATTGGCGACTTGGGAGGCTTCGTAGTCAGCATCACCGCGAAGCGGCCCAAACGTTCCCAATTCCAGTGTGGTCTGGACGGATCCCGGGCGAAGGACGACAAACACGGCGTGCTCCACTTGCGTTGCGGGTGGAGTCTGGGCAACTACGGGGGGCGACGCCGGCGCTTTCCAGCCACCCAGTGAATTCTTGACCAGTTGCAGCATTTTCTCATTCTGAAAATCGCCGACGGCGATCAGCATCACCTGATCGGGACGGAAGCGCTGGGTGAATATTTCCCGCAAGTCCGCAGGCGTGGAGGCCGCGATCGATTCTTTGGAGGGCGCCGTTACATGATATGGATGATCGCCAAAGAGAACTTTGTCGCGGGCGCGTTCAGCCAGGAAAGAAGGCTCCGCTTCGCGCTGCTCGAGAGAATCCGTCAGATTGCGCTTGGCAAGCGTGACTTCCGCATCAGGAAAAGAAGCATTCTGCAGAATGTCCGCTAGCGTTGTTAAGGCAGCATCGAGCTTCGACGAAAGAATCACGGTCGAAAGTGAAATGCTGTCTTTGTCGGCATTCGCCGTGAGATCACCGCCAGTTGCCTGAATTTCCTGAGCAATCTGTTTTGCGTTGCGCGTTCGCGTGCCCTGATCGATCGTCTTCGCTAAAAGCTCCGAGATTCCGGGCCGGTTCGCAGGATCGGCAGCCATGCCTCCGCGTACTGCGATGGATAATGCAATTTTTGGGAAACCTGGTTCTGAGACCAGCCATAGGCTAAGCCCGTTGTCGAGCTTTTCCAATTTCACCGACGGCGCCTGTAAGGGTTTCTCGGCGCCATAAGCAGGCAGATCTTTCGGCATCGGCGCTTCTTTTTGAGCGTAGACGATGGAACAGAACAGAAGAGTAATGGGCAAAACGGCCAGGGTCTTCGCGATCCGTGCACTGAGAACTCTTCTGAGTATGGTGCTGATCATTGGGCGCCTCCCGGCTGTTTGGCACTATCCGCTTCCTTTGGCGCCGGAACGCGGTTGATGATGGTGCGATTGGTGGCCACAAGGTATTTCGCCGCGAATGCACGGATCTGGGCGGGCGTTACTTTCGCAAGCTCATCCGGGATCTGGTACACGCGGTCGAAAGATCCGTCGAACAAAACGGCATGCGAGAGCACAGAGGCGCGGTCGATAGGATCTTCGAGGTTCGCATAGAAATCGGAGCGCATCTTGGTTACGACGCGGTCGACATCCTGCTGACTCGGGCCTTTGTCGATAAGATCCTTGATGGATGCGTTGTAAGCAGCGAGGAGTTGATCCTCCGTCACACTGGGCGGATACACTATGAACGATGTCATCAGTGTCGGCCCGTTGTACTCAAAAGGAGTACCAAGCGGCCAGTTCACGCCTCCATCCACCGAAAGTGCGACCTGCTTGTCTTTGACGAGAGCCTGGTACAGGCGCGAGGCTTGGCCGTTGTGCAACAACTCGCCGGTGACTGCACCGGTCAAGGCATCAGGAGAGTGGCGCGCTGGCATTCGATAGCCGATCGCCAGAGCAGGGACCTTTGCCAGTTTGTCGGTTTGCGTCGAACGGCGTTCCGCAGTCTGGGGAGGTTCATCGACTTTCGGCCGGGGCGGGACAGTTCGCGCAGGAATCTCCCCGAAGTACTTTTCAACTTTCGCGAATACTTCGTCGGGCTGAACATCGCCAACGATAGCGAGGACCGCATTGTTCGGCGCGTAATACTGTTCGTAAAACTTTTGAACGTCTTCGATCTTCGCGGCATCAAGGTCGCGGAAGTCACCGTAGAAATTATGGGCATTCGGGTACGTGTCGAATGCTTTGCCCGGTAGATCAATGGCAAAGAAAAGTCCGTATGGACGATTGAGCACGTTCACGCGCACTTCTTCCTCGACAACGTTGCGCTGGTTTTCCAGATTCTTTGGCGAGAAATCGAGCGTCTTCATGCGGTCCGCCTCGACCCACAGAACCGGATCGAGCGCCGAGAGGGGAGCAGTCTCGATGTACTCGGTGTGATCGTAGCGCGTGTCGCCGTTGTTCACGCCACCGCCGCCTTCAATGACGCGATTGAGAACTCCTTTGGGAGCGTTGGGTGTGCCCTCGAACATCATGTGCTCGAACAAATGCGCGAATCCGGTGCGACCCTCTGGCTCGAGCCGGAACCCGATGCCGTAGCTGATGCACAATCCGAACGTTGGTGCGGAATGGTCTTCCGATACCACTACGATCAGCCCGTTCGAGAACTTCTTCATGCTGGTGGGAGCTTTCCACTGTTGCGCCGCGACGGGTAACGAAATGCAGCAGGCAAGCAGGAGGCAGAGCCGCAAGCGCATGCATGCGATGAAATTCATTTTGGATGACTCCTTACGAGAGCCGTACGGAAGCGCACCAGTATACGCCGGATGAGACGATGCCAAGCGAGTATCTACGCGGGAAATATACAAACCCACGGCGGTACATCAAGAAAGCAGCGCGGGTTCCTTTGTGATACTTCGTGTCCTTCGTGGTAAATGAACCACACCACCCCAATTGTTAGAAACACAGTTGTTATGTTTCAAGCCGCGCGGCGTCAATATATGACTTCAATCGCGCTACCCACGTTGAAAGTTCCACCGATCGTTGTTGTGGTGAACAAATTTCCCGAAGCATCGAGGGTGACTGGGTTGTCGAAGTTTCCGCTGACGGAGCTGTAAATCGGAGAGTCGTTCCAGTGGTCCCTGGCGTACTGTTCGAGCATGTAGAGCGTGCCGAGTTGCCCGGTTCCACCGATAGACGTACTGCCGAAAAGACGCCCGCGTGAATCGATGGTCAATCCCGCTAAAGGAACGCCGCCTTCAGTACAATTTAATGCCGAGCAAAATGTGTGCAAGTTTTTTTCAATCCACTGATGGTTCGAGTCTAAGGTCATTTCGAATGCTATCCCCGAATTCTGGCTGCCACCTCGATTTGTGGTTCCATAAACATCGCCCAAGGCGTCGAACGCCAAGCCGGGATTAGGTGAAACTCCATCCGAGCCTTTGCCGAAGGAGTGCAGAAGTTTGCCGGTCCAGCCGCCTTTGGCCCGTGCAGTGACTTGAAGCAAGGTGCCACCGCCATATCGTCCTGCTTCAGCGGTGGTGCAGTACAGGTTGCCTGCGGCATCAACCGCGACACCGTTTGGAATAGCGCCATCTATGCATCCCGACACCGAGCAGAATGCGTGCAGAACCTTCTGAGTCCACGTACCATCGGAGCCGCGCCGCAGGGTGAAAAGAACGCCACAGCCCTGCGCGCAATAAATCGAGCTGACGCCTCCAGCGCTCGTCGTGCCGTATATATTTCCCGCCGAGTCCATCGCAAGGCTCGATATTGGCGTGGCGCCATCGCTGCCGCCGCTGAATGCATACAAGACAGTTTCGGTCCAGACGCCCCCGTTCGTGGTCAGCTCATATACAACGCCGCAGCCGTGACCGCAGTTGAGATTGGAGCTGTCGCCGCCCATGCTGGTGGTGCCGTACAGATTTCCCGCCGAATCAATGATGAGGCCGGACTGCGGACTGATGCCATCGGAGCAGCCGGGCACGGAGCAGAAGTTGTAGGCCACCTCATAGCCCCATCCGCCGATGCCATTTGGCGACAACTGATAGACCGTGCCTGCCCCGGTCGGCCCGTCCTGACTCGTTGTGCCCAGGAAGTAACCCGCCGGGTAGATGAACACAGCGCCGTGCGGATTCGTCCCGTCGGTGTAGTCGAAGCTGTGAAGCAAAAACTCGTTTTCGGGAGGGCTCGACGACCTGGCGACCGGAACAAACGCGCAAGCCGCAAGAATAAGAGTCAAAACTTTGACGGGTCGACTGGCGTGCATGGCGCCTCCTGAGAAATCGTAACTTTAGACGGGAGTCGGACGATCGTGCGGCCCGGGGAAGGCCCTTGCATCCGTTGGGGGAGTATACACCGAGCCCTAAACCGAAGCTATCAGGCCACCGAGTCGGCTAGCATCTGCGGTTGCAATCCAGGATGACTCACCAATACTCGGTAGAGATCAAACAAAAAAGCGCAGCCGGCGCCACTAATTTGCCGAGAACGTCGATGTAACGGCTGTCATGATCCAGGTTCCATTCTGCTTCTCGTAAGAAGACATCCATGCTCCCTCAGTATCTTCATTGGTCGTCTTTCCCGATGCATCAGTCGTCGTGTAGGCGATTCGAACATGAAGAATCATCCATGCCACGGTCCCATCCACTGAGACGTGGACCACGGGCGGGTCAACATCGTCCCACGCTGAAAAGCGTGAGTTTTTGAAATACTGCAGGAACTTATCTCGCACAGAGTCAGGGCTCACTCGATTCACCCGGCCATCTCGCACATCCAACATATGGGGAGCTACGTGGGATACCAGGAATGTTATGTTGTGATCGAAGTGCGCTTGGCGCTCTTCTTTATGTAGAGTCAACAACTCGGATTCGGCCTGTTTCTGAACGGCGGATGGCTCCGCACTCGGCTTGAGGAGAGCCAAAGGAGGCGAAGCGATGATCGCAACAGCGAGAAATGTTCGAAGGAAATGAAGCACGGCTAACCTCCAGTCAGCTTAGACGGGAGGACTTTCATCGGGAAAGCAAATCAGTCGACGACTTTATCCGCAGACCACTCGATCGTTACACCATTTCGCATCGAAATCTCCCGTCAGAGTCCTGCCGCCCTTAAAGTGCAGTTCGTAGTGCCCGGAGGCTCCCGTGCCTTGCTGAAACTTTTTAAAAATGATCTTGCCGGATTCCGCGCGTTCGCAATCTCCGGCCTTGGCGCATTGCGAAGCGAAGCCAACGCTGGTTCTCGGCTCGAAATTGATTTCCTGACCATCGTGGATCGGAAATCCGCGCCAGACTCCGATTGCAAGATATGGACCATCGGTCCGGGAGCACTGCGCGGACTCCTTGGTGAGAGTGACTTCAATGGCGCCGCCGTCCCACGGTGCGCAAGAAGGGCGAATGAGCGCATATGAAAACGGCGAGTCGGCGCTTGAGGGAACCGCTGCCAGCACAAACCATGCACAAGCCGAAAGAACCGCGGCATATTTCAGGACGCCCATAAACGTTCCTCCGAGTTTCGTTCATAGAACGATGCCACAGCAAAGGGTTGCGCTTCGAGTTACTTCGGTTTGGAGTAGGCTTGTACGCGATGGCTGGTACGGATTTATAGCTTGCGAAAGCAGGGATTCAATCCGGCATGATCAGTGGTTATCCTTGCTCCAGTTCCGTCCGGTGAAAACGATGAACACAATGTCTTGTATTCTTATGTGTCTTTTGGCGGCCTTACCAATGGAAGCGCAGACATATCCGGGATCACATCCACACAAGGAAATCTCGAACGGCGTGCTGCGGACGAAGGTGTACTTACCTGACGCAGAAAACGGGTTTTACCGGGGAACGCGGTTTGACTGGGCTGGCACCATTGGCAGCTTAGAGTACAGTGGGCATCAATACTTCGGACCTTTCTTCGAGAAGTTCAATCCCGCTGTGCCGGATGTAGAGATCGGCAATCCGATTGAGGCTGGTATCAATAGCGCCGCAAGCGGCCCTGTTGAAGAGTTCACAAGCGGCCCGGACGGGACAGCACTGGGCTACAACGAAGCGAAACCCGGCGATGCATTCTGCAAAATTGGTATTGGGTCGCTGCGCAAGCTGGATAACGTACCCTACAGTTCGTATACGAATTATCCGATTCTGAACGGTGGCCAGCGGACGGAGAGCAGCGGTCCCGATTGGATTGAGTTTACGCAAGACCTCACTTGCGGATCGGGATACGGTTACACCTACACGAAGACGATCCGTCTCGCAAAGAATGAGCCGGTGATGACGATTGAGCATCGGCTGATGAATACCGGGAAAAACGCGATTGAGACGCAAGTTTATGATCACAACTTCTTGACTATCGATCGCCAAACAACAGGACCGGCAACTTCCATCGTATTTGCCTTTGCACCTCAACCCACGGCGGCTCTCGACAAACTGGCGGAAGTACGGGGGAAGCAACTGCTTTTCCCGAAAGATTTCAAAGGCAGCGACACCTTTTACGCCGAGTTCACAGGGTTTGGAAATAGCGCGAAAGACTATGAGATCACTGTTGAGAATCAGAAGAGCGGTGCTGGCGTCGTGATTCAGGGCGATCAGCCACTAGTCCACATCGGTGTCTGGGCCGTGCGGACGGTGGTCGCGCCTGAGCCTTACATTCGAATTAAAGTTCCCGTCGGCCGTGAATTCCGGTGGATGTACACGTATCGGTTTTACACTTCGCCCCAATAGCATGCTTTGAAATCGACTGTTGTCCGCAGGCCGATAATTTTGCATCTAGCTCTGAAAAAGCTTAACTCCCCACTCTGACTCTGCTTGCGTAGTGACGAAGCGGGGAGTCGCTTTCTACAGAAACAGGAAATCTATACGATGCGCGTGTCATCTGAATCCGAGAATTCGAGTGAGGGACTTTACGTCCGTCAAAGCAGGTGCGGCTTATGAGCGCTTTTTTGCCCCTTCCACTCCAGTGCTGCTTTCGGCTTTCGTAAGATCCCTCCGAGGGCTATCGCTCTCATCAAGACGACATCATCTTTAACAGGTACAAAAAACTACCGCTCGGATGCATCGTCAGCGAATTAAATGGCCCGGCATTGGATGGTAAAAACGCAGCTCCAGAAAGTTCCGTCAATAAGAAGCCCGGCCCTGTCATACTGAAACCGCTACACTATTAGTGGAGTTGGCCTGAAATAAATAATCTCCGCTGCCTCCGCGGCGGTAGTGACTCACAGCTGCGCCGCGAAGCTTTCAGCAATGTACGAACTCGATTTCGATACCCTTATTGGATTGTTTCTCGACAAAAATCCCCACCCTACAGATACTCGAAGGGTGGGGCACAGTCTCTTCCAGCCGACTACACGAGGCCTTGGTCCAGCATGGCGTTGGCTACTTTTACGAAGCCGCCGATGTTGGCGCCGTTGACCAGGTTGCCGGGCGTGCCGTATTTCTCGGCCGTTTCGTAGCAGTTCTGGTGGATGGCGATCATGATTTTGTGCAGACGGTCGTCGACCTCTTCGCGAGTCCAGCTCAGCCGTTGGCTGTTCTGCGACATCTCGAGGCCTGACGTGGCCACGCCGCCGGCGTTGGCAGCCTTGGCCGGTCCGTACAGGATCTTTGCATCCAGGAACATCTTGGTCGCTTCGAGCGTGGACGGCATGTTCGCGCCCTCGGCCACTAGCTTGATCCCGTTCTTGAGCAGGTTCGCCGCATCTTTCGCGGTGATTTCGTTCTGCGTCGCGCTCGGGAATGCGCAGTCCGCCTTGATGTTCCATAGCGGATTGTGCTCCAGCTTGATGTCGGTGGGCATGAAGATGGCTTTCTTGAACTTGTCGGCGTAGTCGCGGATGCGTCCACGCTTCAGGTTCTTGAGCTCCATGATGTAGGCGAGCTTCTCGCGGTCGATGCCGTCGGGATCATAGATGACACCGTTGGAATCGGAGGCCGTGACGGGCTTCGCGCCGAGATCGAGCAGCTTCTCGATGGTGTATTGCGAAACGTTGCCACTGCCGGAAACCAGGCAGAGCTTGCCGTCGAAGGTCTCTTTGCGAGTCTTCAACATCTCTTTCGCGAAATAGACGCAGCCATAACCGGTGGCTTCTGGACGAATCAACGATCCGCCCCAGCCCAGGCCCTTGCCTGTCAGGACGCCGGTGAATTCGTTGCGCAGCCGCTTGTATTGGCCGAAGAGGAATCCGATTTCGCGTCCGCCCACGCCGATGTCGCCGGCCGGGACGTCGGTGTCGGGGCCGATGTGGCGCTGCAGTTCGGTCATGAAACTCTGGCAGAAGCGCATCACTTCGTTGTCGCTCTTGCCCTTGGGATCGAAATCGCTGCCGCCCTTGCCGCCGCCCATGGGGAGCGTGGTGAGCGAATTCTTGAAAACTTGTTCAAAGGCCAAGAACTTCAGGATGCCGAGATTGACGCTCGGGTGGAAGCGCAGGCCGCCCTTGTAGGGGCCGATGGCGCTATTCATCTCGATGCGGAATCCACGGTTGACTTGAATGTTGCCCTGGTCGTCGAACCACGGCACGCGGAACATGAGGACGCGCTCGGGCTCAACAATGCGCTCAAGCAAACGCGCTGACTGGTATTCGGGATGTTTTGCAAGGACCAACCTGAGAGAGTCGAACACTTCCGCAACCGCCTGGTGGAATTCGGGTTCGGCGGGGTTCTTCGCTTTCACACTGATCATCACGGATTCAATGTAGTCCCCGGGAACCTTAACTCCCGGGTGTGTCATCACGGACATAGGTCCTACCTCCGTAGGTACAACATGAAAAGAATAATGCCGCTGTACATTTTGGACCTGTGGTGGCGGCAAGCAGTGATAATTCTCACCGTGAGAAGTGATCGGCATCACCCAAGATGTAACGTGCTTATAATCATACACATAGACGAACTAAGGTCGAGAAAAGAGGGTGTATTCCAGGATTCGTCAGAGCCTGAAAGATGGCAATCAGATCCAAGATTTCAATTCAATTGCAATCATTGATTGCAGTGCTATCATTGATTGCATGGCGAGCATCACCATTCGAAATCTCGATGAGACGACGAAACGCAAGCTGAAAATCCGCGCTGCGATGAATGGACGATCGATGGAACAGGAAGCGCGAGAGATACTGAAAAGCACGCTGGTGCAGAGTTCCAAACGAAAAGCCAATCTCGCCGAGCGTGTTCGCGAAATTTTCAATCCTTTGGGAGGCGTGGAATTGGAACGATTCCCTCGTGAGCCTGTTCGCGATCCAGCGTGGATGGAAGAGCGCGAGTGAACGGCTGTGGATTCGTAGTGAAAGCCTCACCAAAGAGGCACTGAGGCAGAGAGGATGATCATTCTTGACACCAACGTCGTTTCTGAGCTCATGCGTCCGACGCCCGAGCCGCGAGTGCTGCATTGGTTCAGCGGCCAATCTTCCGAAGATTTGCATGTCACTGCTGTGACCGTGGCGGAGGTTCTCTATGGAATCGAACTGATATCGACGAGCAGGCGCCGCGATGTGCTGCGGACGGGCGCAGAAAAGGTGTTCGGCGACGTTTTTGTTGATCGTATTCTGACGTTTGAAGATCGGGCTGCACGAGCATTTTCACAGATCGCATCTTCGCGCCGACGCCAGGGAAAGCCTATTACCGAGTTCGACGCGCAGATTGCCGCTATTACGCGAGTTCATGGGGCGACGCTGGCCACTCGCAACCCTTATGTGTTCGAGGGGTGTGGGGTTAGGCTGGTGAATCCGTGGGAAGGATAGTTAACATCGCCAGATTCTCATTCAAGGGGTTCTAGTTCCTTCAGCCCACTCAACTGTTCCCTTCGCCTTTTCATACTCACTTCTGGGAAGCAAGATTTCCCCATTTTGGAGAAATACGATTGGATAACGCGTGCCTTTTTCGTAAGTTCCGCTCCACAAGTGACCCGTTCTTCGAGTGTCTAGAATCAAGTCAGACTTCGGAATTGGTGTCTTGCTACCGTATGAAAGAAATGTATCCTCGAATTCGACCTTGCCCTTTTCGTTTGTCAATTTGCATCGGTCTGCTCCCTCCCTTGCGTCGAACCAGCAATCAATCCAGTCGCCGGGTGTTGAAGAGAGCTTAAATGGGACAACTCCTCTTTCGATGTACAGAGCGCTAGCTGATATTCCGGCCGGTCGCTTCGGCGGACGACTGGCCCACCAAAGAACGATGATGACCATGCAGGCGCCTAACGTTACGAGAACACCAATAATTTTGAAGATGCGCATTTCTTGTTCGACGAATTTAGCAGATCCGCGGCAGTTGTTCGCCGCTCAGCATGTCGACTACGCGGTTGCCGCCGATGCGACTTTGCAGGACCACTGTGCGCGCGGGAGATTCTTCCACCTTACCGACGCGGACTGCTCCTACGGAGACTTCCACTTTCTTCATGACTTCGAGCGCGGCATCGGCGTGGGCGGCTGGGACGAATACGGCGAAGCGTCCTTCATTCGCCACGTATAAAGGATCGAGGCCGAGGATTTCGCAGGCGCCTTGCACCGTTTCATCGACCGGGATCAGCGATTCTTCCAGCTTGATGCAGACGTTGCGATCACTTGCGATTTCGTTCAGCGTTGTGGCGAGGCCTCCGCGGGTGAGATCGCGCAGGCAGTGGATTTCGATTCCGGCTTTCAGTAATGCTTCGACTGACGGCCAGACGTTGGCGCAGTCGCTCAGGATGGGGGACTCGAATTCGAGGCCTTCGCGGACGGAGAGGATTGCGATGCCATGGCGGCCGAGATCTCCGCTGACGAGGACGGCGTCTCCCGGTTGAACTGAGGCTGGGCTGATCGACGCGGCCGTGGTTCCCACGTCTCGCAAACCCGGCGAGACGTGGGGCATCCCATTTTCTGTTGTTTCTGCCAATCCGACCGGGGATGCCCCATGTCTCGCTGATTTTGCGAGACATGGGAACTCCTCAATCACACCGATTCCCGATGTGTTGATGAAGATTCCGTCGCCATTGCCTTTGTCGACGACTTTGGTGTCTCCGGTGACTAGTTTTACATTTGCATTGGCGGCGGCCTGCTGCATGGAGTTCACCACCTTCCGCAGCGTTTCCATCTCAAGGCCTTCTTCGAGGATGAATCCGGCGCTCAGATAAAGCGGACGCGCGCCACACATGGCGAGGTCATTGACCGTGCCGTTGATCGCAAGATCGCCGATGTTGCCTCCGGGAAAAATCAGCGGGCGGACGACGAAAGAATCTGTCGTGAATGCGAGACGCGCTCCATTGACGGGAACCACGGCGCCATCGTGGCGCTGTTCGAGCATGGGATTGCCGAAGGCGGGGATGAAAATCCTTTCGATGAGCTGATGAGTGAGGCGTCCGCCACCGCCATGGGCGAGGACGATGCGGTCGTCAGCGACTCGCGGGACGGGACAGCTCAGGTTGAACGTTTTGGCGTCTGCCATAGTGATAGTAGGCTGCGCACGCGCCTTCCGACGATACCATCGGCGCGCCCAGCGGATTTTCCGGGGTACACTTCACGCCAAACGCTCCGCACTCGTGCGGCTTCTTGAGGCCTTGCAGGATGAGTCCGCTGATGCAGTCGGGGGATTCCTGAGCCGGCACGCCCTCAAATGGAAAGCGGCGGTTGGCGTCGTATTTCTGGAAGCGGCCTCTTAATTGGAAGCCGCTGGCGGGTATTTCTCCGAGGCCGCGCCACTGACGTGGGCTGATTTCGAAGACCTCTGAAATCGTCTTCTGGGCAGGGCGATTCCCTTCCCGCTTCACGGCGCGCGAGTACTGATTTTCGACTTCATGGCGGCCATCTTCGAGTTGGCTCGCGACCATGTGAATACCTTCGAGAAGATCGAGCGGCTCGAATCCGGTGACGACAATCGGGACTCTGTACTTCTGGGCGATCGGAAAATATTCTTCGAATCCCATGATCGTGCACACGTGACCGGCGGCGAGAAATCCCTGCACTACGCAGTTCTGAGACGAGAGCAGCGCTTTCATCGCTGGAGGGACGAGTACATGCGAGACCAGCAGCGAGAAATTTTCGATGCCGTCGTGATCCGCCTGCCATGCCGCCATCGCGTTGGCGGGGGCGGTGGTTTCGAATCCAACGGCGAAGAAGACGACCTGCTTCTCGGGATTCTGCTTTGCCAGTTTCAGTGCATCGAGCGGCGAGTAGACGATGCGGACGTCGGCGCCTTCGGCCTTGGCATCGAACAGGCTCTTCGATGATCCCGGAACGCGCAGCATGTCGCCGAAGGAGCAGAAGATCGCGTCGGGGCGCTTGGCGATGGCGACGGCCTTGTCGATTAGCTCAATGGGAGTGACGCAGACGGGGCATCCGGGACCGTGAACGAGCGTGATTTCTTTCGGGAGGATATCTTCAAGGCCGCTTTTTACGATGGTGTGAGTCTGGCCGCCGCAGATTTCCATGATGGTCCACGGACGCGTGACTTTCTTGCGGATTGCTGACGCGAGTTGCTCAGCGGCCTTGGGGTCGCGGTATTCACTGACGAACTTCACCGAGTTCCTCTTCTATGTTGCCCATCTGCTTCAGGTATTCGAAGACGCGCATGGCTTCTTCTTCGTCAATCACGCTGATCGCGAAGCCCACGTGGACCAGAACATATTTGCCGATTTCGGCTTCGGGCGTGTAGGCGAGACTGATCTCTTTCTTAATGCCGCCGAAATCAACCTTGGCGCGGCGGAAGGCAGGGTCGCCAGCGTCCATGATTTCGACGATTTTGCCTGGGACTGCTAGACACATGAGAGAACCTCAGGGGCTAAAGCCCCGATGTACCCTTCCCTTCAACGCGGCCCTGAAGGGCCGCTCTTCCACGTAACTCACAACGCCAGTGGAGCTAACTTGCCATAACGACTTGGCCCAATGCGATCCCGCCATCGTTGGGCGGGACTCGCTGGTGCATATGAACCTTGTAACCGCTTGATTCAAGCACGGCCGCGGCACGCTCCGTCAGATAACGATTCTGAAAGACCCCGCCGCTGAGCACGATTTGTTTCTCGCCAACTTTGCCGGCGACTTCGACGATCCAGTTCACGAGCGCATTGTGAAACCTGGCGGCGATTCTGGAAACGGGCACTTCCTCGCGTCTGTCTTTCAGCACTCGCTCTAGCAGAGGAGCCCAATCCCCACTGTTTAAAGAATACGCCTCTTCGGTTTGCAAAGCTCCAATTTCGTTTTCGAGCATCATGGCGGCTTGGCCTTCGAAGCGGTTCTGGTGGGCGAGTCCAGAGATGGAAGCTACGGCGTCAAAGAGGCGACCAACACTGGTGGTGGGAACTGTGTTGATGCCTTTCTCTAACATGTAGCGTATTTTCGCCTGTTCGTTCGAGGTTCCCACTTCTCGCAAAACCGGCGAGAAGTGGGGCATCCCATTTTGTTCGTCACTCTTCGGGGATTTCTTCTTTAACTCGAACAACAGGCTCGCCGCAGAGCGCCAGCTTTCGCGGATGGCGGCGTCTCCGCCGGGCAGGTTGAAGGGGCGCAGGTGGGCTACGCGGTCGTAGTAGCCATTTTCGACGCGGAAACATTCTCCGCCCCAGATGGAGCCGTCGAGGCCGTATCCGGTGCCGTCCCAGGAGACACCGAGATATGGGCCTTCGACGTTGTTTTCCGCCGCGCAGGCGGCTACGTGCGCTTGATGATGCTGGACGCGAATCACGGGCAGACCGGATTTCTCCGCCCATTGGGTCGAGGCGTAGTCGGGGTGGAGATCGCAAACTACCGCTTCCGGTTTGAAGCTGTAGAGGCGGCAGAGATCGTCGATGGCGCGTTCGAAAGCCTGTCGAGCTTCGAGAGTTTCGAGGTCGCCGATGTGCTGGCTGAGGAAGACATCATGGCCGACGGCGATGGCGACCGTGTTCTTCAGATGTCCTCCCACGGCGAGCACCGGCGGAAGTTCACGGGCGACGCGGATGCCGAGGGGCGCGTAGCCGCGGGCACGGCGCAGAATGCCAGCGCGTCCGCGGGTGAGGCGGACGACGGAATCGTCGCAAGCGCGCACGATTGGGCGATTGTGCATCAGGAAATGATCGGCGATGTTTTTCAGTCGGGTAGTGGCTTCGTCGTTGGCGATCGCAATTGGCTCGTCGCTGCGGTTGCCGCTGGTGGCGATTAGCGGGAACGGGCACTCTTGCATCAGCAGATGATGCAGTGGGGAATACGGGAGCATGACGCCGAGATAGGGCGAGCAGTGGGCAACGTTCGAGGCGATGTCTGTACCCGGCTTCGGACGCAGGAGGACGATGGGCGCGGCTTGGGATTCGAGCAATTCCTGCTCCAGCGGAGTGATTTCGCAATATTCGCGTGCCTTTTCGAGTGACGGCATCATGAGCGCGAAGGGCTTTTCCTCGCGATGTTTGCGCTGGCGCAGGCGCGCTACTGCGGCTGGCTGGCGGGCATCGGCGAGAAGCTGAAATCCTCCGATGCCCTTGAGAGCGACGATCTTTCCTGCACGGAGCACTGCGGCAGTGTCGGCAATCGTTCCGTCTAGTTTCGGTCCGCATGCGGGACAAGCGTTCGGCTGCGCGTGGAACCGGCGGTTTGCAGGATTTTCATATTCCTCACGGCACGCCGGACACAGGGCGAATTCACGCATCGTTGTGTTCGGCCGGTCGTATGGGATGTCGACCACGATGGTGTAGCGCGGTCCGCAGTTGGTGCAGTTGGTGAAGGGATATTGAAAGCGGCGGTTGGCGGGATCGAAGAGTTCGCGGCGGCAATCGTCGCAGGTGGCGAGATCGGGGAGGACGTTGACCGACTTCGCGGAGTCGTTCTCGCTGTGATGGATTTCGAAGGTGGTGAAGCCCTGCAGGGGAAGCCAAGCCGATTCGCGCGCGGTGATTACGGAAACCTTGGGGCGTTCGGTCTCGATGCGCTGCTCGAACAACTTCAGTTCGTCGAAGGTTCCTTCCACTTCGATTGTCAGTCCTGCGGAGGAGTTGAGGACCCATCCGTTCAGGGACATTTCGGTCGCGACGCGATAGACGAAGGGACGGAAGCCGACTCCCTGCACGGCTCCGCGGAGGGTGAGGCGCAGGCGTTGTTTGACCGGTTGGGACGCGGCTGACATCAAGTCAACGATTCTAAGCTTGAGGAAAAGCTTTTCACCATAAAAGCACGAAGGTGGACGAAGGGTTTCGAGGCGAGTCCTAGTTTATGCGTTTGAGAGATCGGCGCGAACTCGCTGCTCGACTTTGGCTATCAGAGAGGGAAGGGCAGCCTTTACGGAATCAGACAGGCTCTCGCCGTGATCGAAATTCTCGCCGGTGATGGTGACGAGGCTTGCCTTCACGTCGGCATGATAGAGCGTATGGGCTAGAGTAACGATGGTGTGCGGCGTGACGACGTGCGAAAAGCGGGATGCATCGCTGGCGTTGGGGTTGGGAAAAATATTTTGGATGCGAATTTCGCCGGGTTTCGAGCCCTGGCTCGGAAAAGCGGCATCGAGGAAGATGATGCGTTCGAAATGCGTGATCGCTTCCGCTAGTTCGGGACCGAGCTGATGGAGGCGAAGAATCTCCACTTCATGTTCGGGGAATTTGCTCTCGAGTATGCCGGCGGCCTGCCACGCTACGCCGTCATCGGAGCGCAGAGGATTGCCGTAGGCGACGATGAAGACGCAGGGCATGAATGGAGTCTATCGGGTGCCAGAGCTCAGTTACTGAAAATAGCTGCGGCCCGAAACGACCGGGCCGCCGGACAGCCGAGGCGGCTGTCCCCACACGGTTCATATTAGTGGCGCGCTGCCGTGTCGAGGACTTCGCCTTCCGGGCCGATGAGCTGGACCTGCAGCGGCATCTGGCCCATGGCGTGGGTTGAGCAGCTCAGGCACGGATCATAGCAACGGATCACGGCTTCAACGCGGTTCAGCATGCCGGGCGTCAGTTTCTTTCCGTGAACATAGTGCTTGGCGACCTGCAGAACGCTGCGGTTCATGGCGAGATTGTTCTGCCCGGTAGCGATGATGAGGTTGACCCAGCGGATCAGGCCCTGATCGTCGATCTTGTAGTGATGGAATAGTGTGCCGCGTGGAGCTTCGGCAGCGCCGACGCCTTCGCGGGCATTGGGACGGGCCAACGCACGCACGTGCTTCGAGAGAATTTCCGGATCGTTCAGCAACTGCTCCAGGCGTTCGATGCAGTACAGGATCTCGACCAGGCGCGCGTGATGATAGTGGAATGAGCTGAGCACGGCGGTGCGCTGCAGTTCATGAAATTCGGCAAGTTCCTGGTCGGCGCGGGGTGTTCCGCAGCGGTCGGCCACGTTCAGACGGGCGAGCGGGCCGACCCGGTAGATGCCGTCAGGAAATCCCTTGGGCTTGTAGTAACTGGATTTGAGATAGCTCCAAGGCTCGACCTTTTCGCCGATGTAGTCGGAGTATTGCGTGGGATCGAGGTCATCGGCGACCACGTGGCCGGAGGCGTCAACGATGCGGAGCTTGCCATCGTAGAAAGTGAGGCCGTTGTCTTTCTTCACGATCCCCATAAACATCGTGGGGAAGTTGCCGAAGGTGGAAATCTCTTCGCGGAAGCGCTCCATGGTGCTCTTGAACCATTCGAGGGTGCGCTCGGCGATGGCGAGGGCTTCGGGGAGCGCAGCCAGGATGGCGTCGCGATTGGCTTCGGTGAGCGGCTCACTCACGCCCCCAGGGACAATCCAGGCGGGGTGGATGCGCTTGCCGCCGAGGCGTTCGATGATCTTTTGCCCGAACTGGCGGAGCTTGATGCCGTCCATGGCGAGTTCGGGATTTTTTTCGGCAACACCGAAGATGTTGCTCTTGGCCGGGTCGGCGTCCATGCCGATGAGCAAGTCTGGGGAGGAAAGATGGAAGAGGCTGAGAGCGTGCGACTGCGTGACCTGCGCGAGTCCGAAGATGCGGCGCAGTTTGTCGGCGGTGGGCGGAATGCGGACGGCCAGCAAAGAGTCGCAAGCTTTGGCGGAGGCGATGAGATGGCTGACGGGGCAGATGCCGCAGATGCGCGCCATGAGCGACGGCATCTCGTAGAACGGGCGGCCTTCGGCCAGCTTCTCGAAGCCGCGAAACTGGGTGACGTGGAAGCGCGCCTCCTCGACGCGCCCATCGTCGTTGAGATGCAGCGTGATCTTGGAATGGCCTTCAATGCGCGTCACCGGATCGATGACGATGGTGCTTTCCTGACTCACTGGTAACAACTCCTAGCTTCTAGCTCCTAGCTTCTAGCTAAGAGCTTCTGGTCCTCCGAAATCTGGCGCTTCCTCTTCGCTTACGCTCCGAATCTTGTTTTCAAATCCACATCCGGGTTGCGGCCTGCCAGCAGTTCCAAGACGACGTAGTAGATCGTGTCGGCGGAGGGCGGGCAGCCGGGGACAAAGACATCTACCTTCACAAACTCGTGGATCGGCCGCGAATTAGGCAGCAGCGCGGGCACGACCTGATTCGGGATACCGGGATCGAACGTTACGTTTTCGCGGTAGGCGCGGTCGTAGACCGCCTTCGTGCCGAAGGGATTGCGCATGCCGGGGACGTTGGCGGTGACGGCACAGTCGCCAAGCGAAACCAGAATCTTCGTGCGCTCGCGTACGAGGCGAATCTTGTGCAGGTCTTCTTCGCTGCTGACGGCTCCTTCGACGAGGGTGACGTCGACGTCGGCGGGAAATTCCTTGGCGTCGACCAGGGGGCTGTAGACAAGGTCGGCCTTCGCCGCGACTTCCAGCAGGCGCTCATCCATATCGAGAAAAGACATGTGACATCCGGAGCAGCCGTCGAGCCACACGGTGGCGATTCGCGATTTACTCATTGCATTTACTCTTGCACATCGACATCGTCCTTCAGGGGCTAAAGCCCCTCTCTTTTCTCGCTCTAACGCGGCCCTAAAGGGCCGCTCTTCCACGTTGCGTCGGGGCTACACGACTCATTCATTTTCCTTGCGCATCATCGTCAGATATGGGAGGAACTGGCGTCGCTTCAGCATTTCGGCGACGGAGCGTCCTTTTTCGAACAGCGCACCCGTGGGGCAGACGTGCACGCACTTGCCGCAGGTCGTACAGGTTTCTGATGATCCCCAGGGCTCGTTCAAGTCCGTGATGACTTTGGCCTCGATGCCGCGGCCCATCACGTCCCAGGTATGGGCTCCCTCGATCTCGTCGCAAACGCGCACGCAACGCGTACACAGAATGCAGCGATTGTGGTCGATGACGAAGCGGTCGTGCGAGGCGTCAACGTCTTCCTTAGGGTAGCGATACGGAAAATGAACGTGAGTGATGCCGAGGCGCTGTGCCAACATCTGCATTTCGCAGTGTCCGTTGGAGACGCAGACCGAGCAGACGTGATTGCGCTCGGTGAAAAGCAGTTCCAGGATCATGCGCCGGTAATTCTGCAGGCGCTCGGAGTTGGTGGTGACCTCCATGCCTTCTTCAACCGGGGTCACGCAAGCCGGGAGCAGTTTGTTCTGGCCCTTGATTTCGACCAGGCACAGGCGGCAGGCACCGACGTCGGTGAGGCCTTCCATCTCGCACAGGCGCGGGACGAAGATGCCGTTCTGGCGGGCGACATCGAGGATGCTTTCTTCCTGGCGTCCGCTGACATCGCGGCCGTCGATTTTCAGCGTCTTGACGGTAGCGACGGGTCTCATGCGGTTTCTCCCTCGGTCTGCGCGCCGCAGACTCCGGCGGGACATTTATGTTCCTGAATATGCGCGCGGTACTCCTCGGCGAATGACTTCAGCGTGCTGACAACCGGATTCGGAGCGGATTGTCCCAGCCCGCAGAGACTGGTGTGTTTGAGCAGATCGCACAACTCTTCCAGCATCTTCAAATCCTGATCGGTCGCGGTCATGTTGCCGATCGCTGTGAGGATGCGGTGCATCTGGTAGGTGCCGACGCGGCAGGGGATGCACTTGCCACACGACTCGGTCATGCAGAAATCCATGAAGTACTTGGCGACGTCCACCATGCAGGAGCTTTCGTCCATGACGATCATGCCGCCGGAACCCATGATCGATCCCGCTTTGGCGAGAGACTCATAGTCGACCGGCATGTCGAGACACTCGGTGGGAAGACATCCGCCGGAAGGGCCTCCGGTCTGCACGGCTTTGAATTTGCGACCTTCGGGAATGCCGCCTCCAATTTCGTAGACCATCTCGCGAAGCGAAATGCCCATGGGAACTTCGACGAGCCCGGTATTTTCGACTCGGCCGGCAAGCGCGAAGACCTTTGTGCCTTTGCTCTTCTCCGTGCCGATGGATGCGTACCAGGCGCCGCCATTGCGGATGATGGGAGCGATGTTGGCAAAGGTCTCGACGTTATTAATGAGTGTGGGCTGGCCAAACAGCCCTTCCATGGCCGGATATGGAGGCCGTGGACGCGGCGTGCCGCGCTTCCCTTCCACCGATGCGATCAGCGCGGTTTCTTCGCCGCAGACAAACGCGCCGGCGCCGAGCCGCAGATCGATCTTGAAGCTGAAACGCGTTCCGCAGATTTCGGAACCGAGCAGGCCGACGCGCTCTGCCTGACGAATCGCATTGCGCAAGCGCTTGATGGCCAGCGGATACTCGGCGCGCACATAGATGTAGGCTTCCGCGGCGCCGACGGCATATCCGGCGATCAGCATTCCTTCGAGCACACGGTGCGGATCGCTTTCGAGGACACTGCGATCCATGAACGCGCCGGGATCTCCTTCGTCGGCGTTGCAGATGACATATTTCGAAGTGCCGACGGATTTCGAGACCGTGCTCCACTTCAGCCCGGTGGGATATCCTGCGCCGCCCCGCCCACGCAAGCCGCTTTTCGTGACCTCGTCGATGACCTCGCGCGAGGTCATCTCCGTAAGCGCTTTGATCAGCGCGGTGTACCCGCCGGTGGCGATGTAGTCTTCAATGCGGTCGGGATCGATGACACCCGAATTTTCCAGCACGATCTTCTTCTGGCGCTGGAAGAATGGAACGTCGGTCGGGCAAACAAGGCGGGACACGGCAGAACCTTCCAGGCTGTCGATGATGGCCGCACCATCCGACGCTTCGACCTTCTTATACAACACGCCGTTGCTGGTTGAGACCAGCGGGCCTTCGGAACACAGTCCCATGCAGCCCACGCCCTTTACCTGGCAATGATCTTTATTGCCGCGTTTCCCGATTTCCTGATCGAGGGCGTCTTTGACCGATTGGCTTTGACAGGAAAGACATCCTGCGGCGACGCAGACGTTTACCCGCTGGGTGAACCGGCCTTGCGACGCGCGTTCGGATTCGGCTATTTCTTCGAGTTCCTCTGGTGTCATGCGCTCGTCCACTTCTTGAGATGTTCGCGGACGCCGGCCGTACTGACTTTGCCGGCTACTTCCTGGTCGTACACAACGGCTGGAGCCAACCCGCACGAACCCAGGCAGCGGGCCGTGAGCAATGAGACTTTCTTGTCGGCAGTGGTTTCGCCGGGACGGATGCCGAGATCGCGCTGCACTGCGTCCAGCAACTGCGGCGCTCCTTTGATGTAGCACGCCGTTCCCATGCAGATGACACAGGTGTGCTCGCCCGCCGGTTTCAGAGTAAAGAAATGATAGAAAGTCGCGACGCCGTAGGCTCGGCTTAAAGGTACCCGCAACGACACCGCTACGTAGCGCAGCGCCTGTTCGTCAAGATATCCGAACGCCTCTTGAACCGTGTGCAGCGTTTCAATCAGGCCGCGTGCCTGCTGGCCCTGCCGCCGGATGGTGGCATCGACCAACTTCCAGCGCTTGTCTGAATTGGGAGGTACAGGTTTTGTAACGTATGAGAGCATCTCCGGTCCTACTCACTGATGAATTCGGGATGACGTGATGAAATTGAATTTGCATGATTGCAAATAACCCACAATTCTAGACCTGCGGTACACCAGTATCAATGATTGGGATCACGAAATTGTTGGCGAACTTCCCACTTCGGTTCATGCCCGAATGGATTCAAGTTCGCGTTTGTCGGATTTCTGCCGGCATTCAGTTGTGGTTGCCGCAATCACGATGAGCGTGGCGTCATCCCGTAAGTTCGCTGAGCAGAAGTTCTTGGCGTCAGCCAATAGCCGTTCCTTCAATTCTTTAGGAGACTGCGCTCTGTTCTCGACCGCACTCGCAATAAGCCGTTCTTCTCCAAACTCTTCCCCGTCTTCCATGCCGGCTTCGGTAATCCCGTCAGTGAAGAGCAGCAACCGGTCTCCGGGGATAAGCTCAATTTCTGAATCTTCATACTTCCAGTCGGGGAAAACACCAAGCAGCGCCCCGCCTTCCGGTAGTAATTCGGCTTTCCGGCCAGCACGGATCAAAATCGGGGAAAGATGTCCTGCATTGGTGTAACAGAATGTTTTGTTTGTTGCGTCGAGGACCCCGTAGAGAAGCGTCACGAACTTGCCAGTCGTGATGGTGGAACACAATACCGAATTGACCCGCGCACATAGCGTCGCGGGGGATACCGTCTCATTGGCAAATGCTCGGACAGTGGCCTGCACGCTTGCCATGAGCAGCGCGGCGGAAATGCTTTTGCCTACGACGTCGGCGATGCAAACGCCGAGTTTGGTATCGCTCAGGCGGATGACATCGAAATAATCACCGCCTACTTCGCGCGCCGGTTCCCACGCACCATCGATCTCAAATCCCGGAACCTGTGGAATTTCTCGGGGCAGCAATGACTGCTGAATCTCACGCGCCTGCCCCAGTTCCTTTTCCTGATTTTCTCGACGTGCCGCCTCGAGTTCGAGATTGTTCTGGAGTTCGCGATTTCGCGCTTCCAACCGCTCCCGCATTCTTCGATAGAGCTCCGCGCTCACGCCGACAATCATTGTCGCCATGAAAGGAAACTTCCATCCCGACCTCAGATACTGCCACAAGGTCTGTCCGGGATCCTTTTGGAATGGAAACCGAATGACGTTGACCACGCCGACTCCCAGAACTGCGACGACGAAAACCAGCGCAACGTAAACAGCCCACGACTGCAGCCTTGGCCGGTGCTTGTAGAGGAAACCGAAATAATCTTCGACCAGAACGATGAGATTACAGAGCGGCAGAGTGTAGGCGAGGGTTGGGCCGATTTCGGGACCTCGATCCGCCGCCCACAAAGCTGCATAAATCGCGACGGCAATCGCGATAAAAGTCTGCTGACGGCGAACGAACCGTTTGAGGTAAGGCACGGGCATCAGCCAATACTCCGGAGACGCGGCGCGCCTTTCATTGCCGGATCGTCAGCACCGGGCAGTGTGCCTGCGCAATGACGTGATGGGCCGCGGACCATGGCAGATGCGTTCCGCCTACCTCAGACGAAGAATGCGCTCCCAGGATGATCATGTCGGCCTCGCGCGCAGCTGCCGCTTTGAGAATCTGCTCAGGCGCGTTTCCGAATTCAATCAGCACCTCGGGGACGTACTGCAACTGGGCATTCCCCGGAATCAGTTCTCGCAGGCGTTGGAGGTTGTCTTCAATCGGGCCGGGATTGCTGCCCAGATGTGTGTAGTCCTCGACGACGTGGATCAGCGAGAGGCGTGCGTGAAATTCTTGAGCCAGCGATACTGCGTCACCTGCGACGAGAGCGGCGCTCCTTCCAAAGTTGGTGGCGAAAAGAATCTGCTGAATGTCAATCTCTGGCGGAGCGAGATCGCGACCGGAAAGTTCGGGAAGCTTCGCGCGCCCAGAAACTTTCGGACCAACAGTCAATACGGGGCACGGCGCATGGCGCAGAATGCCCTCGGCGACGGAGCCGAGCAGGAGTTTCCCCAAGCCGGTGCGTCCGTGGGTTCCGACCACGATCAGGTCCACCTCGTTCTCGGCAATGATGCCGGCGAGGTTCGTCCAGATCAGGCCGTGCCGCGCATAAATGCGATGGGGCACGCCTTCGATGCGCTGGGCAATTTTCTCAAGTTTTTCCTTGGCCTCGGCGTGCGCGTCCTCGTAAATCGTGCCCATGCTGACGTAGTCGACACCGCCGCTCATCATCAGGAGATTAGCCTCGGAGAGCACGTGTAACAGGTGCAGGGTACTGCCAAAACGGCGGGCAATCGCGACGGCATAAGGGAGGGCTGATTCTGAGGTTGGAGAAAAATCCGTGGGGAAAAGGATGTTCTTAACCGAAAGGGCTGAGAACGGCCTCTTTGCGCTTGCGTCGGGAGCCGTTTTGGTGAATTCCACGACTGTCATACGACACCTCCGCGCTTCTAGCATCGCGCGGGAGAGGATTTGGGGGTATGGCGAGTGTCACCCGGAATTGTGATTAGGATCACAAATCCGAGACGGCAATTCGTAATAGTGCTTATAATGCACAGGCGCCAAAGTTTTCTCCCCTAGGCGCACGTCCCCGGTTTTGAAAACTCATCTCTGACGCTTGCAGGAGTACGTGTATGCGTTTGAGGCATATGTTTCGTTGTCCCGTCGTCTGTCCGGCACTTCTGGCCGTCAGCTTCTTTCTTGCTACCGGTTGGGCTCAAACCGAAATCCCGGCCCATAGCTTTAAGGGCGCGACCGATGGAGCGGATCCTTATGCTGGATTGATCGCCGATTCGAAAGGAAACGGTTACGGAACCACATACGCGGGCGGTGGAAGCGCGAATTGTCAAAGCGGTTGTGAAACGGTTTACAAGATCACCTCGTCGGCAAAAGAGACTGTTCTACATGCTTTCACTGGAGGCACCACGGACGGCTGCTATCCGTATGCGCCGCTGGTTATCGATAAAAGTGGAAACGTCTACGGCACAACCAGTGGATGTGGGGCAAACAATACCGGCATCGTGTTCAAGATTAGTCCTTCAGAGATCGAGACGATTCTGCACAACTTCGGAGTGGCTTTCCTCAGTGGGGACGGGAGCTATCCGCGTGGGGGGTTGGCATTGGATGCGCAGGGTAATCTCTATGGAACGACAACGCAGGGCGGCGTCATTCCCGACCTCGCTGGCACGATATTCAGAGTCAGTCCGTCTGGAACTGAGACCGTGCTCTACAGCTTTACGGGAGGAGCGGATGGTGGAGAACCGATTGCCGGTCCGATTCTTGACGAGAGTAGGAATCTTTATGGAACGACACACGTGGGCGGCGCCCATAATGAAGGTACGGTATTTGAGCTTTCGGCATCAGGAAGCCTTACCGTGCTGTACAGCTTTGGTGGTAGCACCGGCGACGGGTTGCTCCCGAACGCAGGAGTGGTCCTGGATAAAAAGGGAAATCTTTACGGCACAACCTCTCTCGGAGGAGCGGCGGGCGTCGGGACAGTGTACGCTATGAATCCTTCGTCGAAAACAGGGAAGATCCTTCACAGTTTCAGCGCCATAAACGGCGACGGGACCGAGCCATATGCGGGAGTTGTCTTGGACAGTGCCCAAGCCAACCTATATGGGGCAACGCCGCTTGGCGGTTCCTTTGGAGTCGGGACGGTCTATCGATTATCTCTATCGGGTCTGAAAGAGACAGTCCTGCACAGCTTTGGCGCCACGGGGGACGGTTCTACTCCGTTTGGAGGTGTGATCCTTGACTCGAAGGGCAATGTTTACGGGACGACTTCCATCGGCGGCAAATACAATTTAGGCACTGTTTACAGAGTCGTCCCGTAGCCGATGCGGCAACGGAGCTACTGGCCGAAGCCGTCCGCTTGAGATACAGCTCCGACGGCAACCGTGTGGTCGATGTAGACCCGGCCAGCTTCGAGGGCCTTGCGATCGAGTTCCAGCAGCGCTGGATTTTTGACCTTCGCCTCAAGCACTTTCATCGCCGTGTCGGAGTGGAGGCATTCGGTTTCTTCGAGCAGCGCGCCCATGATGACGACGTTGGCAACTTTTGCCGAGCCGAGTTTGTCGGCAATTTCAGAAGCTGGAATGCAAACGACTTGAGCATTCGTGATGGGAAGGTCGTCAGGGAGTTTGTCGCGGCCATAGATGATCGTTCCGCCCGGCGCAATTTGTGCCGCGAACTTGCGTAGGGAGATCTCGTTCATCGCGATCAGGACGTCAGGCTTGGAGAGGACTGGGGATCCGATGCGATCTTTCGACAGGCAGACGTGGCAATGCGCGCTGCCGGACCGCATCTCGGGGCCGTACGACGGCAGCCAGCTGACTTCCAGTCCTTCGCGCATACCCATCTCGGCGAGGAGCTGTCCGAGCAGGAGTACGCCCTGTCCGCCGAATCCGGCGATCTTGATCCCAAGATGTCGGAAACGATGGGAGCGTCCGTGAATCATGTTGTCGCGTGCGATCTTGCGCTCCCCTTCGACGATTTCTTCCACCGTTTTGTGAGGAGGAACGTTGTTGTTCGGAATGTCGATTTTCTTGTCGCGGAAGACGTTCAGTGGGAAGTTAGGGATCATCTTTTCTGCAACCCACTTCCGCGCATCAACGGGATCCTTGCCCCAGATTGTTGGGCAGGGCGACAAAATTTCCACGAAAGTGAATCCTGCGCCATCGCGCTGCAGCTCTAGTGCTTTGCGTACAGAGCGACGGGCTTTCATGATGTTCTTATTGTCGGAGAGAGCTACGCGCTCGATGTATACGGGCGCTTCGAGCGACGAGAGCATTTCACACATGTGCAGCGGGAAACCTTCGTTGACAGGACGGCGTCCCCAGGGTGATGTGGTGCTGCGCTGCCCAACGAGTGTGGTGGGCGCCATTTGCCCGCCAGTCATGCCATAGATGGCGTTGTTTACGAAGAAGACGGAGATCTTTTCACCGCGATTCGCAGCATGAACGATTTCCGCAGTGCCGATGGCGGCGAGATCGCCGTCACCCTGATACGCGATTACGATTTTGTCGGGGCACGCGCGCTTTAGGCCGGTAGCAGCGGCGGGAGCGCGTCCGTGTGCAACTTGCACATTTCCGACGTCGAAATAGTAGTACGCAAAGACGGAGCAGCCGACGGGACTGACTAGTATGGTCTGGTCCTGCAAGCCTAACTCCTGGATGGCCTCGGCGATCAGCTTGTGAACCACTCCATGGCCGCAGCCCGGGCAGTAGTGGGTCTGGTGCCGCAGGTCGGACTTTCGTTCGTACTCGGGATAGAAGACTTCCGACTTGGAGTGGATCAGCTCGTATCCGTCGTTCGTTGCCTTCGGTTGTTCCAGAGTTACATTTTGCTCTGCCATGGTCAGTGCCTCTCGATCGTGGCGCCGCCGTTCTCGGCGGCTGTCCGTCGGGCATCTTGCCCGACCAGCCGAGGGCGAGACGCCCTCGGAACAGCCGGCAAGATGCCGGCGCTACACTACACCGCTGTTCCTACCTGTTCTTCAATCTTCGCGAGGAGCTCCTCTACGCTTGGCACGTTGCCGCCGACGCGTCCGTAGAAGTCGACTGGACGCCGGCCCTCGACGACCAGCTTCACGTCCTCGAGCATCTGGCCGTTGCTCAATTCCACCACCAGCAGCTTCTCGACATGCAGCGTAGTCTTCGCCAGCTCTTTCTTCGGGAATGGCCACAAGGTGATCGGCCGGAATAGTCCAACCTTGATTCCCTGCTTGCGCGCTTCGTCGACCGCCGAGCGCAATACGCGGGAAACGATTCCGTAGCCGACTACGATCAGGTCGGCATCGTCGGTCAGGTACTGCTCGCAGCGCGTCTCGTGCTCTTGTGCGCGGATATACTTGGCTTCCATTTTGCGCTGATGCTCTTCCAGTTCATCTGGCTCGAGAACAATCGAGCTAACCATGTTTTTGCGCGTCCCCGCAGTTCCCTGCACTGCCCAGGGTTTCGATGGCGGGACAATCTCGCGATACGCGAGATCGAGAGGCTCCATCATCTGACCGACAAATCCGTCGGTCAGGACGACTGCGGGATTGCGATAGTTGTCCGCGAGGTCGAAGGCAAGGATTGTGAGATCAGCCATCTCCTGCACAGACGCCGGAGCGACGACAAAGTTCCGGTAGTTCCCATGACCTCCGCCCTTGACCATGGCAAAGTAATCGCTCTGTTCGGGAGCGATGTTGCCGAGCCCCGGGCCTCCGCGCATTACATCGACAATCACGCACGGCAACTCGGCGCCGGCGAGATAGGAAATACCTTCCTGCATCAGGCTGAGCCCAGGACCGGAAGAAGCCGTCATGACGCGCTGCCCGGCGGATGCCGCGCCGTAGACCATGTTGATGGACGCGGTCTCGCTCTCTGCTTGGACAAACGTTCCGCCCACTTCCGGGAAGTACAGGGCGGCGGCTTCCGCAACCTCGCTTGCGGGTGTGATGGGATATCCGTAGTAGGCGCGGCATCCGGCGAGCACCGCACCTCTGATGACGGCGACGTTGCCTTTACAGAGCTGGCGCATGTTCGCCTCCTACTTGTGCCTCGGTCACGACAACTTTGACTTTGGGAGGAGGAGCCAGCCGGTAGACCTCGATCGCGCCCGGCTCGGGACAGCAATAGAAGCAAATGCCGCAACCGGTGCAGTCGTGTCCGGTATAGCGCGCAGGGTGCACGCCGTAGTGGCTCAATTCAGGGGAAAGTTCCAGGCACTTTGGCGGGCACGACTCAACGCATAGCCCGCATCCTTTGCACTCTTCCACATCGACTACAACCTTGCCACGCGCGGGGCCCGCCATAAATTTTTCTCCTTGCTTTACCTCGCCCCAGCCGGCTGTGCCGCCTGAGGATGTTGCAGCCATTTCGTTTTCTCGCAGTATTCCCATAACTCTGCGCGGAAGTCGGGATGTGCGATGTCAATCAACGCTTTCGCGCGCTCGCGAATCGACTTGCCATGCAGATATGCCGTTCCAAACTCGGTCACAACGTAACGCACCAGCCCTCGGGACGTGACCACTCCCGCTCCAGGGTCGAGTTGCGGAACGATGCGGGAAATCTTGCCGCTCTTCGCCGTCGCAGAAATCGCGATGATCGCTTTGCCGTTCTTTGATCGTGACGCTCCCCGCAGGAAATCCACCTGGCCGCCGATGCCGCTGTAAAAGGTGCTGCCAATCGAGTCGGAGCAGACTTGTCCTGTGAGATCGACCTGAATCGCGGAGTTGATGGCGACCATGTTGTCGTTCCGGGCGATCAACGCCGGATCATTTGTGTAGGCCGTCGGGTGGAATTCGAAGATGGGATTGTTGTCCATGAACTCGAACAGGCGCTTGGTGCCCAGGGCAAATCCGAGAATGATCTTGCGCGGCTTGAAGTTTTTGCGCGCGCCCGTGAGAACTCCCGCCTCGATCAGCGGAATGACGCCGTCCGATACCAGTTCGCTGTGAACGCCGAGATCTTTGCGATCCATCAGCATGGGCAGGACAGCATCCGGGATCCCGCCGATGCCGGTTTGCAGGACAGCGCCATCGCCGATCAGGCCAGCAACGTTTTTTGCAATCGCAACCTGGAGATCGGCGACGACCGGCCTCTTGAGGGCGCACAGCGGACGCGAGGATTCCACGAACGTATCGATGTCATCGACATGGATGAAGCTGTCTCCGTAAGTGCGCGGCATGTTCTCGTTGACTTGCGCCACAACGTGTTTTGCGACACGGGCGGCGGTCAGAGTCGTGTCGACGCCAACACCGAAGCTGCAGAAGCCATGAGAATCCGGCGGCGAGACCTCGATCAGAGCGACATCGATCGGCATCTGGCCGCTTTCAAACAAGCCCTCGATCTCGCTGAGATAAATGGGCGTGTAGTCGGCGCGGCCGTCATTGATGGCGTCGCGGACGTTGCCGCCGATGAACATGGCGTTGTGGCGAAAATGGCCCGCCATCTCCGGCGCCACGTAGGGGGCGCATCCCATGGTCATCATGTGAACGATTTCTACATCGTAGACGTCGGGCGCCCGCCGCATGAGCGCCTCGACCAGAGTTTCAGGCTCGGCACATCCCGGCTGGATGTAGACGCGCATTCCGGACTTTACGCACCCCAGTGCCTCGTCCGCTGTCTTGAGCCGTTTTTTGTATTCCATTTCCCATGACATCGACATCCGGATTCAGTCTCCTAGCTAGCCCGCAACTCCCCCGCTTCATGCGGATAACGGGCAACTTCGTCTTCATACCCCACGGAGGCATAATAAATCGCCCGATCAAAGAACATCTCGAGCATCTGGAGCAGTGCCAGCTCGCCCATGATCTCGATCGCCCGGTCCATCACAGCCTCACTCTTCAGAAACTCCCACAGATTCTCTTTCGTAAGAACAATTGCCTGGATGACTTCGCTCAAAGGAATTCTTTGGTGCGCACGGCGGGCGCCAATCTCGCGATAGCGGTGTTCAATATCCAGTTCGTTCTTACCCAGCAACCACTCGCCCAAATGCCGGTAGATCTCGTACACACGTTCGCGTAACTCATGCGCAGGCACATTGCGAAAATGGGCTATTTGCGTACTGAACTGGACTTTCTCTTCCAAACCCCCGGCGAGTGCATCGGCGTGAGATTCGATCAGACGTACCAGTCTGTAGGAGAACATCATACTCACCCCCTCGTCTTCAGAGAACGAGCCCCGGCGTTACACCCCGATCTTTACAACCGCATCTTGGTTGGTCCAGCCTTCGACTGGCAATTTCACGGACTCCACCACCGGCTCCATGGTTTGCGGAACCGTGATGGCCCGGGAAATCATGCATAACGATTTTGTGCGGCGAAGCAGTTGCAGGCCGACTTCGCACTGGTCCTCGGAATGCAGCTTTAGTCTGGGGCGGATCAGAATTTCGTGGAAGCTGGATCCCGCGGTACGGCTGCGGCGGACGCAGCCTTCGATCTCGACTTCGAGATCAAGGAAGTCGAACTTCGCGCTGCGTGCGACGTCGTGGAAGGTGGTAGTGAAGCAGCCCGCTAAAGCGCATAACAGCAGCTGCTCCGGGGTCCACCGGCCTTGCAATCCTCCCAACTCCGCGGCCTCCGAGAAATGGATCGTGTTGGGCGAGGACTCGCACTTGGCCAGTCCGGTGCGGCCTGACGTCCACCAAGCCGAAACGCGATATGTATATTCCGCAGGCATGTTTCTTACTCCCGCCAAGCCGGAGCCGCCTCTACGACGACAGGGAGAAGATCACCGTGATGGTGGTCTCGACCTCGACCGGCTGGCCATTCAACAAATAGGGTTTGTACCGCCACTGTTTAACTGCAGAAATCGCGGCCGGCACCAGCATGGGGTGACCGCTGATCAACTGCAGGTTTTCGATCTCGCCGTTGACACTGATCACGGCCGTCAACACCACATCGCCTTGCACGCGTGCAGCGCGAGCAAGTGGCGGATAGGAAGGCTCGACACGGTGAATCAGCAAGCCCTTGGTCACGCCCTGAGAGATTCGCACGCGTTGCGGGACGACTGGCTGCAGTTTGGGAACATTTGCAAGACTGGAGGTCGCGCTGACAATGCCTCCGATAACTCCGCCAAGCTGGCCTCCGGGAATTCCACCCGGAACACCACCGACAACTCCCCCGGTGGCGGCGAGCGGTGGCGGCGCTTCTTCTTCCTTAATCATCTGGACCTTTTGTGGAATACGCGTCGGAGTACGCAGCTGGCCGGTGTTTAGAACATCGGTCTGGATCTGCCGGATCACTCTCTGCACTTGCTCAGCTGCTGGCGGTGGAGGCGGTGGAGGCGGGGGAGGCGCAACCAGAAATGTCAACAACTGCGCTTTGGGCAGCGTCTCAGTGAACACCAAGGGCATAATCAACATCACGCCAACTGCTAAGCAATTAAAAATGAATGACGTAGTCGTCGCGAAGGCATGACGCTTGTTCTGCTGTCCGAAGTCGAGAATGCTGTCGGCAAACATCGGCCGCATGGCGATCGCGCCTCCGGAGACGATGGCCGACTTTGGCAGAACGGCAGCCCCTGGACGGCTTACTGGTTTCGTTTCTTTTACTTCTGGCTCATGAATTTCAATTGTGCCCATCGGAACCTCCCTGCCTCCCTCCACCGAGCCGCCCTGAGTCCGGAGACAGGCGCGCGGCTCATTTTCCAAGGACATCTTCTTCTAAGCGGCCTGTAGGTCAAATGGCGCACATCACGGCACTTTGTGAGCGGGATCACGGATTTCGGTTTTCGGCGAAACTTAAGTAATCACGGCAGATATCGGCTCTCCACCGTGACCTTCCACAATTCCCGAACCATATTCATCAAGAGGACCGGTGTATACTTCAGCCTCTTCGATCTCATCGCCCTCACTCTCCCCATGCCTGTGGCCATCCAATGCCGCGATCTTCGCAAGACGTACGACGGAAAAGTGGAGGCTGTTCGCGGGTTGAACCTGGAGATTGAGGCTGGGGAGTGTTTTGGACTTCTGGGGCCTAATGGCGCGGGCAAAACCACGACGATCGAGATCCTGGAAGGCCTGCTGGCACCGAGTTCAGGGCAGGTTTCGATTCTCGGTCACAGCTGGAATGAGAACGAACGCGAGATGCGGGAGTGGCTCGGCATCTCGTTGCAGGAAACACGGCTCTCCGAGAAGCTGTCGGTGCGAGAAACGATTGACTTGTTCGCCAGCTTTTATCGCGAGCCGCGCTCGACGGACGAAGTGATGCAACAACTAGAGCTCACTGAGAAGGCGGATGCTTGGGTAGGCAAGCTTTCAGGCGGACAGCGGCAGCGGCTTGCGGTCGCAACAGCTCTGGTGTGCAATCCGAAAATTTTATTTCTGGACGAGCCGACGACGGGGCTCGATCCCCAGAGCCGGCGCCAGTTGTGGGACATTATTCGCGTCTTTCAAAAGAATGGCGGCACGGTACTGCTGACCACGCACTACATGGACGAGGCCGAGAAACTTTGCGACCGGCTGGCGATTGTCGATCACGGCCAAATCATCGCGGAAGGTTCGCCTATGGACCTGATCAACCGTTTGGGTGGACATCATGTGGTCGAGTTTTCAGTCAGCGGCAATCATGATGGCGCTGCATTGCCGGCATGGCGTGCGCTGCCGAGTGTGGAGTCGGTGCGCGAGGACGCCGGGCTTATTGCTTTGAACGTCAAGCAGCCGCACCTTACTATCCCGGCGCTTCTGGATGTGATTGAGAAACAAGGTGAACGGTTACAGCATCTGACTACGCGGCAGGCGAGCCTGGAAGATGTGTTTGTGAATCTGACGGGAAGGCATTTGCGGGAAGAATAAATCTAATTATTCATTGAATCATTTAGTCATTTAATCAATGAGGACTCCACTTCTCGGTTGCATACAGTTGAATCTTCAATCGCCCATGAATCGAGTGATCGCTGCTGTCGCACTCTTTGTGGCTGTGGCCGCTTCGGGACAAGGTTCGGATCCGGGGTCCGATTCCTTTGCTCCATTTGAACAATGGAAGGCGGCTGTACTCGCCGGGGATGCTGCGGCTCTGAAAGGTTTCTACCGCGCTGATCCTCCTGCGCAGGTCAGGATTAATTCCGCAACGAGCGATGCGCATGCAGACATCGAATTTTGGCTCAAGCTGAAGCCGCGGTCGATCAAGGTTGACGTTGTTCGCAATGAGCCCCGGCACGGGCACATTAGTTTTATCTTTCGCGCCTGGATCGGGATATCAAATGGGTCAACCGTCCTCGTAACGGACGACCAATCGTGGCAGCAAGTGGACGGGCAATGGCGGTTGATCTCGGTGGAACGAACAGATGCACCGCGCCTCAAGCAGCCGGCGAACATGAAGAAAGATCTATATCCGGCGGACGCCGATGCTCACGAGGAGATTACAGCCGCAGAACAACGCGCCGCCAAGGCGCACAAACGGCTGCTACTGGTTTTCGGCGCGAACTGGTGTTTCGACTGTCACGTGTTAGACCTTGCTTTCCATGGGCCCGATCTCGCTCCGATTCTGGACGCAAGTTACGAAGTTGTGCACGTTGATCTCGGCCCGGAAGAAGAGAAGAATGCCGATCTCGTTAAACAGTACGAGATCCCTTTGAATAAAGGAGTTCCGGCGCTGGCCGTTGCTGAGAGTGATGGAAAGCTCGTCGTTAGCCAGAAGAACGGAGAATTCGAGGATGCGCGTGCCTTATCGGCGGAAGCGTTGGCGGAGTTTCTGAACAAGTGGAAACCAGGGAAAGCGAATTGATTCATTTAGTCATTTAGACATTTAATCAATGAACTGCCTACGGAGGCTGCTTTTATTGATTAAATGACTAAATGGTTAAATGACTAATTAAATCCATGAGCGTTGCACAGGAAACACCGATTCGAACGGAGAAGCTACAGCCCACGCCGCCGCGGCGTAATGGCCGGTGGGCCGGCTATTCACATCTTTTGATGGCGCGCATGCTGGAACTGAAGCGCGAACCGGAAGTTGTGTTCTGGGTTTTTATCTTTCCCTTGCTGCTTGCGCTCGGGTTGGGCATCGCCTTCCGCAACAAGCCGGGTGACGCCATCTCCGTTGCGATAGTCCAGGAACCCAATTCACAGCCTTCGATGTTTGCCTGTGGCAGCGTCCAGAATCTCCTCGCGCGCTCGTCACATGACCGCTTCAAGCCAAGGATTGTTCTTCTCGAGGAGGCGCGCCAGGGATTTCGACTCGGTAAGTACGATTTGATTGTCTACCCTCAATCCGGCGGCTTCCAATATACTTACGACCCCGCTCGCCCAGAAAGTGTGCTGGCCGAGTCCGAAGTCGACAACGCGCTTCAATCCGGTGCTGGCCGCAAAGACGTCATCCCCGCGACCGTCCTAGCCTCCTCCGAGCCCGGTTCGCGCTACATCGATTTCCTAATTCCCGGCCTACTCGGCATGAACCTGATGAACTCGGGCATGTGGGGGATTGGATTTGCATTGGTTGACATGCGGCAGCGGAAGTTGCTGAAACGATTTGTCGGCACGCCAATGCGCCGGTCTGACTTCCTGCTCGCGATGGCTTCCAGCCGGCTGATCCTGATGATTATCGAGGTAGGACTGCTGCTGGTCTTTGGCGTGCTCTTCTTTCATATGCGCGTGCTCGGATCGGTGGCCGCGATCGCCTTAATTGCTGCGATTGGTTCGCTCACGTTCGGCGGAGTGGGATTACTCACCGCAAGCCGCGCGCAGAAGATTGAAAGCGTCAGCGGGCTGATCAATCTGGTGATGATGCCGATGTGGATCTTCTCGGGCGTTTTCTTCTCTTACGAGCGTTTCCCTGCTGTCATGCAACCGTTCATCAAGGCACTGCCGCTCACGGCGCTAAATGACGCCTTGCGCGCCAGCATTCTGGAAGGAACGCCGATTCTTCATCAATGGTCGCGTTTGCTGGTGATGATTGTTTGGGGGGGCGTATCGTTCGCGCTTGCTTTGAAGTGGTTCCGCTGGACTTAGGGATCGCGACCAACGCTGCAGCGAAAACCTTAACCACAAAGGTCACGAAGGTACACGAAGGAAAACTGCTCACGCTCGTTGTTGTTTGTGATACTTCGTGTTCTCTGCGGATTTTCCCTTGCGAAACTCGGGCAGTATTACCTTTGCTGCACTGCCTGCAGCACTGATTTATAAGCCTCGGCCGTCGATGAGGCGCCACTCGATATTGCGGCATTGTGAGCTGCCATGCGCGCTGCCAGCGCTTCTAGCATGTAGCTGTCGTTTTGATAACCGGACATCTCTTGCAAGGGAATCGGTGACAGCTTCCACATGGCGCGGTCGTCTTCCTGCATCCGCTGCAACCAGCGTGTAAATGCGTCTTGCTGAAAATCTGCGCGCTCGATGATTGCCATCACCGCGAGTGCCAGGCGGTCTTGCTCTCCGTGCGTATAAATCACGTTGGCGGTCGCGAGCCGCTGTGAGATGGCATCCAGAATTCGTTGCTGCTCGGAGACCGTTAGCGCCGGATTCTCTGCGAGGGCTTCCAGCAGGTCGGCTGTATGCGCGGTCGCATGAATCCATCCAACTTTCACTTCGTAACCACGCAGATCCCGTTCTTCATTGAGATACGCCAGGGCATCCGAGAGCAGTGCATGATAACGCTCTGCCCCAAGGAATGGAGCTTTCACATCGTGGGCTGCGATTTCTGATAGACACAACGCGGAAAACGAACGCTGCAGAACACTGTCATTGCCGGATTCTCCGATGTTCTTTTTCAGATTGCCGCGCCACTCCTCCGAGAGTGCGATCAAATCCTCGTTGGAAAGTTTCCCTGCGCGGATCCAACTGGTGAGAATGCTGTACGCCAGATCATCGCGCAGTTCAGAATCCGGTGATGCAAGAAGGTCACTGAGTTCGTGCGCCAGGGCTGAAGCCGATTCACCATCAGGCACGGCGTAGTGTTGTTGAGCAATACTCTCCCAGAACGGACGGTCGTGCGCCGGGGCTGCGACTGCGACGAGCGCGATTGATAGAAACAGCAGCAATCGTGGAATCATATGTTTGAGTTGTGCGAAGGTTAGACGGATGAGAATGCAAAAAAGTGTCCTTCCCGTATAGAGAACTCAGGAATTTAGGAGGCGCGCGTCTAACAGAACTCGCCATTCGTCAGAGTGTTTCTGTGTCTGCGTGGTGGATTATCACTTCTTTTGCGCCCGGGCCATTTCGCGGATTTGATTGAGATATCCGATGTACACGGGAATCGGAATGTCGGGGGAGTCGCCATCGTTCAGAAAGTGAGTGAGGTGTACATCGAGGGGAATTCCGGCTATTACTTCGCGGAAGCGCGGCATCTGGAGGTATTTCACCTTCCAGATTTCCAGCATCACTGAGCGAAACTCTTCGCTGATAAAGCTTAGTTTGCGATCACCCAGATAAATTCCGTCGAAATGTCGCTTTGTTAGAGCTGTCCGGATCGGGCTGTCAGAAGGTGAGAAGACACAAATCAGCTGAAAGAGATCCGCGAGATCGCCCCAGAGAACCTTCTCCTCATAAGCCGTAAAGCGAAACTTCTTCTCGTGCCGCTGCTGGACATTTCGCGCATAGTCCTGCGGAAGTAAGCCTTGATGACCTAACTCGTCGCGAAACCAATGCAGTCGTTCCGCTGTTAGATTGTGGCGCAGGAACTCAATCGCGTAGGCATTCGGAAGATACAAATCCGGATTATTGTCGAGTCCCTTGAGCAATGGGCTCCAGTCGGTCTTCTGTAAGGCATCCAGCAGTTCGAAGATCTGGGCAATCGTCACGTCCGGGTGATACTTCACCGCCTGCCAGAAATGCTCTGTGCTGTCGTAGGTGGCGCCGTATAGGTCAATTCCTTCATCGATCGGGTACCAGTTGGAAAGGACCCTTCCGCGAATGGACGGAGAAGCGCTCCAGCAATTCAGGGAGTGCTTCCACTTTTCTTGCAGAGCGAGAAAATCGTCGGCGTAACCGGGTGGGACTGGATCTTTGACTTTTGCCAGCGCCTGTTGGAGTTCGCGTCTTGTATGCGTAATCAGAACTTCCAGAGGGCGTTCGTCGACCATAGAGATGATGCGGCTCTCGACCGCCTCTCGAAGCAGGCCGCCTGCGAGGCGCTGCCGCTTTTCGTCGGTGAAGCTGGCGTCTCCCTTCCAGCGCTGTGTTTGCGATTCGATGTAAGGAAATGCTTCTGCCAGAGATTTGAACTCGATGAAGGCGTGGATCGCGAATGTGACCGGATGACCATCTTTCGAGATAACTGTGGATGGCGTGACCAGTTCCTGAAGCGAGAGGGTTTGTGCGGCAAGCGAGGCACTTAGCAACGGGGTCGCAGCGACAAGAATGAAAGGTAGTAATGCGGTCTTAAATGTCCGTCTGGATTGATGAGGTCTTCGACGTTGATCCATTAGAGGATGGAAGGGGAGCGGAGTAGATCGGCTCCGCTCAGGCCTCACCCGCTTAACAGGGAGCAACGAATGAGGCCGTCTGCGGTGCTTGCGAAAGAATACGACTACGACTTGGCTTGCTTGGCCTGTTTCCGCACTTTGGCCCAGCGTTGCCGTTGTGCCTCTGCGATCCGCTCACGAGCTTCCTTACTCAGGATACGTTTACCTCTCCTGGATCCGGCGCCGCCTGCG
>Ga0335085_10000412_pt1 | contig 124169 bp, 131 predicted proteins | sample Lox_Sample_45_FD_206712 | JGI IMG/M metagenome (GOLD analysis project Ga0335085, IMG submission 206712) | Soil microbial communities from Loxahatchee National Wildlife Refuge, Florida, United States - Lox_Sample_4.5 | ecosystem: Environmental > Terrestrial > Soil > Wetlands | place: USA...
CTATGCCTATGGAGTAGCCCGGGGCGTTTGCCGCATTGGGGTCGGTGACGATATAGGCCCCCGTTGAGCCGTCGCTGTGCCAGTAGTGGGAGGGGGTGCCCGAGGAGTCCTCTTGGGAGGAGATGAGGTGTGTCGCGGGCGCCGGCTCGTTTGAGGAAATATCCGCATTGCCGAGGCCGGGCGTGGTGCTGGCTTCATTCGGGGTCGTGGTGGCGGTGTCGTCTACAGGAGGCGTGGTGCTTGAGGTGTTATCAGTATTGTCGGCGACCGGCGTTGAATCTCCTCCCCCGCCGCCCGGCGTCCAGTCAAAGAAGTTCGGCTCTATGTAGGGCCGTGTGGTTGTGGGCGTTGACGAAGCGGCCGGCGCGACAGCGACAGTAGAGGTAGCCGCAGGTGTTGAGGTGGCAATCTCGGTTGAAGTGCCCGCGACCACGCCGGCGTCAACCGCGAGCGCAACGGCCGCACCTTGCTTGTTGGCGCCGAGCAGATCTTTCACATCTTGCGGCGTGAGGCTTGAGCCGTACAGCGTTTTGGTGACTTCAAAGGTTTTGACTGTATTGTCAGTGCTGTTGAGCTGCTGTGTCGTCGATGCGACAGCGTTGATTTGTGCGTTTTGGATGACTACGACAGGGCCGAGAAGCGCTTGCGCGAGATTGACGGAGGTTTGGTATAAGGCGACCGCCCCCTGCGCCGTCGCGGTAACCGCAACTTTCGCCCCCGAAACCGTCGGGTCGGCAACGGCAAAGAAGGTGTTCCATGCCAGATCGCTCAGAGAACCGCCGGGCGGCGTGAAGCAGTCGCCCTTGCCGGCAAACGTGGGCTGCAATGCGGCGAGTTCGCCGCTGATATCGGAGACTATTCTGTCCCCCGCGCCGGGCAGATAGTCGCCGACAAATGAGTGTCCCGGCCAATCCGTCCAATTGGTCGGCAGATCCGTTTTTAGCGGCGCAAAAAAATCGACGTTGGGCGGCAGTATGTTGAATCCCGAAGATTTGAGGAACAGGAGGAGCGAATCTTCTTGGCCGTTGAGATATTTACCGTTGCCCGCAACCGCGGTCGCCGGAACAGCAACGTCATATATGTTGACGGCCTCTTTTGGCTCGCCGTGCGCGAGAAGATAATTGTAAATCTCATTGGCGTATATGCCCCCCTGCGAATGCCCCACCACGAGGAGCTTGCGCGTCGTGACCTCGGGATACATTTCATCGAGAATACTGTGCAGATCGGTGTCCGTTATCGAACTGCCGAGCATCTGAGCCATCGTTTGCGCCAAATCCCCCGCCCCGCCGAGATGAGTTGGGTTGTAAGCGAGTTCAAAATCTACTGGTTGACCGTTAATTTCAGTTCCCAAAGTATCTCTGAGTTTCGATTTATCTATATCAGCCTGAGCCTTCGAATCAAAAACGCCATTCACAAAAATAACCGTATAACCGTTGGCCGAACAATTAAAAGTTTGGGCCAGGGCCAAACCCGGTAAAAACCCCAGTACCAATGCCGATACTAAAATTAGCCGCTTCATAGAAGCGGCTTGAGCTTAGTTCGGGAGTGAACTTAAGTCAATATCACACTCATAAATATCTAGATCCCCATAACCAGTTGTAAAATCATAGGCAGTATTATAAGCATTTTTACGAATTGTATTATCTAAAACCAAATCTTGTACTTCGTTAGTTAAGGTATCCGTGTTTTGTAAATGAGTTTTCAAGTTTGTGCGCGGCGATGTGTCTCCAATACAGGCGTACCCTCGCGAAACTTCTTGGGCAGCCGCTTTCCAAGTAGTTGAATCAAACACCTGCGTAATCATGAGCTGCAATGCTAACGCATACTGCAGTTCGGCGGCGCGGATGCGGGCGGAGTCGGGGTGGAGTTTAAAAATCGCGAGCTCGACATCGTCGCGGATGCCGTTGTTGTTTTTGTCTAAGCCGGCTACGGTGGCGTCGTTCTCCGGCTCATACGGCACCGACGGGAGATTATCGCCCATGACATCGCTTAGGGTTATGTGCTGCGCCTGAATATAGGCGATAGCGGCCCTTGCCCTGTCGCGCTCATTGACCGCCGGGATGAAATAAATGACTATGCCCGCATATACCAAAAGGAGTGCGATGAGCGGCCAACGCACCCATCGCCACAACTGCTTAAAAAAATTCTTCATTGGATTTGTTTGTACACCGTGGTTGAAATTTGGGCAATGAGGCCCTCAAGGGTCGGGAGCGGCGCCGAACCGCGCGTCATAACACACAGGAGGTACGGCGTTGAAGCGTACACGATGCCGCAGTCGTGAAGCTCGTGTTCGGTGGTGACGTTGTTGGGCGCGATGCCCACGAGCCCGAGTTTGTGCGAGACGACCGTGCCGGCCGGCACGCCCGCCACAATGCCTTGCGTGAAGCTCGTTTGACTCAAGAGCCCGAGCACTTTTTCAGAATCATCGCGCGAAAGGTAGGTGGCGTTATAAAGCACGCGGAAGAGCGTCGCAATTTGATGGGCGGTCATGAAGTCGGCGTTGGCAAGCGTGACGCTCTCTTCGGTGGGGATGTTGAGGTCGCCATAGACGCGGTTGAGCGTGTCGGCGTCGATGTTTGAATCGAGAAGCGCCGTGGCGTTGTTGTCGGAATACTTAATCATATACTCAAGCAACTGCTCGACGCTGTAACTGCGGCCGGGCATGATGGCCCGCTCGGGCGGAATGTCCTGCATTTGGTTGAGATCGGCGCTGCCGGGCGGATAATATACCTGTTTATCGAGAACGGACGGGTCGTTCTCCGCCTCTTGATAGTAAGCAACGAGGAGCGGGATTTTGCCGAGACTCGAAGGATAGAACGTGGCATCGCCGTAGATGCTTGCCCATGAACCACTCTTGAGATTGACGTAGTAAGCCGAAGCCTTGCTGATGTCGCCAGAGACAGTGTGCGCATCGATAATTGATTTCAGCTGGCTTTCAAGTGAGCGGTTCTCCTGATAGATATTTGAATTGTTGATATTGCAGGCGAGGAGCGGATCGATGAACGTATATCCCGGGAGTCGCAGCGATTGAGGCGGAGTCACGCTCCCTGCCGTGAGCCGGCCGGCAAAAAAACACAGTGCGCCGGCAACAACAGCGGCTGCAACCACAATGATTCGTTGCCGGATATTCATCGCCGTTATTGTCCGTTGTTGAGCTGCGATTCAAGGCTCAAGAGCGTCGGGTCGCCGGGATTGGCGCGCAAGCCGGCCGCCACGATGTCGGCCGCATTGCCCGGCTCATTGAGGTCGTAGCGGTATAAGATATACAGAGCGCTGTAGTAATCGATGACATGCGGATTGAGTGCAATGGCGGCTTTGTAGCTTGAAACGGCCTTGGCGTAGTTCTTGTCGAAGTTCATATAGAGGTCGCCCAAATTGCCGTACGCAACGTAGGCCGTGCCGGCGGGGGCCGCGGCCGCAACATAATTCCACGCCGCGACGGCACCCGCGTAGTCTTGCGCCATCTTGCGGTACACCCCAAGCTGCAGCCACAAGTCAACGCGGGTCGGCGCTTGTTTGAGCTGTGCGATTACCGTCTCCTCATCGTTGCGCAAAATCTGATCTGCCTGGGCATTTTCGCTCGGGGTGATGAGGATGGGCCCGGTGAGCGACGGCGGCTGCGGCGTGCCGCCGCTTACTTCTTTTACAATCGCGCCCGCCGGTACGGTGATGGTGGCGTTGCCGAGGGTTACCGTCGTCGTGGTGGCGTTGGTGCTGGTGGCTACGCCGCCCGTGGGCGCGACGGCCGCTTTGGGGCCCAAAAAGAACAGCGCGCCCGCGACCAGGAGTGCGATGGCGATTCCGCCACCGAGCCACGCATACGTGTTGTGTTTGAGATTTTGCATAAGAATAGTGTGCTACCAAAATGTCCCAAACGCAAGCCTGGAGCACGTTTGTCCAACACCGGGTGTTGGACAGATATGCAAAAACCCCCTCTTTCGAGGGGGTTTTTGCCTAAGCTAGGCCGGACTCCGGGGAGTCGGACCGTAGGTTAGCAACTGGGTTATATACCAGTTGAGGGGAGACCGTTGATACCGTAGCCGTTCGTCCAGTCGTTGGCGTTGATGCCAGACGTGGTCGTGGCGTTCGGAGACCAGATGAAGTTGCTGCCAGCGAGACCGCCCGTCTGAGCCATGAAGCTCGGGAGGGCCGGGTACGCGCTGTCACCCGAGATGGTCGTGTTGACCGACCAGGTGCTCTGACCGCTGACCGAGACGTCACCGACGAGGGTGAAGTACATGGTCTGGCCGGCGCCGATTTCAAGCGGAGCATTGCTGCCCTGGTTGATGGCGAACGCCGTACCGCTGGTGACAAAGCCCGTCGACGCACCGAAGAGACCGCCCGTCGTGCCCGGCACGTTGGCCGGCTGCGAGTAGCCGCTGTCAGTGTACGCGTAGAGCTTCACGTTGGTGAGCGTTACGCCCGTCGAGGTCGAGATGTTAGCAGTTATCTGGAAGAGACCGATGCTGCCCTGAGAGCCAGCAGTGATGCTGAACTTCTTGAGCGGCTGGGCGCTACCGTTCGGGCTTGCGCCGACAGACGGACCAAGAGCAACCGTCGGGGTCGTCTTGAAGGTACGGATACCTGCAGACGTGCTGCCCGAGAAGTTAGCCGCGCCGCTGTTGATGGTGCTGCCCGAGTTGGAGCCGGTACCCTGCGAGTTGTTGTAGTCAACCGCAACTTTGTGACCTTCGGTGCCAGGCTGGCTGGTGCCGATATTGGCCACGTCACCCTTGATAACGAGGGTCGAGTCGACGTTGACCGGGAGCTGCGCAACCGTCGAGAGCGTCGAGGTGCCCGTCGTGTTGCCACCCGTGAAGATGAGCGTACCGAGTAGCGTACCCGGAGCCACTGCCGCGCCAGCCGTCGTCTCTACGTTGTTGCCAGCGTAGACGTAGACCTGCGAGAGGTCAGAGGCGGAAGACGAAGCCGTGTTGGTCAACTTAAGACCGAGCTTCTGAAGGTTCACACCCTCATTGGTCGGGTGGAACTTGATCACATCGAGCGTGACGCCCGTGCTGCCACCCGCGACAAGCGCGTAAGCCGGAGACGAGGGGTCAGTCGAGACCGCGAGCGTGGCGCCTGCCGCGACCGTCATGGTCGGAGCGGTGCCGCCCACCGTCAAGCCCTGAACCGAAGAGCCCGAGACTACGCCGACCGGAGTCCAGTCGCCCGTGGTCGGGTCTGCAGCCCAGATATACGTCGCGTTCGCGATCGCTGAAGACGAGAGCGAGCAGGTAAGCGAGAGGGTCTTGACCGTGCCCTTGCTCACCGTCAACGAATTGTTGAGGTTGAAGGTCACTTTCTCACCCGAGGTGCTCGCGAGGCTCGAGCCGTTGATGACGTAGCTGCCCGTGTTGAGCGCCGTCGTGCCATCCCAAAGCTGGCAGTTGGAGAGCTTGGCGATGGTGTCGGTGGTCGTAATGGTCAGAGGCACCGACGAGAGGCGCACGTTTTCACCGGACTGCGAAGCGTCGAGCTGAACGGTCGCGAACTGGATGTTCTGACCGCCCGCGACGACCGTCTGCGAAGTCGGCGTCGTGCCGTTGGCAACCGTGAGCGCGACGGCCTGGACGGTCATCGTGTTCATGGTGATGTTCGACTGGCTGATCGAGATCGTGTTGCCAGTGGTCTGGCCGGTAACGTTCGTCCAGTCAGAGGACGGGTTGGTGTACGCCTGGATGGTCGTGCCGTTAGTCGTGGTCGACTGGACCTGACCCTTAAGCGTATAGGTGTGCGTACCCGTCGGGAAGTTGATGGCCCCCGTGAAGGTGACCGTCTGCGTCGTAGCGCTGACCGTAGCGTTGTACGGGCCGGCAACGACAGAGCCGTTTTCATCAACCAACGAAACGTTCTGGAGCGGCGAGATGGTCGCGCTCGTGGTGAAGTGCACCGCGAGCGACTGCACCTGGATGCCTTCGCCGGTGAGGTTGGTCTGGAAGCCGCCGAGAGGCTGGTTCGGGACGTTCACCGCGATGTTCTGCGCGCCAACGCTCGTGGCGTTCTGGATGGTCGAGAACTGACCGGCCGTAACGCTAAGCGTCGAGCCCTCCATGAACGGCGTCGGGTTGGTACCCGAGACGAAGATCGTCGCGTGAGACGAGCTGCTGTTGTACGCGTTCGTAGAAGCAGAAACGGTCGGCGTTATGCCGTAACCGTAGGTGTTGCCCACGAGGTAGATGTCAGTCGAGCGGTAGACGTCGAACTCCGCGTAGGTGTTGGCCGTGGTGTTGGCACCAAGGTCGCCCTGCACGTAGATGTCAAGCTGCTGACCCTTCGGGATAACGATGGCCGTCGGGAAGACGGTGGTGTAGTAGCGGCCCGTCGAGTCGATGGTGGTCGGATACGAGGTGCCGTTAACAACCGTCATGACATTCTGGATGCCGGAAGCAGAGCCAGACTGGTACCACGTGATGGACTTGAAGGTGATGTCTTCAGCCGAGCCCGCCTGGATGCGGAAGCCGGTGAAGCGGTACCCCGTGGTGCCGATGGGCTGCGTACCCGCGGTGTTCGGGTCAAACGACGAAGTCGTGATTGACGCCGTACCGATGGTAAGCGAGCTGTTCATCGTGTTCGAAGCGCCGGTTATCGGGAGCGCGCCTGAAACGGTCGAGGCGGTGTTAACCGCAGTAACCGCGAAGGACGCTACGTCGCCGGAACCAGGAACCGCGGCGATGTTGCCGGAGACCCAGAAGGTCTTGGATGTGCCCGCCGGGATGGTGATGGGCGTACCGATAGTGGCGTTGTGGTTGGCGTCGAGGACGCGCGAGGTGCCGAGCTGGACACCGGTCGAGGCGTCAACGAGGACGACACCCGAGAAGTCGGTATCAAGCGACGGACCCTGGCGCTGCACCGTCACGCTGTTGATGGTGACCGGAGCGCCGTTGGCCGTCACGGTGAAAGCCGTGAACGGAACGCGCGAGGCGTTCGCCGGAGCGATCGCGTTGGCCGGCTGTGCAGCCGCCGAAACAACCGCCGTGCCAGCCGCAGTACCCGTAGTGGTGGTGCCACCAGTGCCGCTTGAGCCGGTGCCGGAGCACTCAGCCGCGACAGCCGCGCGGGTCTTAGGACCGAAGTAGCCTGCCGCAGGCGAAACGTTGTTTGCTGCCTGCCACTTGGCGAGAGCCGCCTGGGTAAGTGAGCCGAAAGAAGTCGTCTCATTGCCCGGAGAGCCTGCGCCTGAAGCCGCAACCTCAGTAGAAGCGCTTGAGTTAAGGAACACCTGGAGCGCTTTGACATCCGCACCGGTCGAGCCGATGGTGAGGTCGCGCGTCCAGCTGTAGCACGCCGCGCCGCTCATCATCGAGCCTGAACCTGAACCGGAAGTACCGGTCGTGGCCTGGCCGTTGAGAGCCGAGTTGACGTTGTTTATCGTCGCCTGATCAGCCCCGAAGGACTGAAGCAACGAAAGGATGGACTGAATCTGGCCGGCAGTGAGACCCGCGGCCGCAGCCGGGAGCGCAAAGCTCAAGCCCGAAACAACCATCGCAACACCGACAGCGCCTGCCGCGATGCGAACAGACACTTTGTGTTTGATGCTGTTAATCATAATCAATTGCGAACTAATAATTACTTGTAAACAAGCTAGTAAATCGAACCGGAACCGAACCGGAACCTTGAACACAGTTAACTGCGCACAATGCCCGTTAACCTACCGATTTTCTCCTTCGCTTGCCGCTCTCGGCTACCTCTTATAAAGAAGCTCCTAAGCGGCGAGACGGGGAGAAAAGTTGGTAGCAATGTGGGAAAGGTCTGTCTGTCATCAGCAACCGTGAAGGGACGAGGAATTGCGGTATCGAACACTGTTAATGACGCCCTAAGCCTAAGTGACTTACAGCGTCTTCATTGAGTCTTATATTTAATTGTCAACGAACGAGCCCTGTAAGGCCTGAGCCTAATTATATGGCCCAAACCAACCCCCTGCAAAAAAGCCTTGTGGATAAATACTGGATACCCAAAACAAGGCCTATGTAGGGCAGGCTTATGGAGCATACATCACCTAAAAATAAGGTCAAATTGTGATTTATCACAAAAAAGCTATAAAACAGGGCATTCCGGGCCGCTAGGCCAAGTTTTGATACTGTTTTATAGCTTTTTTGCTATACCAAAAGGTAGACGCTCCAGCGACGCTCCCCTTCCTTGCGCACCAGCCCTTGTTGTATAAGGAGGGCGAGCTCGCGCTGTATGGTCTTTTCACTACAGTCGGTAATGATGGTCGAAAGGTCCTTTATAGAGGCTTGTTTGTGCTTTTTGATATAGTCGAGAATTATACGGGAACGTTCTGTTTGTCCTTGAGAAACGCGTTGCAGCGCAAGGGGTTGTCTCTTAGTGTCCGATATAATCCGGTTGGCGCGGGGGCTTGAGAGCAGGGGCGCGGCATCCTCAAGCGGCAAGGGCGGCACCAACAAATCGTCGGATGAAATGAAGGGGGACGGGTGGCTTGAACGGGACATTTTTTGAGCCAGTTCCTCATACGCTTCAATTAAAAGATCGGCATTTTCCTTTGCTATAAAAGCGTTTGTTGCGGCAAGCCGGATGCTTGAAAGCAGGATGAACAAATCGGCGAGGAGCACTTCCAAGCCCACTTCGCCTGCGGCGAAGTGGGCAATAGTATTAGGGAGCGCGGCAGAGGTACGGACGAGCTCTTCAAATTGCGGCTCGTTATCGAGTCCTGCTCTATGAGACAAAAGTGCGAGTACGTGTGCAACTTTTTCAGCCTTAAGGTAACAAAAATACCAATCATTGCGTCCTTTAAAAAGGATTGATTTTAAAGCAAATTCATGAAAATTTTTGTCCTTTTCGGGCATGTGTCTTTTATATTGTGTCCTTTATTTGTCCTTGAAATGTCCTTTAAAATCAAGGACATCCCATGTCTCATAGTTTACCACTTCTTAAAAAAGTGCAAGTTTAAGATCCGGCACACCCCACCGCTCGGGTGCTTCGGGGTGCTTTGCCCGAGTCTTAGCCCCGCTTTTGGAAGCGTGCCTTCGGTTTTTTATATGCAGGCGTGGTATTATTTTGGGGTCTATGGCCCGCAAAAACGGCAAGAGAAGCAGAGATGAGTCCGTCGATTTGCACATACCGGATGAGACCAAGCGGGCGGTGGGGGCGGTACTCCTGGTATTGGTAGGCCTCTTTTTGATGCTGGCGGCGTTCGGGGCCGCGGGCATCGCCGGAACCACCGCGTATAGCTATCTTAAGTACCTGCTCGGTATCGGCTATTTTATCCTGCCGCTTCTGGCTTTTATGCTCGCCTGGACGGCCTTGCGCGAGGAGCGCGGCGGCTTTACGGCCGTTAAAATAGTCTCAAGCGCCATTTTTGCCGTGACAGCGCTCGGCTTCACGGCGCTCGTCTCAAGCGACGGCGGCTTGCTCGGGAGCCTTATAGCGAATCCGGCCATTCACTACTTCGATAAATACGCGGCGGCGGTGCTTTTGGGAGGCGTCGCGGCCATTGCGCTTTTGGTGTTGCTTGAGGGGAGGCTCTCGCTTGCGCCGTTGTATGCGCTCGGGCGCGGAGCGGCGTCCTTGTGGAGGAAGCGGGGCGAGGATGGCGAGCTGACCATAGCCGGACTCCCCGACGAAGACGCGGAAGAACCCGAAGAAGATACCGGGGAAGACGGGGAGGTTGATGAAGAAACGGATGAGGAGCTGCGGATTGCCGCGCCTGCGGCCGCCGCGGCGGGCGAGGGGCGGAGCGCCGCGCGCGCGCAGGAACAACTCAAGGCGCTCCTGGGCCAGTACACTCCCCCGCCCCTTTCTCTGCTTGAGCGCGACAGGGGCCGTCCCGGTGTGGGCGACATCAAAGGGAACGCCAACATCATCAAGCGTACGCTCGCCAACTTTGGCATCACGGTGGAGCTCGATGAAATTTCTATCGGCCCCAGCGTCACGCGCTACGCAATAAAACCCGCCGAAGGCGTGCGGCTCTCAAAGATTGTCGCGTTGCAGCAAAATCTGGAGTTGGCGCTCGCGGCGCACCCCGTGCGCATTGAAGCGCCCATTCCCGGCAAGAGCCTCGTGGGCATTGAGGTGCCCAACTCCGCCAAAGTGACCGTAGGCCTCGGCACGCTTTTGGAGAACCCGGAGTTTTCTAACTCAGGCAAGCCGCTTTTGATGGCGCTCGGGCGCGACATTGCCGGCGCGTCCCTCTTCGGCAACCTGGGCAAGATGCCGCACGTTCTCATCGCGGGCGCAACCGGCTCGGGCAAAAGCGTCACCATTCACGCGTTCATCAACTCGCTTTTGTACCGTTGCGGGCCCCAGCAGCTGCGCTTTTTGATGATCGACCCGAAGCGCGTGGAACTCACGCTCTATAACCAGCTCCCCCACCTCCTCACGCCCGTTATCACCGACCCGAAAAAGGCCATCATGGCGCTGCGCTGGGCGGGCAAAGAAATGGAGCGGCGTTACAACATTCTCGAGGAGTGCCGCGTACGCGACATCGACTCCTACCACACCAACGTCCTGAAGCCCGCGCTTGAAAAATTGAAGGCGCGCGGCGGCGAACTTGAGGAGGGCGAGCAGGCCCCCGAGGGCATGCCGTACATCGTCATCATCATCGACGAGCTCGCCGACATTATGCAGACATTCCCCCGCGAGCTTGAGGCGGCCATTGTGCGGCTTGCGCAGATGTCGCGCGCGGTGGGCATCCACCTCATGCTTTCAACCCAAAGGCCTTCAGTCAATGTCATCACCGGGCTCATCAAAGCGAACATCCCCGCGCGCGTGGCGCTGCAGGTGGCGAGCCAGATAGACTCGCGCACGATTTTGGACCAGGGTGGCGCTGAAAAATTGCTCGGCGCCGGCGATATGCTGTATTTGGGCGCGGAAATGCAAAAGCCCGTGCGCCTGCAGAGCGCGTTCATCAGCGAACAGGAAGTGAAGAAGGTGGCGAGCTTCATCGCCAAGAACAATGAAGCCGAGGTGCCGGTTGACGTTGTGCCCGCGCAGGGCGGCCCCTCCGTCCCGCTCGGCGGCGCGCTCGGCGGCGGCGGAGGCGGCTTCGGCGACGACGAAGACGTGGACGACGAGGTGTATGAAGCCGCGCGCCAGGCGGTGATCGAAGCGGGTAAAGCCTCTACCTCATACATTCAGCGGAAGCTGCGCATCGGCTACTCGCGCGCGGCGCGCATCATGGACATGCTTGAGGAGCGCGGCGTCATCGGGCCGCAAGACGGCTCCAAGCCGCGGGAGATTTTGATGAAAGGCCCCGGCGGCGCTCCGGCTAACGGCGACGGCGCGGAGGAGTTATGAAGCGCGCGCTCATCGCGCTCGCGGTGCTTGTGGTCTTGGGCTACGGCCTCTTTGAAGCGCGCAAGCTCATTGAGGGACCTTCAATCGCCATCATCTCCCCGCGCGACGGCTCCGCCACCTCAACCACGGGTGTTTTAATCGAGGGTTACGCGCAAAATATCGCCTTTTTGACCATCAACGACGCGCCGGCGTATACCGACACATCGGGTAAGTTTGTCGAGTTGCTCTCGCCGCCGCCCGGTGTTACCGTTTTTACCGTTGCGGCGGTGGACCGCTTCGGCCGCAGGGTGAGCAAATCGGTTTCAATAAACGTGCTTAATTACTGCTCGATTAATTCATAAGCAAAATATGGCGAAGGAGAAGAAGGCAGCGGTAAAGGATACGGGCGCGATAGAGGCCGCGATAAAGCAGATCAAGACCAAGTTCGGCGACGAGGCAATCATGAAGCTCGGCGAGACGCCGAAGGTCGACATCGACGTGGTGCCCACGGGCTCGGTGGGACTCGATTGGGCGCTCGGCATCGGCGGCTACCCGCGCGGACGCATCATTGAAATTTTCGGCCCCGAGAGCTCCGGCAAAACGACGCTCACGCTGCATGCCATCGCCCAGGCGCAAAAGAAGGGCGGCGTGTGCGCGTTTATCGATGCGGAACACGCGCTCGATCCTGAATACGCGCGGCGCATCGGCGTCAACATAGGCGAACTCCTTGTTTCGCAGCCGGACACCGGCGAGCAGGCCCTCGAGATTGTCGAAAGTCTTGTGCGCTCGGGTAAAGTAGACGTCATCGTGGTGGATTCGGTCGCCGCACTTACGCCTAAAGACGAAATCGAAGGCGACATGGGCAGCTACCAGGTGGGCAAGCAGGCGCGGCTCATGAGCCAGGCGCTGCGCAAGCTCACGGCGATAGTGGCCAAGAGCAAGACCATCGTCATCTTCATCAACCAGATCCGCATGCAGATAGGCGTCATGTTCGGCAACCCCGAGACGACGACCGGCGGCAAAGCGTTGAAGTTTTATACCTCGGTGCGGCTCGATATCCGCCGCATCGCGCAGATAAAAAAGGGCGAAGAGGTCGTGGGCGGCCGCCACCGCGTGAAGGTGGTTAAGAACAAGGTCGCCGCTCCCTTCCGCGTGACTGAATTCGATCTCCTCTATAACGAAGGCGTCAGTCATGAGGGCGAACTCATCGCGCTCGGCGAGAAGCTCGGCATTATTCAAAAGAGCGGTTCAAGCTACAGCTATGGCGAAGAAAAGATGGGCCGCGGCTATGACGCGACGCGCACCTACCTGCGTGAAAATAAGAAAACATCGGGTGCGATACTCAAAGAGATCCACAAGCGCCTCAGCGAGGTTTCTATCGCGGGAGCAAAAGTGACAGGTGCGGATGAGGAGAGCGAATAGCGCGCAACGCGTCGAAAAAGAGCGCCACGCCCGCTACCGCCGCCACCGCAAGCGTCACCTGCACTGCCATATGCGCGTGCGTGACCGCGTAGAGCGAGTAGGTGCTTATCGAGCCCGGGCCGCCTTTTTCTACCGCGACAAAATTGGCGAATATCTTGTGCACCCAGGTGAGCTGCCAAATGGCCACGGCACTGGCCGCCAGCACATAAAGCTCAACCGCCGTGCGCGAGACAAGCGTGCGGGCGACGTATATAACGCCGACGGCTGCCATGACACGCTGTTCGATAGTACTTTGCATACGTTTCTACAACCCGTTGTTAGCTTCTAAAGTTTCAGCCTCCAAATGCTCATACTGGCGGCGGAATTCTTTCTTCGCCCGGTGCACGCGCGTCTTGATGGCCCCCACCGAAACGCCCTCCTCGGCGGCCATTTCCTCCTGTGAGGCGCCGTCGATAAAGAAGCGCGAGAGCGCCTGCGCAAAGAGCGGCGGCATGCGTATCAGGACCGACGCGATGAGATCGGCCAATTCTTTCTTCTCGAACTGGCGGAGATTTTTGTCCGGGATGAGCGCCCAAATCTCGTCGTCAAGCTCCGCCGTGCGCGAGCCTTCCCGCTTGCGCTTTTGGTAGTGCGTGAGCGCGGTATTGATGAGTATGCGCCATCCCCAGGAAGAAAAGCTTGCGCCCTCTTGCTTCTTGAACTTCTTCGCGTTGAGATAAATTTTGGTGAAGGCTTCTTGCACGATGTCCTGAGCCTCCTCGTCGTCGCGCACGATAGAACGCGCGCGGCGCAAAAACGGCTCTTCATACTTGCGCACCAGGAGCGCAAAGAGTGACGGCTTGTGCAGTGATGCGGCCAGCAATTCTTCATCGCCGAGCCCGTCGCCCTTCTCTTCAAGCGTCAGATACTCCATGCCGACAGCATATAGCATTGCCGCCTTTTATAACAGCGCGGGTTTTAGGCCGGTTTCAGGCGCTCCTCGCGGGCGCGCAACAGCAGCAGTATGTCGATAAAGACCGTGAGAAGCGCGGCGTTGAGATTCATGAGGACAAGCGAGGTGCCCAGGAGTGCAAACGCAAGCCCCATATACATCGGATGCATGAGGTATTGATAGGGTCCGCTGCGCACGCGCGCAGGAGCCACATAAAAGAGGAGCTCGCGGTTCGTGAGATGCGCGAGGGCGCGGCGCGAGGAAAGCATAAACCACCAGCCGACAAGAAGACAGAGCGCTCCTACGAACACCTCCTGCGGCGCGGGTACGATACTTTCGGGATTGGCATGCCACAAGAGCGTCGCCCAGAGGAGGATTTCGGCGAGGACGGCCCACGTGAGGAGCGCGAACGCCGGCCGCGGATGTGCGGCCCCGCCGCGCGCCCGCCACGGAAACACGACGAAGAACAACAGCCATACCATTCCCCACCCGAACGTAAGGAGCACTCCTGTGAGCGCGGCGTACATAACGTGTTATTGGCCGGCGGGAGCCTTGCCGGCAAAATGACTGAACAACGCCTGGGTTGCGGCGCCGAATGCCGTCGTGGCGGACTCCGCGACCGCGGCCTTGGCGTATACGTCGCTCAACTGCGACGCGGTGGGCGGCGGCCCCGAAAGCAGCTGGTCAAGCGCGGTAAAATAATCGCCGAAGGCGCTCTGCTCGGCGGCCCCTTTTGCGAGCAGATCTTGCGTGAGTGATTTAGTGACGGCATCGGGTGTGGTGTTGTTGGCGGCCGCAAGCTCGGTGAGGTGCTGGCCGAATTGCGCCAGGTTCAATTCATCTTGCGCGAGCAGCGATTTGGCCTGCACGACGACGTTGAAGAAGTTCGTATAATCGCCCGCGAGTGATTTGCGGTTGAGAGTCGTGAGCACGGGCACGAGCTGCTCATAGGTAGTGCCGATGTCCTGGAAGCTGCGCACCAGCTGGTTGATGGCGACGGAGTACTGCTGGCCGGCGTCTGCGGGAGGCACGTTCACGACCACGACGGTACTGGTGCCGTTTGCTTGTTGAGGAGCGGGCTGTACGGGCGCATAGACGGTGGAGCTGGGAGCGGTGTTGGACAGGTCCACATTGGGCCATTGCGGCGGCGGCACGACGTAGGTGCGCAACAGTTGATTGCCCAGATCGGTGCGCAAAAAGAGGAACGTTCCGGGAACCGCAGCTATGGCACCCAGCAATGCTCCCGCTATAAATAGGAGTACGTAACGCCACACGCCTGTGGACACACGGGGAGCTTCAGGAGGCATACATACAGTATACTTGAGGCAGTGTCACGTTCATGGCGTTATCCACTACAAAAACAAAGCGTCCCCTTTCCTTCACCATACTTGGCGTAGGTTTTGCCGTCATCGGCGCCTTCACGCTTCTTAACATCGCCGCGGCACTTGTGCAGTTTCACGTCGTGAGAGAGTGGGCTGTCGCGTATGCCGGTATGGATTTTCTCATAGCATACGGATTTATCACCCGCCAGAGATGGCTCGCGTGGGTGACGGCGCTCAACTGCGCAAGTGTCGTGGTCATTGCGGCGATTACCTTAAGCCTCGGCACAATCACAACCGCCGCTCCTCTCATTATCGGCGTCTTGGTAAACATCTCCGTGCTCTACTATGTATGGGAGAAACGCCGCCTGCTCGCGCCGCATCCGCATGAATACGCGGCCGGTGGATTATTCATTTTGCTTTGGTTGTATGCATTCACGTATACTATGTATATCCTCCTGCGATGAATTTCACCTATCGACATACCCCGGAGGGGCGCCTGGTGCCGCGCGGCGGCAGCAGCATTTTTAATCTCATCGGGCTCGTGCTCACGGTGGTACTCACCGGCGGCATAGGACTGGGTATTCTCGCCGTTATCGATGCGAGTTCCTGCACGGTCAACATATTCTGGGGCTGCAGCAGCGGAGGCGGTGGTGGGGGGGGCGGCGGCGGTGGGGGCGGCGGCGGTGGCCAGAGCTGCACCACTGCGGCCAATGCCTGCGGCATGACCAACACGGGCACCTTAATATCCTGCAGCGACCCGTCCGACCCGTCCTGTGTAAACGGCGCCACCTGCAGCGTCCAAACGCCGCCCAACAGTCTGTGCCCCACGCCGACCATCGGCAGCGGCAACAGCGGCTTCAGTGCCAATCCTTCGACCGTCGGCTCCGGGGCCTCTTCAACCCTCACCTGGGGAAATATCGGCAATGCCACCGATTGCACCATCACGAGCGATACCGGCTTTTCATATTCGGACGGCATCTCTGGCTCGGTCTCAACCGGTCCCATTACCCAGTCAGGTACCTATACGCTCACGTGCGAAAACGGCTCAGGCGGCCCCACTGCGAGCCAGTCGCTGAGGATCATCGTTTCGCCCAATTATAAGGAGCTCTAACGTGTGGATAGCCGCAGTTGCGCCTCAACCGCGCAGAGGCATACTAAATCTATGACATCCCTAACCTTTGTTCGTGTGTCGCTCGCTTCGCTGGCGCTTTTGGCGCTTATGGCCGCGAGTGTAATCGCGCAGTTCATCGTGCGCGTGGTGGAGCGCGGTCTGGCGCAAAGCGCTACCGTGCGTGTCGCGCAGGCGAACATATGCTCGGAGGATTCTTCGGCGCATTTCACCGGCTGCAGCTCCATTCTCTAGAACACAATATCAAGATCGCTCTCATCCAACCGCGCCATAAGGCGCGATAGTTCGTTTGCGAGCGGACGGTCTTTAATAACGGGAGGTACCGCGCCGCGGACGAGCGCAAGGAGACGCTTCCCCGCCGGACTCAATGCGCGCCCGTCGTTGCCGCACGCAAGCGCCTGCGAAAGCACCGTGAGCTCAAGCGCGACGACGAGCCGCGCGTGCCGCTCTGCCTCCTGCGCAAAATAAACGGCATCGGCGCCCATGGAGACCACGTCCTGATTGTCGCCGTTTGATGAAATGGAGTGGAGCGAATGGGGGTAGCCGAGCGTCTGTGCGCGGGCGGTGGTTGAGGTGGCGGTGAACTGCAGGCCCTGAAGCGCCAGCGTGAGCCCCGGCGTGCCAAGATTAAGAAACGGCGGGAAGTGCCCGTTGAGTGGGGCATTGAGCATATAATTAAGGCGCCGCTCCGAAAGCATCGCGAGCTTGATGAGCGCGCGCTTGAGGTTGTCTGCGGCCGCGGCGACATATTCGCCGTGAAAGTTGCCGCCATGCACAAACGCGCGGCCCGCGACGTCAACAATCGGATTATCCGTCGTCGCATTAAGTTCCGTTGAAACAACGCGCTCGGTCTCATGGAGCGTTTCGAGTGCGGGGCCGAGTATCTGCGGAACGGCCCGCAGTGAATATACATCCTGCGCGGCATACGCAAGCTCTCCCGCGCTCACCTCCCGGGAGCGCTCGAAGGTGCGGCGGGAGCGCAGCAACCGCGAACCGTCGGTCAATGCGCGCAGCGCGCGGGCGATGCGCTCCTGGCCCACATGAGGGCGCGCCCGCGAAAGCGCCGGCGACAGCGCGTCGCTGAACGCATGCGCCGTCTCGAGCGCGAGCGCTGCGGAGCGCACCGAAAGCGCAAGCGTCCGGCGCGCGTCCTCAACCAAAAAACAGGCCGCCGCCGTCATATATGACGTGCCGTTTATGAGCGCAAGCCCCTCTTTTTCTTTCAAACGGTAGGGTGCCATGCGCAGCCGCTTCAGCACGGCGGCGGCGCTACGGCGCTCACCGCGCCAGAGGACATCTCCCTCTCCCATGAGCGCAAGCGCGACATGCGCGAGCTGAATGAGGTCACCCGAGGCCCCGACCCCGCCGTGCTCGGGAATGACGGGCACTATGCGGTGGTTTATATAGAACGCGATCCGCTTAACGAGCTCGACGGAAACTCCCGATTCACCCCGCAGAAGCGCATTGAGCCGCGCTATCATGGCGCCGAGCGCCACGCGCTCGGGAACGGGCTCCCCCGCCCCGCAGGCGTGGCTGCGCACTAAATTCTCCTGCAGGGCCAGAAGATGTCCCGTGTCGATAATCTTTGTGGCCATGGGACCGAAGCCTGTGTTGATGCCGTAGGCGATACGCCGGCGCGCTTCCCGCTCGACGAAGGAGCGCGCGGTGCGTACGCGCGCGAGCGCCGCAGGCGCGAGCGCGACCGAGCGCGCGGGATTCTGCGCGAGCATGACCACGTCGGCGGGCTTTAGTTTTGAACCCGTGAGCGTAAGCGTTTTGGCCATAGTGCACTTGCCAGTATGCCACAAAGCAGCACAAAAAGCGGGGCGTCGCCCAGGCGGCTGTACAGGGTCGGCCGCGGCGCCGTGAGTATGAGCGACGCGCGCAGTATGCCGCCCCGCCCTGCGGGCAGGGCGGCAATGAGCGAGCCGTCGCGGGCGGCGATGCCGCTCGGGCCCAGGAGATTGCCGCGGATGACGGGCACATTGTTTTCAGCGGCGCGGAATTGTGCCGCCTTGAGGCTGTATTCGCTCGCCACCGGTGAATCGAACATCGCTTCGGAGCCAACGGCGATGATGAGCGGTGCAAAGAACGCTTCACCGCGTGCGAGATCGGGCTGGTCGAGCTCTGAACACAGAAGTCCGCCGATGGGCACCCCCGCGAATTCCGCGTGATTGTCTGGTATCCCCGCCGCCGAATCAAACGGCGTCGTGAAGAACCCGATGCGCTGTGCCCACTGCGGCGTGTAATCCATAAACGGAAAGAGTTCGCGTTTTTGATACTCGGATACGACCTTCCCGTCCTGCCAGAATTCGTATTCATTCATGAACCGCGTCTGTACGTAGACATTATTCCAGGTGAGCAGCGTCGTGCTCGCGGGAAGTTGCCGCGCCTCCCATGCGGCAAACTCGGTTTCGCTGGCGACAAGAATGTTCTTATCAAAAATTGTCTTGGCTCCGCGATAGAGCGTCCCTTCGACCGGAGAAAACGGATAGATGACGAGATCGGGCTTTCCCTGCGCGGCATTGTCCAATTGCGTCCCGAGCTGGGGGAATGAGAATGTCCCGTTTTGGTCGGAGCCGAATGACGCCTTCGTGCGGTCGCCGTCCTGTATGAGCGCCACCGAAAGCGTGCGCACAGGCGCCGCGGGCACATGCAGAAAGAGCCAGTTGGGAAGGAAGGCGGCCACGAACATAAGCAGAGAAAGTCCCGCCGCTCCTGCGACCGCCCGCGGACGCGACCGCCACCACAACAGTGCCTCGACTAAAATGCCGCTCAACCAGGCGATAACAAAGGACACGAGCGGCGTACCGCCCAACGCGGCGAAGCTCATGAGCGCGGGCACCGACGTAGCCGCATAGGCGAGCGTGCCGAGATAGTAGCCGCCGAAGACCGCGCGCAGCAGGAGTTCGGGGATGACATAAAACGCCGCGGCTAAAAGCGCGTTGAGAAAAACCGATTCGCCGCGCAAGCGGCTGTACGCCCAGATAAACGCACCGATCATGCCGCCTGAGCAGAGCACAATGGGCACAACACTCAGCCGCACAAGGTCGGCAAAAAGGTACGCCTGCGGCAACCAGTGAAAGCCGATGACGGTAAAATAAGAGAGCGAGAATGAAAAACACGCGGCGGTGATGAAGCCGCCCCAGAAGACGCGCCGCCCCGAACGCTCCACAGCGGCAAAATAATACAGCGGCACGAGGGCAATGAACGCAAACGGCCACCAATCAAAGGGGTAGAATGCGAGCAGGAAAAAAATACCAGAACTCAGCGGCAGCGCCCACCAATATGCGTGCAGCTTACCGGACATGGCTGATGAAGCGCTTCGTCTTCGCTCCCGGGGCACTGAGTGACGGCACAATGGCAACGGAGAAAGAATCAAAAAGCCCGCGCTCAAGTGCGGTGCGCATGGTCGCGCTTGCGGAAAGTCTCCACGCATCAAGCAGCTCCGCCTCAATGAGCGCGGCAAGCGCTGCGGTATCGGCAAGACGCGCGGCGCGTTCGTCGGCTATTTCTACGACTATCGCCGCGCCGGAGCGCGGCGAAGGATTGAAGTGGACTTGGTAGTGCGGATGAGCGATGCGGGTGAGCTTTGAAAAGACGCGGTCGGTCTCTTCGATGGTAAACTCAACGCCGTTGATGCGCACGCGGTCGACGGCGCCGCGATGCGACCAGGCAAACACCGGCCCCGGAAGTCCGCAACCGCACCCTTCTTCAACTTCTTCGAAATGATCCCCCGTGCGGTAACGCACGAGCGGCATCGCGCGATTAAGCCCGTAGGAGACGACGAGTTCTCCGTCGATGAGCTCGGTTGCCGCAAGTGCGTCGGTCAATACATGAAAGTGATTCTGCCGCTTCTCCATCATCCGCGCACAGGGAAACAAAACAAACTGTCCGATTTCAGAAGAAGCATACAAGTTGGCAATATGAGCTTCAGGGTAGGCCGCCTCGAGCTCCGCACGACGCGCGGCGGTAAGTGTTTCGGAAGAGAGCGCGAGGAGCTTGAAGCGCGTGAGAATGCCCCGTTCGCGCGCGTGCGGTATAAACAGCGCCGCGATGGTCGGCGTTGCATAGAGGCTGTCGCACGCGAGTTCGCGGGCGATGAGCGCACTGTTTGCGAGGTTTTGAAAATCGGCAAATATCGGACTCACGGGAAAATCGGCCTGCTCGCATTGCTGTATGAACGTGTGGCCGAAGTTCTTATTGAGCGGCGGATAAATGATGAGCGGCCGTCGCACCCCGGATCCGAGCGACGGCTCAAAATGATAGTCGCTCACGGCAGAAAACGGCGTGATGAGCGGCCGCGCCGCAGAAGTCCCCGAGGTGAATGCAACGAAGCGTACCTCCTCTTTCGGCACGAACGTGCGCTCCATAAGCGGGGTGTCGACGAGCTCGCCGCGTGTCAAAAGCGGCAATGCGGAGAAAGGTACGGCGGAAGGCTTCACTCCCGTCGCGGCGTATTTTTTTTGGTAGAAATCGGAATGCGGATTATGCGCAATGAAATCCAGAAGCTCCGCAAGTGCCGCCGCATTGACCCATCGCATAGAACCAGTATACTAGGCCTACTGCCGCAAGGCATTTTTCATTTGCGGAGCGACACAATAGCGTATGTCAATGCTTGAATATAACGAAATCCTGCCCAAAAAAGTCATCCTGATCGACGGGCAACCTTATGAAGTGCTCGACGCGCACGTCTTTCGCAAGCAGCAGCGCAAGCCCGTCAACCAGACGAAACTGCGCCATCTCCTGACCGGCAAGGTGACCGAGCAGGCCTTTCACGTTTCTGAAAAGGTTGAAGAAGCCGAGCTCTCAACCCGTTCGGTAAAATATCTCTACAACAACAAAGGAGAGTGGTGGTTCTGCGCAGAAAACAATGCGGCCGACCGTTTCGAACTCCCCGAAGCGACCATCGGTCCGGCGGGCGCATATCTGAAGCCCAACACCGTTCTCGAAGCGCTCGTGTTCGATGAGAAGATAATCGCCGTGCGCGTGCCCATCAAAGTTGACCTCCTCGTTAAAGAGGCGCCGCCGGCCGTTAAGGGCGACACTGCGCGCGGCGGCAGCAAAGAAATTGTTCTTGAAACGGGCGCGCGACTCCAGGCCCCGCTCTTCATCAACGAGGGCGATCTGGTGCGCATCAACACCGAACTGCAGTCATACGTCGAGCGCGTGGACAAGAAATAATAAAAACCCGGCCGAGGCCGGGGTTTCTCTTCCAAAAAATTTAGCGAATTTAGCGGACGATGTAGGGGATGAGCGCCATGAAGCGCGCGCGCTTAACGGCCTGACTGAGCGCCCGCTGGCCTGCGGCCGAAAGGCCCGTGCGGCGGCGCGGCATGATTTTACCGTGCGGATTGAGAAAGCGCTTGAGCGTATCAATATCTTTGTAGTCGACCCGGTTAATGTGTCCGTTGAATTCGGTTGCCATACGTGTTGATTAAAAAGGAATATCGTCGGGGTTGACCTCTTCGCTCGGGTAATCGATACCGTCGTCCTTGGGCGCCTTTTGCGGCGCTTCGGCGTCGCTGATCGCACTGCGCCCGGCACCCGAAGAGCCGCCCGTGCGCGGGCCGAACTGAACGGTCTCGGCGATTATCTCGGTCTTATACTGCTTCCCCTTTTCGCCCTCCCAGGTGCGGGTCTTGAGACGGCCTTCAATATATGCGCCGCTCCCCTTCTTGAGATACTGCCCGCAGGTGTCGGCGAGACGGCCGAAGGTAACAATGTTATGAAATTCGGTCTCCTCCTGCTTGGAGCCGTCGGCCTTTTTATAGACGCGGTTCGTAGCGAGGCCGAAGCTGCAGACATTGCCGCCGTTGGGGAGCGCGCGGACCTCCGGGTCGCGGGTAAGATTGCCGTAGAGCATCACTTTGTTGAGATACATAAGCGTTATTGGGTGAGTGCTTCGAGCGACTTCTCAAGTTCTTCTTCGGATACCTCGGTGCGCGCTTCGGGAGCGCTGGTCGGCTTCTTGAGCGTTTGGCCTTCAAGACGGTCGGAGGAAAAGACCGCGTGGCGCGGTGCCGTGATATCCTCGCGCACGGTTTCGATAACGATAAAGCGCAGTATCTCGCGGTCGGCGCGCAGCGCCTCCTGAAGCGCGGGGATCATCTGCGGCTGGGTCGCAAACTTGATGAAGCCGAAGTACCCCTCGGTATATTTCTCGCGCTTACCGGCGGCACTGCGCTCGATGACGTAAGCAAAGGTTATTTTGCGCGGCGTTTCTTCTTTAATTATCTCCGCGTCGCCCAAAAGCGCGCGAACGCGCGCGGCAACGGCGGCCGCCTCGGACTCGGCGACCGTGGGCAGCACATGAAAGCCGACTTCATAGACGGCTCCCTCATCGTTCGCTTGGGTGGAGGCCGCCGGGGCGGCCTGCGAAACTTCTTCCATGGCAGGCACTCTATCAGAAAGCCCCCGTCCGTGCAAGTCCGCCATGTCCGACACCGCCTGTTGGACAAAAAGGCGGGATTCAGCGCCAATCCATGTGCTCGGCACTAAAAAAGGCCGCGATTGCCGCGGCCAATACCAATACTATCCAGGTGAGCACTCCCGCGGGCGCCAGCGCGGCGAGCCAGCGCCAACACAAGAGAAAAACCGCGAGCCAAAAGACGAGACAGAATCCGTACGCGTACGGCCAGTCCATGCCGTCATACTACACCCCAAACAACTTGCGTGAAGTAGCTACCGTGTGCTGTGCTACCGCTTCAACAGGAATCCCCTTAACCAGGCCGATTTTTACCGCCACCTCACGCACATAGGCGGGCTCGTTGCGTGTGCCGCGGTGAGGCACCGGCGCGGCGAAGGGCGCGTCGGTCTCGATGAGCATTTTTTCAACCGGGCAGAGGCGGATACTCTCGTCATACATGCCGGTATAGGTGACGGGCCCGGGGAATGAAAGAAAGCAGCCGAGCGAGAGATATTGCTGCGTCAATTCACCCGAGCCGGTAAAAAAATGGATGACGACGGGCACGCTCGGTTTCTGCTCGGCCAAAATCGCGAGTATGTCTTCATGTGCGTCCCTGCAGTGGATGATGAGCGGCTTATGTATTTTTTGAGCGAGTGCAATGTGCGCGAGAAACCGTTCTTTTTGAGCGTCTTTTGTTTCGGGCTTTGAGCGGAAGTAGTCGAGCCCGCACTCCCCCACCGCCACCACTTTTGGGTCTGCCGCGAGCGTTTCGTACTTTGATATGTCAAAATCTTCTGAATCGTTGGGGTGGAGGCCGACCGACGCCCACAAGAAGTCGTGTTTTTTGGCTAACTCAAGCCCCGCTTTGCTTGTCTCAAAATCGGTGCCGATGATGACCGCGCCCATTTCACGCTCCCGCATACGCTCAAGCACCTCGGGCAAGTCGGCCTTATATTGAGGAAACTGCAGATGGCAGTGTGCGTCGAAAAGTTTCATAGATATTCTCACATTCTGCAGAATGTTGGAATGTTATTCCTTGCGGGGAAAAAGATTCTCCGGTTTTTTGTTGGCAACAATGGCGTCTTTTATTTTCTTACTCGTCTGTGGCAGGAACGGTACAAGCATGCGGTTAATACGCGCGAGCTCGACCACGAGCTCTCCGATTAATTTATTGCCCGCGGCAGGATCGGCCTTTACCAGTTTGAAAGGCTCTTTGGCGGTTATATCTTGATCAACGCGCGCTATCTGGCTCCAGATAAACTCCGCGGCGCGGTTAATCTCAAAATTCGCGAGGGCCTCGGCATACGGCGCCGGCATTGGCTCCGGCTTGAATTCAGGCTTCGCGTCGTACACTTCGGCAAGCTTCATAATGCGGCTCGCCAAATTCCCGAGCCCGTTGGCCAGGTCGGCATTGTACGCCTCTTTAAAATGCTCGCGGGTGAGGTCGCCGTCTTCAAACGGGCTTATGTAGCGCGCCAGATAGTAGCGCACCGCGTCGGTGCCGTACTCCTCAAGCAGCTCTTCAGGATCGATGACATTGCCCAGGGTTTTGCTCATTTTTTTTCCGCCTGAAGTAATGAAGCCGTGCACCAAAATGCTTTTGGGTAGCGGAATGCCGGCCGAGAGGAGCATCGCCGGCCAAATGGCCGCGTGGAAGCGCAAAATGTCTTTGCCGATGACATGCACGTCGGCCGGCCAAAATTCTTTATAGAGCGTCTCGTCCCCGCCGTAGCCGAGCGCCGTAATGTAGTTTGAGAGCGCGTCGCACCACACATACATCACCTGGCTCCCGTCGCCCGGCACGGGGATGCCCACCGAACTCGGCGTTTTGGGGCGTGAAAAGCTCACGTCTTCAAGCCCGCGTTCAAGAAGGGCGAGGATTTCATGCCGGCGGGTTTCAGGAATGATGTTAAGTTCCCCGGATTCTATTTTTTGCTTTGTCGCGCCGGTATATTTTGAGAGTTTGAAGAAATAATTTTCTTCTTTAATGTGCTCGGGCGCGGTGCCGTGCTCGGGGCACTTACCGTCGACCAAATCCTTTTCGGTAATAAACGCCTCGTGTCCCACACAGTAGAGCCCTTCGTATTCTTTTTTATAGAGATCGCCCGCGGCGTCGAGCTTGCGCCATAGCGCCACGGCGCCCGGCCAGTGCGCCCGCTCGTCTGAGGTGCGGATAAACTGGTCATATGAAATGTCGAGCCGCTCAAAAAGCTGCTTAAAATTTTTGACGATGCCGTCAAGAAACGGCTTAACCTCAACCCCCGCCGCGCGCGCGGCCTGCACCACCTTTTGGGTGTTTTCATCCGATCCGGTGAGGAGGTATACCTTTTCCCCCGCGAGCCGGTGGTAGCGCGCGGCAATGTCGCACAGCGTCGTAGTGTACGCATGCCCCAGATGCAGCTTGGCATTGGGGTAAAAAATGGGCGTCGTGATATAGAATTTTTTGTCCGCCATCTCCCTACCCTATCAAATTTTGGCTATTTCGGCTCGCCCTCGGGGTTGAGGCCCGCGCGCGCCAAAGCGCGCGTCTTTTCGCGGTCAACATCGGAAACAAATTCCTGAATCGCCCCCGCAATGGGCACCGAGAGCAGCACGCCGAGGAACCCGACGAGCTTAAAGCCGACGAGGAGCGCGAGAATGACGAGAAGCGGCGGCACGCCGACCACTTTTTTGACGACGACAGGATAGATGAGATGCGCTTCAAATTGCTGAATGATGACGAAGATGGCGGCGACTTCTACCCCCGTGAGCACGCCGCCGTGGGCGAAGCCCACGGCGATGGCCGGTATTGCCGCCAGAATCTGGCCGAAAACGGGAATGAGCTCAAAGACGGACGCTACAACCGCCAACAGAAGCGCGTAGGGTATGCCGAAGATGGTAAGCAGGAGGAAGAGCAGCACCCCGACGATGACGGCCAGGATTATTTGACCCTGCATCCATTTGCCTATTTTCTCCTGCGAGCGCTTCCAGAGATGGAGTACATACGCCTGTTCTTTCACGGGCGTCACGATGCGCAAAAAGTCGTCAACGCCCGTCTCCTGAACCGAAAAATAAAACGAGAAGACGACGATGAGCACGAATGAGGTCAACCCGCCGAAGAAAGCCGACACGGTCGTAAAGACGCCGCCGGTCGTGTCCTGGAGCGTCATCGAGACGCTGTGCAGGAGGTCGGCCGACGAGAACGCCGATGTGAACGAGCCCGGCAAAAGCCCGTGGGTGATATCGGCCAAATCAAGGGTGGAAAGGGTCTGGGGCAGCTGCACAAGAAAAGTTTCGGCGTCCGAAAGGAGCGGCGGTACAAAGATAAACAGCACGCCGAAAAATACGGACGCCACGATGAGATACATGAGGATGACGGAAAACAGTCGCTTCATGCCGTGCCGGATGAAAAAGCGGATTGCCGGCTCCATGGCCGAGGCAATGACTACCGCCGTGAGCACGATGAGCACGATATCCCGCAGGTACCACAGGAGCGCCCCGAGGAGTATGAGCAAGAGCCCCACGAGAACGCTCTGGGGACTGACGTTGACCTGAATATGCCGCTCCGCCATTACCCGCTAGTGTAGCACGAGGCGGGCTTTCATATAGGGGACGAGCTCTTCTATCTCAAGGCGCTCTTGAGCGCCGGTATCGCGGTCGCGCAGGGTAACGGTGTCGTTTTCGAGCGTGTCGAAATCGACGGTGACGCACCAGGGAGTGCCTATTTCATCCTGGCGGCGGTAGCGTTTGCCGATATTGCCGTTGTCGTCCCACACCGTTTGCGGAATTTCTTTTTTAAGCGCCTCGAAAACGCCGCGGGCTTTGGCGACGAGCCCGGGCTTGTTCTTAAGCAGCGGAAAGACGGCGGCTTTAACCGGCGCGACACGCGGAGCGAATTTAAGGCACGCGCGCTTTTCGCCTCCGAGCTCGTCTTCGGTATAGGCGCTGGCAAGCACAGCGAGCACTGTGCGCCCCAAACCGAAGGTTGGTTCGATCACGTGCGGGATAAATTTTTCTTCTCCTTCTTCGGCATACCGCATATCTACGCCGGACTTTTCTATGTGACGCCCAAGATCATAGTCCGTGCGATACGCGAGACCGTAGAGCTCCTTGCGGCCGAACGGAAAATCAAATTCAAAGTCTATGGTGCGCTTAGAATAGTGCGCTCTGTCTTCCGGCGCGACTTCAAGTTCGTGCACTCCTTCCCTGCGGATGCCAACCGACTCTATCCATTGCCACATTTCTTTTCTCCAATACTCAAACCACTTCTCCCACTCTGGTTCGCGAACAAAATATTCAAACTCCATCAAATCAAACTCTCGTACCCTGAACAAGAAGTCGCGGGGGGCAATCTCGTTGCGGAATGCTCTACCAGTCTGCGCTATACCGAATGGGAGTTTGGGGTGGAACGAGTCAATGAGGTTTTTGAAGTTTACAAACATGCCCTGAGCTATCTCGCCGCGCAGGTACCCTCGAGAAGCCCCGGTGGTGCTCCCCATATCGACCGGGAAAAGCAGGTTGAACATCTTCGGCTCGCCAAGCACACCTCCACATTCGGGGCATTTTGTCCCGTCAACATGGTCGGCCCGGAAACGACGCTTGCATTTCTGACATTCGACCATCGGATCGGCAAAACCTTCCAGATGGCCGCTCGCCTCCCAAACTTTTTCCGGCATAATGAGGCTCGAATCGAGCCCGAACATATCCTCACGCGAGGATATAAATTGCTGCCACCACAAATTTTCTATATTGCGCTTGAGCGCCACGCCCAGGGGGCCGTAGTCCCACGTGCCGGCGAGCCCGCCGTAAATTTCGGAGCCCTGGTAGACGAAGCCGCGCCGCTTGCACAGCGAAACTAATTTTTCCATCAGATCCTGTTCTGCCATAAAAATTTTATTGCGTGACGAGCCCCATGGTGCCCGTGTAGCCGCCGCCCTCGGTGAGTTCTGTCGTCGGGGCCTGGGTGTTGGCCGACACGCCCACTTGCGCAAAGCGATCCTGGCCCGTGAGCTGCGATTCCCCCGTGAGCGCCGGAGCCGTTCCCGCTTGCGAGAGGCTCGGCGCGAACGTCACCTCGAAGTACCCGCGCAGCGCCGCGCTAGTATACCCTATTCCTGCCGGCAGGTCGCCTATGCTCCAGGTGACGGTCCGGCTCGTGTCGTCGTAGGTAATGCCGCTTGTAGCCCCCGCGGGGATGAAAGTGACGTACGGCGGGAGCACCGTTGAGACGGACACATTGCCCACGTCATTTGAAGAATTCTTCACGCTCCAAACGATGCCGTAGGTCGTGTTGGAGCCTACCTTGGGCGGCATCGGCCCGCCGGAGGGTAAGGGCGAGGTGAAGTGAAGCGCGGCCTCGGTGAGCGATACATTGGAGGCGAGCGAGACCTGCGCGGTGGCGGCCGAAGTTACCTGCTGCGGCGCGCTTTGGTCGTTGCGGGTACCCGAAACGGTGAGGTTGAGGTTGATGAGCGGATTGGTGACGAGCGTGTTGTTGGCCCCCGCCGGCAGCGAATTAAAGCTGAAGGAGACCGTCCCCGAGCCGCCCGGCGGTACCGAGGCGAGCGAGGGATTCTGCTGCGAAGTCCAGGTGATGGTCGAGTTTTGCGATTGGTAGAAGCCCGTGGGGGAATTTATCGACGCCGGGTCGAGCGCGGGGCCGGAGAGCGTGAGCGTGAGCGTCACATTGGAGAGCGCGACGTCGAGATTGTTTTGCCAGGCGATGCTGCCGTTGAGCGCCTGCCCGGCGCTCACTGCGATGGTCTGACCGTTCTGACCGTTAACCGTGATGGTGCCGCTTACGAATGGTTTTTGCACGGTGACGGTCTGCGGCTCGGTCAAAAGCGGCACCTCGACCGTGGTGTCGGTCGGATCGGTGTTGGAGCCCACCAAAAAACGGAACACGCGGCTGTCGCCGTCGGCGCCCGTGAGCGTCCCCGTGAGGTGGATGGTTTGCGATTGTCCCGGCGCAAGCGAGCCGAGTCTGAAGAACGTGCCGCCCGCCGAGGCCGCGGGGTTTGAAGAGGCGACGCTGTAGCCGAACGGATACTGCCCTTGCACCACCACGTTCTGCATCGCGGCAGTTGAATTGTTCTGCACCGCGATATCCATAGAAAACGGCTCACCTGAAACGGCCGTATCGGGGGACGTGACGTTGATGGCCACCGGCGAGGAGCCGATGGTAAAGGTAACGCTTGCCTGTTTTTCAAAGACGGCGTTTGAGCCGGGGACGCTGTAATCGAGTGAAACTTGCACCGTCTCCTGCGCGCCTTCGGCGCCGTAGAATATGCCGCTGATGGTCTTCTTCAACTGCGCGCCGGGGGCGATGGTGCCGACGGTCTGGCGGTCGTTGGTGAGCGACTGCGTCGGGTCGTTGGGGTCGCGCGTGCCCGCGGGATAGGTCGCGACGAGGTCGGCGAGCGTGAGCTGCGAGGTATTGCGGTTATTGATGAGCACCTGAAAGGTCGCCTGTTTGCCGGAATCGACAAGCGAAGGCGCCACGAGTTGTAAATCTATGTTCTGCGGCGAGATGATGTTGCCGCCGCCGAAAAACACGTAGGCCGCCGCCCCCACCGCGAGCGCAAAAAAGAGCACGGACACAAGCAGAAACTTTGCGGCGAACGACATTTTTCTTTTCTTCATTTCGGTGAATTGCGCGAGCGGCGGCTTCTTAACCTCCGGCTCGGGCGATGCCTCTTCCTTTGGTTTTTCCCACGCCACGGGAGCTTCGGCGGTGCGGGGCGAGAGCGGCGTGCGCACATCGCTGAGCGCTTGTTTGCTTTTGCGGGAATACAGTTCGCGCTTGCGATGCTCTATCGCATCCCCTTGTGGTGAGGACCTCGAACCATTCTCCTCCGAGGACATCTGATAATTATATCGCACATTCACCGGCAGCTTATAGTCCCGTTATCTTGAGCGACTCGTTTATCGCGCGCACCAAAAGTGCGCGCTCCGCAAGTGCTTTTGCTGAAAGCTCGATAGAAAACTGCTCTTCAATAAAGGGCGCGAGCGCCGCGCTCTTGGGCAGGTAGCCCAGGTGTGAAAGGATGCGCAGCACCAAAACCGTCTCAACCGCTTCAGTGTGAGAAGCTGCATCCTGCGAAGCGAGAAGAAGAAATCCCTTCTGCACGTCTTCAAACAGCGCGCGGTGTTGCTCCTCCCCCGCCACAAGCCGCAGGAGCAGGTTGCTCACGCGCCCGAGCGCCGGGGAAGGCGTGAGCCGCTCAACGCGCTCTACCCCTGTGAGGCGCCACTCGTTTTTGCCCCGCACGAGGCTGAAGCGCGCGAGCGTCATGGGCTCAAGCCCATAGCGCAGCTTGCTGCGGCTGAGGCGCGCGGAGCGCGCCGAAGCCCGCACGAGCCCGTGTTCGCGGGTGAAAAGAAATACCATGGTGTGCGCTTCGCCTATCCCGCGCTTCCCCAATACCACGCCCTCGCTCGTGCGGATGTTATACATCACCGTCTCTCAAGCTTTCAATATTGGTGGCGGATAGGATTTCTGCCGAATATTTTTTAACGATCTGCGCTTCTTCCGCACTGAACACGCCGGCAAAAAAGTTTTTTGGCTTGTCGTTAATGGTGAGGCCCTGCTCTTTGCGCGCCTCCTGTATACGCCGGATGACCGTGCGGAGCATACCGTCTTCTTTCAACTCGGGCGTGAGATTGGTATCAAGCGCAAGCGCGTCACCTTTGATAATTTTTTTGACATTCAATTCGTCTTTGAGAATGTCCGCAAGTTCGGGCGAAAGTTCGTCCAAAACAGTGAAGCTTGCGAGCGGCTGGCGGATTTTAATGCCGGCTTTCTCGCGCAGCTCAAGCCCTTCGCTCGCAAGTGCGCGGATCGCCTTCATGTATGCAATGAGCTTTGAATCAACCGGTGGCACTTCAGGCCAGGCGGTGAGATGGACGCTCTCCGGCTCGTCATCGCCGCACAGGTTGCCCCAAAGATACTCGGCATAAAACGGCATCGCGGGCGCCATGACCTGTGCGAGCGTCATGAGCACCCGCCGCAGGGTGGCGAGCGCCGCAGTTTTGCTCGCTCCGAGTTGGGTCGAGGAGCCGGCGTCAGTTTTGAAGCGCTCGCGCGAGCGGCGCAGGTACCAGGTTGAGAGGTCGTCGACAAACTCCATGAGCGGCCGCGTGGCGGCGTCAAGCTCATAGGTTTCATAGCCTGCGGTCGTTTCTTCAACCAGTTGCCCGAGCCGCGAGAGAATCCAGCGGTCAAGCACGTGCTCCGGCAGATGAGCTGCCTCCGATTTTTGCGGAGCCGCATACAACTGATAAAAACTCCGCACGTTATCGAGCCGCATAAGCAGTTTTTTTGAAACCTCCTCAACGCCGCGCGCAGAAAAGCGCAGGTCTTCGCCGCGTATGACCGCCGAAGAAAGAAGGTAATAGCGCAGCGCGTCGGCTCCATAGCGCTCGACCAACTCCATCGGATCCGGATAGTTCTTGAGCTTCTTGCTCATCTTGCGTCCGTCTTCCGCGAGCACGAGCCCGTTGGTAACGACCGCTTGATAAGGGCTGCGGCTAAACAGCGCAACCCCAAGCACCATGAGCGAATAGAACCACCCGCGCGTCTGATCAATTGATTCGGCGATGAAATCCGCCGGATAGCCCTTGGGCGCCAGGCCGAAGAAGCGCCCGGGATTAAACTCCTTTTTGTGCCGCGGATAACCGTGGCTCGCAAAGGGCATGGAGCCCGATTCAAACCAGCAGTCAAAGACGTCCGGTACGCGCCGCCAGTGGCCGCCGAGCGTGTCGCCCATGGGCAGTTCGTCTATATACGGGCGGTGCAGATCAAGCTCAAAATTTTCATTGTGGGGATACGGCGTGAAGGAAAGCTCCAGATACTGCCCCGTCATGAGATAGCCGCGCGCGTGCTTTTCGGGACGGTCGAGCACTGCCAACTCGCTGTGCGGCGTGCGCAGGGCGACTTCACGCATGACCCAGGCCGGGTCGCCGTGGCTCACGATGAGTATGCGCTTACCCGCGTAGCGCTTCTCTATCTCAAAGAGGAACTCCCCCACGCGCCGGCGCAACTCGATGAGCGATTCGCCGCCTTCGGGCGGTTTGGTGGCGAACCCCGCGAAGGTCGGAAATGCCGCGATCCATTCGAGTATTGATTTGCCGTTAAATACGCCCGTGTTGAGTTCGGTGAGGCGCTCGTCTACCATGACTGCCGTGCCGGGCAGGCCAAGGCGTTTTTGCATAAGTGCGGCGGTTTCGCGGGCGCGCAACACCGGCGAGGTGACGATGAGGTCTATGTGCTCGCCCGCGAGTCGCGCGGCGGAAGCGTTCACCTCCGCCTTACCCTCGTCGGTGAGATGGTTGTCGTGGTCACCGCCCGAATCGAGCCTCTCTTCAACATTGCTGCGGGCTTGTCCGTGGCGCATTAAAAAATAACGGTTGCCGCTCGTGCGCACGAGCGGCAAGAGCTCATCCACAGAACCCACCACTTTTACTTCCTTTGTTTTGCTGTGGCGCCACACGGGGAGCGGTGCCCCCCAAAAACGGCTGCGGGAGATGGCCCAATCGGGCGCGCTCATGAGCCCGTTGTTGAACCGGCCGGTGCCCACATGCGAAGGAACCCAGCGCACTTTTTTATTTTCCGAGACGAGCTTGCGCTTTATGTTCTGCACATTGACGAACCACGAATTGGCGGCCCAATTGAGAAGCGGCGTGTCGCAACGCCAGCAGTGGGGGTAGGCATGGGTTATTTTCTCTGAGGCAAACAGGAGGCCTTTTTCCTTGAGCCATTCGACTATCTTTGCATCGGTTTCCAAGTGCCGGCCTTTGGGTTTGACGGGCAAGCCGGCGAAGTCGGAGACCGTCGAAACGAAGCGGCCGTCTTCGGTCACATGATGAATGAGCGGAATATGATTTTTTTGCGCGAGTTCTAAATCTTCTGCACCATATGCCGGAGCCAGGTGCACAATGCCGGTGCCGTCCTCAAGTGTTACGTATGGCGCGGCATACACCTTCCACGCATGCGTCTTGTGCTTATGCAGTTCGTTTTTGAAATACGGAAACGGCGGCTCATAGCGTTTGCCGACGAGCTCTTTGCCCTTTACTTCCCCGACCACTTCAGCGTCGCCGAGCACTTTCGGCACGAGTTCCTTGGCGACAATGACGAACCCGCCGGCATTCTTCGCCTTAACATACGTGGCGTCTTCCTTAACCGCCGCAGCGACGTTGCCGGGCAAGGTCCAGGGCGTCGTTGTCCAGATGAGGAGCGAGGTGTCCGGTTCATCGGCGAGCGGCAACTTTACGGTCACCGCGTAGTCCTCAATATCTTTATAACCGAGCGCGACTTCGTTGTTGGAGAGCGTTGTGCCGCAGCGCGGACACAGGTGCATAGACTTGAAACCTTCATACACGAGCCCCCGGTTGTAGAGATTCTTAAACGCCCACCAGACGCTCTCGGTATAGCCGGCGTCCATGGTGCGGTAATCCTTTTCCATATCGACCCAACGGCCCATGCGCGGGATGATACGCTTCCAATCCTCCGCATAGCGCAAAACCGCATTGCGCGCGGCGAGGTTGAATTGTTCGATGCCGTACTCTTCTATTTGGCGCTTGTTCTTAATGCCGAGTTCCTGCTCTATTTGATTCTCAAGGGGCAAGCCGTGACAGTCCCACCCCCACACGCGCTTCACATGAAAGCCGCGCATCGTGCGATAGCGCGGTACCGCGTCTTTAATAGCGCTCTGCAGCAGATGGCCGTAGTGCGGCAGGCCCGTAGCGAACGGCGGCCCATCATAAAAAACGTATCCGCCGTTGGGTGCGCTCTTGTTGAGCGATTTTTGAAAGATGCCCTCGCGATTCCAAAATTCAAGCACCTCTTCCTCGCGCGCGGCAAGGGGGCTTTTGGGCTTCGGGATTTCGCGCAGCTGTTCCTCGCCGCCCTGTTTGCGGTCATCAACCATATTGAAAAACTATACCTCAAAAAAGCGAAACCCGCGCCTAAGCGGCGCGGGGACGTAGTTGAGCGTATTTTTTTGCTTTCCACGGTTCATCAGCCAGGATGACGCCGTGTTCATCCGTCGGCAAGTAATGACTTTCCGGCGGCTGCGGAATAACTGGGCCATCGTGAGCTTTGCGGATAATGGCGTAGTCTGTCTTCCAATCAAAACCCATCAGGGCCGACGCAAGGACGTTTTCATTTGCACACATTATTGGGGTGTGGATACGTCGCCCAATTTGCTGGCAACGCACCGGGTATTGGCCGCGTGCGACAAGAAACGCCTGCACGGAACCTTTCACTTTCGTTCCATTGAGAACGAGCCGGTTGTTGGGCCAGCGCACCTTTTTGGGCTCCTTGGGTTCAGTCGTGGCAGAATAGAGCGCGTCTTCAACGCGTGCACTTTTTCGACGTGATCTCATCAGACTCCCCTCTAAAAAAACTTCTCCTTCCAAAACGTAGCAGTTGAAAGTTTTTAAGTCAATCACATCTCCTCCGGTGCGGGGATGCCGAGCGCCCACAGTCCGTGCCGGAGTGTCGCTTCGGCGGCCTGCGCGAGCAACAAGCCATAGCAAGGATACGGCCCCCCAATGACGCGCGTCGTGCCGTACCAAGAGTTAAATGCCGCGGCAAGTTCGGTCACATAGGTGGTGAGATAATGCGGCTCAAGCTCGCGGGCTGCGCGCGCGAGCACTTCGGGATAATGCGCGATGAGCCGCTCAAGCACCACGGGCTCTCTGGGTGCGTCGGTAGCGTCGGGATTCACCCTCGCTTTTTGCGCTTCTTTAATGAGTGAGGCGGCGCGCACGCGCGCATATTGCACATACGGTCCTGAGTCGCCCTCAAGAGAAAGCGATTGTTCAGGATCAAAAATGATGTCGCGGCCGCTTCCCTGTTTGAGTACCGCATATTTAAGCGCGCCGACGGCGACCTGTTCGGCCACCCGCGTGACGTGTGCCACCTTGCGCTCCTGCATTTTTGCCCGCGACTCCTGCATGAGATCGTCCAAGAGCGACTCGCCGGTGATGACGTTGCCCAGGCGTGAAGACATTTTTCCGGTAGTGAGACGCAAAAAACCGTTGGCGACGTGTATAAGCTCCTTGCCTTCGGTTTCTTTCTTAAAAATCTTGCGTACGACGGCAAACACGACCTTGAAAAAATCCCTCTGCTCCGAACCGGTTACCGTGATGGACACGTCAAATTTAGGAAATGCCTCATGCTTGAGCGAAAAAAGCCCGAGTTCTTTGGCTTCATAGGTAGGCAATCCTTGTGAGTTGAGAAAGACGCGGGTGTGAAGCCCCTCATCCTCGCCGCGATATACGACCGCGCCTTCGCTTTCTTCAAAAACATCGCCTACATGCTCTTTAACGAGCTGCCTGCCGCGCGGACCGGATTCACTTTCGAAAAATTCTTGGTCGAACTTCGTGCCGAGCTTCTCACATAACGCGTCGAGATGCTCGCGAGAGGTTTCAATACCCGCCGCGCGCAACGCGCTGTAGTTGTCGTTGGAGCCGTCATAGAGGCTGCGGTTGACCTCTTCTATTTCTTTGCGTTCGGCAAGACTCCCCGTTTCATACGCGGCGTTGCCGAGCATGTAGGCGGCACCGAGCTCTGCGATATTTGCGGGATCGAACTTGCCTTTGACGAGCCCCCATACGCCTTTGGCGACCGTGAGTCCTATGTCAGAGGGATAGTTGAGCCGTCTCACCGTGGCGCCGCTCTTTTCAAGCAGCCGCGCGATGCTCTCGCCTAAAATATTGCCGATGAGATTGCCGATGTGCAGCGGCTTGAAGAGGTTGGGACTCGTATACTCGACCATTATCCTTTTGCCCTCAAGCTGAGCGTTAGTACCCCACAGCTCATCCTGCGCGGCTTGAAACATCTGCGTGGCGAGCGTCTCGCGCGACACAAAAAAGTTGACGAAGCCCGCCCCCGCGATCTCAACTTTTTCCAGACCCTCAAGATTTTTTTCGAGGAAAGCGGCGATGCGTCCGGCGACCGCGCGTGGATTATCTTTAAGTACCTTGGCCGCCGCAAGCGCCGCGTTGGTGGCATAGTCGCCGTGCGCGAAGTCGCCCGGCCGTTCTACGATAAACGCCGCCTCCGGCGCGCCGAGCTCAATGAGCGCCTTTTTGACCGCCGCGTGGATGGCCTCCCGCATCATCACTCATTAGAGTAGCAGAAAAAAGAAAACCGGTCGCCCTGGCGGGGCGACCGGTGAAATGAGGCGCGGCGCCGGGTTACTGGCGATACGCGGCCTGCGCGGCTTGCGGCTCCGGTTTTGGTTTGCGCTTGAGCAATCCCGGGCTGAAGGCCGGAAGCTTTTTATTGAGCTCCTCGGCGTGCGCGCGTACGTACTCGGGCGCGTCCGCGAGCGCCCCCAGTACCCTTGGGTGTAGCGCCCATTTGCTCTGGTTGAGGAAGTTGACGACGTCTTCCCAGTCGCCCGAGCGCTTCGCCTCGGCGATGAGGCTGTCGGCGCGCTCAATGTAGCTGCCTTTGAGCTTTTTTCCGCCCAGATATGAGCCTTTCATGAGAACCTCCACAATGCCCGGGATTGGGCACATGTCCGCTTGTTGATTTAGCACAAATTGAAAAGTGTGTCAACTCTCCTTCCTTATGCTACTGCGAAGTGGCCCTCTCAACCGCCGCTTTCACCCCGGCGTACACCTCCTCCACACTCCGCGAGGCGTCTATAACCTTTGCCTGCGGCAGTGTTTTAGCGATCTCAAGAAATCCGTCGCGGATGCGCGTGCGGGCGGCGAGGTCCATATTTTCCATCACGTCAAAATTTGTCTTTTGCTGCCGCTGGCGCTCCAAACCAACCGCAGGCTCGAGATCGAGAATAACAACCAGACTCATCGGCGTATTGCGGAATATTTCTTTTATAGAGGCCTCGATTATCGGCTTGAGCTCGAACTGCTGCCGTCCGTACACCTGATATGACATCATTGAGACCCATGAACGGTTGGAAACTACTACCTTTCCCGCTTTGAGCGCGGGTTCAATCACCTCGGCGGCGTGCTGGGCACGATCGGCCAAAAATAAAAAAGCTTCAGTCAAAAGCGGCAGCGAGCCGTGCGTCTCGTGAAGCACCATGCCGCGCAGCGTCTTGCCGAGGCTGGTGCCGCCCGGCTCGCGCGTATACACAAATTGCGGAAAATCTTTTTTAAGCAGCCCGATCTGCGTGTCTTTTCCCGCGCCGTCGCCGCCTTCGATAACGATGAATGACCCTTTCTTCTCCCGGTTCATACGGTCCCCTCAGTAAACACCGGAGTGGCCGAACCTTCAACCACCGTGAAGCCGATACTGCCGATGAGCGCCCCCTGCTGTGTTTCGACATTGCAGCGCCACTGGCCTGCCGTAATGACCGGCTCGTAGCTGTAGCCGCGGTAGCCGGCCGTGCGCCCGCCGATGATGGTAAAAGAAATGCGCGAGACCGTCTCCCACTGCTGCGCCGTGTCATCATAATGCTCCCACACGTGTACGACAGGTGTCTCGAGATCCGCCGGCGCATACACGGATGAAAAACAATACGCTGCGGCGCCCGGCACGGTGTCGTAGGTCGATGACGTATCGCGCCAGAACACATACCACGGCGCCGGCTCGTAGGTCACCTCATAGTGCCCCTGCGCGTCGACCGAAAGAGAGTGATATACGCCGATTGCCTTGAGCGAGAGCGGCACCGGCGGGATGATATTTAGAAAATAGAGCGCATTGATGAGCACGAAGGCGAAGAGCACGAGCATCGAAACTTCATACAGCTGCTGCCCGCGCGCCCGGCCGCGCAACACTACGGTATAAACGAGCGCCAAAAAAAGCGCGATGAAACCGAGGCTTGCCGCACCGCACAAAAGAAACACCGGCGTGCCGATTTGATGTACGACAAATGTCGGAATGGCGATGATGAGATAACTGAAGAGCAACACGTAGTAGACGACGATGTTGAAGCGCAATTGGGCGTAGCGGCTGCGCAAAAATTCGTTGCCGAATACGAGACTCAGGAGCAACAGAATAAAGAGCGTCGAGCCCGCCAAAGTGCCCGAGTGGCCGTAGAGTACGAGCAAGTTGGATGCAAGCCCGCCGAAGCAGAACTGCAAGATGAGGAGCATGATGAGCGGCTCGGCGTCCTGCGGCCGCTCTCGCCGCGAGTGTATGTTGAGAAGGATAATGGTTGAGCCCGCGATAAAGAGGTAGCACAGCAGCAGCAGATTGTCGACGACACTGTCGGGCTGTTTAGCCAAAAAAAGGTCAAAAACGAAACCGGCTAAAATACCCGCCACGCCGATATGATGTTCCCAGTGCCGCCACAGAGCGACTGTCTTCGACCAAACCCGCATGCATGTATTGTAGCAAAAGAAGTGCCCCACACCTTAGGGAAAGCGTGGGGCGGAGGGGCGCGGTTGCGCACCTACACAAACACATCGGGGATGGGGAATTTTTGGCAGAGAGTTTTGATTTCTTGATGGATGGCGCCGAGTTTTGTTTTGTCGCTGCGATTTTTTAAGGCGTCGAGCATGAGCTCGGCCACGCGGGCGCACTCTTTTTCTTTAAGCCCGCGCGTGGTGATGGCCGGCGTACCGAAGCGTATGCCTGAAGGATCCATCGGCTTGCGGGTGTCGTCGGCGATAGCGTTTTTGTTGAGCGTGATGCCCACCGAGTCGAGCACTTCCTCGGCCTCTTTGCCCGTGACGCCGAGGCTGCCGAACACGTCGGCCAAAATGAGGTGGTTGCTGGTGCCGCCGCCGAGCATGCGCACGCCCGCCTGGGCAAAGACCTCCTCCATTGCTTTGGCGTTTTTAAGAATCTGCGCCGCATAGGTCCTGAACTTCGGCGTGAGCGCCTCGCCAAAGGCCACCGCCTTCCCTGCAATAACGTGCATCAAGGGGCCGCCTTGGAGGCCCGGAAAAACCATTTTGTCTATTTTTTTGGCGACCTCTTCGCTCTCGCGCGTGAGGATGAGCCCGCCGCGCGGGCCGCGCAGGGTTTTGTGGGTCGTTGAGGTCATGACGTCAAACCCCGCGTCAAAGGGGTTTTTGGCCGCGCGGCCCGCGATGAGCCCCGCGATGTGCGCGATGTCGATGACGCTGTAGGCCCCCACCTCTTTGGCGATTGAGACAAACTTTTCATAGTTAAGCTCGCGGCTGTAGGCGCTGAAGCCCGCGAGCACTATTTTTGGCTTGTGTTCTTTGGCGACGGCGCGCATTTCTTCATAATCAATCTCGCCGGTGTCTACATTCTTCATTTTGTAGCGCACAAAGTTAAAGATTTTGGTGATGTAGGTCACCGGATGGCCGTGGGTGAGGTGGCCGCCGTGGCTTAAGTCCATCCCCAAAACCGTGTCGCCCGGCTGAAGCAGGGCGAAGTAAAGCGCAATGTTGGCGTTGGCGCCGCTGTGCGGCTGGACGTTGGCAAATTTGGCGCCGAACAATTTTTTGGCGCGCTCAATGGCGAGCGTCTCGATGGCGTCGGTATAGGTTTGGCCGCCGTAGTAGCGCTTGCCCGGGTAGCCTTCTGAATATTTATTGGTGAAGATTGAACCCTGCGCCTCGCGCACCGCGCGGCTCACATAATTTTCCGACGGGATGAGTTCAAGCCCTTCCCGCTCGCGCCGCTCCTCGCCTTCAAAAGCGGCGAAGGCGTCGGCGTCTTGTTTTTTGATGTAGTCGTAGTGATCCATGGCAATAAACCTTAGGTCAGTAATGCGGCCATGTGAGTCACTAGATCATACAACTATTATACCTTCGCCTTTCCGCTCGGCTTATTGTCGAGACTGCGAAAGCCGGCAACCGTAAACTCCGCTTTAATAGTGCCGTGAGGTTCATATTCCTGCAATGTCACGTGCTCGGGGCGGAAATTCTCAAGCGAGGTTACTTCGTCGCTTATGATGACTTTAGGAAATGCTTTTGGCTCGCGCTCAAGCTGCTGCTTGATGGCCTCTTCGTGGTCCTCGTAGTAATGAACGTCGCCGAACGTATGGATGAATTCGCCCGGCTCACGACCGACAATCTTGGCGATGATCATACACAAAAGCGCGTAGCTGGCGATATTGAACGGCACGCCCAAGAAAATGTCCGCACTCCTTTGATACAGTTGAAGCGACACTTTCCCGTTTTTTATATTCAATTGATACATGTTGTGGCAAATCGGGAAGTGATTGACTTCCTCTGGCTTCGCCATGGCATAGAGATACTCCGGATTCCATGACGTGACTATGGCGTTATGGCATGAGGGGTCGTTTTTGAGTTCGTCCACCACCCACTGCAGCTGGTCTATCCCCCGGCCGTCCTTTGCAGGCCAACGCCTCCACATTTCGCCATAAATCCTCGGGAGTTCTCCGTATTCGCGGGCAAAAGCGGCATCGTTCTTTATCCTTTCGATAAACGCCTCTTTGGTCATCTCCGGCACCTCGCCCTTTTTGGCGAGTTCCGCATACACGCGGTGAGGGTAGTCGTCCCAAATATGCACGTCGTTTTGCACTAAGTAGCGGATATTGGATTGGCCCGAAAGAAACCAATAGAGCTCGTGTAAGACGCCCTTCCAGTACACGCGCTTGGTGGTGAGGAGTGGGAAACCTCCGCTCAAATTGAAACGGATCTGCCGGCCGAACACGCCGATGGTCGCCTTCCCGTGCCCGGCATCAACCTGCCGGTCTCCCTTCTCGAGAAGCTCCCGCATCAAATCCAAATATTGATATTCGGGATGCTTAGACATATCACTTCTTTGCGGCTTTGCGGGGAAGTTTTTTTGCGGCGGCAAAATTGTTCTTCCAGTTGTCGCCGACGAAACGGCCGACCTCTTTATAATTCTTGCGCGTCGGAGAAGAAAGCTTACTGAACGTGAGTTGTGCGATGGCCATGCCCGGCCTAAGGATTATCGGCACCGCGTTGAGATTGCACAGCTCAAACGTGATGTGAAGAAAGTGCCCCGGGTTTATGAGTCCGGCGGTGTTGTGAATCATGAGGCCCACGCGCGCAAGCGACGATTTTCCGCCCACCTGGATGAGATAATCGTCGGAGCCGAAATATTCTTTCGAGGTACCCAGCACCGACACGCCCGGATGCAGGATGAATTCTTCACCGTCCTTAACGCTAATTTCGTGGCTCTTAGCGTAAATTTTCTTGGCCGGATCGACGAAAGGCGTGACATTTTCGTCCGTGATGACGAATTTGTTGCCGAGCAAAATATCATAGCTCGCGGGCTGGAGCCTCCCTTCGTCAAAGGGCGTTACCGTGATGCGGCCGCTTTTGATTTCTTTAAGAATGTCGGCGTCGGAAAGAAACATAAAAATTTATTATGCAACGGTGAATACTTTGTCAGTGCCGTAATAATCCGGCCAGTGTGCATTGTAGAACTCGAACATCCGCTCGAGTCTGTCCTGCGGGAGTTCCTGAGCGCCGAGCTCCTCCATGAGCGCGCGCACCTGCGCGCGCGCATCCTCGAGCGCATCTTCGGAGTCTACCATCTTCTCAAACTCGGCGATCCATCCGTAGCCTGCGTTGCGGTCAAGACATACGGTGACGCCGCGGCATTCATACTCCTCCCGCTCGCGCGACCACTTGGCCTGATACTCAAACCCCGCCGAACGCAGGAGCTCGTCGAGCGCACCGAGCGAAAGCCCCACCGGTTCTTCGAACTCCATGCGCGAAACGCCGTTTGCGCTCGTCCCCCCGCCAACCGACGCCTTCACCACCAGGAGCACGTTGCCGTCCTTTTCGCGCGTGCGCACAGAAAAATCGGACACCTTCTGCAAAATATCTTTAAATTTTTTTGCGGCGGCCGGTGAAAAGTGAGGGGTGAGTTTTTCTTCTAACGCACGCAGTTCGTTGCCGACAAAATAGTGATTGAGTTGTTTATTTTTTGAGGTCAGCGTTGCGCCGAAGTTGCCCATTTTGTTTTTCAGAGCCAGGGCATTTTCTTCTTCTCCCAGAAGCGATTTAATCTCAACCTCGTATTGCATAACCCCTATCCTAACCCACGAACGCCAATCCAAGAAATAAAAAAGAGCCTTCTTGCAATCTCTTAGAACAAATGTCAAATCTCCTCCTAGAACTCAAGACGAGAAAGAAACTTTACCCGTATGGGACAAGCGGTATAGTTACTTTGTATGGCTGAAAAAAGGAAAACTGTTTTTGTAGGACACCCCATCGGGGGAAATGTGCAGGATAACCTTAAAAAAGTACTTGGCATCTGCGAGCGTATACACACCAAGACTGTCGTACCCGTAGCGCCCTACCTAGTTTCTTTGCAGTATCTTGATGATAAGGTTGTGGAAGACAGACGACTCGGGATTGAGGCAAATCTGGAATGTTTTTATCGAGGTTACGTCGACGAACTTTGGTTGTTTGGAGATAAGATTTCTGCCGGAATGAGAGAGGAAATTCTCATTGCCCGAAAACTTAAAATTCCCGTAATTGCGCAAACCGACGAAACTAAAAAAGATCTCGCAAAAATGTTATAATAATCCAATGAATCCTTGGCTACAGACAAGCATAGAATATGCTAATCAGCGTAATTATTTAGACGACCTTTTTCATGTATACCCCACGATTCCAGAAGGTGTAAGAACTATCGATAAAGATTTATTACAACGCATTGAGAAAGCATTCAGCAACAAAAAAAATACAGAGTTGATTGAAGCGCTCCTTGAGCTCGACTTGTTTCCAATCAAAGATTCCTATGTTGCTTATCTAAAAAGAGACCCGAGCGCTATTGCAAGAAATCCTGCGACTATCGACCGTTTAAGTGGTCGGCTCTATGAAATGGGGCTGGAAAAGATTTTTGAAAGAGCCTCGGAGCCAAAAGAGACTAACAGGCAAATGGGCCAACGATTTAGAAATTGGCTCAATAAAAAATCTCTAGGCGTTGAGCCTGTAAAAATGCAAGAATTTCTCTCTACAAACAACAACGCGGTATTGGATGGAGGAGATGCAGAATTAATGGAATTTGCCCACAAACACTTAAACTATAAACATAGTAAGGGTCTCGACCTGGTCGCTCGCTTTAACGGGCAATATGTAATAGGAGAAGCAAAGTTTTTGACCGACTTTGGTGGACACCAAAACGCTCAGTTCAATGATGCAATCGCAACGCTTCGAACTCCACGGGTCAAAGCTATTAAAGTTGCGATATTAGATGGAGTCCTCTATATCAAAAGTGGCAACGGTATGCACCGTGAAATAACAACTTCATTGAAGCGTGAAAATATTATGACAGCATTGACGCTGAGAGAGTTTCTGTACCAACTATAAATATGTTTTTAACTTATCCAAACAAAAAGGAAGAGGGGGAAATTTTTGGGAGGACACCCAAGCTCAATGCGGAAATTTCACCGGAAGAGGGCGCGGAAAATAAATTAATCTTCGGCAACAATCTGCCGGCACTTAACTCGTTGTTAGACAATTACCGTAACAAGGTTGACCTTATATACATAGACCCTCCTTTTGCTACCAACGGGCATTTTAAAATAGGTGAGGAACGCACTAATACAATTAGCAACAGCGACACAGACGAAATAGCCTATAGCGATACTCTTGTTGGAGCAGAATTTTTAGAATTTCTTCGTGAGCGATTACTTTTTCTGCGAGAACTTATGTCGGAGAGAGCCTCAATCTACCTGCATATTGATTATAAAATTGGACACTATGTTAAATTGATAATGGACGAAGTTTTTGGTAAAGAAAATTTTCGAAATGATATAACTCGTATCAAATGCAATCCTAAAAACTTTCAACGTAAAGGATATGGAAACATTAAGGATTTAATACTCTTTTATGCCAAACCAGGTGCAACTTGGAGTAATCCGACCACACCACATTCTGAAGAAGATATAGACCGATTATTTAAAAAAATAGATAAGGATGGACGCCGCTACACAACCATTCCGCTCCACGCGCCTGGTGAAACATCAAACGGAAACACTGGAAAAGAATGGAGAGGCATTAAACCCCCAAAAGGAAGGCACTGGCGAAGCGACCCAATCGTTTTAGAAGAATTGGATCAACAGGGATTGATAGAGTGGTCATCCACTGGTGTCCCGCGTAAAAAAATATACCTGGACGAAAGCGGGGGGAAAAAGATGCAAGATATCTGGGAATTTAAAGATCCCCAATACCCAAATTACCCGACCGAGAAAAGTTTAGAACTTTTGAAATTTATCATAAGTGCCTCATCGAAGGAGGGGGACATTGTGCTTGATTGTTTTTGCGGCTCAGGTACGACCCTAGTAGCCGCGCAAACGCTCGGACGTAATTGGATTGGTATAGACGAGTCGAGGGCCGCAATTAGGGTTGCCAAAGAAAAGCTGGATAAAATACAGTCTAATTTATTCGTGGGCCGTAAGGATTACGAATTCGTAGACACAACTATTGTGCCTAAAAAATTATTTGAATCTGTTTCGAAAAGACATTGACCAATCTGGTGCACCTCAACTACCATGATTTCGCTCATTGCGGCCATAGGCAAAAGGCGTGAATTAGGCCGTGGTTTAGCCCTTTTGTGGCCCATCCCCGAGGACTTAAAGCGATTTAAGCGCTTAACCATGGGCCACCCGGTGGTCATGGGCCGCAAGACTTTTGAGTCAATCGGCCGGCCGCTCCCGGGCCGCACCAATATTGTGGTGAGCAGGAATGCGGATTGGGTTCCCGCTGATGCGTCTGTGCTTGTCCGGCGCTCCTTAAGCGAAGCGATAGAAGAAGGGCGCCGGGCGCCGGGCGGCGAAGAAATTTTTGTCATCGGCGGGGCGCAGATATATGAACAGGCGCTCCCTCTGGCCGGCCGTCTCTACCTCACGCTCATTGACGCTGAAGCCTCAGACGCCGACGCCTTCTTCCCTCCCTACGAATCCTTATTCACCAAAAAACTCTCCGAAAAAACGGGAGAGTTTAAGGGGCTGAAATATAAGTGGGTGACGCTGGAAAAGTAAAAGAAATTGGCCCGGAGTTTCCTCCGGGCCGTTGAGGTCTTATGCAACATTGGCAATAGGTGCTTCTGCGGCAAGCCGACGAAGCTTTTCCGCTTCCAGCGAAGTTGTGAAGGTTTGCAGGAAGGGAAAAGTGCAAGCATAGAGCAGATCGCTGGCGTGTTTTGGATTCCCAGAACGCAGAACCAATTCGGCGAGATGCTTCCATTCATAATGCCGAAGAGAAGTACCGCGCGACGCCGGCGACATCATGAATGTCATGATCCAGCGCTTAATCGGAACCCGTTTGGTTGCCCTCGTTAAAAGAGCGAGACGCGCCTCTTTCAAACGAGAATCAGATGGCAGATAAAACAAGAGGGTCATAGCCGTTAGACTACTTCCCTCGCGTGCCACTTTGGCGATCCCGCGCTTCAGTCTCACAATACCGAGCTGCAGTCCGCTTACTCGCTCACGGACAACACAAAGATGATGTTCGATCAGGGCGCGCGCATCGTATGCGTCCCCCTGTTCAAGGACATAGTCCGCGAGTTGCGCGCGTTTGCGGATGTCGCGTTTTGTATTCCTCGTGAAGATGTGCATGACGGCGTTGAGCGCCCGATGAGGATTCTCGAAGTCGTCAGAAAAAGGCTTGGGCTTGGCCATAGTGGCCTCCATAGTTCGAGGGGAACATACTGGTGGAGTTTTTACCATACAAAAACGCCCCGCACAAGCAGGGCGTTTTTGAGCAAGAAATAATTATTTAACATCCACGCCCATGGAGCGCGCGGAGCCGGCGATGATTTTGACCGCCTCTTCAACCGTGTGCGCGTTGAGGTCGGGCATTTTCTTTTCGGCAATCTCCTTCAGTTGCGCCTTGGTGATGGTGCCGATTTTGCTGGTGTTGGGCTTGCCGCTCCCCTTTTCTTTGCCGAGCGCTTTGAGGATGAGCGAAGAAGCCGGCGGGGTTTTGAGCACAAAGGTGTAGGTGCGGTCTTCATAGACAGAAATTTCAGCCGGCACCATGTCGCCCTTCATGTCTTTGCTGGCGTCATTGAATTTTTTAACAAACTCGCCGATGTTTATGCCCGCAGGACCCAAGACCTGGCCCATGGCCGGGGTGAGGGTTGCCGCGCCGCCTTGCGCGATGATTTTTATTTTTTTGACTACTTTTTTTGCCATAGTGTTACGGAGCAAAAATCGTTTGCGGAGGGAGAGTTGGGGTCGTGTTCATCTCTCCCGGAGCAAAGATTTTTGCGAAGTTGATAGTACCTTAAATACGCTTAACTTGCAAAAAGTCGAGTTCAACCGGCGTTTCGCGGCCGAACATCGCCACCAAGACCTTCACCTTGCCGCGGGCCTCGTCTACCTCGCCCACGCGGCCGTCGAGCTCTTTAAACGGCCCGTCGACGATGGTGACCGAGTCGCCCACCGAGAGGTCGATGGCGTGCTTAACGGTGCCTTCGGTGGCCTGCATGCGGCCGAGGAGCTCGTCAACCTCAGACTGCTTGAGCGGCACCGGGTTAACGCCCGAGCCCACGAAGCCGGTGACGCGCGGCGTATTGCGCACCACGTACCAGCTCTGATCGTCGACGATCATGTCCACCAACACATAGCCCGGGTAGACCTTTTCCTCCTCCTCGACGCGGCGGCCGCCTTTAATTTTGACGGTGCGCTCGGTGGGCACCACGACCTGAAAGATTTTGTCGCTGAGGCCCAGCGACTCTATGCGCTGGCGCAAGTTGCGCGCCACCGCGTTCTCATAACCCGCGTAAGTATGGATGGCGTACCACGCGCGGCCGACTGATGTGTCCTGTTTTGACATGGGTGTTGCGGTGTTGATGAATTAAATAACTTTCTGCAAAAGCGCGGTCAGCACATAGTCCCAGAGTCCCAAGTAGACGGCCACGGCGAGCGACACGCCGATGACCACCGCGGTGTAGACGATGGTCTGTGAACGCGACGGCCAGGAAACGTGCTTCATTTCGGCCCGGACTTCTCTAAAATAATTCCACATGGTAGTTGGTAATTTTGCCAATTTTAAAACCCCTCGCGGGGCTGTTATGGGCCTATCTTACGCCCTTTTTGGGCAATGTCAAATAGAGACGCCCGGCAGCTAAGCTGCCGGGCGAAGAATATCATCCAACCACAGAGTCGATTGGCTGAGACTGCTGGGCTGCGAGGAATTTTTGTACGTTCCGATCAAGTCCCCAACTGGCCAAACCGCCAAAGATAACGTAGGCGACGGCGCAGTCGAAGACAGTGGTAGACGCGGGAATATATGGTGCCGCGCTAGCAACATGTATGAGCAGGAAGCAGAGCACGAAAACCGCAACCACAGCGCACCGGTCGGGAAGCGGCATTGCTCGCAAAGCGGCGCGGTCTGGTCTATGTGAACGTCTCGAATGCCAGATCCCCATACCACTTGTTGCCCAAATCAGAAACATTGCAAAAACAACTACCGCGTCGGGTTTCATGGATACGGAAGAGGCAAGTGCGGCCGCTACCGTGAACACAGTGCCCGCGAACAAATAGCCGCCCATGACACTAAAGCCCAATACGAGCAGCAGTATAATCATGGGCGCATTCAACAACCATAAATTATCGACGGGCATGAAGAGCCTTAAGAGATACACCGCAGCGGCGATTACACCAGCCACGACGACTTGCACAAAGAAGTAGTGCCGACGGAACATGAGAGCCCCCCTACAGTGTGAAGAACAAGATTCACTGTACTGAGAAATACTAAAATTATTTGAGTTTGTCAAATAGAGAGCGGCAGGCTTTTGGCCTGCCGCTGCGGAAACTAATCGTAGTCCCAGGCGATCTTAACCAACCGAAACTCTTGGCCGAATACACCCATTTTGTACACCGCATTGACCTTGAAGTTGTCGCGACCGTTTATTTCTTTTAGCCTTGCGCTCAACTCCGCTAGATAAAAAACGTCAGTCGAGCCGCGTGAACTGTAGGCGTTGGTAGTGTAGAGCTTTCCATTTTTCATAGCGCGGATGATGCGCCCGCGCCAAAACGGCATGTCTTCATCCACTTGATGAACTGCTTCGATTTCACGGAGCAACTTCGTGGAGTCAAAGACCGCATTCATGCCTGGTACTGAATAGCTCATTCTCTATCTCCTCCCAAAAAATGAGAACTCCCGCAGTGAGTAAACACCGCGGGAGCTCTCAAGTCAATCCAAGTTTATTTACCGGATTTCGTAGGTGATGGTGACGTCGTCGGTCACGGTGTTCTGACCGGGGTTGATTTGTGGCGCGGATGATTTGGCGGTTGAGCCTGCAGAGGCTGCCGCATACAACATCGGCACCGGCGCGCCGCCGCCGTTTTCGCTGAAGCTCACCACCCGCACGAGGCTCACGCCGAGCTCTTTGGCGAGCGTGTCGGCTTTGGCTTTGGCGTCGGCGATAGCTTTCTCGCGAGCTTGTTCCTGCGGCGCGTTGGGATCGTCAAAGGTGAAGTCGGGGCTTGAAATTTCGGTGGCGCCCGCCTGGCCCACGCCCGCGAGCACGTCGCCCACTTTGGTAAGGTCGCGGATTTTAACGGTGGTCGACTGCCGTGCTTCATAACCGGTGAGCACCTGTTTGCCCGGCGGGCAGTAGGCTATCGCCTGCGAAGACGCCGAGCCGCTCGAGCCGTTATATACCGGGGGCGCCGGCTGCGGACACACCGCGTTTTGATATTCATACTGCGGGTAAACGCTGTAGCCGCTGGTTTGAATGTCGGAATCCGCGATGCCCGCCTGCTTGAGGTAGGCGCTCACCGCCGCCTGCTTTGTTGCCGCGTCATTTTGCGCCGCCTGTGCGGTTGATTTGTCTGACACGACCGAAAAACTCACCTCTGCCAAGGTGGGCGCGGCCTGAATTTCACCGTGGCCGGAAACGCTTATCGTGTTGGCCGGAGCGATACCCGCGCCGATGTAGCGTATGCCGCTTAGGGTCGCGATTGTTTCGGCCGCCAAGAAAGCCACCAGTAACCATGCCGCTGCCGTTATTGCCCGGCGCACTCCCGACCCCTCTGTTCCTTCAAACATATGCATAGTGACGGATTAGTATTGATAACCTTACTGCTTTTGGACCTGAGCGATGAGCGCCTTGATCTGCGTTTCGGGCAGGGCGCCGGGAATCTGATATTGTTTGCCGGTTTTCGTGTTGTAGACGACCGTGAACGGCGTGCCGTTGCCGCCCGCGACCTCGGCCTCGGCTATCTGGGCTTGTATCTTTGAGTCGTAGGTATTGGCCGAGATGCACGCGTTGTACTTCGTCATGTCGGCGCCCAACTTTTGCGCCTCGGCGGCGAAGAACGCCGCGCCTATCTGGCTCTGATTGGCGAAGTCGTCGTCGGCAAACTTCCAAAACGCGCCATTACCGAGCTGTGCGGCAATACACTCCGAGGCCTCGGCGCCCGGCATCGCATTGGGATGTATCTGATAGAGCGGGAATTGGCGCATCACCCATGCCACCTGGCCGTTGCTGGTGTCTACGATGTCCTTGATGGACGGGTAGATCATCTGGCAGTACGGGCACTGAAAATCCGAGTATTCGATGAGCACGATGGGGGCGGTGAGCGAACCAGTGACGTGGTCGCTCGCGGAGGGCGCGGGCACCGAGCCCGTACCTTGTGCGGCGCCGGCGGCCGCGGCGGCGGCCGCCGGCGCGCCCGGATGCAGATTAACAAACACGATTGCCGCGGCGACGATGACGCCCGCGACGATGATAGAAACTGACGGCGTGAGTTCTACGGAAAATTTTTTTGGTTCAGGCATGGCGCTACTATATCACTTTTGCGCGGCCTGCGCCTTGAGGAGGTCGCGGATCTCTTCCAACAGCCGCTCCTGGGAGGGTTTTTGTTCGGGGGCGACCGCCTGTTCTCCCTCTTTAAATATGCGCTCGCGCGCGCCGGTGAGCAGCTTGAATACCAGGAAGATGGAAAGCGCGACGACGAAGAAGTTGAATATTGCCTGCAGGAGGATGCCGTAGCCTATGATATCGTTGGGACCTATCTGCCAGGTAAGGGTCTTAAAATCGACGTTATTGGTGAGGAGTCCCAAAAGCGGCGTAATGATATTGCCCACAAGCGAATTGACGATGGCCGTGAACGCGTTGCCGATGACGACCGCGATGGCGAGCTCAATGGCATTGCCCTTGACCGCAAAATTCCTAAACTCCTTCCAAAAGCTGCGCGTTTTTTGAAACATATTTCCCTATAGTACGAACGATTCCGCAATTTCTCAACCTCCCCGGAGCTCTCCCGCGTCGCGCCGATTGCCGTCGTGGAGCCCCAAAATGACCGCACCGGCGGCCTCTTTTATTTGAACGCAAACGCCATGAGCACAATGGTCAGCGCGTTTAAGACGACCAGCGCTGCGACCATTTGCCACTTGGACGGCAGCGGGTTGACCAAAATATAAACCGTATAAATAATCGCGACGATCGCCGCCCCTATGAAGTTCCCCCGTATCATGACCTAAGTATATACCCGGGAGAGCCGGTTCAATTAAAACCTGTCAGGGGTGCCTACCCGGACTCGAACCGGGACATACAGCTCCACAAGCTGCAGTGCTAACCATTACACCATAGGCACCATTGGCCTCGGTTATACCATTTTTATGCTACGGATGAAAGAAGAAGGCGATCCCGATGATGGCATAGGCGGCGAGGAGCTGGACGCCCTCGAACCAGTTGGTTTCGCCGTCCATAACAATCAGGTTGACGACCAGGACTGAAATAACGATGGCAATGAGCTCGAAGGGGTCGAAGATCAGATTCATCGGCGCACCGAGCGCGAGCGAACCCACAACCAGAAGCGGCGCCACGACCATCGCCACCTGCTGGGCCGCGCCGATGGCGATTTGGAGCGTAAGCCCCATGTTGCCGCGGCGCGCCACATGCACCGCCGAGAAAAGATCGACCGCGTTGCTCATAATGCCGATGATGATGACGCCGATGAAAAGTTGCGAAAGCCCCCACGCGGCGATGACCGCATGCACCGAAGAGACAAGGAGTTGCGCGAGTACCGCCACCGCCGCGGTGGCGAGAACGAGCGTAATGACGTTATGTCTGACGCTGAAGCGCGGCTCATAGCGGCCGATTTCCTGGAGATAGAGGTGCCGGTGCGTGCGCAGGGAAAACAGCAGGCTCGCGAGGTAGACGATGAGGAGCGCGCCGGAGACGAGCAAACTCATGGCCTCGACCGGAGCGGGGGGCGTCATGGGCTCGGTCACCAAAAAGAGCGCGGGAACCACGAGCGCTATCGCGACAAGAAAGAGCGTGGAGCCGCTCGCGATGACCGCCGCGCGGTTGAAGGTCTGCGTCCCGCGCCAACGCCCGCCGAAGATCATGGCCGCCCCGAGCACGAAGAGCAGGTTGCCTACGATAGAACCTGCGATGGCGGCCTTGACCAGATCAAACAGCCCCGCCTGAAGCGCAAAGAAGCCGATGACGAGCTCGGGCGCATTGGCGAAAAAGGCGCTCAAAATACCCCCCACCGCCCGGCTCGTACGCATGGCGAGTTCCTCGACCGCCTCGCCGATGAGGCGCCCCAAGGGCACCATCGCGAGCGCCGACGCAAAGAAGATGAATATTTCCACCCCCCTATTTTAACGCATCAAACACGGTGCCCAGGAGAGGACTCGAACCTCCAAGCCTTGCGGCATATGCACCTCAAGCATACGCGTATACCAATTCCGCCACCTGGGCATGCGCATTATTATATACTGCGCGTCAAACAATTACTCGGCCGAAACTTCGGGCGCTTCGCCCGTGGTCTCGGCAATGAGCTCCTCTTTGGGGAGCGCGGCCTTTTCAGGAGCGATGTCCTCCGCCGCCGCGGCGCTCGAAAGTGAGACGTGCTGCTGCTTGCGCATCGCGCGCGCGACATCGCGCGCGGCCTTGCGGCGGATGAAATAGAGCTTCGCGCGGCGCGTGCGCGTGCGGCGCAAGACCTCTATCTCTTCAATAACAGGCGAGTAGAGCGGAAATATCTTCTCCACCCCCACCCCGCTCGCTACACGGCGCACGGTGAAGGTCGCGCCCGCCTCGCTGCCGTGTTTGACCGCCAAGACCGTACCTTCGAAGGCTTGCTTGCGGGTATTCTTCACGGTGGCCTCTTTTTTGTTGGCCTGCTTCTGCGTTTTGAGCTCGACGATATTTTGCCAGACGCGCACGACATCGCCCGCGCTGAGTTTGAGCTCCTTGCGGGACTTCAGGTCGACCGGCGATATTTTGACCGCTGATTTCTGCATAACTGAGAGACTGTATCACAGCCTTACCCGTTTCGCAATTTTGCTTCTGCCGCCAAAAAATCCTGCGGCAGCGGGGCCTCAAGCGTCATCGTTTTGCCGCCGGGGTGCTCAAAGGTGATTGAGAGCGCGTGAAGGGCAAGGCGCTCAAAGCCCAGCACCGGCGGACGCCCCGGCGCATACAAGACATCACACACAATCGGGTGCTGAATGGCCGAAAAATGCACGCGAATTTGATGCGTACGCCCGGTTTTGGGGAACGCTTCTATATAGGAGCAGTCCTTTCCGTTTTGGATGCGCCGCCAGAGCGTCTGCGCTTCGCGCACGGTTCCCGTGGGCCGTGCGGCCGAGCGCGGCCCCCTGCCCCCGCGGCTGCCGCCGATGGGCCGCCCGATGATGCCGCGCTCTTCCTTAAGCGCGCCGTAAACGAACGCCCGGTAGGTTTTTTTAATATCGCGTTCTTGAAACTGATTTTTCAGAAATTCGTGCGCGGCTTCTGTTTTGGCGACAATCAATATGCCGCTCGTCTCCCGGTCGATGCGATGTACAAAGTGGAAGTTGCCCGCGCCGTACTTTTTTTCAAGCCAGTGTGAAAGCGCGGGGTAGTCATGCTTGCCGTCGGGATACACTATCATCCCCGCAGGCTTGTTAACCGCCACGAGCGCATCATCTTCAAAAATAATCGCCGGTTCCATATCTGGTGCACGCTGCAGGACTCGAACCTGCGACCTACCCGGTGTAAACGGGTTGCTCTACCAACTGAGCTAAGCGTGCGCGTGCGCCCCCGGAGGGAATCGAACCCCCATTCGCGGCTTAGAAGTCCGCCGTTCTATCCATTGAACTACGGGGGCCTGCCTGCCGACAGGCGGGCGCTCACGTGGCACTCTATCATAGTACTAGTATTATGGTGAGATGCGGCAATGGCTGGCGCAACGGTATTGGCACGAGCTCTTCGAGGCGGGGGTTCTGCTTAAGGCTCTCAATAGCGTGTGGGAAATCCTCGGCGGCGTCTTTTTGCTCACGTTCGCGCGCGGATGGGTGCCGAGGCTATTCATCTTCTTCAGCAGCCGCGAGCTTTTGGGCGACCGGGAGGATTTTTTGTTCCAGTTCGTCAGTACGCAGGTCAACCACCTCGCCGTGGACGGCACGCGCATCTTCGCGGGGATATATCTCCTCTTTCACGGGCTTATGAACGCTTTTCTCGCGTACAACCTCTTCCGCAACCGGCTGTGGGCCTACCCGGTTATGCTCGCGTTCGTATCGGTTTTCTTCGTCTACCAGGTCTACCGGCTCTACCATACGCATTCGCTCCTGCTCCTGGCGATTTCGGTCTTTGACATCGCGTTCATCGTCCTCACCGTACACGAGTACCGCTACCAGCGCGCCAAACACCATGCTGCATCTTTTTGATCCCGTCGCGCTCATCACGGCCGTCGGATACGCCGGCGTATTGGGCATGCTATTTGCCGAAACAGGGCTGTTCTTCGGTTTCTTTTTCCCGGGTGACAGCCTGCTCTTCGCTGCGGGCATATTGGCTGCGAGCGGCGCGCTTTCGCTTCCGGTGCTCATCGCGGGCGTGCCTCTCGCGGCGGCGCTCGGCAACGCGGTGGGCTACTGGTTCGGCGCGTGGCTGGGCCCGCGGCTCTTCACCAAGGAAGATTCGTTCTTTTTTAATAAAAAATATATCGCGCGCTCGCACGAGTTTTATGAAACGTACGGCCCGCGCGCGGTCGTGCTCGCCCGCTTCGTGCCGGTGGTGCGCACGTTCGTGCCTGTCGTCGCGGGCGTCGCGCAGATGAACTATGCGCGCTTTACTGCCTACAATATTGTCGGCAGCGTGTTGTGGGGCGCGGGCGTGTTGCTGTTGGGCTACTACCTCGGACACGCATTCCCCATCGTGGAGCGCTATCTGCTGCCCGTATCGCTCATCATCGTCATCGTCTCCTTCGTACCTATCGCACGGCAGTACCTGGCGCGGCGGTAGTTTCAAACAACACAAAGGGCTCATCCCCCTCACCGCCGGCGGCCATTATCATCGCCCGGCTCTCAAGCCCCATCATCTGCCTGGGGGCGAGGTTGGTGACAAAAAGGCAGCGCTTCCCCACCAACTCCTGCGGCGCGGCAAAAAACTTGGCGATGCCGGAGAGCACCTGTCTTTGTTCGTCTCCAAAATTAACGTTCAACTTCAAAAGTTTTTCACTGCCTTCGATGCTTTCGGCGCTCACAATCTCGCCCACGCGGATTTCAACTTTTTTGAAGTCGTCGATTGAAATATAATCCATATCAGTTATTCCTATCCAAATAGCTCTGCAAAATCAAGGCCGCGGCCGAGGCGTCGAGGTCTTTGTGCTCCGGATTCTTCTTGCGGCTCTTTTCTTCAGGCGCAAACTGGCGCGCCGCGAGCGCCGAGGTAAAAAATTCTTTTTCATACTCAACCGGCACGGCGCACAGTTCCTCTAAATCTTTTTTAAACTGGGCGATGTCTTCCATAATACGGTTCGGTTGACCCGCCAAATCGCTCGCCTCGCCGATGACAATTTTTTGCACGCCTTCTTGCTTCACAAGCGCGTCAACCGCCGAGAATGCGCCCGCTCCCGCCTCAATGGTCCCGCGCGGAAAAGCCACGCGCCCCGCCTCGTCGCTGAGCGCCACGCCGATGCGCTTCTCTCCATAATCAATGCCGAGGTGCTTCATTTATGCCTGAGCGCCGTCAAACTTCAGGCCCGCCGCCTGCCAGCCGGCGATGCCGTCTTTGTAGTGCGCCACGTTTCTGTAGCCCGCCTTCTCAAGCGCCTCGCCCATGAGCGGGCTCGCCGTGCAGGTGGCCGAGGAGCAATAGACGATTATCTCGGCGTCTTTGGGTGCGGCGATTTCTTTTTCAAACCGCTCCACGAAGTCTGCGCCTTTCACCAGGTGTCGGGCGGTGGGGATGTGCCGCGCGGCATAGCTCTCGGGTGAGAGCACATCAATTAAATATGGCGTCTGCCCCTGGCCGGGCAGGCCCGCGTCAATCTTCGCTTTTAATGCTTCAGTAGTTATGACTTTCATGCGACTACTATAACAAACTGCCGCTAGACCCGAGAAATCTGCTGTTTGACCTTTTCGTTGAGCGCGACGAACTCGTCGACCGAAAGGGGGGCGCGCTGCCAGCCCTCAAACTGCAGGCCGTCGCCCCGGCGGCGGGGCACCACATGAAAGTGCGCGTGAAAGATGGACTGCCCCGCCGCCGGGCCGTTGTTCAAAAGCAGGTTGTAGCCGTCGCTGTGCGCGCCCACGGCCCGGCTCACCGCCGAGACCGCCTCGATGAGCTCGCGAAGAATCTCGGGCGGCACATGCGAGAAATCCGGATAACGCTTTTTGGGCACGACGAGGACGTGCCCGTCGCCGTGGCGCGGGATATCTATCGACATGAAGGCTACGGTGTTGGGTGTTTCGTGAAGCGGAATGAACGGATAGCCGTTGCGGTGCGTGCGCGCGCCGGTGATAAAATCCTCGAAGAGATAGAAGCGGTCGGACGCATTCTTGAAAATCTTCGGGATGCTCTCGTGCAAGTGCTTGAGCGTCTGCTCGATGTTCGCGTCTATGGCGGCGCGGTTGGCCGGGTAGTTGGGCACCACCTCGTTGATATCAAAGACCGAGGTTTCTTCACCGAGGGCGAGCTCGTTGAAGAGAAGCGCTCCTTTGTAGCCGAAATCGCCGCGCAGATAATCGAGGTGGTTGCGAGCCATACCCACGACGATGTCGTAGCGTTCAAGCATCGCGCGGGTTATCTGCCGCTGTCGGTGCGAGAGATCTTCAATACCGTACGATTGCAGCGTCCGCGCCAGCTTCGGATACATCGCCACCGCCTCAACGGCGACTCCGGCCGAACCCACGCGCCAGTTTTTGATTCCCTCGCGATCCAGATACTGCTTGAAGAATTTTTCGGCGCTCAAACTCCGGTAAATATTGCCGGTGCATACGAAGAGGATGCTGCGCGGTGACGCCATCGTCCCCTTATTATGCCACGCCGTGCGCCGCCGCCGGTTGGTTTGCGGGCACATGCCGGGCGTACCGATCGACTTCGGCGAAAGTTGACAAGAATATCATTTCTGCTATACTTTAACCTGTCAAACCTCTCCTCATCGGTGTAGTCTTGGGAGCCCAAGGCCGCTTGTACGTAAAAAGCGAATCGTCCCGAGATCGTTCGACACTATTTTTAGCCCCGCTCAGCGGGGAAAGCCCGTTCACCGGGCCCTGCACATGACCACTCATTTCAAACACAAGAACTCGCGCGGCGCTGGGCGGTTTTCCCGTTATCCGGATCACCGCTCATTTCGCCACGCGCCAAGGCGCGCACCCAAAACGCGCGGCATTGACGTTTCAAAATTTATCAATACGGCAACTCCTGAAGCGCAAGGGATTGCGCCGTTTATCCCAACACACCGTTTTGCCGACTTTGAGATAGACGGGCGCATCAAGGAAAATATCGCGAAAAAGAAGTACCAAAACCCGACCGCCATCCAGGACGGCGTCATCCCCCTTATTTTGAAGAAGCGCGATGTGGTGGGTATTGCCGACACGGGCACGGGCAAAACGGGCGCGTTTCTCATTCCGCTTCTCGACAAAGTCGTGAGGGACAAAACCGAACGCGTTCTTGTCATGGTGCCGACGCGCGAGCTCGCCCAGCAGATCGACGAAGAATTCAAAGGATTTGCGGCAGGCTCCGGCTTCTTTTCCGTCTGTGCCGTCGGGGGAATCAACATAAATCCGCAAATGAGGCGCCTGCGTGAACGCCCGTCTTTCGTCATCGGCACTCCGGGCCGCATCAAGGATCTCATAGAGCGTAAGGCGCTCGACCTTTCGAAATTCAACACGGTCGTGCTCGACGAGGCCGATCGCATGCTGGATATGGGATTTATCAAAGACATGCGTATCATACTCGCGAAGATGCCGCCTCGGCGCCATACGCTCTTCTTTTCCGCGACGCTCTCGCGGGAGATCGAAGCGATGATCAGTGATTTTCTCAATGATCCCGTCCGCGTTTCGGTTAAGACGGGCGACACCGCGGCGAGCGTGCATCAGGATATCGTGCGCGTCGGCGGCAAAATCAAATTGGATGTGCTCTGCGACATGCTTTCGCAGCCGGAATTCGGCAAGGTGCTTGTGTTCGGACGCACCAAGCACGGCGTGCAGAGGCTCGCGAAGTCCCTCGAGCAGCGCGGTATTTCGGCGGACTCCATCCACGGCAACAAAAACCAGAACCAGCGCCAACGCGCACTCGCCCTTTTCAAGCAAGGACAGCTGCAGGCTCTCGTCGCGACCGACGTCGCGGCGCGCGGCATCGATGTTGCCGACATTTCACATGTCGTCAATTACGATCTGCCGACAACCTACGAGGATTACGTACACCGGATCGGGCGCACCGGCAGGGCCGGCAAACGCGGCCAGGCGCTGACGTTCGTTGAATAGATAAATCATGGAAAAAGATTTCCAATGAAACGGCACGATGTGGATCGGGAGCGCAGCGAGCGCAAACATTCCCAAGCCGAATTCCTGACGCTCTATAACGAAGGCTTGCCTGGCGATTTTCCGCGCGCAACAAGCGCTCTTCTTGTCGTTTATCAGGACCAGTACCCCGGACAGTTCAGAGACGGTTTTTGGTCGCTCGATCTCCACCGCAAGAAATTTATGGATTGGCTCCCGGGCTATTTGAAATCGCTCGAATCCTGACGGACCGGGCTCGGATCTGTCCGATACTAAAAACTTCGGGCGGTGAGACTCGGTCTAGTACTAAGCCGTTCCAATCAGTGTAAGGCTTCTTTGGCGACTTTGCGACCGCTCAATTTTAGGCGGGACGGTCGTGATTGAAACAGCTCTAATGGTTAATTTTTCCATGTGGGTCTATGTGCGTTATACAGAAAAATTGCCCGCGTTGATATCCAAAAACACGAAAAAGCCCGGTCTGCTCAACACGGAAATGAAAGTAGTACTGCTCTACAAGCTTACTTTCGGACGTATTCTGCTCATGTATCAGATCAAAATTTAGAGTGCCGGGTTTCTCTGGAGTTAGCCCGTTCTTGCGTGGCAAGCTTGCAAACTGCGCCCATGTGAGTTTTTCAAAATGCTTCAATTTCTCAAGCAGCTTGCGCGCGCACTCTTTATCATCAAGTCTCCAAAATGAAAACTTTTTATCAAGCGAGCAGTCGCAAATAGAAAAGCGGACTTTACTTTCCGCGTATTGGAGATCGAACTTTGTTGGAGTTTCGGCCTCATCATCCATAGACAAGGTAGCCTTGCCTATTTATTCAGCAAAGGAGTGTAATAGTCTTTCAGCGACTTATTGGAAATGATCTTGGCCGGAGTTTCGTGCGCATTTCTCCATGGCGTATGCGCGTGCGAAATGTCAACAAGACGACTCGCGGAGTAACCACCAAAAGTGCTCCAGATTTTTTGCAAAACCTCCTTATCCTCTTCGTCAAGAGACGACTTATCCTCTTCGGAAATAATAGGGTTACTTCCATTACCTCGATATTTCCGATACACGCTGGGCACAACAGGGCCATATTCCCAAGCCTCAATATGATCGGAGAAAAGTGGCCGGCCGAGTTTTGCAAGAAAGTATGCTTGTGCGAAGTACAGAATTTTTTGGAGCTTGAGGTTTGTTATTCCCTCACGCTCTTTATTGTCACCAACAAGGTCTTGCGAAGCGAGGTAAACGAGGTATTTCGCTACGTTGTCGGCCGTGTATGCTGCTTTCTTGGCCATCATCACCATTATACCTAAAACCCTTATGAACACCTAGTGAGTGTGCACAGAGCATTAGTAACCTTGTTTCCCTTTGTCATTTGAATGACTCGATAAAATCCTCAGCCGCCTTGCGTCTATCCTGACCCAAATCAGAAATTGCGTTCTTAATATTTAATGCTTCTTCGTCAGTTATTGCATTATCGTCATCCATTGTAAAAATTTTCTGGTCCATCTGGATTGTCGTCATGATTAGCTCGATGACAAAGTCGTGTAATTCGCCCCCAAGTCTTCCGCCAGTTCTATCGAATGCAATTCGAGGGATTCTTTCCTGTAGCTTATCTGAAAATTCTTTTTGAAACTTTTTCAAACTCTTGAAGTCGAGTTGAACGATACCGGTAAATTCGGAAAAGCCCTGTTCTAGCCATGGCAAGTAGTCCAATTTGTTCTCCTTTGTCAGTACGTTTTTCAGAGCGCTTGCTATCACGAGCAGCTCGTCCGACAGTTCAGTCTGATCTTTGGGCGGCCTAATCTCGAACAGCCACAAGTGCGAAATTGCGTATCGCAGAATCCAAAGGTCATGTATTAGTTTATCCTCATGGAGATTTTGGTGCGTCCTCGCTTGTATATCCTCCAATTTTTGCTGTATGTCTTTCTCGCTATCCGCAACATTTTTAAAGAAGTGGACGAACAGCCCAAAAAACGGTTTTAGGGTTTCGTACGATTTAGCCAGGTTCAGAGCTTTTTCAACTGTAATATCTCCACCACTAGCGGGGGTGCTAGTGTTATTTTTTGAAAACCATCCGAAAATACCCATACGGTTAACTCTAGCAGAACTAGGCCATTTAGTAACCCTGTTACCGAATTATGTGCATCGGTCGGGTAGCACCATCTCACGTTCCTGCGGAGGGGGTGAGATTCGAACTCACGGTGCCTTGCGACACTCCGGTTTTCAAGACCGGTGCAATAGACCGCTCTGCCACCCCTCCAACTTCGACACAATAACCTATTTGGGCGTTGTATACTATTACTGAATATGGCGGGCGAGGAAAAGCACATATCCTGGAGCGTCACGACGCATAACCACGCCGAGCGCACGGCCGATTGGTACTGGGCGCTCGGGCTCGTGGTCGTCGTGGCCGCCGCCGCATGCGTGTGGTTCGGCAACTTTCTTTTCGCGCTTATTCTCATCGTCGGCGGCCTGTGCGTGGGGTGGCTCGCGGCTCGCGGACCGCGCGAGCACACCGTCGTGGTGACCGAGCGCGGCCTCGTCATAGACGGCACGCTCTACCGCTGGGCGGGCATCCGCTCGTTTTGGGTCGAGCGCGAAATGGAGCCGCCGCACCTGCTGCTTACCATGTCGGGCATCATCATGCCGCACCTTATGCTCCGGCTCGACGACCACTCGCAAGCCGAGGCCGTGCGCGCGCACCTGGTGCGCTTCGTTAATGAAGAAGAGCAGGCGCCGCATGTGGGCGAATATATCGCGCAAATGCTCGGTTTGTGATACAACTGCTAGCACTGCCCTCGTAGTTCAACGGATAGAATGCAAGCTTGCGGAGCTTGTGATCCAGGTTCGATTCCTGGCGAGGGCGCACGGGCGCAAGAGAACGCACGGATGTTCGGAGCTCTCGTCGTTCAATGGATAGGATGCCTCCCTCCGAAGGAGGCGATGCAGGTTCGATTCCTGCCGGGAGCACAGAGGTTTAAAAATTATTTCTCGATTTTTTCTATCAGGCCGTCTTCAAGCACGATGACGCGGTCGACGTATTTTTTGTCGTCGGGCTCATGGGTGACCATGACGATAGTCTGCTTGAGATCCTGGTTGAGCTTTGAAAAAAGCTCGAGTACCACTTTGGCCGAGGCGGTGTCGAGGTTGGCACACGGTTCGTCGGCGAAAACAATTTCCGGTTCGTTGATGAGCGAACGCGCGATGGCCACGCGCTGCTGTTCCCCGCCTGAAAGTTCATGCGGGTAGTGCTCGAGGCGCTCGCCGAGCCCCACGAGGCCCAGGAGTTCTTCAGCGCGTTTTTTGTACCGGGCCGTTTCGGTGCCGAGCGCCATGGCGGGCAGATACACGTTCTCAAGCGCGGTAAATTCGACAATGAGCGCGTACTCCTGAAACACGTAGCCCAAATGTTTGAGGCGGAAGGCGGTCTTCTGTGCATCATTGAGATGCGTCACGTCTTTTTTGTTGAGGTGTATGTTGCCCGAGGTGGGCGTGTCGATGAGCGAGAGCTGGTGCAGGAGCGTCGATTTGCCCGAGCCGCTGCGGCCCATGATGGCGATGAATTCGCCGTCGGCTATCTCGAACGAAACACCCCTAAGCGCGTGCGTGGGCACCTTGCCTGCGTATGTTTTTTTTATGTTCTCGGCTTTGATCATACCGCTACCCCCAAATGGCCTTCAGAATTTCTTCGCGCGCCACCAGGCGCGCGGGGATGAGGCCCGAAAAGAACCCGGCGACGGCGAATCCGGCGATGCCTTCGACCACCAGCTGCGCGCCGAAGGCGAGCTTAAGCGGGCCGAAGGGCAGCGTGATGGGATGTAAGGACAAGAGCGGCCCCAGCATGCCGAAGACGAACAGGAGCCCGAGCGCCACGCCGCACGCCACATAAAAGAGCGACTGGAAGACATACGACCACACGATGATGCGCTCCTTGATGCCGATGGCTTTGAGTATGCCTATCTGCCGGCGTTTGTTGACCGCATTGATGTATATCATGACGAAAATGGTCACCGCCGCCACCGCTACCGAAATAACGCTCACAATGAGCGCGATGTACGTGAACGCGTCGAGTACGGGTTTTATCGCGGTGATAAGGTCGAGATACGTCTGCACATGGAGGCCCGGAAAGAGCGCCCCGATGCGGGCTTTGTAGTAGTCGGCGCGGCTGAGGTTATCGACCCCTACTAAAATTTGCGTGGCCTGATCGCTTGCGCCCAAAACCGATTCGGCCTCTTTGGCGGTGACATACACATTGGTGAGCGCCGGACCGAAGAGAATGTTGGTGATGCCTTTGACCGTGTATTGTCGGCTGACGCCGTTGCCGTAGACCACCGTGACCTTGTCCCCCACCTTGGCCCCGCCGAGATCGTTGGGCTCGGGCAGCCCGTAGCCGCCCGCCACCGCCGCCGAGAGGACGATCTGGTCGGTGTCGTCGTCGCTTAAGAACTGTCCGGCAACGAGATAGTGGCTGAGCGTGAGCAATTTTTGGGAATCGCTCGGGTCGATGCCGATTATCTGCGCGGAGACGCGGTTGAAGACGCCGTTCTTCTGCGGATCGAAAGAGATGGAGCCCGCGGTGAGATACGTGCGCGCGGTGCCCGTAACCCCGGGGATGGTCTCAATTTGCGCCCGCACCTGCGCTTCATTTTGGATGAACTGCTTGGGCACCGGAGCTTGTTGCGGCCCCACCATGACGGCCGAGGTGTAGGTATCTACCTCAAGCCCGATGATGGTGTCCAGGAGCCCCGAGAACACGCCCGGGATGAACAGCATGTTGAAGAACGAGAGGCACAGAATGAGCATCATGAGCGCGAGCATTGAGCGGTTGCCGCGCGCTATCGATTTGTAGGCGATGAAGAGCGCGGCTTTGAGGTCGGCGGCCATGGCTCTTCAGCGTTCGCCCACGACGACGGACTGTCCCTCGGCAAGACCCGAAAGGATTTGCACCATGCCGTTTTGCCCCCTGAGGCCGGTAATAACCGGCACCGCAACGGGCGCGCCGCCGCGCAACAGGTCGACGCTCGTGCTCGCGCCGCTTCCCGTGAGCGCGCTTGCGGGCACGAGAAGCGCGTCGGTCGAAGAGCCGGTCTCTATCCAGACGTTGGCGGTCATGCCCGGTTTGATGCCCGCGTAGTTCCGGTTAAAAAGTATCGTCGTCTGGTAATATACGGCGCCGCCGATAACGGTCTGCGCCGGATCAACCGCGCTCACCGTGCCGGCAAAATCCGTCCCCGCAGGAAACGCGTCGAGCTCCACGCGCGCGCCTTCGCCCGGCACGACGCCGACGATATTGTCCTCCGAAACATTGACCTTGACGTCGAGTGCCGTGTGCGGAATGAGCGAGACGACGGCCACGTCCGGCGTGAGATTCTCCCCCACGGTGCCGTTGGTATCGGTCACGGTCCCCGCGAAGGGCGCAATAATTTCGAGGTCTTGTATCTGTGCCGCGAGAGCCTGCACGTTGGCCTGTGCAGCCGCCACGGTGGCCTGTTGCGCCGAAAGAGCCGAGGCCGTCGAGCCCGCAAGCTCGAGCGCGAGCGTCTTTTGATCTTTGGTGAGCGCGGCGGCGGCGCTTGAGACGGCGCTTTGCGCGGTGGTGAGGCTCGTGCGCGCCGCGGCGACGCCCGCGGCCCATGTGTTGAGCTGGGTCTGGCTTGCGGAAGCGCCGGGCAGAGCCTGGTTAAGCGCGCCGTTTGCGTCGGCAAGGAGCGCGAGCACGGAAGCGAGCGCGCTTTGCGCTTGCGAAAGCGGCGCGGTGAAATCGCTCGCGGCGGTGAGGCCGGCGAGACCCGCCTCCCACGCGGCGAGCGTGGCGTCCGTACCGGCGCGGTCGTTTTCGAGCCGGAGCGCGAGCTGGGAATCCGGTAATGAAAAGTTCAGCTGCGGAGACTGCGAGTGCGGGCTTGAAAAGAGAGGGTCGGCGTCATTCTGCACCGCGCTGTCGGCTGCGGTGAATGCGCTCGTGAGAGCGTTCAGAAGCGCCGTGCCGTCGCTTGAGACGGCGGCTTGCGTGACCGCGAGCTGCTCGGGACGCGTCCCTTCTTGAAGCGAAGCGAGGTTGGCCTGGGCCGTCGCGACTGCGGCTTTCGCCTGTGCGAGTTGCGCCTGCAGGACGCTCGTATCCTGCCGTGCCAATACATCCCCCGCCGCGACCTTCTGCCCCACCGCCACATTAAGCGCCACGAGCTGCCCGGGATTTTTAAAATGAAGGTCGGCGCTTGTGGGCGATTCGACGTTGCCGCTCGCCAGGACCTCCTGGGTTATCGGACCGCGCACGACCGCTACCATGAGGTAGGAAGGCTGGCGGGAGGAAAAGAAATACCACCCCGCTCCAAGGACGACACCGGCCGCCAAAGCGATATAGAGATACCTCATACCGCCCTTATGTTAACACGCGCAATACTTAAGCCTTGAGGAGACGCGCGGCGGCGGCCTTGCGGCGCGCGGCGGTGTTCTTCTTTATAAGGCCCGATTTTGCCGCCTTGTCTATCGCCTTAAAAGCCGCCGCGAGCGAGGCCGCGGTCGGAGAGGTTTTAAGCGCCTTGAGGGTGCCGCGCATCGCGCGCTTGCGCGCGTCGTTAAAAGCCTTCTTGCGGAAGCTTTGGCGGTGGGCTTTCTTGGCGCCTTTTGTAATTGCCATGCGGCGAGTGTACTCTATATAGGTATGATAGGCAAGCTCACAGGGAGATTCGGCGGCGAGCAGAGCGATGGATCAATTATTCTTGACGTGCGCGGCGTGGGCTATCAACTGCGCGTCCCCCAGGGCAGCCTGCGCGAGTTGGCCGCCGCCGCGGGCGACGTGACGCTTTTCGTGCACACGGCGGTGCGCGAGGACGCGATAGATCTCTACGGCTTCGCGGGCGAGGAAGAGCTTTCATTCTTCAAACTCCTTATGAGCGTTTCGGGTATCGGGCCTAAATCGGCGCTCGCCATCCTCAACACCGCCGACGTTGCGACGCTCAAGCGCGGCATCGCCCGGGGCGATGCCGCAACGCTAACCAAAGTCTTCGGCATCGGCAAAAAAAGCGCGGAGCGCATCGTGGTTGAGCTGCGCGAGAAGGTCACCCTCACCGTCGGCTACACCGGGACGGCTTCGGGCAGCTCCGACGCCGAAGTTATGGAGGCGCTCGTAAGCCTGGGCTACAGCGCCCAGGAAAGCCGCGAGGCGCTCAAGCGCGCGGGAGACGGGGGGAATTTGCCCGCACAAGCGCTCACGCGCGAGCGGTTGGCGGCGGCGCTCAAGTATCTCGGCACACCGCAAAAAATATGAAGCGGGCTCTGCGCGCGCTCCTGCCCGAGTCCCTCATTGCACGCTATCACTTTTTGCTGGCGCACCTGGGCGCACTCGCATACCGCAACCCGTCGCACAGGCTGTTCGTGATCGCCATAACCGGCACTAAGGGCAAGTCGACCACGGCCGAGCTCGTGCGCTCGGTGCTCGCAGGCGCGGGACACACGGTGGCGCTCGCATCGACCATCCGCTTCGCGGTAGGCGAGCGAAGCGAGCCCAACCTCTTTAAAATGACGATGCCCGGGCGCTTCTTTCTGCAGAAGTTTCTGCGGCAAGCACTCAACGCCGGCGCCACGCACGCCGTTATAGAAATGACGAGCGAAGGGGCAAAGCAGTTCCGCCATGCGGGGATCGAGCTCGACGCGCTCGTCTTCACCAACCTGCAGCGCGAGCATCTTGAGAGCCACGGCGGATTTGAAAATTATCTCAAAGCCAAGCTTTCGCTCGCCCGGGCGCTTGAGCGCTCGCCCAAGCGCCCGCGGATTATCGTCGCCAACGCGGACGACCCGCACGGCAAGGATTTCTTGGCGGCGGCCGTCGAGGTGAAGGCGCCCTTTTCGCTCAAGGATGCCGAGCCCTACCGCGCCGATGAGCACAGCGCGCGTTTCGTCTGGAGGCGCGGTGCGCTCATCGACGTGCCCCTGCCCGGACTCTTTAACCTTGAAAACGCGCTCGCCGCGGTGGCGCTGGGCGATGCGCTCGGCGTCCCCGTTGCGGTCATGCAAAAAGCGCTCGCGCGCGTGCGCGGCGTGCCCGGCCGCGCCGAGCGGGTGGAGGCGGGCCAACCCTTCACGGTCGTCGTCGACTACGCGCACACGCCGGATTCCCTGCGCGCGCTCTTCGCGGCGTTTAAGCCGCAGGGTGAGCACAAGCTCATCTGCGTCATCGGCTCAACCGGCGGCGGCCGCGACACCTGGAAGCGTCCTGAAATGGGCGCAATCGCCGACTCCTATTGCGACACCGTCTTTCTGACGGATGAGGATCCGTACGACGAAGACCCGCGCGCCATCGTGAACGCGGTGGCCAAAGGGTTCATGCGCGGCTCGCCGCGCATCGTCATGGACCGCCGCGAAGCGATCGCCGCGGCGCTTGCCGAAGCCAAAGCGGGAGATGCCGTCCTCATCACCGGCAAGGGTACCGACCCGTTCATCATGCGCGCCAAAGGCGCAAAAGAACCCTGGAGCGACCGGCGGGTGGTGCAGGAAGAATTGCAGAAATTGGGGTATCATTAACCTATGGCTGAAGAAGGCAAAGACGGCGGCAGCGCGGGACAGAACGCATTTTTGTTCTTCGGCTTTCTCTTGCTTCTCGTTATCGTATGGATAGCGCGCGGTGCGGCCACGGGGGCGGGCCTGCGCGGCATCTTCATCAATCCGCCCGCGCCGGTTGGCCCGGGCGGCACATACGGCCCCGCCGTCAACGAATTTCCCACCACTACGCAAACCGCCCGGTAAAACCTTTATGCTTAACACCTTTCCCCGGCTGCTCGACCTCGGCTTCTTTGCCCCGACACTGCTGCGCCTTGCCGTGGCGCTCATGCTCGCGTGGTCGGCCATGCACGCGTGGCGCAACCGCCGCGCACACCCGCACATGCCCCTGCCGATGCTCTACAACCAGCCGTGGATACCCGCACTGGCGGCCGTCGTCGAACTTTTGCTTGCGGCGATGTTCTTCTGCGGATGGCATACGCAAATAGCTGCGCTCATCGGCATCGCGGGCGTTATTAAATACGCCGTATATCGCCGCTGGTGGCCCGAAGCGCTTGCGGTTTACTTCCCGCTTTCGCCCGGCGCGGCATTCTTTATGTTCTTCATCTGCCTTTCTTTGCTTATAAGCGGCGCGGGAGCGTTTGCCTTTGATCTGCCGCTGTAGCGGCCGTTTTAGTAGGCAAAAAAGTATCAAAGAAAAAGCCCCCTCTTTTGGAGGGGGTCCTGTTTTCAAAGCGGCGAAGCCGCTGAAGATCAAACGTGCTCGGCCCGGCGCTGCTCTTGAGCCTCGGCCGGCGTCTTGGGCGCCGCCGGCAGCTGCAGCACGGTCGCGGTTTGGCCTTCGACGAGCGAGTTGAGCTTGACGATGAGGCCGTCGGGGAACTCGAGCGCGTCGTGGTGCGTCGTCTTGTCGTTTTTTTCGACCTGACGGAAACGCGCGACCTTGTGCGGTATCTTCCTGACGGAAAAGAAGCCGAGGCTCTTTATCATGACCTCCTTGTCGAATGAGAGTTCGGTGCCGGGGAGCAGACAGACCGCCGTCGCCGGATCGGTGATACTCGTGAAGCCGCGGGTGTGCTCAGAAATCGAGCGCGAGATGAGCTGGTCGTTCTGAACAGCAGCGCGCTGTTTAGCCGACTCGGCGCTATAGTCACACATGGTCCGGATCCTTTCGGGTTGATTGTGATGCGGAGAACAAAAGCGAGCCCTCCTCATCCACTCTAGCGTGACGGGGCAAAAACGCAAGAGTGATGTACTATCGCGTCATGGAAGTGGCCCTCGTTCTCCACAACATCCGCAGTGTCCACAACGTGGGCAGCATCTTCCGCACGGCCGACGCCGCGGGGGTTAATAAAATTATTTTAAGCGGCTACACGCCCGCGCCCGTGGACCGCTTTGGCCGGGAAAGAAAAGATTTTAATAAAGTGTCGCTCGGGGCCGAAAAAACCGTGCCGTGGGAGCAAACCAAAACGCTCGCGGGCGTGCTTAAGAAATTAAAGAAAGAACATGTCAGGGTCGTGGCGGTTGAGCAAGACAAAAAGGCAACCTCCCTCTTCTCCTATAAACCGCGCGCAGACAAAATCGCGCTTGTCTTGGGCAATGAGGTGCGCGGCGTTTCAAAAGCGCTGCGCGAGAAGTGTGACGACATTATTGAAATCCCCATGCGCGGCAAAAAAGAGAGCCTTAATGTCTCCGTTGCAGCCGGGATTGTTTTGTTTAAATTAAATTCTGCAGAATAAGAACAATTACTATTGTCACAAGCAAAGAAAGCCCGTTGCCTAAAACAAAAAGATTCCATCGGGCATGGGTTCTTTCATTTTCTTCTACTTTATTATTGTCAGTATTCCAGCCACCTTTCCATTCAACTGCAACCTTAAAAACCAACCACGCGGCAACAAATTCTGGCAATCCTAAATACCAAACTAACACATATAAACATCTTTCTACCATGCCGATATATCGCGCAATTTCTGTAAATTGAGCTTCTTTTTTTGTTTCAATCTTGCTCCTTAAATATTTGAGAGGAGCGTGAATTATCAAATCACCTAAAAAAGCTGCAACGATTGCAATTACAATTATTACAAATATGTCGTTGTGTTTCATTTTTAATTCGGTACGCAGGCGAGTGAGGTTTGGTTGGGCGGAGTTTTGCAGGTGCCGCTCACCGTGCCGTTTGGTGTTGAGAATGAGCACGAGTTGCCGCTGTATTTGTAGTTGCAGGCGTCTATCGCCGCCTGCGGCGGCCCACTCTGCCCCGCCGTGGTGCCGCCATTTTGCGCTGCGGTTGAGCCGCCGTTTTGGCCCCCGCCGGGCTTCGGTTCATAGGAGGCGCCGCGGAAGCAGGCCACCGAGTAGGGGAAGTCGTACGTCATCACATAGTGGTAGGTGGTGACGCTCTTCCCGTCCAGCCTGATGGCGCTGGTGATGCCGTGGCACTCATCAAGGTCGGCGGTGCTTAAATATTTGCCGGGCGCCACCTCGGGGCCGGTGATCGGGTAGCCGTCAAACGCCCAGCCGATGACGTCGGTTTCGGCGATGTCTTTGATGCAGCTTGAGAGCGAGTGGTAGTGGTAGACCCCGCTCTCATGCGGATGCGCCTGGCAGGAATCCTGCACCTCGTGCGCCGCGGCGTCCCTGTATTCATCGTCAAAGCCGTCCAACAAAAGCACGCCGTCGGTCATCACCCCCACCTCTCCATAGATGCAGTTGGGTGTTGCGGCCGCGGCGGGATTAAGCGGCAGGTTAAATACGTCGTTCTGCGGCTCAATGGAGTTGGGGTTGGCGTCATATTGGTGTGCCGGGTCGCTTGATTGTATGGGGAAGATGCCGGTGGTGTGGTCGGTGGGCAAGTCGTTGGTGGCGATGGTGCGCGTGCTGCCGCTCGTCGTGATAGAAATTTTTGCCTGCGGCCACGAAACACTGCCCTCAACCGAAATTTTTGCCGTTGCGTCCCAGGTGTTGCCGTGAATCCACGGGCTGCTCCCCTGCGCCCCGCCGCCGCCTTGCGCGACATTACAGAGGTACACATAGCCCTGCTTGGGTGCGGCGGTGCTGTATTTATAATCGCCGAGCGGCAACTTGGTGAGGTCAACCGGCCCCGCCATCGCCACAAGCTCTGCCTGGGTGAGCGCGTTTGTTTGCGCGCTTGCGGTTGATGGTGCCGGCGTTTGCGCGGCGGGGGCAGGCGCCGTTGTTGTTTGTGCGGGTGCGGGAGTGTTCTGCGCCGGAGCGGGCGCTTCTTGGGCCGCTTGAGGTTGGGGCGGCTGCGGAGGCGGCGCGCCGTGGCCGAAGAGCGAACTAAAAAACATGCCTATCGCGGCAAAAATTGAAGCAATGAGGCTCATAAAAATATCCTAGCACCAAAAAAAGGCAGTAAGAGAACCTTTTTGCCCCCGTCTTCGTATATGTTCATGCAGGCTTACCAGTTAGAAACAACCTATGAAAAACAAACTTGGGGTGGCAATTACGGGTTTTGCGGTATTGAGTTCGCTTTTGGTGGCAGCTCCCGCGTTCGCGCAGGGCTTTCCGCCGCAGGGCGGCTGGGGCGAAGGCCGCGGCCACATGCCGGGCCGCGCACCGGGCATCTTCGGTACCGTGTCGGCCATAAACGGTGAGACGCTCAGCGTCGAGAGCCGCGGTTTCGGACAGAATGCCGCGACGACCACCTACGCGGTCGACGCGACGAACGCCACCGTCTTTAAGGACGGGGCCACTTCGACCCTTTCAAGCGTTGCGCTTAACGACAGGGTGATGGCGCAGGGGACCGTGAGCGGCACCAATGTCGCCGCCACCGTCATCCGCGACGGCTTACCGCAAGGCGGCCCGCGCCCGATGAACGGTGGCCGCGGAGGCTGGGGCGGGCACGCGAGCTCAACCATGCCAATGCGGCACGCCACCAGCACCCTTCCTCAGGGCAACGGGCAGCCGGTCGTCGGCGGCACCGTCACGAACGTGAGCGGCGATACCGTCACCCTAACCAACGCGGGCAATGTGACTTATACCATCGACGCGACCAACGCTGCGGTTACCGTCAAAGGCCAGAGCTCGACGGTCGGCAACATCATGACGGGCGACAAGCTTATTGTGCAGGGCGGCGTCAACGGCCAGAACATAACGGCATCCTCCATCATCGACCAGGGCCCGGCAAGCGCGGGTATTAACGCCTCGGTCGTTGCCCGCGGCTTCATGGGCGGTATCGGTAACATCTTCGGCGGCATCGGCGGCCTCTTCCACAAACTCTTCGGCTTCTTCTAAGAAACCGGTAACAGCGCCAAGCAAAAAACCGCCCTTAACCGGGGGTTTTTTGTGATTTGATATACTATGCACCATATGGGATACAACTATTATTACGGCTACGGTCCGATGGGTTACTGGGGTGCCGGTGACATTGTCAGCCACATTATTGTGGCGGTCGTTATCATCGCTATTATTATCGGCGTTTTGCGCTGGGTGTTTTGGGGCGGCACGGGCAGGCATATGCGCCGCATGCAGCGCTGGCAGGAGATGAAGGGCATGCTGGGCGGCAACAGTGCGCTTGAAATCTTGAAAGAGCGCTACGCCAAGGGCGAGATAGATAAAGAAGAGTTCGACCAAAAGAAAAAAGATTTGGAGTAATCCAAATCTTTCTTTCTTATCCAGGTCCGCCCACCAGGATTCGAACCTGGGACCTTCTCCTTAAAAGGGAGCCGCTCTACCAACTGAGCTATGGGCGGATTGACAGCACTATAGCAAAAATAGTCTTGTTTTAAAACACCATCTACGGTATAGTCCTGCTGGGTTTCTTTTTTCAACCGAGGACGAAAGCCATGAGTCAACCACAGCAGAGCGGAGAAGTTGTCACTCTCGGCGGCAACAGCACCAAAACGGATCTCGTCGAGATCATGAAAATGGCGGCAGAAATTATCAGCAACCCGAGTAGGTTTTCTGACTCCAACAAAAAGGGGTGCGTACTGTCGCTGAAAATGCTTGCGGCGGGCATTACGTGAACCATCAACTCAAGGGTGTCATACCGCCGGAAGAAATTCTTCCGGCGGATGTTTTTATAAAGTAAGCGCAAAGCGCTCGAGCAAAAGCTCAAGGTCGCCCGCGCCGCGGTGGGAGTCGTGATACAAAAAAGTCAGCGCACGGGAGAGCTCAACGTTTTTCATCTGCCGCGCCTTCCACGCCATGAGGCCGGCGACGGCCTCGGCCTTCTCGCCGGCGCGGAAGGCCGCCATGAGCGCGAGCCACAGCTCTTTTTTATTTTTCTTGCCGAGCGCCTGCGCCACGCCAAAATTGTCGAAGCGCCACTCTTTTTTGGGCGCGGCCTTCCCTTCTTCAATCTTTGCTCCGGCTTTTTCAAGTGCCGCGCGCGGCGCCTTGAGCAATTTTTCTTCTTCAAGATAAAACTCGTGCGGCGAGTCAGCGAACGCCTCGGCCAGTTCTAAAAATTCATCCTGCCGCTCGCTGCTCAAGGCCCCGAGGAGCCTGAAGCTGCGCGCCCCGCCGAAGAGCGCCGGAGTTGAGGCGATCGAAACTAATTCTTCCCGGCTCATCGCCTCCCATTTGAGCTCCTCCCCCTTCCCTGTTTTGTTGATTAAAATTTTGAGCATAGGTTATAGCTCCTGCATGTGGCCCCAGTCCGGCCCCGCCTTGCCCTCGGCAATAAACGGGATGCCGCGGCGGTCCTTCTCCGAGACGCACTCCTCCATTATCGCTTTAATTTTGGGTGCCAGGGTTTTGACGAGCGGCTTTTCAATCTCAAACACCAACTCGTCGTGCACCTGCAGGAGCTGGTAGGCGCGGCCTTTGGCCTCCTCTTCAAAAAGCCCGTGAATGCGGATCATCGCGAGCTTCACCAGGTCGGCCTGCGTGCCCTGGATGGGCGCGTTAACGGCCATGCGCTCGGCCGCCGCGCGCACGTAGGGGATGGGCGAGCGGATGCCGTCGAGGTAGCGCCGCCTGCCGAAGAACGTTTGCGTATAGCCCTGCCGCGCAGCGTCGGCGGTGACCTCATCGACATATGCGGCCAAGCGCGGGAACGCGGCAAAATACTCATCATAAAACGCCTGCGCCTCCTTGCGGCTGGTGCCGAGCGCCTGCTGGAGGCTCGTGACCCCCATGCCGTAGAGAATGCCGAAGTTAATGACCTTGGCGCGGCGGCGCTGTTCATAGGTGACCTCGCTGTCTTTCACGCCGAAGACTCGTGCCGCCACCTCGCGGTGGACGTCGCGGCCGCTTTTGAAAATTTCGGCGAGCGCTTCGTCTTGCGAGAGAAACGCCGCGATGCGCAGCTCAATTTGGCTGTAGTCAAAAGAAACGAGGCTCATCCCCTCGCTCGCGACAAACGCGTTGCGGATGGCGCGGCCGAGCTCAGATTTTATGGGGATGTTCTGCAGGTTGGGGTTTTGCGAGGCGATGCGGCCGGTGGCGGCGCCGATTTGAATGTAGGAAGTGTGCAGGCGGTTGTGTGTGTCGAGCAGGGTCGGGATGCTGTCTATATAGGTCGAGAGGAGTTTGCTCAACTCGCGGTAGGAAAGGATGTCTTCAATAATGGGGTGCGCTTCGCGCAGCTTTATGAGCTCGCTCTCGCGGGTTGAGCGCTGGCCGCCGGCCGTCTTCTTTTTTGCGGCGAGCCCGAGCGTGTCAAAAAGAATTTCGCCGAGCTGCTTGGGCGAGGCGATGTTAAACTCGCGGCCGGCGTGGGCGTAGATGCGCGCGGCGATGACCTCAAGCTCTTTGGTATATTCTTTTGAGAGCTTGGCGAGAAATTTTTTATCAATCTGCACGCCGCGCGCCTCCATCGCGCGCAACACCGGCGCAAGCGGCAGCTCGATTTCGTTATAGACAAACTCAAGCCCCTCTTTTTGTATCTGCGCAAGCAGATGTTTTTTTGCCTCGGCAAAATTATGCGACTTGCCTATGCGCCATATGTCCTCGGGCTCGGGCTGGGCCACCGCGGAGTCGAGCACCGAAACGGCGATTTTGAGCGCTTCAAACTCTTCTGCGCTCACCCCGGGCGGAAGAGAAACGGCGGACAAAGGGAGTTTGCCGAGCGACGGCGAGGCAACGTCAAGTGATTCTGTAGCAACAGAATCGCCGTGCCCGGCGTCCGCTGGTTTCTCTGAAGCCTTACCTTTCCCGGAGAGCATCTGCTTCACCCGCGGAATGAGCGAGCGAAAGTCGAGCTCGGCCAAAAGCCCGAGCAGCTTTTCTTCATCCACACTGCCTCGCCATGTTTTTTTGGGCAGATGAAACTCAATGGGCGCTTTGGTGTTTATTTCAGCGAGCGTCCGTGAAAACTCGGCATCCTCCTCCTGCTCTTTTAATTTTTGAATCATCCCCTGCTTGACGCCGAGCGCCTCGAGCTTTTCGGGGTTTTTCTTGAGCGTTTTATACAAATTTTCTATCGTGCCGAATTCAACAATGAGCGTCGTGGCGGTTTTCTCGCCCACGCCCTTAACGCCGGGGATGTTGTCGCTCGGGTCGCCGCGCAGACCTTTGTAGTCAACCAGGCTCGCGGGGCTGAAGCCAAAGCGCGCCTTCACGCCCGCCTCGTCATACAGCACCGTATCGTTGAGCCCTTTTTTGAGCGTGAAAACTCTAACGCGCTTGCCATCAACCAGTTGAAGGGTGTCCATGTCGCCGGAGGCGATGATAATTTCTAAATCTTTTTGCTTCTCTAACTTTTTAACAATCGTGCCGATACAGTCGTCGGCCTCAAACCCCGGCGCTTCATAGCGCGGGATCGAAAGCGCGTCCATCACGTCGCGGCTGCGCTTGATTTGCGCCACCAAATCGGGCTCGGCCTCGGGGCGCGTCGCTTTGTATTTTTCATACGCCGCGTGGCGGAAGGTCCCGCCCGGCAGGTCAAAGGTGGCGACGATGTAGTCGGGCTTGAGGTCATTGATGATGCGCACGAGCATCGAGATGATGCCGTAGAGCGCGCCGGTGGGTTCGCCGCGGCTTGACGAAAAATCGGGCAGCGCGTGGTAGGCGCGGTGGAGTATCGCGTGGGTGTCGAGTATGACGAGACGTTTGGGTTTGGCCGGCATACGGCCATTCTACTCTTTACTGCTGTTATTGCACGACGATGGAGCGCTCGGTCGCGTCATTGCCGTCATGCGCGAAGTCAACCGCAACGTCGGGCGCCGGCAGAGATTCCTTGCCCCGCTCGGGCCATTCAACGACGACGAGCGCATCCGGGTCTTCTAAAAACGGCCGCTCGCCTTTGGGCGCCGGAAGAAGCGCGGCGAATTCGGCCCCGTCTTTTAAGCGATAACAGTCGAGATGCACGAATCTTTTGAACCGCCCCCGGTTGAGCGGATACGATTTCATAAGCACATAGGTCGGACTCTGGATGTTCTGCGCGACGCCGAACTCCCGGGCGAGCGCTTGGGTGAAGGTGGTCTTGCCGGCGCCCAGCTCGCCGTGCAAAAAGACGAGCGTCGCCGAATTTTTGGGCGGCAGCGCCTCGAGCCGCTCGCGCAGCTCGCGGGCAAGCACGGGAAGTTCGTCGAGTGCCACACGGGCCATGCCCTCAGTGTAGCAAAAAGAAGGTTACAATGATGACATGGTGGTCTTTAACGACCAGGAGGAAGAAAGGCGGCTCGAGTTTCTGCGCAAGCGTGAGGAGGAGGAACTCGCGCAGGTATTGAGCCGCAAATACGGCGTCGAGTATGTCGATCTTTCGCTCGTCGCCGTCAACACCGACGCGCTGCGCGTCATACCCGAGGCGCAGGCGCGCGCCGTCGAGGCCGCGGCCTTCGGCCGCGTCGGCAAGCGTCTGGCGCTTGCCGTGCGCGCACCGGAAAACCCCAAAGTCAAAGGGCTCGTGCAAGAGTTGAGCAATCAGGGATACGAGGTGACGCTTTACATGTGCTCGCAGGAGTCGCTCAAGCGCGCCTACCAGCGCTACGCCGACCTCTCCTATGCAACCCAGAGCAAAGCCGGTGTCTTCGAAATTTCCCCCGCCGAGGTCGAAGAGCTGCTGGAAAAGGTCAAAGGCCTCACCGATATCGGCCGCCTCATAGAAGAGGCTATCGAGCTCAAAAAAACCTACCGCATCACGCGCATCCTTGAAGTCATTTTGGCGGGCGGCCTTTCCACCGGCGCCAGCGACATCCACTTTGAGCCTGAAGAGAAGCAGGTGAGGCTGCGCTACCGGCTTGACGGCGTTTTGGTGGACGTGCTTACCTTCGATTATGAGACGTATCAACTCCTCCTTTCACGGCTCAAGCTGCTTTCGGGCCTCAAGCTTAACATAACCGACGAGGCGCAGGACGGCCGCTTCTCGATAAAAATCAAAGGCGACGAGATCGAGATGCGCACCTCGGTCCTGCCGGGCAACTACGCCGAGACCTTTGTGCTGCGCATCCTCAACCCACAGTCCATCGGAGTGCCGCTTGAGGAGCTCGGACTCGAAGACAAGTTGCGCATGCGGGTTGAAAAAGAGATAGACAAACCAAACGGCATGATACTCACGACCGGCCCCACCGGCTCGGGCAAAACCACGACGCTCTACGCCTTCTTGCGCAAGGTCAATGAGCCCGGCACCAAAATAATAACTATCGAAGATCCGGTCGAGTATCACCTCGAGGGCATCGTGCAGACGCAGGTCGATAAAAAAAGCTACACCTTCGCCAACGGCTTGCGCTCGGCGCTCAGGCAAGACCCCGACATCATCATGGTGGGCGAGATCCGCGATGCCGAGGTGGCGCAAACCGCCATCAACGCCGCCTTGACCGGCCACCTGGTGTTCTCAACCTTGCACACCAACGACGCGGCGGGTTCCTTCCCCCGGCTCATCGACTTGGGCGTCGACGAAAAAGTTTTGTCGAGCGCGATTAACGCGGCGCTTGCCCAGCGTCTCGTGCGCAAGCTCTGCCCCGACTGCAAACAGCAGCGCTCCGCCACGCCCCAGGAGCAGGACATGATAAATCGCATCCTAAGCGGCGTCGTTGACCGCGCGCTGGTGCCGCAGGAAACAAACAAGGTGTGGGCCGCGCATGAGGGCGGCTGTGCCGCATGCGGCGGTCGCGGCTATAAGGGCCGCATCGGCATTTTCGAAGCCGTGTTTATGGACCAAAAAATTGAGGAAATATTGCGCACCAAGCCGAGCGAGCGCGAGATTGCCCAGGCCGCCAAAGCGCAAGGCATCCCCACGATGACGCAAGACGGCGTCATTAAGGTGATCAAGGGCATCACCAGCCTTGAGGAGCTGGGGCGCGTGGTTGACCTTAACGCCACAATCTAGAAAATTATTTGAACTGCACTTGCCCCCGCGGTCAATGTTGCCGCCGGGAGTTTCTGGAGTAGAGTGGGGTCAGGAGTAGTACACCGCCAAGCAATACACAACAGAGACTAGCTCTGAAGCGAGGTCCATTCTTGAGGATAGCCCCCGCGGACTTAAGATAAACAAAAGCGCCGGAACGTCCTTAGCGTGGTCTCAAAGCGGTGAAGCCGTATTGCTTGAGGGTGTACTCTTCCCGAATAATGCCCAAAAAGAAGGCTCCCCACCGGGAGGAGCGTGCTGGCCATAGCCTATCATAGTATTTATAGTATGTCAAGCAAGCCCGCCAAAGCCGGAACATCCGCCTCCCCCGCCCCAGAAGGTACGGAGAATGGCGTCTATTTAGACCAGACGCTCCGCCCCGCCACCTGGGACGAATACATCGGCCAAGAAAGCGTCAAAAATAATCTGCACATCCTGATTTCGGCCGCCAAGGAGCGCGGCATGCCGCCCGAGCATGTGCTCTTTTACGGTCCGCCGGGCCTGGGCAAAACGACGCTTGCACATTTGATATCGCGCGAGTTGGGCGGCGCCCTGCGCGCCACCTCGGGCCCGGCCATTGAGCGCGTGGGCGACCTTGCGGCACTACTGACGAACCTGCAGCCCGGAGATATCCTTTTCATCGACGAAATCCACCGTCTCAGCCGCAGCATCGAAGAGGTGCTCTACCCCGCCATGGAGAGCGGCGTCCTCAACATCATCATCGGCAAAGGCCCGAGCGCGCGCACGCTTGACCTGCCGCTGCCGCCCTTCACTTTGGTGGCGGCGACGACGCGCGTGGCTGACCTCTCGGCGCCGCTGCGCAGCCGCTTTTCAGGCGGCGTCTTTCGCCTCGAGTTTTATAGCGAGGACGACATCGCCCAGATTGTGAAGCGCTCGGCAAAAATTTTGGGCGTTTCAATTGATGCGGGCGGCGTGCGTGAAATTGCCCGCCGCGCGCGCGCCACGCCGCGCACCGCCAATTATCTTTTGAAGCGCGCCCGCGACTACGCCCAGCTCAAGCGCGCGCCGCTCAACGACACCACGGTGGCCGCGGCGCTCGGCATGCTTGAGGTTGACCAGCTCGGCCTCACGCCGCTTGATAGAAAACTGCTGCATATATTAATCGAACGCTTCAACGGCGGGCCCACGGGGGTCAATGCGCTTGCCGCGGCGCTCGGCGAAGAGTCCGACACCCTCAGCGAGGTGCATGAGCCGTTTTTGCTCCAGCTGGGGCTCATCGAGCGTACGCCGCGCGGACGCGTCGCCACCGCCCGCGCCTATGCGCACCTGGGCCTCCCCGCCCCGGCCAATTTGAATCAAGCGCTTTTATAAAAAGAAGGGGCGCGGAGCGAAAGCTCCGCGCCGGTTGGTGGTTACTCAGGACTATCGGCGAATACCAGCCCCGAATTATAGCTGCAAAGGGCGCCGCAATTTGCGCACTCTTCACGTTTTATTTCGTTTCTGACTCCACAGCTACCGCAGTACCAATGAACCGCGACTTCATTGCCGTCACATTTGGGCTCGCCTGCCTGCGGCCCGAAGTGTCCCGACCAAGATTCGTTGGCCATATGCCGCTCCTCAGTTGCGATTAAAACCTCTGTAAGATACTCTACTTCCCATGGCAGGACATAGCAAATGGGCAAAGCTAAAGCACAAAAAAGGCATTACCGACGCCAAGAAGAGCGCCCTCTTTTCAAAATTGGTACGCTTCATCCAGGTTGAAGCAAAAAAGGCCAGGGGCGACCGCTCCTCCCCCGGCCTGCGGGCTGCGGTTGAGAAAGCCAAGGCCGCCAACATGCCCAACGACAACATCGACCGCGCCATTGAGAAGGCGTCGCAAAGCGGCGAACTTGAGGCCGTTTCCTATGAAGCCTACGGCCCCGGCGGCTGCGCGCTCATCATCGAAGGCTACACCGACTCGCGCAACCGCACCTCACAAGAGCTCAAGCACATCTTGAGTCAAAACGGCGGCAGCCTCGCCAACCCCGGCGCGGCCATTTGGGCGTTTACCAAAAACGCCGAGGGCAAACTCGAGGCCCAAACACCCATCGAGCTTTCAGATGACGACGGCCAAAAACTCGCCGACCTGGTTGAGGCGCTTGAAGAACACGACGACGTTAACGAGGTCTACACCAATGCCGCCTAGCTCCGCAAAAGTCTCTGCTCCGCTATACTGAACCTATGAGAGTCTTGGCCTTTGATCCGGGTTTTGAGCGGCTCGGTGCCGCGGTGGTCGAGAAGACGGCGGGGAAAGATGTCCTCGTGCACTCCGCGTGTGTCCGCACCGGGGCGTCGCTCCCCTTTCCTGAACGCCTTAAAGCGCTGGGAGAAGCCGCCGAGGCGCTCATTAAAAAATATCATCCCGCCGCCGTGGCGCTTGAGAAGCTTTATTTTGAAAAGAACGCCAAAACGGCCATGCAGGTGGCGGCGGTGACGGGCGTGTTAAGCTACGTGGCTGCCAAAAACGGCCTGCCGCTTTATGAATACACGCCGCTTGAGGTAAAAGCCGCGATGACGGGGCACGGCAAAAGCGACAAAGCGGCCGTGGCCGCGATGGTGGGACGGCTTGTGGCGCTCCCGCAGAAAAAGCGCCTCGATGACGAGCTCGACGCTATCGCCGTGGGGCTCACCTGTCTCGCGACAGCGAGATATCCCCAGCGCATGCACCAAAAATGATTTGCAAAACGTATTAGGTTTGTTACAAATCGGGCATTGGGACACCCTTAAAAAATTAACCGCTAAAAACCACGTATCATGAGGGATGAGTTCAGGGAGGACGAGTTCGCGCTCGATGCAGGCGAAGAGGAAGAAGCGGGCGACACCGACACGGAAGGAGACTCCGCCGACGAGGATTTGGAAGATGAGGAGGAGTTCGCCGACGAAGAAGAATAAACCCCGGCACTGCCGGGGTTTTATTTTACGGTTATTTTGAGAAAACGGTGTTTGCCTATGCGCAGCGTGCCGGGCTCAACCTGGGCGTCGATGCTCTCAATTTTTTTGCCCTCAAGCGAGACCGCGCCCTGCTCAACCAAGCGGCGCAGTTCACTCGTTGAGACGCCGGTCACCACATCGCGGAGTTTCCCCGGCGCGGCGGTGGGCATGCTGTCGAAGTCGCGCGCTTTGTGTGCTTCCCCTTCACCATGCACGAGCGCCGTTACCTCAAGCGCCAGCTTCTTTTGTGCGGCGCGGCCCGCAGGATTCTGTTTTTGCTCCTGCATGACGGCGTCGATTTCAGCCTTGGGCAGGAGCGTCATCTTGAGCAAAAATTCTTCAACCTGGTCGTCGGGGGTGTTAAACCAAAATTGGTAGAACTCAAACGGCGGCGTCTTTGCCGGATCGAGCCACACGGCGCCGCCCTCGCTTTTGCCGAACTTTTTGCCGGTCGCTTTATTAACGAGAAGCGGAAAGGAAAACACATAGGCGGCCTTGCCCGTTTTGCGGCGGATGAGGTCAACCCCCGAGACCATGTTCCCCCACTGGTCGGAGGCGCCCACCTGGAGGGTGCAGGCGTTGTGCTCAAACAAATGAAGAAAGTCGTATGCCTGCAGCAGCATATAGGAAAACTCGGTGTAGGAAATTCCCTGTTCGCGGTTCTCAAGCCGTTCTTTGACGGAGTCGCGCTGTATCATCGCGTTTACCGAAAAATATTTGCCGATGTCGCGCAAAAAGTCGATGAGACTGAGCCTCCCCAGCCAGTCGAGGTTGTTCATCATTTTAAAATCGCCGGAAGCAAAAAGTGTTTTTGCCTGCGCGCGGATGCCGGCGAGGTTCCCCGCGAGCGTCGCTTCATCAAGCAGCACGCGCTCCTCGCTCTTGCCGGAGGGGTCGCCTATCATCCCCGTGCCGCCGCCCAAAAGCAAGATGACGCGGTGCCCGGCTTCAAGAAACCGCCGCAGGACCAGCATCGCCTGCAGGTGTCCCGCGTGCATGGAGTCGGCGCTCGGGTCGATGCCAAGGTAGAGCGTGCGCACGGGCCCGTCGGTTATTTCTTCAAGTGCGCCGGTGTGCTGGTAGACATAGCCGCGCTCGCGCAGGAGCGCGGAGAGTTTTTGCCCCGAGGCGCGCGCGGGGGCCTCTGTTGCGCGGGTAAACCAGGCCATATAACACCACTCTAGCATATCCCGGGCGAGCAAAAAATAATGATAAAATCAGCAGATGCCTTCGGATGTGCGCCGCACACTCAAACACTCGTGGCGCTTTGTGCGCAAGCACTGGGCCGCCATTGTGTTGTGGGGCCTCGGCGCGTGCTTCATGGGGGGCGGACTCTTGGCGCTGTGGGCGGCAACGCTCCAACTCCCCGATCTCGCCTCGCTCAACGAGATAAAAATAGACCAGTCGGTCAAGATTTATGACCGCACGGGCACCGTGCTCCTCTATAGCCTCAATAACAACGATATTCAGCGCACGGTGGTACCCTTGACCTCCATCGCCCCGAGCATCCAGGACGCGGTAATCTCCATTGAGGATCCGGGGTTCTATCAAAATATCGGCATAGAGCCCAACGCCATTTTACGCGCCATCTTCGTCGACATCACACACTTGGGCGCGGCGCAGGGCGGTTCGACGATCACTCAACAGGTTATTAAAAACACCGTCTTAACCGACGACAAGTCGGTGGTGCGCAAGCTCAAAGAATGGATTTTAGCGGTGAAGCTTGAGCGGGTGCTTGATAAGCAGCAAATCCTCGAGCTCTATCTTAATCAGGTGCCCTTCGGCGGCACGCTCTACGGCGTCGAGGAAGCTTCGCAGAACTTCTTCGGCAAACCGGCCGCGAATGACGATCTTGCGCAGAGCGCTTATCTTGCCGCGATGTTGCCCGCGCCTTCATACTACTCGCCCTGGGGCTCACATAAAACCGCGCTCGACGACCGCAAAAACCTCGTTTTGGATAAAATGCTCGAGCACGGCTACATCACCCAGGCCGAGCATGACGCGGCGCAAAAAGAACAGGTCGTCTTCGAGCCGCAGCACACCGCGTCCATCCTCGCCCCGCACTTCGTCTTTTACGTACAGCAGTATTTGGAACAGAAGTACGGCGAGGACGCGCTCCAGACGAGCGGGTGGAAGGTTATCACCACGCTCGACGCCAATCTCCAACAGGAGGCCGAGGCCGACGTGAGCAAATGGGCGGCCATTAACACCGCCAAGTTCAACGCCACCAATGCGGGCATGGTGGCCATTGACCCGACCAACGGACAGATACTCGTCATGGTCGGTTCGCGCAACTATTTTTCAACCACCACCGACGGCGCTTACAACATTACGCTCGCCGGCCGCCAGCCGGGCTCGACGTTCAAGCCCTTTGCCTACGCCGAGGCATTTCTTAAAGGCTACACGCCGGACACCGTGCTGTGGGATGTGCCCACGCAGTTTTCAACCTCCTGCCAGCCTGCGGATGTCTATAATTCCACGCCGCCGTGCTACGCGCCGGGCAACTATGATAACAAGTTCCGCGGGCCGATGACCCTGCGCGACGCCATCGCGCAGTCTATCAATGTGCCGTCGGTCAAAGTGCTCTACCTCGCGGGGCTCAGCGACACCCTTTCACTCGCCAAGAGCATGGGTGTTTCAACCCTGGGCGATGCCAATCAATACGGGCTGACGCTTGTGCTGGGCGGCGGCGAGGTGACGCTCCTTGATATGACGAGTGCTTACGGCGTCTTCGCGACCGACGGCGTGCGCTACGCGCCGACGGCGATACTGCAGGTGGAAGACCAAAACGGCAATGTGATCGAAGACGACACCCAACAGGCGGGCGCACAGGTGCTCCCGCCGCAAATAGCCCAGGAGATTAATGACATTCTCTCCGACCCGGTGGCGCGCGGACCTTTGGGCGAAAATATCTATCTTTACTTCCCCGGCCACGACGTGGCGGTCAAAACCGGAACCACCAACAACTACCGTGACGCGTGGACTATCGGTTATACGCCCAACCTTGTGGTAGGCGTGTGGGCAGGCAATAACGATAATACGCCGATGACGCACCAGGTGTCGGGCTTTATCGTAGGCCCGATGTGGAATCAGTTCGTCGCACAGGCCATTACCACGCGGCCCAACCAGGCCTTCACCCGCACGGCGGTCAATGAGGCCGGGCTCAAACCGATTTTGCAGGGCAATTGGGGTGTGGCGGGCGCAGACGGCGCGCTGCATGAAATTCTCTACTGGGTCGACAAGGACAACCCGCAGGGGCCGCAGCCGGCGGACCCCACCCAAGACCCGCAGGATGTGTATTGGGATACGGGTCTGCAGTTGTGGCTCCAAAACAACGGCACACCGCCCAAGACGCAATAGCTATTGTTGGTCCTGAAAGTATTCAATGACCGCGTGCTTGGTGCCGCGGTCAGCGGCCAAAAGCAAAATCCAACGGTTGTTTTTCAAAAGTTTTCCTTCATCAAGCGTGGCCAATTCATACCACCCAACCTTTTCATCCGTCATCGACGTAATGCGGTAGTCACCGTGCGCGACAAAAAAATGAACTTGGCCGTCTTGAACTTTAAGCAACAAAAATTCCTTCCACTCCTTCACGTCTGCGCCCGCTTCTTCTAAAAATTCTCTGCGCATGGCCGCTTCAGGAGTTTCTCCCTTATCAATATGCCCGCCGACGCCGTTTAACTTTCCCTTTTGCCACGCCGGGTGCGTTTTGAGCACCAAAACGACCTCTTTGCCTTCATTTCTAAACAAAAATCCGACAACCCAGTGCGAATACATTACCGGTTCATCGGCATCGCGAGGTAAAAGAAGCTCTCGTCGGCCGCGTCTTTAATGAGTATGGCTTTGCCCGGGCCGTTGGAGCAGATGCGCACACTTTCGCCCTGGATTGATTGCAGTGAGTCGGCCAAGTAGCGGCCGTTGAAATTAAGCGCCACCCCCTCACCTTGGATGGTGGCGCGCACGGTCGAAGCCGATTCGCCCACCTCGGGGTTGCGCGAGGTAAACAATACGGCTTTTTTACCCGGTACAATTTCAACAGAGACCTGCGCAAACTTGTCGGCAAAAATAGAAAGCGCCTTGAGAGATTGGGCAAAATCCTCGCGCAGCACCACCGCTTCCGCCGAGAAGCTCTTGGGCACTATCTGCCGGTAGTTGGGAAACGCGCCGTCCAAAAGCCTGCTGGTGTAGTACACATCGCCCACATGCGTCGAAATTTGGTTCTCGTTGTAGTAGAGTTCAAGGTCGCCGTTGTGCCCTTCCAACACGCGCATAAGTTCGCCCGCGTTGCGCGCCGGCAGCAACAACTGCGGTACACTGCCCCCCGAGCGCAGCGGCACGCTCTTTTCGGCGAGCCTGAAGGAGTCTGTGGCCGCGGCAAGTAATTTCCCCGCCTCGGCGGTTAAGAGAACGCTTTGTTGTTCGGGTTTAATCGCCGACGTCGAGGCACAATACACCACACTGCGTATCGCCTTCACTAGTTCGGTGGTCTTTATGGTAAACGAGTGGGTGGCCGGTACGCGCGGTAAGTTGGGGAAATCTTCATGGGAAACGGTTTTTATCGAGGCGGACGCGCGTTCGGTTTCTATTTTAAAAATTTCCTTCACCAAAACCGCAGAAATGGTCTTGCTGCGCGTATTCGAAAGAAAACCATACAAAACAAGACCGGGTACTGCGGTAGTGCCTTCGGTTGTTACTTTCGCCGGCACCGTTATTTCAACCCCGCACTCAAGATTTGTCGCGCGCAACACCACACGCCCACTCTCAGCACTTATGAGAATACTCGCGAGCACGGGAAGGTTGGGCCGGCGTTCAACAAACCTCACCGCTGTCCCCACCGCGTTGAAGAATTGTTCAGTGCTGCACTCAAATTTCATAACTTATTAATTTAAAACCTATTACTACTATTAGGACTGTGGATATGGGGACAGGGAGGAAAAGTGTTTTGTTGTTTGGGTCTTTCCGGAAAATTGATTTTTAACAAGGTGGTGATAAGTGGGTGCTTTGTTTTTATTTCTGATCAATTTAATTTTTTGTCCGGGGTTTTCCACTCGCTACCCCCCTGTTTTACTACCACTTATTCATACTCATTTCAACATGAGCCGGATTTGGTGGAGTTCTTGGTTGAGTACGCTGTCATTGCGCAAATCCCCCTTTATTTTTTCACACGAGTGAATAACGGTGGTGTGGTCGCGGCCGCCAAGCTTTTCGCCTATGGCCGGGAAGGATATTCTGAAATCTTCGCGCAAGAGGAACATGATAACCTGCCTCGGGCGCACCACCTCTTTGCGCCTTGTTTTTTCGTAAATACTCGTTTCCTCCACCCCGTAAAAATTTGCGATAGTTTTTACCACCTCCTGCACGGACACCGCTTTTTTCACCGCGCTGCTCGCGCCGCGTAAGAGAGTTTTTGCGTCATTTAGGGTGAGTGATTCGCCGCGCATCTCAAATTGGATGAGCAAGGTGTTGAGCGCCCCCTCAAGCTCGCGGACGTTGCCCTCAATGGTGGTTGCGAGGTATTCAAGCACCTCATCAGGAAAGATGACGTTGTGTTGGGCCGCCTTTGTCCGCACAATGGCGAGACGTGATTGATGGTCGGGCGGCGTCACCGAGACGACCATACCCGCGGCGAAGCGGCTCTTGAGGCGTTCCTCCATGTTTTGGATGACGTTCGGGTGCTGGTCGGAGGAGAAGACCAGCTGCTTGTTGTTGTCGTGTAGGTAATTGAAGAGATGGAAGAACTCCTCTTTTATTTTGTCGCGGCCCGCGAGGAACTGGACATCGTCCATAATGAGCAGATCATACTGGCGGTATTTTTCCTTGAAGGACTGGACCTTCCCCGCCTGGAGCGCGGAGACGTAATCCATGGAAAACTTTTCGGATGTGACGTAGTACACTTTGCGCTCGGGCGCACTCATGCGGAAGTGATTGCCCACCGCTTGGATGAGGTGGGTTTTGCCGAGGCCGGTGGGACCGTATATGAAAAGCGGATTATAGGCGATACCCGGCTTGCGTATCACGGCCTGCGCGGCGGCATAAGCGAGTTCGTTGAAGGGCCCGACGACGAAATTTTGGAGCGTAAAGCGCGGGTTGAGGTTGGTTTTTGCGTGCACGGCCTCCAAAGGCAGTTCGGCGGGGGCAACCGGCACCTGCCGCGCCGCATCTTCGGTAAGCTTCTTTATGCCGCGGGATATGACATATTCGACGGAGCGCACGCTCTCAGAGAGTCCGCGCAGCGAGCGCAGAATATCCTTATGAAATTTGGTCGAAAGCCAGTCGCGGGCAAACTGCGACGGCACTCCGAGAAAGACCGTCCCGTCCTCGACCCGCACAATATGAGTATCTTTAAACCACGTATTGAAGTTGGGTCTCGAAATACTGAGTTCAAGTTCTACCAGCGCGTTTTCCCAGAGTTCTTTCGTGGTTGTCATGGCGACGTTCCCCCAGCATACGCTTCGACCACCGCCGAGTCAAAATTCGCGGTTTTGTGCACAAGTTGTGGAAAGCGTGTGGATACCGTATGATTGACACATGTCACAAACATACCAACCAAAGAAGCGCAAACGCGCGCGTTCGCACGGCTTTCTCAAGCGGCGCGGGACCGCGGGCGGGCGGGCGACCCTCAAGCGCCGCGCGCGCAAGGGCCGCGCGCGCCTTTCGGTCTAGTGCGGAGGACACCATGCTTAAAAAAAGCAGGCGGCTCGGCGCCGCGGAGGTCAAAGAGGTGCTCAAGCGCGGCCGCTCCGTGCGCGTTGGCCCGTATTCGGCCAAGCTGCTCGCCTCTCCCGCGCCGCTAAGGCTTGCGGTCATCATCCCCAGGAAGTCCGCGCCAAAAGCGGTAACCCGTAATAAACTAAGACGGGCCGCGTATCTCAAACTTGAGATGCTGCCGCTGCCCGAAAGGGGCTCGCTCGCGGTGTTCGTGCGCCCCGCGGCCGCAGACCGCCCACCTCCGGGCGTAGCCCTGCGGGCGAGCCGGGCGAGACCCTAATGCTATGTTCACCACCTTTCTCATACAGCCGCTCTACAACGCGTTCATCTACCTCATCGGCGTCGTGCACGGCGACGTCGGTTTTGCCATTATTGCGATGACGCTCGTCATTCGCGCGGTTTTCTACCCCATCTTCACCGCGTCCATCCGCACACAGATGGGCATGCAGCGCGTACAAGGCGAACTCGACGAAATAAATAAAAAATATAAGGATGATGCGGATGAACGCGCCCGCCGCACCATGGAACTCTTCAAGCAGCACAAGGTGAGGCCGTTCGCGGGGCTGCTCGGTATTTTGGTACAGATCCCTATATTTATAGCCCTCTACTACGCCTTTTTTCGCGAAGGATTGCCGCATATCGCAACCAACCTGCTGTATACTTTTGTCGCCGCACCGGCTGCGGTGAACACGCAATTCCTCGGTTTTCTCGATCTGCTTGCGGCGCACAACATACCGCTTGCCGCGATTGTGGCGGTCTTGCAATGGGCGGTCGTCAAACTCTCTATCGGACGAACTCCGGTGCCGAAAGCCGCCGGATCCTCCGACAAAGCGCAAGCCCAGGCCATGCAACAGAACATGATGCTGTATGCCATGCCCGTCTTATATGCCGTCATTGTGTATACCCTGCCTTCGGCCGCAGGGCTCTATTTTGGTGTCACCAACGTCATTTCGCTCGGACAGGAGTGGCTCATACGCCGCGAACTTAAATCAAAAAACTAAAACACGGAGCGTCAAGTTCTCGCCCCGCACTTTTTGGTTTATAGTGGCGGCATGGATGCCGCGGCGCTTAAAAAATTTGTAGAAGCACTGCTTGAGGCGCTGGGCGTCGAGGTGACCGAAGTGTCGGTGAGCGGCGGACCGCGCACCGTCGTCGCCGTCTCCTCGCCCGACAGCAAACAACTCATCGGCCCCCACGGCGAGCATCTGCGTGCGCTTAACGCGGTGGCCCGGCGCATGGTAGAGGCAAAACACGGCGAGGATGCGGCCGCGTTTCTTCTGGACGTCAACGGTTATCACGAGACGCAGCTTGAGCGCGTGCGCCAAAACGCGCGCATGCTCGCACAGCGCGCACGACTCTTTAAACATGATGTCGAACTCCCGCCCCAGAGCGCGTATGAGCGGCTCGTCGTGCACGAGCTCTTCGCCGAAGATCCTGAAATTGCGACCGAGTCGGCGGGCGAGGGCAAATTCCGCCACATTGTTTTGAAATATAAATCGGGGGCGCAGTCTATGAGCCAAGTCTGACCCCCCAGAGGCTGCGGTCCCCTTTCGTCACGTAAAGCAGGTAGTGATCATCCGGCGAGGCGGCGAGTTGGAAGATGTCGGCCTGGCTGCCGCCGTCTGAAGAGCCGGGTGCGGCGAGCACGGTGCTCGTGCCGCTCGCGCTGTTGAACATGAGCAGCATATCCGCCACGCTGGCCGCCCCGGCATGCCAAAGGTCGAGATAGCCGGACCCAACGTATTCAAGCGGTGTTGCGCAGTAAAAAACCGAGACGGAACTTCGACTTGTCGTGCACTGCTCCGGATACGGGCTCAAAGAAAGCACGCGCTCGGCACCCCCTCGCACGGTGTGTATGTAGGTCAGAGGCGCCGCCGCGCCCGGCGGCTGGGTCTGATAGATGACATGCGAAAAATTTCCGTCGGCAAAGGCGGTGAGATCCGGCCCGTACACCAGCGGTGATACAATGCCGCTTTTTACATCAACCGCGAGCGCGATACCCGGCACGCCGGAGGCGGATTTGCTCGCAACCAAAAGTGTCCCCGGGGACGGCCATGAAATAAGCAATTGAGAGAGCGGCAGTGAAAACAGCTTTTGGGCGCCGGTGCCGTTGGCGGCCGCTGTGTAGCCGCTTGAGCCGCCCGGCGTGCTCAGGAGATACGCGACGCTTTTGCCGTCCGGGGAAACGGCGAAATCGATAATGTTGTCGGGCAAAAACTGCACGCGCGTCGGCGCGGTCGAGGAGGCCGGGAACCCGACGTACACGGTTTTTGTTACGCCGCCCTCCAGGTACTGCATGAGCACCGCACTACCGCCCTGGGCCCACAGCGCGCGGTAGCCGCCGGGGATTGTGGTGTTGGAGACGACGCGCGGCACGGCGCCGGGCACATCAAGCGGCAGGTCGTAGACATGGCCGTCTTGCGCCGAGATGTAGCGCGCGAGCGTCGTCGTGGGGCGGAGAGTTTGTACTATGGTTGCGGCGACGACCGGCCCTTGCGCCACTTCAACTATTTTTTGTTGGGCCACCGGCTGTGTTTGAGAAATAGACTGTATGCCGTTGGTGCCGGAACCGCCCGCGCTTTGATTGCCCGAGACCGACGTTGAATTGTTGTTTACGACTGATCCGAAGCCGCTGGCCGGGGCCGGATTCGCGGGGGTTGCGGGGCGGAAAAAGAAAAACCACGCAAACCCGAACACCAACAACAGCCCCGCAACCCCTATGCCTATGTATGATGTGCGGATATTCATATGGCTGCCGCGCTACAACCGGGGGTGTTACAAGCATAGGCCGTTCCGGCGGTGTGCTGGCACACCCACACGGTCTGGTTGGCTCCCCCCGCCGTGCCCAAATTTGAGGCGAGCATGACCCCCGCATGCTGCATGCACTGATTGTTGAAAGACTGGATTTGATCTACCGCGCTCGTTTCGCCGTTGTTGGTCACCAGGGCCTGAGAATCAATCGGACCCAACCCCGTCTGAGCCTGCTGGTCGCTGCTGAGCGTCACAATGCTGCCGTTGGCGGGGGTGCCGGTGTTCGGGTTTCCAGAAGAAGGAGTGATCGAACAATTGCCGCTCGGACAGGGATTAAGCGTGAAGTTGAGAAGCTGGGGATTGATGGTGTGCAAAATGAGCCATGCCCCCGCGACGAGCAGCATGCCCCACAGCGCAGCCCTCGCGCGATCCAGTCCGCGTTTTTTGTTGGGGAGCGCTTCGGAAACCATATACTGCACGCCGCCGATGGTGAGCGAGAGTACCGCTATAAGCGCGCCGATGGTGATGAGTACATTGAAAAGGTTGTCGAGCAATGTCGGGAAATCGGGCGCGCTTCCGTTGGCGCCGCTGGTTATTCCTTGTATGGGCTCAAGCGGCGTGTATCCCAGGTTGCCGTTTGAGGTGTTGGCCGGGGTTGCCGCGGGAGCAGCCGCGGGGGTAGCGGCGGGAGCAGAAGTCTGTTGCTGATTTACTATCTGTCCACTTTGATTTTGTACGACGCCCCCTGAAGGACAATCGGCCGGATTGTATACCGTAGAAGTTTGTGGGCCCGTGCCACCGCTGAGATCGTTGGTATAGGTGCAGGTATACACCCCCGTAGGTTTGGACACCACTTTACCATCTAATGAGGTGTAGGTATTAGTTGAGGTGTCGTACAAAATAGGATTAGGAGCCGCCGGGTTGTTCGTAAGGCAAGATGAAGCACTCTGCACACTGTTGAACGTTGCGTAGTTGTCAAAAGACGACCCGCACTCAAGGTCGGCATAGACGGTTGCCGGTATAAAGCCGGCCAGCGCAGTGGTTATGGTTATGACAGCAAGAATTTTTTTCATAGTCCGAAGAGTGAGCCGCCCGATGAGGTTTGACCGAAGACCAGCGTCAGCGCCGTCTGCGCGGCCTGCACGAGCTTGTCTATGTCATTGTTCTGCACGGAGACCCCCAACTGTGCCGCTCCGGTTCCCGAACCCGTTTGCCGCAGAGTGAGAATCCCCTGGGCCGAATTGGGGCCGCTCGTGTCCTGACCGTTGAGTGTCCAGGTATAGGCGAGCGTACTGGCGCGCGCGGATGCGTTCGAAAAGAAATACGGCACCGCCGCCACAGTGAGCTCGTTTTGTGTGAGCGATAGGGCCGAAGGAAGCGCCTCGTCCCATAATACGCCACGCAGGGGGTCGTCCGCATAGAGCACGAGCGCCGGATTTTGTGCGGGAATACTCACCTCGCCGTAGCCTACCTGCGCTCCGCCGAGATATACGTCGACGGAGACATCTTCAGACGTCTGCAACTGGCTGCCTTGAAAGGTGATGGATGTCGCACCGAGCCCCGACTGGTCGGTAAGCGGATTGCCGTCGACCGACCACTGATAAGAGAGGCTTGATGCGGAAACATTTTTTCCTCCCACGACCACGCTCGGGAATGCGACGATCTTTAGCGTAGAGCCTGCGCTGTAGAGCGCCTTGCCGCGGTAAAAGGGCGGCACTGTCGTGTCGGCTTCCCACACCAGATCGACCGCCGACGGCGAAAAGGTGAAGTCGTGCGTGAGAGTGCCTTGTGTTGGCGAATCTATCTCAACATGCACCTGCGTTTGTGAGCCGAGCCCTCCGGTCATGAAGGTGAAGTTGCGCGCGCCCACGCCCGAAAGCGCCGTTGCGCCGTTTTTCGTCCAGGTTATGGTTGCGTCCCCGATGAAAGAGCCTACGCCTTGAGCCTCTATAGCAACCTGTTGATTGGGTCCCGGGAATTGCGGCGAAACGATATACTGCACGGGGTCGACGCCGAGGCTCTGGGCGTGTGCAAGCGAGGCAGCCACAAGTAAGCCGCCGGCCGCCAGCCATTTGAAACTGTTAAGCCGCTTGAGGTTTTGCATTTACGTTTTTAAGATCTACGCCGACGCGCTGGGGGACCGGCGCTTCGGCCGGGGTTTGGGCGGCCGGTTGCGGTTGGCGGATTTGTTTTATGGCCTCAAGCGTTTTTACCGCGCCACCCACCGTCGCGGGGTTGGTTGAGACGGCGGCCGCCGCAGAGGCGACGCGCGCCACCTGCCCCAACACCGTGTCGGGCTCTTCTTTTGTCTTTTCAATTATGCACAGCACCACCACGGCCACCCAAAACGGCAGTGAATTGAGGCCGGGGATGGTTTCGACTACAAAACCCGGGAAGAGATACTTCCAGTACGACGGCCCCCACATGCCTTCATGCGCGAGCAGTGCCAAGAGCCCGGCCCCCATTGTGATATTGATGCAGCAAGAAATCGCGAGCCCGAGCGCGATGCCGAGCGGTTCCGTCACCGCAACAATAGGCGCGCCGAACAACGTTGCCAAAGGAGAGGCGCCCAATCCCGCAAACCCCGCCTCCACGCCGTCGGCGAGGCCCGTGATGAGGAACGCAAAGAGGAGAAGAGAAATATACCGTGGCCTCATATCTACGATTGTACCTGCTGTTTTTGCTGGCGCAGCGCCAGTATTTGGCTGGGGTCGGACGTGATGATTTGATCCTCGGTATAGCTCGCAATAATTTTAATCGCCACGTGCTTGAGCCCGGCAAAGAAGATACCCTCCCCCACATCGCTCTCAAGCAGAAGATATTTTTCTTCGTCCGAGAGGTTGAAGGTCTTTTGCAGGTTGTCTATGGTGGTCGGCGACTGCTTGAGCAAAATCTGTATCGAGGAGTTTGAAATCATCGGCAGGCCATAGGGCGATTTCAAAAAGTCGTCGACATCCTGCGTTATGGTCGCAAGCCCCAGATAATATTTGCGGCCGCGCTTGGCCATGCCGTAAAGAAAGCTTGCGGTGTCTTCGCTCTTCATCATCCACCATGCCTCGTCGATGACCAGCAGGCGCTTTTTGAGCTGCTTGCGCACCGCGTTCCATATGTAGTGGGTGATGAGGTACATGGCGACCGGCTTGAGGTCGTCCTCCATGTCGCGCACCGAGAAGACGACGAAGCGCTTGTTGAGATCCACGTTGGTGGGCTGGTTGATGAAGCCCGCCCAGGTGCCTTTGGTGTATTTGCTGAGCCGCTGCACGAGGGATTCGCTTCCCTGCATGCCGGTTAAGACCAGCTCGAAGTCCGAGAGAAGCGGCGGCTCGACATCGGAGAAGTTGCTGTCGGCCGTTATGTCTTTGAGCGCGTACGTTTCGGTAATCGCCTTGTCGATGATGGCGTCCTCCTCCGGGCTCAAGCCGCCGAGCATGATGCGGAACATGCCCACAAGCGCCACGATGTTGCTGCGCAACACATCTGCCGGGCTTTCATCCTCGCGGGGGGCGGCAAGGTCGAACGGGTTGATGTGGTGTTCGCTATTGAGCGAGATGTTGAAGTAGCGTCCGCCTACCGTTTGCGCCAGAAACTCATACTCCCGCTCCGGGTCTATGACGATGACTTCGGTGTCGAACATGAGCGTGCGCAAGATCTCAAGCTTCGTGGCATAGCTCTTGCCCGAACCTGATTTTGCGAAGATGACGGAGTTGTAGTTTTCAAGCGAGAAACGGTCAAACAACACGAGGCTCGCATTGTGGCGGTTGACGCCGTAGAGGATGCCTTTGTCGGACGTGAGATCGAATGAGACGAACGGGAAGATGGATGACAGCGGCGAGGAGTTGAGCTTTGAATTGACGCCAAGCTCGTCGCGGCCCAAAGGCAGTACCGACTTGAATCCCTGCTCCTGCTGGAAGAGCGCCGGTTTCACATACACGAGACGGCTTTCGAGCATCGACTTTATTTCGCTCTCGGCTTTGTCGAGCTCCTCGATACTCGAGCCGTAAATGGTGACATAAACCCCCACATCGAAGAGTTTTTCCTGCGCCTGCTGGAGTTGGTCGCGCAACTGTTCGAGATCCTGGTAGGCGGTGTCGAGGATGGGGTCGCGCACGAGCCCTTTTTCTTCACGGGTGGCTATCTGGCTCTGCACCTCGGCCACTTTTTTCTGGAACTTCTTGAGAATTTCCGCCGAATCGATGGGATGGATAAAGATTGAAATGTCGAGCACGCGGTCGAGGTTGATGATGGGCGCGAACCATGAATCGGTAAGGACGCGCGGATAAGACATGACGAAGAACGTACGCGCGATTTTGTCGCCGAGGTTTATTTCGCGCGGGGTTATCTTAAGCGCCGAAGGCGCGATGACATCCTGGAGCTCCAAGACTCCCTGTTTGTATATCTGCTCAGGCAAAATAGGCGCGATAGTGGGCGGCGCCTGCTCTTTTTTCTTGAATACGTCGAGGAGTGCCATGTTATTGTGCCGCGATTTGCGTGAGCTGCAGGGGCTTTTCAAGCTCGCCGGGGTTGAAGAGCTTGTAGAAAAGTTCAATGACCTCTTCGGTACCGAGGTTGACGACGCGCACCCCCGTGCGCACGAGCCCCTGTTCGATTACCGAAACACGCTGTTCAAGCTGGGAACGGTACTGCTCGAACTGCTCGTCGCTGAGCGCTGCGGCGGCCGTGGAGCTCGAGGGCAGGAGCGAAGAGAGCCCCCCCGCAATGCCGCCGCCGCGCGCGATGAGCGCCGGATCATACGGCACGATGATAAAGAAGTTCTTCGTCATGATGTTCGCGCGCTCGGTGAAATCTTTAATGAACGTGATGTATTCGCGTATCTGTATTTTCATGAGGTCGTCGAGCTCCTTGGCATAACGCTCCTCAAGGAGCGCGATGTACGGGCGGATGTCGAGATCGCGGCTTTCAACGAAGAACTGCACGGTGAACTCGATTGAATTAAGAAAATTCTGGAACTGCGCTATGATAGCCTGTTGTTCGTCGGCGCCCTTGAGCGCGAGGTTAATACTTGAAGCCATGAGGAGGGCGCGCAGACTGCCGTCCTTGAGAATGACGACGCCGTCACGCACCTCTTTGATGGGCACGAACTCCTGCGTCGCTTGCGCTTTTACTTTTGGTGTCTCGGTTGCCATATGAGATGCCGGTTTTTATCCATAATTAGATTTCAAAGCCCGTGCGCTCGCGCTCGGCCACGCCCATCGCCGCGCGGTCTTTGATATTGAGCGACCAGGAGAGGTCTTTGAGTTTGCTCTGGGAGAGCTTGGGCACACCGGCAGCGCCGGGAGCCGCGGGTATGCCCGGCGCGCGGGTCGCTGGCGCGGGGGTCTTTGCCTCTCGCTGCTTCCATAAGTAGAGCTTGTGGCCGAAGTAGTAGCCGAAGGCGTGTTCCATGGCATCGATGAACGGGCGGCCGTTGATTTTGTAAAACGCGAGGGCTGCGGCGAGCGCCGCCACCGGCAGCATGAAAAAAAGGGCGATATAAAGAGGCAGGAGCGTGAAGAACATGAGGCACAAGCCGCCCCCGCCCGCGAGATAAATGAACTGTTTGAGCGTGAGGGGCCCAAATATTTTGTCTTCAACCTCTATGAACTGGGGGACTTGATAGCGCATCAGCTATCATTATACCGCGTTATTCAACGGGTTCGCGATACGGATCGGTCTTATACGGTGCGGGCGGGGGCGGCGCTGTTTTTGCTGCGGGGGGTTGCGGCGGAGCGGGCGGTTTTGGCGCCTGCGCCGGCGTTTGCGGTGCCGCAGAAGGTAAACTCACCGTCGGCTCCTTGAGCATGACATCCGCCGCTGCGGGCATGGCGGGCGCTTGAGGCGGTTTGGACCCATCCTTCGCTAAAGCTTCGGAGGGCAAGCGCGCTGTGTCCTGCAGAGCCTTCGCTGTGCCCGCCGTAGCCTCTGGCGAAGGTCGGGGCGGAGCAGGAGGCGGTGGCACCGCCTGGGGAGCGGGCGTTTGAGCTTGTGGTTGAGCCATAGATGCCGCTTTTGAGGGCATAATAACCGATTTTTCAGAGAGGGGTTGGACAGCGGGAGCGGCGTCTGCGGCCAGGTGCTCCGCAAGCGCGCGCTCTTCTATAAACTCCTGCATGGACTCGCGTATAGGAACGAAGATCTCGTTGCTCACGTCTTGTGCGAGCGCGTTCGCCTGCTCGGTCGTGAGGCCGAGCTGCTCAACAAGTTGTTGCGGAAAATCGTCCGGGGCCGCGAATCCGAGCATCACCAACCGCACCTCGTCGCCGAGCGCGCCGGCTTGGTCTATGTGGAGTTTGTGTTTGGTGCTCACCCGTTGCAATTTTTGTTCGAGGTCGCTGCTTTGAATGGCGCGCTGCACATCAACCGGCAGCTCCTCAAAGCGTTCCTGTATCTGTTTTGCAAGATCTTGATCCATACTATTACCTTAACATGGTGCTTATGCGGCCTTTTGTTCGGACTCTCCGGACACGTCCGCCGGCGGGCTTTCGCGCTCCTGCGCATGCCGGATATTGTCGGTTGCCGCTTGCGTGGGGGCACTGCGTAAGTTTTCATTTGCCGGGCGCAAATTTGGCGCTACCTGCTTGCCGATGTTCTTGCTCAGCGCTGCGGTGTTTGCCGATGAGCGCGCGGCGGCGTTTTGAATATTGGCGAGGCCGCTCTTGAGAATATTCGTTTGAGAGCGAACCTCTTTAAGCTGTTCACGCGCGATTTGCAATTGCTCGCGCTCAACCGGAGTCATGTGCGAAGTACCGAAGCCCCATGAGCGGTTGGTAGGAGTCGTTCCTCCTCCGGAACCCGGCCAAGGACCCGTGATGACGTTGTTGGCCGGTCCGCCGGCGGCGCCGGGAGCGGCTGGTGCAGGCGCACCTCCCCCGCCGCTGGGCGTTGTGGGAGGTGGGGTGTCATCATCATCCGGTTTAATATTCATTGCCTCCAGCACGTTTTTTACATGTTCTTGGTCAGTTTTCTTCCCGCGGATTTTCTTTGCCGCCTCTTTGTCATATTTGCCGATAAAGAAAGGTACCCCAGGGCTCAACAAGCCGCCTACGTTACGCCAACTACGTTGCTCAATGGCACCAGCGTATATTTCGTGGTTCTTTTTGCCGGCCGCTTCAACTGCTTGTTTAATTCCCCCGCTAAGATCAAGCTTGCCCTCCCTCTTATATCTCTTTACCAATTCGGTATAGTTCTTCTTGGCTTTTTTGACATCATTGGCCGATGCGTCACCGTCAGCTGCGGCCTTTTTGACATCGACGTATTCATTTGCAAGAGTCGCCAATGTCTTTAGTTCTTCGTCGTCTAATTTTTTGTCGTTCTTTGCCTTTTCTATCGCGGCCTTGATGCCTTCCTGTGTAGCATCGGCAAGCTGCGTATCAGAAGGCTTAAGCTTGGACGCTTCGTCTTCGCGCCGCTTCACACCGCGCTCGAAGCGCGCAGTATAACCGCCCTGCCCGCCCGGGGCGCCGACAATGTCTTTGTTCAGGCCGGCCGCTTGTAGTCCGCCGCGTATATCATAGCTCTGCCGCCCTGCCGCCGCCGCGCCGCGCCACAGCGTGCGGCCGAACACATTACTCGCCGCCCAATTGCGAAGAGTGGAGGTCCGGGCAAGCTGGTCTCCCCCGTAGCCGAGGGTCGAGCGCAACGCCGCTCCCGGCGCTCCCGCGAGCAGCGCCCCGCCGCTACGCCGCACCGCACCCTGATACAAGCCGCCCACCCAGTTGCCGAAGCCGTCGGCGGTGTTGCTGGCGAAGGTTTTCCATTTGTTGGCATAACTTAATCCAAACCACAGCACGGCCACCACGAGTCCCAGCCGTATACCGACGTTCGCCGCCGCCAGACCTATGGCGGCGAGCGGATTGCCGCTGGTGGCGTTCCCCGACAGGCCGTTAAAAATACCGTTGATGAGATTGTTGCTCTGGCCCATTTGCTGGGCGAACATCGTGAGCATGAGAAAGACGAAGAGAAACACCACGGGATAAAATGCGTTATTAAGCAGCGAGTCGCGCCACTCCTTGAACAGTTTTTGCGGACCGTTGCCGGGGAGCGCCCAGGCGATAAGCGCAAGCGGTGAGACGATGATAACAAACCACAATCCGACGACGCGGAGGATGAATTTCACGCCGGCGGCCGCAAACGTAACGGCCAGTACCCACAATATTATCGCCGCCGCTATATAGAGGAACGTGAGCGCGATGGCGGTGACCATGAAGCCGGGGTTGGAGGAATAGAACTGCGTGAACGAACTCGTGTTGAACAGATTAGTTACCTGAATCATGCCCATGATGCTCGCGGTGAGATCTTTGGTGTTGCCGCCGCCCACCGCGCCCGCGGCGTTGCTTGCCGCGTTGAGAAGGCTCGCGACCCCGCCCGCGACCCCGTTGCTGTTCGCCGTGGCGGCGAGCGTGGGCGCGGTTATGGCGTTGTAGAACTGGATCGCCACGATATTGCCGGTGTCGATGACAAAGCGCACGCCGAAGAAACTGAAGTTTATGATGAGCGCGATAAAGACGACGTGCAACAGGGTCTGCAGGGTGCCGTTTGTCTCCGCTTGGAACATAACCATGAACGCGATGTAGAGGATAATAAATAGGAAGAGCATGTTGGCGATATCGCGCGCGGTCGTCCACCCCTGCGACACGAACTGCTGGCTATAGGCGAGACTGTTGAGCGAAAGTTGGATGGCCCAATCAAGAAAATAGGCCGAGACGTAGGCAAAGCCGCTGCCGATACCCACCGTGAAGACATACACGACATTCGTGAGGCAAATGGCGAAATCGGTGGTGCTGGTTATGCCGCAGCCGATGCTGGAATTGTTCGCCTGCGCGGCGGTAACCGGACTGTTGTTATTGTTGGGGGCGGGGGCGCCGGTTGATCCGGCCGGGGAAGTTGCGGGAGAAAGATTGTTGCTGAGATTTCCAAAGTATTGCGACTGATCCGCCGGGTTCAAAGGAGTGCCGCTGACCGTCGTGCCGTAATAGTTTATGTCCGAGCCGCTGGTGGGCGTATCCGCGAGCGCCATCGCGGGCTGCAACACAAGCACGAGAATGCCGGTGCCCGCGAGCAGCTTCTTCATTTTTAGGAAGTAGGCAAACATAATTTTATTGGAGGATGGCTTGGCACTGCGCGAGCTGGCTTTGGGTCTGCTGATCGAGGGTCGACAGCTGCGTCTGCAGGGTGGCGCGGTCCTGCTGCGCGGTCGTGACATCGGTTTGGGAGGCGAACTCCCCCGTGGCGACCGCCGCATTGTAGTTATTGGTGACGGTTGCGACATCCGCCTGCGTTTGTGCGGTCGATACGCTCAGCTGAAATTGATTGAGCGCCGCTATCTGGTTGTTGACCTGGGTGATGTCGTCGTTGAAGGTGTTAATCTGCGCGGTCATTGAAAGGAGCGTCGAGGAAGCCGTGGCCGCCGCGCTTACCGCCTGCGCCTGCTGGCTTGAGGTGGTCTGAGTCGAAGACGCCGCGGTGAGCCAGCAATCATACGTGTTGTTCACCCGCGCCTCTTCGGTCTCGATGTCACCAATGCTGCCCTGATATATCGTGCCCAGCTCTTGCTCATATGACGTGCGCACTTGCATATCGTTGAGGAGCGAGGTCGCCTGCGATTGCGCGGCGATATCTTCCGGCGTTTGCGTTGTCGTCTGCGAGAGCGAAGTGAGGCCGTTTTGCAAGACGCGCGTCATAAGCTGGGTGGTGAGCGCGCTGATAATTTGATCGAGATCGTTGGCGAGCCCCAACTGCTTGAGCGGGGTGTCGAGCGTCGAGGAGAGCGAATTTTCGATGACGGTGCCGGGGGTCGTGATGCTCGTCTGGCACCCGGCGGGCAGGGTGGCGCTGCCGCCCGCCGCTGCGGCTGCAGGATCGCTCCCGGCCCCCGCGCTATAACTTGTGCTGCCGTTGCAGTTGACCTTTTGGAGTGAGAGAAAACCGTTGGGCGTCAGGTTGTTTTTGGCGTTGGCGATTGCCGCGGCCTGCGCGTTGGCGAGCCCCACCTGGGCATAAGCGTAGGCGCCGTAGGGGTTGTTGGTGGGCACGGTGGTAAAAGAAAGCAGGCCGCCCCAGCCGCCCGAGGCAAAATTGCCGCTCATAAAATTATTAACGTTACTCACCACCTTCGTGAGCGAGCAGGAGGCTGCGGCGTTGCGGTTGGCATAGGCCTGCGCAATGGCGATTTTAATCTGCGGCTGGAACGCGCTGCAGAGGAACGAGAGCCCCGAGCCCTGGATGAACTGCCCGGCGGCGAGGTCGGCCACGTTGGCGAAGAACTGCTGAAAGTTGGTGACGAAGGACGGCTTGCCGTTGAAGCCGGAGTTTATCCAGTTAACGACGCTCGCGGTTATCTGCTGGAGCGCGGTCTTGGCGATGACGTTCACGATGCAACCCATGAAAGATACGGTGTCTTTGCCGCCATTGCGGGCGGTATTGGCTGCCTGCTGGGTGGCGCTGTAGGTTTGAATTTGATGCGACCCAAGATCGCTTACCGGCACTCCTGTTAAGGAGTACGTCAAGCTCAATGACGCCCCCACGGGTAAGCCGCCTCCCAGGCTCGTAGCCGAAAGTGAAATCAATCCTGATTGGATTGCACATGAAAGTCCCCCCGCTACCGCGGTGCCGGCCAAAAGCTCTGCGAGCGTCAGCCCGCTGCCGCTCGGGTTCACGGTCGTGGTGATGGTGGGAGTGAATCCGTTGGCCCCCCCGGCTACGCCGTTGGTACCGGGGGTGTTGAGCGGCGTGGTGAGCCATTGCGCGCCGTTGGATGACTGCAAGCCGCTCCCGAACGGGCTGGTGCTTCCCGTCAGACCGCCTGAAACGCTGGTCACGCCGTTCCCGACTGAAACGGGGGTGCCGGCGTAGACGGCGCTCGCACCATTGCCGCCGTAGCCCGTGCCGTTGAGCGGTATGCTCCCGTTGACGGCAGTATTGCCTTGCTCGAGCGACACCTGTTCGTTACCCGTGAGTCCGCCCGCACCGGACGTATTGGTGCTTGTGCCGGCACTGCCGAAGCTGCCATACTGGTTTTGAGTGTTTGCAGAGCGGTTGAAGAAGAAATTCCAGAGCAAAAAGAGGAGCCCGAATACCAGCAGAGCTCCCAGTACTATGTATAAAATTCTTTTCACGCGGTTATGTAGGCGAAATGAGAGAGCCCCACGCGCTCCCCGGCTCGTCCTTAGTGAAAAGTATACCGTCTTTGCTCAATTCCTGGGCGATATTTATGAACACCCGCGCGTTGGCGTCCATGAGCGATTCGTAGTCCTGCAGGCCCACAAGCCCGCGTAGCGGGTCGGAGCCGACGGTCTGCATGTCGGCGTATGTGGCGGAAAGCTTCAGGAAATTGTTGACCGCCTGCAGGTGGAGCGGCGCGAGCGTTTGCGGCACCGGCACCTCCTCCAGGCCCTGCGCAATAGCCGCGTAGGCCGCGCCTATCTGCGAGAGCGTCTGTGCTTGATCTTTGGCCCCGCCTTCGACCACCGCATCCATGGCAATGAAAGTCATTTGTTCGCTGGCGTCCGGATGGGCGTCGAGGACCTCCATCACCGCGTTGCCATACTGGTGCAGCGCGGCCGAGGAGGCCGGAGTCACGGTGAGATCGCTGAGCGCGGCGACGGTAGCGGTGGCCTGCCCCCGTGCGACCTGTGCAGCGGCCGAGGCAATTATGTCGTTTTGAGTCGGGATGTCGTCGCCGAGCCCCTGCGATTTGGCGTTGGCCAGGTTCACCAAGAGACTCTTTCCGACGCTGTCGGTGACATTGCCGCTTTGCGCGGCCGCCAAAAGCGCCTGTGTGGCGTTGGGGTCGGGAGCGGCAAAAGAGCTTGAGGCGTTCTCGGCTTGTATCTGCGCGAGCACGGCGGCCCAGTTTGGATCCTGCGCGGGCTGCGAGGTGTCGATGCTCAGCCGGGCGGGAGCTTCAGGCGCGGTGTAGTATTCGGCCGCGACGACCGTTCCCGCCGAGAGCGCGATTGAGGCAGTCAAAAGGATGAACTGCGCGCTCGGCAAATAAGCCCTGATGTTCATTACTCAAATTATACTAGAGAAATCGGGCTATACTTACTGACATGCGTACTCTCATGCGCCACGGCATTGTTGTTATGATAAGCGCGGCTTTTCTTCTGCTTCCTTCGGCTGCGGCGGCGGTGACCGGCATCCCCATCGGCGGCAAAGTGGTCAGTATTTTCCCCTGTCTGCATAACGCCGGTTACCTCTATGCGGTGGCGGGGTTCGGCATCGGTTCGGGTGTGTTTTGGTTTGTGCCCGGTACGCTCGTGTACCCCATCGGCCCCCCGGTTGTGGGTGAATGGATACTCGGCATGGCGGCCCCTGCGGGCACCTGTGGCGCAGCGACACTCTATGAGGGTACCGGCATATGAGGCGGCTCCCGTATCGTGTCTTTAATTTTTAGCCAACTTGAGCCACTGCTCAAGCGTGAGGTCTTCAGCACGTGCGGTTTCAGACACTCCAACATTCTGCAGAATGTTGGAATATTCTTTGCCGAGGTTGTTGAGCAAGAGCTTGCGTTTTGAAGAGAATCCTTTTTTCACAAGCGCGAAGAAGCGTTCTTCCTGCGCGGCGCTTGAGAAATTTTTTTTTGAAACATGGGCGATGACGAGTATGGCGGAGTCAACCTTGGGCGCGGGCGTGAAGGCGCCGCGCGGCACCTTGGCTAAAAACTTCGGCGCGCCGTACGCTTTGACCGACAGCGAGAGAATGCTTTCTTTTGCGGCCGCTTTATTTTTGGGGCCGTAGCGCGCGATGCGTTCGACCACCTCTTTTTGCAGGAGCAGCACGCAGCGGGAAGGTTGGGCCTCGCTGCTCAAAAATTTTTTGAGCAGCGCGCCGGTGATGTAATAGGGAATGTTGGCGACGAGTTTGTATGCTTTTGGTAACACTTTCTCCGCGTCAAACTCAAGCGCATCGGCCTCAACGAGCGTCAGTTGCCCCGCGGCAATTTCTTTTGAAAATTTATTTTCAAGCAGCGGGATGAGCCGGCGGTCTTTTTCAACGGCAACGACGCGCGCGCCGCGCGCCAAAAGTTCGCGCGTGAGCACGCCCTCGCCGGGGCCCACTTCAAGCACCGACTCGCCCGTTTTAATTTCGGCGGCATCGGCAATGAGCCGCAGGTAGTGCGGGTTGTTGAGAAAATTTTGGCCGAGCGATTTTTTCTTCAACATCGCAGCAACTCTACTCCAGATAGATGGTTTTGCCCAATCGTTCGGGCGACTCGGGCTCGAGCAACTCCCCCGGCAAGTCGCGCAAAAATTGTGACGGCTCGGTGGCATTTTGCGCGCCGAAGACGGTGCGGTAGGACGCATAGCTCACATAGAGCTTTTGCTTCGCACGCGTCACCGCAACATACATGAGCCGGCGCTCCTCCTCTTCGTCACGGTCGTCGTCGGCGCTCTCATAGGGGAAGAGCCCTTCTTCGAGCCCGGTGATAAAAACCGTCGGGAATTCAAGCCCCTTTGCCGCGTGCACGGTCATGAGCCGCACGGCATTCTTCTCTTCTTTTATTTCATCCTGCTCGCTCTGCAGCGCCGCGTCTTCGAGCATTTTGAGGATATTATCGTAGCGCGCCGCGAGCGCGACGAGTTCGCGCAAATTCTCCAGCCGCTCGGCCCCCTCAAGTTTGTCGGCGCGCAGGGCTGTCTCCATGCCCGTTTCTTTGATGACCAATTGCACGAGCTGCGCGGGCGGGAGCTTCGCCGCCGCGTCGCGGATTTTTGCAAGCAGTGTTTTGAATGCGGCGACTTTTTCGCCGAGCGCGCCGCCAACGCTCCGCCCCGCGAGCATTTTAAGGAGCGTCACTTTGCCGATGCCGCGCGGCGGCACGTTAGCGACCCGCGCCACATCAGCCGGCGTTTCATAGAGCGCCGCGCGCACAAATGAGAGCGCATCCTTGACCTCTTTGCGCTCAAAAAAGCGCGTGCCGAGCACCTGATACGGGATATCCGCCGCCAAAAATTGCTCTTCGAGCGCGCGGCTTTGAAAGTTGGCGCGGTAGAGTACCGCGAAGTCTTTTGGCTGCGCGCCCTCGGCGAGCTTTTCTTTCACGATACGCGCGACGAAACCCGCTTCATCGGCTTCGTTGAAAGCCTGATAAAACCCGATGGGCGCTCCCTCGGCGTTCTTGGTCGTTAAAATTTTTTCGGGACGGTTGCGGTTGAGCGCAATAATGTCATTTGCCGCGCGCAGGATGTTTTGCGTTGAGCGGTAGTTTTCCTCAAGCAGGATAACCTTGGCGCCGGGATATTTCTTTTCGAACGAAATGATATTGGCGATTTCGGCGCCGCGCCAGGAGTAAATGGTCTGATCAATGTCGCCAACCGCACATAGGTTGTGCGCGGGCCCCACCAGGAGCGCCGCGAGCCGCGCCTGGATGTGGTTGGTGTCCTGGTATTCGTCTATGAGAATATATTTCCAGCGCGCCTGATATTTTTTCTGCAATTCCGGATGACGTTCCAAAAGCTCGACCGCGCGCAGCAAGAGGTCGTCAAAGTCCATCGCGCCACCGCGGCGCAGCGCGTCTTCATATTTGAGCCATGCGAGCGCTATCTGCCGTTCCCACGGGCTTTGGTGCTCCGTCTCCGCATATTCGCGCGCGGTTATGCCCTTGCCTTTGTTGCGCGAGGCTACCGCGAGCGCCACGCGCGGTTCCACCTCCTGCGCCCCCGCATCTTTGAGCGCCTGTTTCATCTCGCGCAGACTCTCCTGCCGGTCATAAATGGCCGGCGCGCGCTTGAGTCCCAACAAACGGTGATTTTCTTTTATCAAAAACAGGCCGAGCGAATGAAAGGTCGATACAAAAGGTGACGGCTCGCCGCGCAACGCCCGCGCCACGCGGCTCCGCATCTCAGCGGCGGCTTTGTTGGTGAAGGTGATGGCGAGCACCGCCTCGGGCGCGGTGCCCCGGCGGATTATTTCAAGGATACGGCTCACGATGACCCGGGTTTTGCCCGCCCCCGCCCCCGCCAAGACCAAAAGCGGGCCCTCGGTCGTCGCGACCGCCTCCCGCTGGGCGTTGTTGAGGGTCTCATCCTGCATCTCAAGCACTATAACCTGTTTGCGCCTCATTTTTTGTTATACACACCCGCCGTTTTGGCTAGTTGCGCATCCAAACCGGGGTTAGTACACTTATGAGGTACAGGGTGAATGCAGGATGAAATGGCTTAACGGAGCCATATATCCGGAGAATCGGCTGAAGTTCCGCTGAATTAGGCTTATAGAATCTCGTGATTCAGGCTCCCCCTCGACGGTTAAGGGCTTTTTCGGGAAGGGGATTAAAAAAGCTTTTATTTTCAAGCTTCTTGCGGGGGGTGCGTTTATTGCATTGACGGTCACCCCGGCGCTTGCACAAGCAAGCACCTTTTCTTTCCTGGCATCGCTTTTGGGCCGTACGGCCGAGGCGAGCAGTACACAAACTCCTCTGCCCCCGGGGAACTCCCAAACCGTGCCGCTTCTTGCAGCCGCGGCAAATATTGATCCCAACCCCGCCGTAGGCGGGGGCGATATTGTGTTGGCGGGCGACGCGCTTTTGGCGCAAGAAGGGCCGGCCGGTGCCGCGGGCGATGTGGCCCAGCGCCCCGCCACCTCGCAAATAAGCGTCTACGTCGTGCGGCCGGGCGACACGCTCGGCCAAATCGCGGGGATGTTCGACGTCTCCGTCAACACCATTTTGTGGGCCAACGATATCCAGAACGGCGTCATCCAGCCCGGAGAGACGCTCATCATTCTGCCGGTCACCGGCATTCAGCATACGGTCATCAAGGGGGAAACGCTCGCATCGCTCGCGGCCGTCTACCATTCCGATGGGCATGACATAGCCGTTTTCAACAGTCTTGCCGACGACGCGACACTCACGCCGGGACAAACCATTATCATCCCGCAGGGCGAAGTGGCGCCGCCGCCCGCCCCCGCAGCCTCTTCGGGAAGCTCGGGCGGCTCTTCTCCCGCCAAAATAAAACAGCTCGCCAAATCGACCGCGCCCACCGCGCCCCTGCGCGGCATCAGCGAGGCGGACCAGGGCAACTACTACGCGTGGCCGCTTGACACATGCATCGAGACGCAGGGACTCCACGGATTTAATGCGGTTGATCTCGGCGCGCCCAAAGGCACGCCCATTCACGCTGCGGCGGGCGGGCTCGTCATCGTCGCCAAGCAAGGCGGATGGAACGGCGGCTACGGAAGCTATGTCGTCATCGCGCACGGCAACGGCACGCAAACGCTCTATGCGCACATGAGCAAGGTCATCGCGCAGGCGGGAGAGGAGGTCGCCCAAGGCGAGGAAATAGGGCTCGTGGGCATGACGGGCGAAGCGACCGGCCCGCACCTGCACTTTGAGGTGCGCGGTGCAAAGAATCCGTTTGATCTTGGCGTGGGCACGCCGTGCGGCTCATAAAAACGTATGGACTTTCTGCACCGCCTCATTCAATATCTGAAATTATTTCGGGGCATCGAACTTAACTGGCTCTCGTGGCTGTTGGGGAAATAAAAAAGTTAACCGCCGGCACTGGTGCCGGCGGGGTTCGCATTCAATCGGTGTTGTCTTCGCCGCACGCTTGGCAAATTAATTTATTGCCCTGCCGAGCCACTTCGTGCAAGCCGCACCCCCTGCACTCGATATCTTCGTATTCGAGTTTCGATGTGGAGGATTGAGAGGTGGCAAGATTATTGCGTCGCGTGAGACGGTCGTCAGCTGCCGCGCCCATGGCACACTCCTCATGTTCTGCCGATGCCACTATACACTAACTCTTTCTCTGGCGGTACTGGAGCGCCTCTAAAATGTGCGACTCGTTAATGTCGGGTGATTCGTCTAAGTCGGCGATGGTGCGCGCCACTTTAATGACGCGATGAAACGCGCGCGGCGAGAGTGAGAGCCGCGCACCCGCTTTTTCAAGCACGGCGCGCACCGCCGGCGTGAGCGGCACGAGCTCTTCAAGCTCGCGCGGCGTGAGTTCGCTGTTTGTTTTTGAGGTGTTGCCGAAGCGTTTGGCCTGCGCTTCGCGCGCTTTTAAGACGCGCGCCCGCGCAACTTCGGTCTCGCTCCCCCTCTTCGTCTTTTTGCCGAGCTCTTGGAGCTCCACCGGCCCCATCTGCATCCACAAATCGATGCGGTCGGCGATGGGGCCTGAAATCTTGCGGCGGTACTTTTCAAGAGAAAGCGGCGAGCAGGTGCAGGCAATCTCGGGGTGGCCCCAGTTGCCGCAGGGGCACGGGTTCATCGCCGCCACCAGGGTGAAGCGCGCCGGGAAGAGCGCCGAGCCCTTGGCGCGCGAGACCGAGATGGCGCGGTCCTCAAGCGGCTGGCGCAGTGCCTCGATGACGCGGCGGTCAAATTCGGGAAATTCGTCTAAGAAAAGCACGCCGCGGTGCGCGAGCGTGGCCTCGCCGGGTTTGGGCGAGGCGCCGCCGCCGACAATTGAGACATAGCTTGAGGTGTGGTGCGGCGAGCGAAACGGCGGCATGACCATGAGGCCGTCTTTGAGCGTGCCTGCGACCGAATGGATGCCGTTGACCTCGAGCATTTCGTCAAAGGAGAGCGGCGGGAGCACCGAAGCGAGCGCGCGGGCGAGCATGGTTTTGCCGGTGCCCGGAGGGCCGGAAAGTCCCAGGTTGTGGCCGCCCGCGGCGGCGATGATGGCCGCGCGTTTGGCCGCCTCCTGCCCGCGGATATCTTCGAGCGCAAAAACACTTTCGGCGACGGCGGGGGCAAGCTGCGTGCGCGGGGTAGCGGCAATCTTCTTTCCCTCCTTCTTTTCAATTTTGCCGTCGGGGCTTTTGCGCTTGCGCTCGTCGACATGCTCGATGACTTCCTGCAGGGTTTCGGCGCCGAAGACGGTGATTCCCGGCACGAGCGCGGCCTCGCGCGCGTTTTCCTTCGGGACGAAGACGGCGCGCCTGCCGTCTTTTTTGGCCTGCGCCACCAGAGGCAACACGCCGCGCACCGGCATGAGCCGGCCGTCGAGGCTCAGCTCGCCGACGAACAAATAGGGTTCCGGGTCGAACCTGATATCGCCCGCCGCGAGCAAGTATGAAAGCGCGATGGAAAGATCAAAGAGCGGGCCCTCCTTGCGCAAATCGGCGGGCGCGAGCGCGATGACGATTTTTTGGTTGCGCGATTTCGGGCTCTCGAAGCCGGCGTGCTTAATGGCCGCCGCGACCCTGTCGCGGCTCTCCTCGACCGCCTTGTCGGGCAGGCCCACCAAGGTGAAGGAGTGCAGCCCGCGGCTTAAATCGGCCTCGACCGACACCAGGTAGGGTGTCAGCGCCGACGTCTGCGCTCCATACACGCGGGCATATTGCATGGCAGGAGCTTACCAAACCGCTCTTTTACAGCAAGATTCTTGACAGAAAACTATCTTTTCTGCAAAATATGGACGTCATGGCTATGCTCATCACAGATTGTCCACGTTGCGGAACTTCAGAAATTACTTTTGATGTTGGAGGCCAAAAATTTATTGGACAGGATTTTGGCTGGGCTGATATTTATGAAATTTTTTGCATCTGCCGTAGATGCCAACGCTCAACAATATTTATAGTTAGACTCGACGACCACCACCGGGCTCCCCATCGATTAAACGGACTTATTTCTTCAGATGGCACGCTCAACAACCTTTTTTCCGTTTTATCTTATGTGTCTGTCAAAGATAATCTCGCCGCTCGTCCACCCGAACACATACCGACAGATATAGAAGCGGCTTTCAAGGAAGGTGCGACTTGTTTAAGTGTAAAATGTCACAATGCAGCTGCAGCCATGTTCAGACTCTGTATTGATTTGGCCACTAAACCCTTGTTGCCAGATCGAACTGCTGAGGGAACAAATCAGCCTAATGAAAAACAACGCCGCGATCTAGGTTTACGTCTGCAGTGGTTATTTGCTCACCAATTACTTCCGCCCACGCTTGAAGAATTAGCGTCTTGCATAAGAGAGGATGGTAATGACGGGGCGCACGCAGGAACAATCACCGAGGCAGAGGCTGGAGATTTATTGGATTTCACGACAACCCTTCTCGAGAGGCTGTTTACAGAACCTAAGAAATTGGAGCTAGCACAAGAGCGCAGGGCGGCACGTCGTAGCCAACAAGCAGCCTAATTACATATATTTCATGCAGGTGCGGGCGGCGGGGTTGGCTTCAAGCCGCTCGAGCTCTATGGGCTGGCCCGACACCTCGCAGATGCCGTATTTGCCGTTCTCAATTTTTTCAAGCGCGTGTTTGAGCTCGCTCCAGCGCGCCTGGAGCGTCTCGGTTTCTGCGCGGCGCTCGCCATACTCCTCAAGCTGGTCGGCAAACTCGTTTGAGTCGGCCGTGGGGCTCATGGTCTCAAGCGAGCCGCCCGTGGCTTCCCACTCGCCTTCACTATTTTCAAAACCCAACTCGCGCAGCTCACCCTCAACAATTTTGAGTTCTTCTTCAAGCTTCTTTTTAAAATGGCCGGTGTCCATGCGCCTATCCTACCACAAGGCTCACGGCTGCGTGACCACGGGCGCCTGGGTGATGCGCGAGATTATTTCGCGCAGAGTCGCGGCGTTGGTGGTGATGACGAGTGTCTGCTTGTCGAGGAATGTCCACAAAAGCAAAATGTTGCCATACGGATCCTCAATGACGCGCGCGTCGTGGTTCTCGACGACGCGGTCGACGAACGCCGTTTGCCCCGTTATCTGCGGACCGGCGGTCGTCGTGGTGGCGCCTCCTTGCTCGGGAATGTGCGGCGGCGGCGTATAGCTAAAGAGCGGCGCAAGCTCGTGCGGCATGGTCGTCTCCCATTCAAGCATCCCCGCGTAAGCCTGTTCATATGAATCGACCTTAAAGACGAAGAGCGCCTGGTTGCCGTCATACACATGCACGCCGAGCAAAAAGTTCGGCTCGATGGTGCGCAGAAGCGCCTGCGGGATTTGCGGCGCAAGTATGTAAAGGAGCGTTTGCGGCCCGACCTCCTCAAGCGTGTTGCCCTGCGCGGTCGTGGTGGGGGTCGCGACCCATAGTCGCGAAATGAGCCCGAGGGAGAGCGCGGTCTGCTCCTTGGCGGCTTCGAGGTTGGTCATGAGCGTGTCGCGGGTGGTGCCCGGCGCCGCCACGATGGTCTGCGCGCCGTCTGTGGCGATGATGGTCGAGAGCGGCGCCGAAGGGGCGGGGGCGGGCGGCGCCTTGGGCCACAGCGCCACGGCGAGCGTGCCGGCCGCCGCGGCGACGAACACGACGCCCGCCGCTACCATGAGCGAGGTGCGTACGGTCGCCTTCTTCTCCCCCGCCGCGTCGCCGACGGTCTCCTGCGGCTGCGAACCGCGCCGCTGTGCTTCCGCAGCGGCGATCGAAACCATCGAAATATTTTTGTCGTGGACGACCTTTTCAATATCGCTCTGGTACGTTTCAAGCGGCGCCACCAAAGGCGTCTCGGGCTTGGGCGGCTGGGACGTTTCAGGCGGGGGAGCCGCCGCGTGTTCCGCTTTAGGGAGGCCCTCCTGGGCCGCGCGCATCTCCTGTTCGAGAAGCGCCCCCGCGTTGATGCGCTGCGCGCTCTCCGGTGTATGTCCGGGCGTATCTTTTTTTGGCAGGAGAATTTTGTCGAGATCAATGGCCGGCGGCTCTTGCGAGAGCGCAGGCGCCGCGGGCGCTCCTGCCTGCGCAGGCGCTTCGGGTTTTGGCTCGGGCGCCGGCGTTGCAGGTTTGGGCGCTTCAGGCGCGGGGGCGGGCGGCGCTACCGGCATGAGCGGCTGCGGGATGAGCGGCGAGGGCTCGTGAGATTGCTGCGGCTTGGGCGCGGGAGCCGGTGCGGGATCAGAATTCCCGGCGAGGGGGTCGTGGGGCGTGTTGGGGTCTTGAGACATTGGGAGTTGCGGATGGGGTGAGTCCTTTGCGTGAGGCGAAGTCGGGGTCGGCGGCCTTTATCGACAGGTTCACGCGCCCCTTTTCGTCTATCTCTTTTATCATAACGCGGACTTTCTCTCCGACGCTCAACGCGTCACCTATTTTGTTGATACGGAAGGGCGCCACTTCAGACACGTGCACGAGTCCTTCCCCGTCTTTGCCCGCGCCGAAGCGCACGAACGCGCCGAACTCCATGAGCCGCGTCACTTCGCCGTCGTAGACCTCGCCGGGCTTGTATTCTTTGACGACGGCCTCGATCATCTCCCTCGCTTTTTGCGCGGTGCCGCCCTTGCCGGTGATGAAGATGCTGCCGTCATCCTCGATGGTGATGTCTTCAACGCCGCAGGCCTCTTTAATGCCGTTGATGGTCTTGCCGCCGCCGCCGATAACGAGGCCGATTTGGTCCGGCCGCACGCGCATGGTGAGGATTTCAGGCGCGCGGGGGCTGATGCGGGAGCGCGGCGCGGAAATTTCTTTTTCAATCACGTCCAAAATCTTCAGCCGCGCGGCGCGGGCGCCGGCGAGCGCCTCGCTCAAGACCTCAAGCGGAATGCCGTCGAGCTTGATGTCGAGCTGAATGGCCGTGACGCCCGCGCGCGTGCCCGCGACTTTAAAGTCCATGCCGCCGAACTCGTCTTCAGGCCCCTGGATGTCGGTCATGACGACGTGTTTGCCGCCGTGGCTCATGACGCCCATGGCGATGCCCGCGACCGGCGCCTTAATGGGCACGCCGCCGTCCATGAGCGCGAGCGTTGAGGCGCAGGCCGAGCCCATCGAGGTGCTGCCGTTTGAGGCCATACACTCCGAAACGAGCCTTATGGTGTAGGGAAATTGTTCCGCCGGCGGGATGACGGGTACGAGCGCCTTCTCGGCCAAAAAGCCGTGGCCCGTGGCGCGGCGGTTGATGCCGCCCATGCGGCCGGTCTCCCCCGCCGAGTACGGCGGGAAGTTGTAGTGGTGCATGAAGCGCTTTTTGACATCGGCCTCCTCCATCGTGTCGATTATCTGGCTGTCACCGGGGCCGCCGAGCGTGAGCGCGGTGAAGACGTGCGTACCGCCGCGGTAAAAGATGCCCGAGCCGTGAAGCATGGGCGAGACGCCGCCCGCCTGCGCAAAGAGCGGACGGATCTCGTCAAACGCGCGGTTGTCGGCGCGCCGGCTCTCTTCAACGGCGCCACGATGAATTTCTTCATCGACCTTGTCTTCTAAAAAGCGCTTAAGCACGCCGGGTTTGATGTCTTTGAGCGCCTCAACTTCTGTGCAGCGGGCCTTCCACGCGTCGAGCAGGTTATAGATGGCTTCTTTGCCCGCCTCGCCGCAAAAAACGGCCGGACCGACCTTTGCGGCGAACTCCGCTTCATACAGTTCGGTGAGTTCGGCGGGCAGCGCGGGCTTTTCGCTTGAAACTTTTTCTTTGCCCATTTCGGCGATGATATTTTTTTGCCACGCGAGGATTTTGTTATGTTCCTCAACGGCCTGCGCAAGGGTCGCGGCAACCGCGGCTTCGTCGGCCTCTTTGGCCGCCACCTCTATCATGTTGATGGTCGAGTCTTTGCCGCAACAAAGCACGTCCAAATCGCCCTCGTCGCGCTGCGCATAGGTGGGGTTGATGACCATTTGTCCGCCGACGCGCCCCAGGCGCACCGCGGCAACCGGCCCCGCCCAGGGGATGTCGCTCACGCCGAGTGCCAAGCTGGCGGCGTTGACCGCCACCTGACTCGGGTCTTCTTCATCAAGCGAGAGCACGGTCACGACCACCTGCACTTCATTGCGGATGTGCTGGGGGAAGAGCGGGCGGATGGTGCGGTCGACGATGCGGCCGTTGAGGATGGCCTGGTCGCTGGGGCGGCCTTCACGGCGCATGAAGCGCGAGCCCAAAATCGAGCCCGCGGCATAGTAGCGCTCTTCGAAGTCAACCGTGAGCGGGAAGTAGTCGATATCGTCGCGCGTGCGGCTGCTCATGACCGCCGTTGCCAGAACCGCGGTGTTGCCGTAGCGCAGAATGACCGAGCCGCGCGCCTGTTCGGCGAGGTCGGTGAACTCGGCGACCATTTCTTTGCCGCCGACCTGGAGCGAATATTTTTTAGATTGCATGTGGCCTTTTGTGAGGCCTCCGGATTTTAGGTCTCGAGCTGCTCGAGAGCTACCTATCCAAAGGCCGCTTACTACTAATGAGGTGATGGTAGCAAAAAAGAATCCCCCGCGCCACTTTTCAGTGGCACGGGAGGTTATTGATGCTTCCGCATGTATTCATAGAACAGCAAAAGCGTCCCCCGGTCCCGCTCGTTGAGGTCCTTGAGACACCGCAGCCCGTCGGCATAATTCTTCTGCGCCGTGAGTTTTTGACACAGGTCCTTTACGCTTTGGCGCGGCATCTCGAGGCCCAGTATCAGCGCCTCACACTCGATTTTTTTCTCTCCGCAATGGCTCAGTCGCCACTTTATAAAGAAATCAAGTTGCCGGGTATTTTGAAGCCCGGCAACGGGCGGCGCGGCCATGTCAGCCGGTTGTGTGACGAGCGACCCGGCGGCCGGGGGCGCCAGAGAGCACATAAGCGCCGCCGCAAACAGTAGCCGTTTCATGCCCACCTCCTGTCAGGTTGCTTCTGGGGTGAATCTAGCAAAAAAGCCCCGCCTCTGCCAGCGGGGCTTTTTCTCCTGAGCAAAGTCGAACGGTTACTCCTCGCCCGACATTCTTATGGCCGGGTCTTCGCCGCTTTTCGTTTCTTCTTTTTCAGGCGCCGGCTCGCCTTCATCCGAAGAAAAGCTCGGCATCCAGCGGCTCCGGCTGCCGCCCCGGTAGCCGATGAGGTAGGTCGCCGGATTATCGCACATATCGACGAATTCGTCGGCGGCCTCTTTGAGTGACGCCGCCGAGCTTTTGCCGAAGGAAATGACCTCCACCTGCGTACCGTAGGTGTATTTGAGGTATTCCACCAAAGGCACAAAATCGCCGTCGCCGGTGGCGAGGATGATGGTGTCGAGCTTCTGCGCCATCGCGACCGCGTCTATGGCCATGCCGATGTCCCAGTCTGCCTTCTTGGCTCCTCCGGCAAAGATGCGGATGTCTTTGATTTTTGTCTCGATGCCTAGTTTATTGAGTGCTTCAAAAAATCCCTTTTCCTCCTCGCTCTCGGTGCGGATGACGTAGGCCACGGCGCGGATGAGCGAGCGCCCGGCGAGCGCCTCTTTGACGACCGCGCCGAAATTAACCTTCGATTTATAAAGGTTCTTCGCACTGTGATAGAGGTTTTGCGTGTCTATAAAAATGCCGACACGCTGGCTCTTATGTTTGATGATTGCCATATAAATATATAAACGTTACAGATCTATTAAAATTACTGACCCGTCTCGCCGAAGACGTCGAGTCGAGGCGGGACCGTGCCGGGCGCGACACGATGCGCGCGGGGCGTCCAAAAACACCGTACTCTATTGTATACGAAGAAAAGACAAAAAGGGTTCCCGGACGCTACTTTTTGAGCCCGAGTTTCTTCACGACCGCGTTGTAGCGGCGCTTGTCCTTCCCTTCCAAATACTTCAAATGGGTGCGGCGGTCGGCCACCATCTGAAGCAAGCCGCGACGGCTGTGCTTGTCCTTCAAATGTTTCTTCAAATGGCCCGTAAGCTCGTCGATGCGCTTGCTCAAAAGGGCGATTTGCACCTCAGGAGAGCCGGTGTCCTTCTCGTGGATGCCGGTCTCTTTGATGGTTTTTGTTTTCTTCTGCTTGGTCAGCATGCCTATACTTTATCACGGCCACGCGCTTAACGCAAGAGGTAAAACGAAAAGAAAATGCCCCGGCGCGCTAGGCGCCGGGGCGACTTCCCGTTTACGCTCGTCTGCGTTTGCGAGAATTTTTGATTTTTCGCGGCTTCCGTTTGGACTGGACAGCAGCCGCTTCCGGCTTTGGAGCCGAGGCCGGCTTGAGAGCAGAAGTTGCTTGTTTCGTTTGCTGACGCACCTTGTAATCGAAGAGCAACAAGATGCCGAGTACAGCCTGAATGCCGAGAACCGCTGCCCCGGCCCAGTTTGGCAGACTGAAGTGCCAGTGGAGGGGCAAGTAAGTGAACGACATTGCGAACAACATGCGTGCCAGCCACCAGAGCGGCCGCCCGCCGGTTTGTTCGCTTAGGTCGATGTGACAATCACTAGCGAACATACTGGCAGACCCGCAGAAGATCGTGAGCGGTATCCAGCCCCACAGCCGAACTTCGTGCGGGGCGCTTGCACTGTCTGTCATAGAGGCAAGTGTCACCAGCACCATCATAAGAGCGATGATGAAGATGTTCCCGCACCACAACGCTGCCTGGTAATCCCAGTCGCTGTTCTTCAATCGAGTGGCATTCCGGGCCCAACGGAAGACTACTTCGATCATGGCGAACAAAGTACCCCCGGTTATTAGTAGAACGCCCCCCGCCGGCACTGCAAACCCCAATAATGCGTATTGAGGGTAGTTGTCCAGAGTTATGCCATAAAACAAGGCGCAGACGGCCTCTGTTGCCGTTAAGGCAATAAGCAGCCAGACGGTGCCTTTGCCACGGAAGATGATGTTCAGCATGGGTTTCCCCTGTTGAAGTGCTATTGATTCCGCCGCGACAATACTAAAACAACATCTCTCTGTCAACGATGCTATAATATTGTGCGACACTAAAGGTATGGCCAATCTCAAAGAACTGAAGAACCAATTTCTTGAATATTTAGAGATTGAAAAAGGCCGCAGCGTGAAGACGGTTGAAAATTATGACCGCTACCTCACCCGTTTTTTGGAGCACAGCAAAATTGTCTCCCCTGCGCGCATCACCGAAGCGGCCGTGCGCGAGTTTCGCCTCTATCTCAACCGCCAACCGGGCGTCTCTTCAACCCTCAAGCACAAGACGCAAAACTACTACATGATTTCAATCCGCGCGTTTCTTAAATTTTTGCGCAAGCGCGGCATTGAGAGCCTCAACCCCGAACGCATCGAGCTCGCCAAGGTGGGCGCGCGCGATTTAGACCTCATCTCTCCCGGCGAGCTTGAGCGGCTCATGCGCTCACCCGAGGGCGATGGTCTCGCGGCGCGCCGCGACCGCGCGATGATTGAGCTCCTCTTCTCAACCGGCCTGCGCGTGAGCGAGCTGTGCGGCCTCAACCGCGACCTCGACCTTAGCCGCGACGAGTTCAGCGTGCGCGGCAAGGGCGAGAAGGTACGCGTGGTGTTTCTCTCCCCCGCCGCCAAGGCGGCAATCAAAAAATATTTAGACAAACGCGCCGATGTTGACGAGGCGCTCTTCGTGCAGATGGGTAAAAACGCCAAAAATCAAAAAGATCTGCGTCTCACGCCGCGCTCGGTTGAGCGCTTGGTGAAGCGCTACGCCATTAAAGCCGGCATTACGCGCAAGGTCACGCCCCACGTCATCCGGCACTCCTTCGCCACCGATCTTTTAGAAAACGGCGCCGACCTCCGCTCGGTGCAGGCCTTGCTCGGCCACCAAAACATCGCTACCACGCAGGTCTACACCCACGTGACCGACAAATATCTGCGCGAAGTTCACAAAAAATTCCACGGGCAGCGGCGGAAATAGAACTCCGCGCCTAGGCGCGGAGTTTTTCTTGGCAAAAGGCGACCACCAAAAGCGGCAGTGTGCCCTTGCGGCAAAAGTACTCGAACTTTTTCTTGTATTCGGACGGGCCGTAGACCCGCTCAAAGATGTCGCGGTCGAGTTCAAACTCGGGCACGCATTTTTTGCGCGTTGCATCCATGAGTTCGCGCCCTGTCATGGGGGAAGGCCCTGAAACGGTAAGCGCGTGCATAGCGTTCTCCTTTTGGTTCGTCTGGCCTTACAACCCCGCCGGGTTTGCTATAGTTGCAGGATGAAGCTCGTGAGCTGGAATGTTAACGGCATCCGCGCCGTGGTCAATAAAAAAATCTTTGAGCCTTTTGTGAAGGAGGTGAAGGCCGACATTATTTGTTTGCAGGAGACCAAGGCCGAGCGCGGGCAGGCGATTATTGATTTGAAGGAGTATGAGGAGTACTGGAACTCGGCTCAAAAAAAGGGATACAGCGGCACCGCGATTTTTGTGAAGAAAAATATCGAAGTGCGCGGGGTGCTGCTGGGCCTGCCCGAGGATTTGTGCAAAAAGTATCATCTGCACGACGACAGCTACGGCGACCCCAACACCGAAGGACGCGTCATCGCGGTCGAGCTGGACGATATGTACGTTGTTACCAGCTACACTCCCAACTCGAAGGACGATTTGAGCCGCCTTAAGCTCCGGCACAAGCAGTGGGACCCGGCATTTCTCGAATATATGAAGCGGCTCGAGAAAAAGAAGCCGGTTGCATTCTGCGGGGACCTTAATGTGGCCCATACCGAGGATGATTTGGCCAATCCGAAGCCCAATAGAGGCGAACACGGTTTTACCGATGAGGAGCGGGAGGGTATCGACAAGATAATCGCCGCCGGCTATGTGGATTCCTTCCGGCACTTCACCCCCAAAGGCAGCGGCCACTACACCTGGTGGACCCACTGGCAGAACGCCCGGGCGCGTAATGTCGGCTGGCGCATAGACTACTGGTTTGTCTCAAAAAAGCTCCTGCCGCGCCTGAAATCGGCCAAAATTTTACCCGAGGTCATGGGCTCCGACCACTGCCCCGTCACAATAGAGCTCAAGGGCTAGACATTTGCCGCAGCTCAACTATACTCGCTGCGTGAAAAAAGTTATCACGCTGGCCCTGGTTGCCGCATTCTTTTTTATCTCAGTCTTTCCCGCGCAGGCGGCCTACCATTTTTCGGACTACCAAGGGCACCCGCCCATACACGTACTCGGCGGGGCCGCCTCAATGCCCGCGGGCATGACACCGGGCGAAATCAAAACCATTTACAACCTACCGCCAAGCGGCGGGCGCGGCACCATCGTCATAGTCGGCGCTTATGATGACGCAAGCATTGCGGCCGACCTTTCAACCTTCAGCACCCAATTCGGCCTGCCCGCATGCACCACAAAGAACGGTTGCTTCACCAAACACAAAATGAGCAGTGGCATCAAGACAGACAGCGGCTGGACGATGGAAACGTCGCTTGATGTTGAATGGGCGCACGCCATAGCGCCGAAGGCAAAAATCTTGTTGGTTGAAGCGACGACCCCCAGCGGCGCCAATCTGCTCAAGGCGGTTGATTATGCCGCCGCTCAGAAAGCCGCCGCCGCCATTTCCATGAGCTGGGGCGGCGCCGAATTCCCCGAAGAGGTATCTCTCGATTCGCATTTCGTTTCAAAATCAGGCGCGCCGTTCTTTGCCTCCTCGGGGGACAACGGAGCGGGAGCCTCCTGGCCCGCCTCTTCGCCAAACGTTATAGGTGTTGGCGGCACCACGCTTGTCCTCAAAGCGGGGGGAATACTTGCCAATGAGACAGCCTGGAATGGCAGCGGCGGCGGAGTGAGTGCATATGAAAAAGCCCCCTCATTTCAAACCGGCTATTCCATCCCGCGTGCAGGCGGTATGCGCGCCATCCCCGATGTTTCCTATGACGCGGATCCTTCCAGCGGCTTCCCCATTGTCGTGAAGAGCAAGTGGTATACCGTAGGCGGGACATCGGCGGGAGCGCCACAGTGGGCTGCCATAGCCTCGCTCGGTAGCGGTGTCGCCAACACCAATCTTTATACCGATAAATCAGGCTCTAATGCCACCAATTACTTCCGCGACATCACAAGTGGCACCAACGGCTCGTGCGGCTACTTCTGCACCGCCCGCAAACACTACGACTACGTCACCGGCCTCGGCTCACCCCTCACCGTCAATTTTTAAGTACGAAAAACCGCTCCCTTTGGAGTGGTGTGGGAGCGGTTTGTACCCCTGTTATTAATTGGGAACCTTTCGGTTCTACCAGACACTAAGTGTCAGTTGTCCAATTTTTTATAGAACTATGTTGCGGGACATATACACTTTGCGTCCCGGATGACAATGAATTAGTAACAGGGTACTAATGCTGCAGCAGCGCCCGAAAGAACAGTCCCGGCAAGCCACTTAATTACAGGGCAGAAATTAAATGTGCAAACCAGATTTTCTAAGATTAAGTATATGCTTATAAAGGACATTGTAAAGGACACACTGTGGATAAAGGACACGGCCTATTCCACGTGATATTTCTTATGTATGTCCTTTATATTTTTTTCCTCTGCTTCAGCCTTACGCTCTCTACCTGCCTCCCCTGCCCCTCTTAGCTCGGAGTTACTAAGTTTGGCGAGCTCAAGGACCCTCCCGTCCAGATATGCCTGGGTATTCTTCCCCGGGTCGTCCAAGACCTCTTCAAGCAAAGCGTGGAGCATCCATCCAACTCTCGGTCCCGGGGCTTCCCCCGTGATATTCATAAGCCTTTTGCCGTCTATCTTGAGCATACCGACCGAAATAGGGTCCCTAAGCGCCTGCTCTATCATCGACTGGTACTTTCTTAGTCTAAAAGGTTGTTCTTTGGGCCTCCCCGTCCCTATCCGGTCACAAATTCTAAGGTTTATAAGATCCCAAATATTGTCTTTGCCCACGTTGACTATTATCCGTCGCACGGCGGATAGCGTCACCTTATCCGGATCCGAGAAAAACATATGCCAACGGACAAGATTTGTTACTTTTTCGATGATTTCACGTGAAAACTTAAGATTTTCGAGTATTTTCTTTACCATCCTGGCACCCACCACCTCATGGCCATAAAAGGTCCAATCTCCCTTCTCTTCCGAACGCCGGCGGCTCTTGGGCTTCCCCACGTCATGCAACAGGGCCGCAAGGCGCACCTCTAGATTCCAGCCTTTGTCGGCAGCATGCTGTAGCGAACGGAGACTGTGCTCGAAAACATCAAAACTGTGAGCCTGATTTTGCTCAATGCCCAGGCCTTCTTCCAGTTCTGGCATGACATGTTGCAGCACTCCGAGCGATTGTGCAAGAAGTAATGCCTTCATAGGTTTTGGTGAATTAAGAATTCGTACAAGTTCATCGCGGATACGCTCTTTCGATATCTTTTCAAGCTGTTTTGCGTTGTCCTGTATGGCTACTTTTGTTTTCTCCTCTATAGAGAAATCAAGTTCTGCGGCTATGCGTATGGCTCTTAAAATACGCAATGCGTCTTCAGCAAAACGGTCATGCGGCTCCCCCACCGCCCGCACAACGCTGTCTTTTATGTCTTTTATACCTTGATACAAATCGAGGAGATCCCCCGTCATTGGGTTGAACGCAAGAGCGTTAATGGTGAAGTCCCGGCGCTTGAGGTCATCTTCAATTTTATGGCTAAAAACAACGCTATCAGGCCGTCTCGCATCACTGTAGGCGCCCTCAAGGCGATAGGGGGTCACCTCAATTACCTTGAGACGCTCGTCATCAGCCTCTTCATTCACCACTCCGACGGTGCCGAAATTGTTGTTATAGAACGTATTTTCAAAAAGGGATTGAATTTGCTCCGGAGTTGCATTGGTGGTTATGTCCCAATCGTTAGGCTCCTTGCCTATTATGAGGTCCCGCACACATCCTCCCACTACCCATGCCTCAAAACTAGCCTTGGCAAGCACTTCGCTTACCCGTAAAACCTCTTTCGGGATTTGGTTTTGTAGCAGAGGCATGGCACAATCCTATCACAGCCTAGGGCTTAGGCATGCGCCCGTAGCTCAATGGATAGAGCACTTGGCTTCGGACCAAGGGGTTGTGGGTTCAAATCCTGCCGGGCGCGCCCGTTTGTGTTACTATACCGAATGTTCATTATCGCGGATATCGTTTAGTGGTAGGACGCGTCCTTGCCAAGGACGAGGTGGGAGTTCGATTCTCCCTATCCGCACAGATTCAGCTTGCTCTTGTGGATAAAGGTGTGGAAATGTTTATAAAGGACATTTTTTCATGTCCTTTAATGTTTCATAAGAAACTTTCACGTGAAAAATATGGCTAAAACTCAAAAAAGGCTCAAGGGGGATATCGGAGAGGATGTAACCGCCAAATATTTGGAAAATAAAGGCTATATTGTTCTGTCCCGTAATTATTTAAAGCCCTGGGGGGAGATAGATATTGTAGCTGAGTCAGAAAATAAGCTTATTTTTGTTGAGGTAAAGACAGTTTCACGTGAATCTGGAACACCGCCGGTTAGGCCGGAGGAAAATTTTCATACCGCTAAGCTTAAACGCCTGCATAGGGCTATCCAGACATACCTTCTTGAACATAAAGTGCCGGAACATAAGGGGTGGGAGATCGTTTTAGCCTGTGTTTATTTGGATTTTTCTACCCGAAAGGCGAAGGTGGAACTATTCGAAAATCTGATCCTTTGAATAAAGGACACTTATCCCCATAAAGGACATTTTTTGTGTCCTTTATTGGGATTCCCGAGGTACTATAGGACTACAGGGCAGTTCGCCAACAGGCGAACTGCCCTTATTTTTTCGGGTAGTTAGCCGGCGAAATGGCATTTGAACGCGACATATTAAAACCGTCTACGCGGACGCTCACCGCAGTTGAAGCAGCCGCGGTTTTTGGGGTTACCAATGATTACATCTCCCAGTTGTGCCGCCGTAAGAAAGTTCGCGGGAGTTTTGTAAACAGAACCTGGATTGTTGAAGAAGAGTCCCTGCGCCTCTACCTCGCCGAAAGCCGATCGAGACGGTTGGCACAGCGAGATTATCTTTCGCATTCTCTGCGCGAGAGTGCCAAAATTGCGCGAACCTCTGTTGTTGTACCGGAGACTCCGCCCCCATCCGCCTCTTTGAAACTGCTCTCTGAGGAGCCTGTCACCAAGCGGCCTCCGGGCGTGCACATACGGATGTTTGTTACGGTCGCGGTACTTATGGGGGTGGGACTTATGGTAATGACCGCTCCGGCTCCGGTACCTGTGAGCGGACCGACCGAGAGCGCCTCGGTGGAGACAGCGGCGACACAGGTCCTCGCGCGTTTGTGGGCATGGCTTAGCGGAGGAGACTCTACCGTAACCGGTACCGCGTCCTCCCGGCAGGACGCCGGGGTTCCCGTGCCGGTCGTCAACAATACCTACAACTACGTCACTAATAACAATACGTATCACAACACCTACAATACCTACGCGGCTAGTTCGCCGGCGCAAAGCGGGGCGGGATTGGATGGCCAATTGCAGGCACTCGGCAATTCATTGCGCTCGGAGTTTTATGCAATGCTCAATAAACCGCTCGGCAGCGTGCCCTCGAGCGGGGGAGTGGTCAATAACATAGCGCTCTCACAAAAAATCGATAACCTCTCGGGAGTGACGATTTCAGGAGCGAGCATTTCAGGTTCGACCGTCGACGGCTATCTGCCCACCTCGGGCGGTTCACTGGCAGGGGATTTGATGGTGAGCGGCTCGCTCTCGCTCGGGGCGGCGCTCGGGGCCTCATCGGGTGGAACGGGTACCACTACCGCCCCGAGCTACGGGCAGTTGTTGGTCGGGAACGGCAACGGCGGATATGATCTCGTCGCGACCTCCTCGCTGGGCATTGTGGGCGGGGGAGGGTCGGGGGCTCCGGGCGGCTCCGACACGCAGGTGCAGTTTAACGACGGAGGAAATTTAAACGGGGACAGCAGCTTCACGTTCAATAAAAGTACGGGGCAGCTGGCGGTCGGCAGTATCTCACTCGTCAATTCGATGACGACTAACAGCACCTCGACCACCAGCTATGCCACCACCGCCAGTTCAACGAGCCTCTTCTCGCAGACGGCGCATATCGGCGCCGGCGGACTTACGGTTAACGGCGGAGCCACCACCACCGCCACCTCGACCCTCGCGGGATTGTTGGTGACTGCGGGGAATGTCGGTATCGGCACCAGCACGCCCGGCGCACTCCTCACCGTGAACGGAACGCTCACCGCAAAAAATGTCGAAGGGACGCTCTTTGCGGACCAATTCGGCAACATGCTGACCAGCGGCATTGCGGGCGCGATATCGGGTTGTGCGAGCATGAGCGCCGGTTGCGTCGTCGTCGTTCCCGGCGGTTATCCGGCGACCGAGGCGGTGCCGGGCGTCAACGGGAGCGCCGCGACGACCGCGAGCAACGTCTCCGTGCTCGACCAGCGGACGGGTTTGGATTGGACCGCCGTAAATCCGCAGGGACAAAACCCCTCAAGCAATTACCGCGCGTGGCAGGATTGGACAACCAATTATTACCAGGCGCCGACGGCCGCCGGTACGAACATGGTGACGCTCGATATCAATGAAAACGCATTCGACGGTGGTACGAACTTGGATTCAAGCGGGTATGTCGACAAAACCAACTGGCTGCCGGTCGATATATTCCTCAACAGCAATACCCCCGGCCAGCATGTGCCGCTGGCGCTTAATGCGGATTCATACAGCCTCGGCGACACGCTCGGTTTGGCGATAACCAATCACTGCTACGGCGGCTATAGCGCCGGCGGGGACGAAGGCTGTGAAAGCTTGAACATGCAAAACTATCAGGGAAATGTGGCCTACGCCGGCACGCTTTCCGGCAGTCCCGCAACGGGCGCATCCTCCGTGGTGGTCTCGCCGACGCAGGGGAGCGGGACCCAGGGGACGGGCAGGTACCTTATCGACCTCGCGTCTGCGGATATTATTTCTGCGGGAACTATTTCTGCGGTGAACTCGCCCGCAAACTCACCGGTCGGAGTGACCGGGAGCGGTACGAGCTGGCCGGTAAGCACCGTGTCGGCCACGCTCGGCTCGACGGTAACCCCCGGCAGTAACACCGTGACGCCGTCGTCATACACGATAGGTTCGATAAACAACATAACCACCTCAACCTTGGTGTGTGTCGCGGACCACGGAAACTTTGAAATGTTGTACCCGACCTCGGTCAATACCGGCGCGGGCACGTTTACCGCCACTTTCCGGAAGCCGCATTCCAGCGACGCGCTTGTCGCAGCGGGCGGATTGTGCGGATACGTGCTCGATTTCACCGCCGATGACGTGACCAATGCGCTTACCGGCAACCGGGTGCAATCCATTTACGGCACATTGCGCTTCGCCTGGCCGGTTATTTCATCGTCGGCGTCGAATGCCGCGACCGTGTGGATATCAACGGCCGATCTGTACAGCGGATACAACGGGCAGTGGGTAAATACTGCGGGTAAAAACGGCTATGTGCTGTACCCGGCCGCAGAAGTGACGTCGGTACAGTCAAGCGGGGGAATAAGCAACACGCTCTCGCTCGCCTCCAACGACGTGGCGTGGTCGAGCGGGGATTCAGTCGAGGAGCTCCTGTATCCGGCCGTGCACATGCTCCAGGGCAACGACATCCTTGAAAAGTATTACAACAATCCGGCCAATGCGGCGGGCGTCGGCAGTAACGTCACGCTCAACGGCATCTGGTCCGGGACCGACCGCCTGTTGTCGTATGTCAACAACACCGCTTCCACTTCATATGTCGCACAGGGGGGAGCGCTCACCGCGCCCACGCTCATGGTGACACAGGGGGAATGGAATTACGGATTCAGCTTCCAGCAACCGACCGACAGCGGCCTCTTTTCGGTTTCGTGCCCTTCGACCGGATGCACCAAGACCGCATATATGTTTCAGATGAACAACGCGTCCGGCTACGATGTTATGCATTATGACGAGGCAAACCAGCAGTTTACGCTCTCTGCGGGCAACCGGACCAAGAATTATGTTTTTGGCACGACCACGCTCTCCATCCCGGCGTCTGCGTCCGTGACGGGGACGCTCACAGTCTCCACCACTACCGCCACCTCAACCTTCGCGGGAGCCCTCAGCGTGGGCGGCGGGTTGAGCGTCAGCGGCGCAACATCGACTTTTGCGAACGGTATCAGCATTGCCGGGGGCTGTTTGAGCATCGGCGGCACGTGCCTTTCCACCTCCGGTTTTACCAATTATTGGACGCTCAACGGCAGCAATAACATCTACAACAACAACGCCGGCGCCAAGATAGGCGTCAACGACTCCACCCCCGCCTACACGCTTGATGTCGGAGGGTTCGTCAACACCGATATGTACTCCGGCTACAAGCAAAACGGCAACACCGTGCTGTATGCCTCGACGACCAACTACTCGCTTGCGGTGGGGGCGTCCGCCGCCGCCGCGTGGATGGCGGCGACTACCACCAACTTCCAGGACGTCGCCATCGGGGCGTTCGCGCTGCAGACCACCCCGACGAGCGCGGCGGCAACGCAGAACGTGGCCATTGGCTACCAGTCGCTCCAGAACAATGCGACCGGAACACAGAACATGGCGATAGGATACGGAGCGCTTGCGAAGAATACCGGCGGCGGCCAGAATGCGGCCATAGGATATTCCGCCCTCGCCAGCAACACCATCGGCAGCAACGACATGGCCATGGGCGCCAACGCGCTCTACGCCAACACAACGGGGAGCAACAACGCGGCCATCGGCTCCCGCGCGCTCGCCAACAACACCACGGGAGGTCAAAACATCGCCATCGGCTCAAGCGCGCTCGACCAAAACAAGTCGGCAACCAGCTCAACCGCCATCGGGTATCACGCATCATACGGCGGTGCCGGTTATTACAACCAAGGCGGCGTCACCATCGGATACAATGCCGGAGCGAATTTTCTCACCGGCTCCGACTACAACACGCTCCTGGGCTATCAGGCCGGTTACGACATCACCGCAGGCAACAACAACCTCATCCTCGGCACCGAGCAGACCACGGGCGCGGGCGTCACGACCGGCTCCAACAACATCCTGCTCGGCAACGGGGTAAGCGCGGGCCTCAACCAGGGCGGAAACAACCAACTCAACATCGGCAACCTACTCTTCGGCACTAACGTGGGCACGGGCGCGACGCTCGCTACCGGCAACGTCGGCGTCGGGACCACGTCTCCGTACGCCACCTTCTCCATTCATACCAACAACGGCTCGACCAACACCACGCTCTTCGCCATAGGCTCTTCAACGGCGAGCGCCACAACCACCCTCTTCTCCGTATCCAACACCGGACTCATCGCGGGCGGCAATTTCTCTCTCGGCATTGGCACCACCTCGGCGCTCGCCGTGAGCGGCACCGCCTCAACCACCGCGCTCATCGTCTCCGCGGCGGGCGGCACGGCAGGCTGCGCCACCTTCGACACTCTCGGCACGCTCTCCAACACTCACACGGCCTGCGGTACCGGCAGCGGCGGCACATTTGCATGGACGCCGACCGCTTTTGGTGCGACAACCTCAAATGCGACCTCGACCCTCATCGGCTTCCTCGACGGGCTCTACGCGCTCGCCTCAAGCACC